>WNFB01001214.1_pt1 | contig 21825 bp, 19 predicted proteins | sample 5400501 | NCBI WGS metagenome assembly WNFB01 (sample SAMN13153341, study PRJNA577476) | soil metagenome | isolation source: 200 cm saprolite under Douglas fir tree site 2 hole 1 | place: USA:California | collected 2015-04-18 | reverse complement strand
CCATGAGCCCGCTCGGCCGGCGGGGCGGCGACCTCGAGGCGATCCGCCAAAGCCTCTACGACGTGATGTGGAACGACGTCGGCATCCTGCGCAGCCGCGACGGCCTGGCGCGCGGCGCCGCGGCGCTCGATGCGCTGTCCGCGCAGATCGCCGAGACCGGCGCACCCGCGGAGCCGAGCTACAATCTCGCCTGGATGGATCGGCTCAACCTGGAAAACCTGATCCTGACGAGCCGCGCGATCTGCACCGCAGCGCTCGCGCGCAGCGACAGCCGCGGCGCCCATTTCCGCGAGGATCACCCGCAGCCGTCGGACTTTTCGGCGTCGCGCTACACGATCGTACGCTTGCACGACGACCGGCTCGACGTCACCAGTGCGCCGGTGATGTTCACCCGCGTCAAGCCGGGCGAGTCGCTGCTGGCAACCGCCGCCGAGTAGCCTCCGTCAAATATTGGGCCCTTATGGCGCGCCGTTGCAGCTGCTGAACCGGCCGTAGCCCTCGTCGTTGACGCAGCCCCACCGGTAACCGCGATAGTAGCGATAGGGCGGCGGGGCATAGACCGGCGCGGGCACATAGGCGTAGCCGGGGTCGTAATAGCCGGGGTCGTATCCGTATCCGTAGTCGTAGTAGCCCGGCCCGTAATAGGAGCCGGCGATCGCCGACCCGATGATCGCGCCGGCCGCAAACCCGATGCCGGCACCGACCGCGGCCCGGCCGCGCCAGCGGACCTCGGAGATTTGGCTTGGGGCGGCGGCCTTCAGGCTCGCTCCATACGAGGATACCGGCGCTGCCGACGCCCCGCCGGCGCCCAGCGCCAGCGCGCCCGCAAACCCGAGCGCAAGCGCGTGCTTCATCATCGATGTGCTCATGACCCGTTCCTTTCTTCCTTGCCGGCGCAAACCAACGGCCGTCGTGCCGCGGCGCGCCGGCATTCCGCTACGACAACCTTCAGGACACGGGTGTTGTTCCACCGTCGGCGCGCCGGCCGAAGGCCGCCGCGCACGGGATCAGCCGGCCGGCAGCGCGCGGTCGAGCAGCCGGGCGGTTTCCGCCGCCTCGAGCGCAGCGGTGCCGTAGGTCGAGCCGCGCGGCTGCGCCAACCGGGCGCGCGCAAACGTCGGCGCGATCGCGGGCGCGCTCTCGGCCAACGCCGCGGCGGCGGCGAGTTGCGCCAGCCGCTCGACGGCATGGCGCGCCGCGCCCTCGGCGTCGCGCCGGGAAAATGCCGTTACCAGGAACGCCGCCGCCTCCGCCGTGCCCGGCAAATCCTGGGCCTCGCGCACGAGTCCATTCAGCACGGCCATCGCCGCGTCGCGCTCGCGTGCAAGCGCGCGCAGCACGTCGAGGCACATGACGTTGCCGGAGCCTTCCCAGATGGCGTTGAGCGGCGCCTCGCGATAGAGCCGCGCCAGCGGCCCCTCCTCGACGTAGCCGTTGCCGCCGAGACATTCGAGCGCCTCGTAGATGAACGCCGGCGCGGTCTTGCACACCCAATATTTCACCGCGGGCGTGAGAAGCCGCGCGCGCGCTGCTTCCGCCGGATCGCTCTCGGCGCGATCGAACGAGCGGCACAGCCGCATCACCAGCGCGACCGCCGCCTCCATGTCGAGCGCGAGGTCGGCCTGCACCGTGCGCATCATCGGCTGATCGGCGAGCTTGCGCTGGAACACGGTGCGATAGCGCGAATGATGCACGGCCTGCGCCAGCGCCATGCGCATCAGGCCGGCCGAGCCGAGCGCGCAGTCGAGCCGGGTGATCTGCACCATCTCGATGATCGTGCGCACGCCCCTGCCCTCCTCGCCCACCCGCCAGGCAAAGGCCTGCGTGAACTCGACCTCGGAGGAGGCATTGGAGCGATTGCCGAGCTTGTCCTTGAGGCGCTGCAGGCGCAGCGCATTGACGCTGCCGTCCGGCCGGAAGCGCGGCATCAGAAAGCACGTGAGCCCGCCGGGCGCCTGGGCCAGCACCAGGAACGCGTCGCACATCGGCGCGGAGAAGAACCACTTGTGCCCGGTGATCAGATAACCCTCGCCGTCCGGCACCGCGCGCGTGGTGTTGGCGCGCACGTCGGTGCCGCCCTGCTTCTCGGTCATGCCCATGCCGAGCGTGATGCCCGACTTTTCCTGCAGGGGACGGAAGCTCGGGTCGTAGGTACGCGCGACGATCTTCGGCATGAGCCGGTCGCGCAGCGCGGGCTCGACCGCCAGCGGGGCGACCGCCGCCCGTGTCATGGTGACCGGGCAGCAATGCCCGGCTTCCACCTGGCTCGCCATGTAGAGGCGCGCCGCCCGCGCGACCTCGGCCGGCGCCGGCGCCCGGCCGCCGTCGGCGCGCCAGGTCGAGGCGTGCACCCCCGCCGCGATGCTCTCGCGCATGAAGCGGTGATAGGCCGGATGGAACTCGACGATGTCGCGGCGAAAGCCCTTGAGGTCGAAGCTTTTGAGCCGCGGCCCGTTCTCGTTGGCGAGGCGCGCCTGCTCGAGCATGTCCGCCGAGCCGAAATTCTTGCCGAAGGCCGACAGGCCGGCGGCCTCGCCGGCGGCGCCGTTGGCGGCCATTGCGTCCTGCAGCGGCCGGTCGACGGCGTAAAGGTCGACGTCCTCGAACGGCGGCGATTGGTTGAGAACCTCGTGGGTCTCGAAATGCATGAGCGTCATGGCGAGTCCTTCGCCGCCATCCTAGCACGGCCGCGACGGCCCGGCCGGCGGTGCGGCGCCCTCGACTGCGCCCCGTTGGCAAGAATATAGGGACGAGGCCCTTCCGCGATCAGGAGGCAGCCAATGCCCCCCAAGGTCACCGTCAGTGACAGCGACGTGCTGCTCGTCGTCGATGTCCAGAACGATTTCTGCGAGGGCGGCCGCCTCGCGGTGCCGCACGGCGGCGAGGTGGTGCCCCTGATCAACCGCCTGGCCGCCCGCTTCCGCAACGTGGTGCTGACCCAGGATTGGCACCCGGCCGGGCACCGGTCGTTTGCGTCGTCCCATGCGGGAGCCAAGCCCTACCAGACGATCGAGCTGGCCTACGGGCCGCAGGTGCTGTGGCCGGATCACTGCGTGCAGGGAACGCCCGGCGCGGAATTTCACCCCGACTTGCGCGTGCCGCACGCGGCCCTCGTGGTGCGCAAGGGCTTTCGCCGCGACATCGATTCCTATTCGGCGTTCCACGAGAACGACCGCACGACGCCGACCGGGCTCTCCGGCTATCTGCGCGAACGTGGGCTTGGGCGCGTGATCCTCGCCGGGCTGGCGCTCGATTTCTGCGTGCGCTGGTCGGCCGAGGACGCGCACAAAGGCGGCTTTGCCGCGGTCGTGGTCGAGGACGCCTGCCGCGCCATCAACGTGGACGGGTCGCTGGCGGCGACCCGCGCCTCGCTCGGGGCGCTCGGCATCCCTTGCGTCACGGCCGACGCGGTGGCGTAGCCCCGAGCGCCGGACCCCGCCCTCCACCGGCCGACCCGCCCGTTCCTGTGGACCCGCGGCAATGTGGCCTTGCCGGGGGGCGCCGACTCCCCCTATAGACACGGCTTTAATGAACATCGCCACGAAATCCTCCTTCGTCCTCAACCGCCGTCACCTGTTGGGGATCGAGGGGCTTTCGCACGAGGAGATCACCGGCCTGCTCGATCTCGCCGAGGAATTCGTCGACCTCAACCGGCAGATCGAGAAGAAGCGCACCTCGCTGCGCGGCCGCACCCAGATCAACCTGTTCTTCGAATCCTCGACCCGCACCCAGTCCTCCTTCGAGCTGGCCGGCAAGCGGCTCGGCGCCGACGTGATGAACATGTCGGTCGGGGTCTCGGCCATGCGCAAGGGCGAAACCCTGCTCGACACGGCGATGACGCTCAACGCCATGCACCCGGACCTGCTGGTGGTGCGCCACCACGCCTCGGGCGCGGTCGAGCTGCTCGCCCGCAAGGTCGACTGCTCGGTGATCAACGCCGGCGACGGCGCGCACGAGCACCCGACCCAGGCGCTGCTCGACGCGCTCACCATCCGCCGCAACAAGGGCCGCATCGAGCGCCTGGTGGTGGCGATCTGCGGCGACATCCTGCATTCGCGCGTCGCGCGCTCGAACATCATCCTGCTCAACACGCTGGGCGCGCGCGTGCGCGTGGTCGCGCCCTCGACCTTGCTGCCGCCCGGGATCGAGCGGTTCGGGGTCGAGGTGTGCCGCGACATGCGCGAGGGCCTCGCCGGCGCCGACATCGTCATGATGCTGCGCCTGCAGCGCGAGCGCATGAACGGCTCGTTCGTGCCCTCGGTGCAGGAATATTTCCACTATTACGGCCTCGATGAGAAGAAGCTCGCCTATGCCAAGCGCGACGCGCTGGTGATGCATCCCGGCCCGATGAACCGCGGCGTCGAGATCGACACCGCGGTCGCCGACGGCGCCCAGTCGCTGATCCGCGAGCAGGTGGAGATGGGCGTGGCCGTGCGCATGGCCGCGCTCGAGGCGCTGTCGCGTACCCTGCCGAACGCGTGATCGTCGATGCTCTCCGACCGCCGCCCGATCCTGCTCGCCAACGCCCGGGTCGTCGATCCGTCGCGCGACCTCGATATCGAGGGCGACGTGCTGATCGCCGACGGCGTCGTGCGCGAGGCGAAGCGCGGCATCCACGCCTCCGGCGTGCCGGAAGGCACCGAGGTGGTCGATTGCCGCGGCCGCGTCGTCGCGCCCGGGCTGATCGACATGCGCGCCTTCGTGGGCGAGCCCGGCGCCGAGCACCGCGAGACGCTTGCGTCCGCCAGCCAAGCGGCGGCCGCCGGCGGCGTCACCACCGTCGTGTGCCAGCCCGACACCACGCCGGTGATCGACGATCCGGCGATCGTCGATTTCGTGCTGCGCCGCGCCCGCGACACCGCGATCGTGCACGTGCATCCCATGGGCGCGCTGACCAAGGGGCTGCGCGGCGAGGAACTGGCCGAGATCGGCCTGCTCAAGGCGGCCGGCGCGCTTGCCTTCACCGACGGCGCGCGCAGCGTGACCAACGCGCTGGTGATGCGCCGGGCGCTCACCTATGCGCGCGACTTCGATGCGCTGGTCGTCCACCACACCGAGGATCCCGACCTCATCGGCGACGGCGTGATGAACGAGGGCGAGTACGCCGCCCGCCTCGGCCTGTTCGGCATCCCGACCGCCGCCGAGAGCATCATGCTCGAGCGCGACGCGCGCCTCGTCGCGCTCACGCAGAGCCGCTATCACGCCGCCTCGATCACCAGCGCGGAATCCCTCGACGTGCTGCGCCGCGCCAAGGACGCCGGGCTTGCGATGAGCGCCGCCGCCTCGGTCAATCACCTCACGCTCAACGAAATCGACGTCGGGCCCTATCGCACCTTCCTCAAGATGGCGCCGCCCCTGCGCGCGGAGAGCGACCGCGCGGCGCTCGTTGGCGCGCTGGCATCCGGCCTGATCGACGTGGTGATGTCCGACCACAATCCGCAGGACGTCGAAGTCAAGCGCCTGCCGTTCGCCGAGGCCGAGCCCGGCGCGATCGGGCTCGAGACCATGCTCACCGCCGGCCTGCGCCTCCTGCACAACGGCGAACTGCCGCTCACGACGTTGCTCAAGGCGATGTCGACCCGTCCGGCCGAGCTGCTCAGGCTGCCGGGCGGCACGCTGAAGTCGGGCGCGCCCGCCGACGTGATCGTGATCGACCTCGACGTGCCATGGGTGCTCGATCCCGCCATGCTCAAGTCGAAATGCAAGAACACGCCGTTCGACGAGGCACGGCTGCAGGGCCGCGTGGTGCGCACCATCGTTGCCGGGCGGACGGTGTACGAGTATGTGTGACGGACCTCATCCTGAGGAGGCCGCGAAGCGGCCGTCTCGAAGGATGGCGACAGGCGCGTTTGTTTCCATCCTTCGAGACGCTCGCGCTACGCGCTCGCTCCTCAGGATGAGGATGGAGATTGGATCGTCGGAAGAAATTCGCGCATAAAAAATGGTCCATCCGATCAGCTGGTCGATCGACCTGCCCTATTATCTCGCCGCGCTCGCGTTCGGCTATCTCGTCGGCTCGATCCCGTTCGGCCTGATCCTCACGCGGCTTGCCGGCACCCAGGACATCCGCTCCATCGGCTCGGGCAGTATCGGCGCCACCAATGTGCTGCGCACCGGCCGCAAGGCCCTCGCCGCCGCGACGCTGCTCTGCGACATCCTCAAGGGCACCGTGGCGGTGCTGGCGATGTACTGGCTGTGGGGGCGCGATCATTCGATCATCGCCGGGCTCGGCGCGTTCCTCGGCCATTTGTTCCCGCTCTGGCTCCGCTTCAAGGGCGGCAAGGGCGTCGCGACCTATATCGGCGTGCTCGTCGGCCTTGCCGCGACCGGCGCGTCATGGATCCCGTCGATGGCGTTCGGCGCCGTCTGGCTCGCGGTCGCGGCGATCACCCGCTACTCCTCGCTCGCCGCGCTGATCGCCTGCGCAGCGACGCCGGCGGTGCTGTGGGCGACCGACGACCGCCAGGAGGCGCAGCTCTTTTTGCTGCTCACCGTGCTGGTGATCGTCATGCACCGCGAGAATATCTCGCGCCTGATCAACGGGACTGAAGGCAAGATCGGCTTCGGGAGAAACAAGGCTCGATAAGCGAGCATTGATTTTCCTATATTTTTTTGAATTCGTTCTGCCAAAATATAACAAAAGGTTATATGGCGGCCGTGCGGTCTCGTGCCCGGCGCGAGCCAAGCGACGACGTCCCATTTTTCCAAACAATTAGATGCCGCTCATGGCGGCGTCAAGCACAGCCATGATGCCGGATCGTCAGAACCACAACGGCAGAAACCCGCACGAGACCTCGCAGGTCTGCCGCCGGCTCACGTTGCGGATCAGCGCGGTGGCGCAATGGCCGTGCATCTCGCCGGCGAGGAATTTGATCTCGTCGCCGGCGGTCCAGCCCTGGCAGACCGGCTCCCTGGGCGTGAACCGGCTGCCGTTGATGATGAAGCGGCCCCATCCGTCGACGACCTCGATCACGTGCCGCTCGGGCGGCAGGCGCAGGTCGTAGCCCGTGGACCCGTGGTGCACGTGGCGGCGCACGCGGTCGCCGTCCGCGTCGGCGTTGCCGGCCGCAAGGGCCAGCGCCACGGCGAGCAGCAAAGTTCCGATCACGCGCTTTGTCATGTCCTTCCCCGCCAGCGGCATCAAGCCGGGAGTTTGCCACAGGTCGGCCGGCAAAAGCACTGGCTTCGCGCGCATTCCTGTGGCCCGCGGGGGTTGTGGGGCGGCGCGCGCTCGGCGATGCTCGCCGCAAGGGAGGAATTTGGGTGCTCAAACGCGACACCAATGCGGGCCTCCTCGGCGACGAGGAGCGGATCGAGTGGCTACGGCTCGCCCGCACCGAGAATGTCGGCGCGCGCACGTTCCATGCGCTCCTGCGGCAGTTCGGCAGCGCCCGCGCCGCCCTCCACCGGCTGCCTGAGCTGGCGCGCCATGGCGGCGCCGCCGGCCCGGTGAAAATCTGCTCGCGCGCCGAGGCCGAGCAGGAACTCAAGGCCGCCCGCGCGCTGGGCGCGCGCTTCGTCGCGCTGACCGAGCCCGACTACCCGGCGCGCCTGCGCGAGATCGACGACGCGCCGCCGCTCCTTGCCGTGCGCGGCAACGCCGCGGCGTTGGCCCGGCCGATGATCGCCATGGTGGGCTCGCGCAACGCCTCGGCGGCCGGGGCCAAGTTCGCCTCGCGCCTCGCCCGCGATCTGGGCGAGGCGGGCCTCGTCATCGTTTCCGGGCTCGCGCGCGGGATCGATGCGGCGGCGCATAGAGCGAGCGTCGAGTCCGGGACCGTCGCGGTGCTCGCCGGCGGGCAGGATTGCCTCTACCCGCCCGAGCACGCGGACCTGCTCGCGGCGATCCTCGGCGAGGGCGCGGCCCTATCCGAGATGCGGTTCGGGCACGAGCCGCGCGGCCGCGATTTTCCCCGCCGCAACCGACTGATCTCCGGGCTCTCGGTCGGAGTGATCGTGGTCGAAGCGGCGCAGCGCTCGGGCTCGCTGATCACGGCGCGCTTCGCCCTCGAACAGGGCCGCGAGGTTTTCGCGGTGCCGGGCTCGCCGCTCGACCCGCGCGCCGAAGGGACCAACGGCCTGTTGAAGCAGGGAGCAACCCTGGTGACCGCGGCGGCCGACGTCATCGCGGCGATCGAGCCCATCCTGGGGCAGCGGATGGCGGCGCCGGCGGAAAAACCGATCCTGCGCGAGGAGCCGGAACCCGAGGCCGAGCCCGACGGCGACGCCCGCACCCGCATCCTCGACCTGCTGGGCCCGACGCCGGTCGCGCTCGACGACCTGGTGCGCCTGTCGGGCGCCTCCCCCGCAATCGTGCGCAAGGTGCTGCTGGAGCTGGAACTCGCCCGGCGCATCGAGCGCCACGGCGGCGGGCTGGTGTCGATGCTTTGAGGAGGCGCCGGGCCGTCACTTTATATATGCGGCCGGCGCCCGTCCGAGCCGCCCGCAGCCCTCCGGCGGTAAGATCGTATTCCAGCATCATGATACCGGAAGCCGCCCGGACCGGCCGGCCGCCGGGCTTTTCCCATCAAGATTAAAACGCGTGACTTATCAACGGATTAGCAGACGCAGGCGGACGCCACCCATTGCCCTCGATTTGACAGGCGGGGGGAACTTACCCATGTTCCAGCCCAATTCGGGCAGCCGCCCGTCTTGCTGACGGCGCCCGGCGCCCCGGAAAAATCGGACCTTCATGAACGTTGTCGTTGTCGAATCCCCGGCCAAGGCCAAGACCATCAACAAATATCTTGGCCCCGGCTACGAGGTGCTGGCCTCGTTCGGCCATGTGCGCGACCTGCCGGCCAAGGACGGGTCGGTCGATCCCGCGCACGATTTCCGCATGATCTGGGAGGTGGACGGCAAGGCGGCCAAGCGCCTCGCCGACATCGCCAGGGCGGTGAAGTCCGCCAAGAAGCTCATCCTCGCCACCGATCCGGACCGCGAGGGCGAGGCGATTTCCTGGCACGTGCTCGAAGTGCTCAAGCAGAAGCATGCCCTCAAGGCGCAGGCGGTCGAGCGGGTGGTGTTCAACGCCATCACCAAGCAGGCGGTGGCCGAGGCGATGCGCAATCCGCGCGGCATCGACCACGCCCTGGTCGACGCCTATCTCGCGCGGCGCGCCCTCGATTATCTCGTCGGCTTCACGCTCTCGCCGGTGCTGTGGCGCAAGCTGCCCGGCGCGCGCTCGGCCGGCCGGGTGCAGTCGGTGGCGCTGCGCCTCGTGTGCGACCGCGAGCTGGAGATCGAGCGCTTCGTCCCCAGGGAATACTGGTCGCTCGTCGCCACCCTCGCCACCCCGCGCAACGAGACGTTCGAGGCGCGCCTCGTCGGCGCCGACGGCGAGAAAATCCAGCGCCTCGATATCGGCTCGGGCGCCGAGGCGGAGGCGTTCAAGCGCGCGCTCGAGACTGCCGCCTTCAACGTGGTCTCGGTCGAGGCCAAGCCCGCCCGGCGCCATCCGCAGCCGCCGTTCACCACCTCGACCCTGCAGCAGGAGGCGAGCCGCAAGCTCGGCTTCGCGCCGGCGCACACCATGCGGCTGGCGCAGCGCCTGTACGAGGGCGCCGAGATCGACGGCGAGACCGTCGGCCTCATCACCTATATGCGCACCGACGGCGTGCAGATCGCCGAGGAGGCGATCACGGCCGTGCGCCGGGTGATCGGCGCCGATTACGGCCAACAGTACCTGCCCGGCGCGCCGCGCCAGTATCAGACCAAGGCGAAGAACGCCCAGGAAGCGCACGAGGCGATCCGCCCGACCGACCTCGCGCGGCGGCCGCGCCAGGTGGCGCGCTTCGTCGACCGCGACCAGGCCAGGCTCTACGAGCTGATCTGGCTGCGCACGGTCGCGAGCCAGATGGAATCCGCCGAGCTGGAGCGCACCACCGCCGACATCGCCGCCAAGGTCGGCGCGCGCCGGCTCGACCTGCGCGCCACCGGCACGGTGATCAAGTTCGACGGCTTCCTCACCCTCTACCAGGAGGGGCACGACGACAACGGCGACGACGAGGATTCGCGCCGGCTGCCGGAGATGCGCGCGGGCGAGCGCCTCGACCGGCGCGCGATCGCGGCGGACCAGCACTTCACCGAGCCGCCGCCGCGCTTCTCGGAAGCCTCGCTGGTCCGGCGCATGGAGGAGCTGGGCATCGGCCGGCCGTCGACCTACGCGGCGATCCTGCAGGTGCTCAGGGATCGCGGCTATGTGCGCATCGACAAGCGGCGGCTGGTGCCCGAGGACAAGGGCCGCATCGTCGTCGCGTTCCTGGAAAACTTCTTCACCCGCTACGTCGAATACGACTTCACCGCCGACCTCGAGGAGCAGCTCGACCGCGTCTCCAACAACGAGGTGGCTTGGCGCGAGCTGCTGCGCAATTTCTGGCGCGATTTCGCCCGCGCGGTCGACGACATCAAGGACTTGCGCATCGCCGAGGTGATCGACGTTCTCGACGAGATGCTGGCGCCGCACATTTTTCCGCCCAAGGCCGACGGCACCGACCCGCGCCAGTGCCCGAATTGCGGCACCGGGCGGCTCTCGCTCAAGCTCGGCCGGTTCGGCGCCTTCATCGGCTGCTCGAATTACGGGGCGGAGCCGCCGTGCAAATTCACCCGCAAGCTCGCGGTGCCCGGCGAGGGCGAGCCGGAGAACGGCCACAAGGTCCTCGGCGTCGACCCGGCGAGCGACCTCGAGGTGACGCTGCGCAGCGGCCGGTTCGGCCCTTATGTTCAGCTCGGCGAGCAGGTGAACGGCGAGAAGCCCAAGCGCGCCGGCATCCCGCGCGGGCTGTCGCCGGACGACATCGACCTCGCGCGCGCGCTCGGCCTCTTGTCGCTGCCGCGCGAAGTCGGGCGCCATCCGGAAAGCGGCGAGCCGATCCTCGCCGGCATCGGCCGCTTCGGTCCCTACGTGCAGCACGGCAAGACCTATGCGAGCCTCGAGGCGGGGGACGACGTGCTCGCGATCGGCCTCAACCGCGCGGTGACGCTGATTGCCGAGAAGCACCTCAAGGGCAAGAGCGGCCGCCGCTTCGGCGGCGATCCGGGCCGGCCGCTCGGCGAGCATCCGGCGAAGGGCGGACCGATCCTCGCAAAGAACGGCCGCTACGGCCCCTATGTCAGCCACGACGGCATCAATGCCACGTTGCCGCGTGACAAAACTCCCGAGACGGTGACGCTCGACGAGGCGGTGAGCCTGATCGATGCGCGTGCGGAAACGATCGGCGACCGGCCGCGCCGGCGCCCGGCGGCGCGCAAGGCCGCGAAGCCCGCTGGCGTGGCGGAGGCTGCGCCGCCGGCACCGCGGCGCGCCGCCGCCAAGCCGCCGAGCGAGCCGCGCCCGCGCGGCGCGCGCAAAGCCGTCGCCGCAAGGAAGACCGCGGCGCGTTCGACCAGCAAGCCGGCCCGCAAGGCCAAAGCATCCGATTGACCGGCGCGCGACCGGTCCAGGTCCAGCGCCGCCAAACATCCGGCGCTCAACGTTAGACGTTAGAAGTTAGAAGTTTCAAGGTTAGACGTTCTCTTGGCGAAGCCCCGCAATCCCGGCCCGCATCCGCTCCCCTCCAAGGAAGAGGTGCTCGCCTTCATCGGCACGCGGCCCGGCAAGGTCGGCCGGAGCGAGATCGCCCGCGCGTTCGGCCTCAAGGGCGCCGACCGCGCCGCCCTCACCTCGCTGCTGCACGAGCTGGCCGACGACGGCGCGGTCGAGCGCCGGCGCAAGAAGCTGCACCACGCCGGCGCCCTGCCCTCGACCGTGCTCGCCGACATCACCGGGCGGGATACGGACGGCGAACTGATCGCGCTGCCGACCGAGTGGGACGAGGACGCGCACGGCGCGCCGCCAAAGATCCGCGTGTTCGTTCCGCGCCGCGCGCGGCCGGGCGAGGTCGCGGGCGTCGGCGACCGCGCACTGCTGCGGGTCCAGGAAACCGGCGAGGCGGGAGAGGCGATCCGCCACAGCGGCCGCGTCATAAAAATCATCGATCGCGCCAAGCAGCGGATGATCGGCCTGTTCCGCCCCGTTGCGGGCGGCGGCGGACGGCTGGTGCCGGTCGAGAAGAAGCAGCTCGGCCGCGAGCTGTCGATCCCGCCCGGCGCGACCGCCGACGCCCGCGACGGCGACCTCGTCGCCGCCGAGGTGAGCCGGCCGCGCGGCCACGGCGCCCCGGTCGCGCGGGTGAAGGAGCGGCTCGGCTCGCTCAAGAGCGAGCGCGCGGTGAGCCTGATCGCCGTCCACGCACACGGCATTCCGCACGTCTTTGCGCGCGATGCGCTCGCCGAAGCGGACGCGGCGCGCCCGGCCGATCTCACGGGCCGCGCGGACTGGCGCCAGGTGGCGCTCGTCACCATCGACCCGGTCGACGCCAAGGACCACGACGACGCGGTGCATGCGGTCGCCGACGGCGACCCGGGCAACCCGGGCGGCTCCATCGTCACCGTCGCCATCGCCGACGTGGCGCATTACGTGCGCCCGCACACCGCCCTCGACCGCGAGGCTTTGGCGCGCGGCAATTCGGTTTACTTCCCCGATCGCGTGGTGCCGATGCTGCCCGAGCGCATCTCGACCGAGCTTGGCTCGCTCGTGCCCGGCGCCGACCGTCCCGCGCTCGCGGTGCGCATGGTGATCGGCGCCGACGGGCGCAAGCGCTCGCATGCGTTCCATCGCGTGCTGATGCGCTCGGCGGCCCGGCTCAACTACGTGCAGGTGCAGGACGCGATCGACGGCAGGCCCGACGAAACGACGGCCCCGCTGGTGCGAACGGTGCTGGAGCCGCTCTACGCCGCCTACGCGGCGGTGAAGCGCGCGCGCGCCGACCGCTCGCCGCTCGACCTCGAGCTGCCCGAGCGAAAAATCCTGCTCAAGCCCGACGGCACGGTCGACCGGGTGATCACGCCGGCGCGGCTCGATTCCCACCGCCTGATCGAGGAGTTCATGATCCTCGCCAACGTGGCGGCGGCCGAGACGCTCGAGCGCGCGCGCACGCCGCTGGTCTATCGCGTGCACGATGCGCCGGCGCCGGAGAAGGTCGCGGCGCTGCGCGAGTTCCTCAAGAGCCTCGACATTTCGCTGCCCAAGGCGCAGGCGCCGCGGCCCGCCGACTTCAACCGCATCCTGGCGCGGGTCAAGGGCACGGACGTCGAGGCGCTGGTCAACGAGGTCGTGCTGCGCAGCCAGGCGCAGGCCGAATATGCCGCCGAGAACTACGGGCATTTCGGCCTCAACCTGAAGCGCTACGCCCACTTCACCTCGCCGATCCGCCGCTACGCCGACCTTGTCGTGCACCGCGCGCTCATCCGCGCGCAAAGATTCGGGCCGGATGGATTGCCCGACCGCGCGGATATCGCCGCGCTTGCCGAGATCGCCGCGCAAATCTCCGCGGCGGAGCGGCGCGCCATGAAGGCCGAGCGCGAGACGGTCGACCGCCTGATCGCCCACTTCCTCAGCGAGAAGATCGGCGCGACGTTCGAAGGCCGCATCGCCGGCGTCACCCGGGCCGGCCTGTTCGTCAAACTCGACGAGACCGGCGCCGACGGCTTCATCCCTTCCGCTACGCTGGGCAATGACTATTTCCGCTACAACGAGGCCGCCCACGCGCTGGTCGGCCAGGCGAGCGGCGAGACCCACCGCCTGGGCGACCGGGTGACGGTCAAGCTGATCGAGGCCGTTCCGGTGGCGGGCGCGTTGCGCTTCCAGCTGTTGTCGGAAGGTCGGATCGAGCCGGCGCTGCGCCGGCGCGGCCGCGTGCGGCCCGAGCGCGGAGAGCGGCGGGAAGGCCGCCGGCATGGGCGGGGCCTGCGCGGCCGGCGATGACGGAGTTCGTGATGCCGCACGCCGTGCCTGCTCACCGCGATCCGCGCGCCGCGCTGCAGCGCGGCTTTCTCGGCCGCTGCCCGAACTGCGGCGAAGGCCGCCTCTTCCGCGCTTATCTCAAGGTCGCCGATCACTGCCCGGTCTGCGGCGAGGCGCTGCATCATCACCGCGCCGACGACGCGCCGGCCTATTTCGTCATCCTCATCGTCGGCCACATCGTCGTGCCGCTGGTGCTGGCGGTCGAGACCGCGTTCGCGCCGGCCTATTGGGTGCACCTCGTCCTGTGGTTTCCGCTCATTGTCGGCCTCTCGCTCGTGCTGCTGCAGCCGGTCAAAGGCGCGATCGTCGGTTGGCAATGGGCGCATTTCATGCATGGGTTCGATCCGGCGGCCGTGCCGGAAGATGATCCGTTCGCGCCGCGCGCCGCGGAGCGCGAGCGATGAGCGAGCTTGCCGAGGAGATGACGCGGATCGCGCGCGCGCCGGTCGCGCCGAACCTGCGGCCCAAGGACGCCGCGACCCTGATCCTGATCGACCGCTCCGGCCCGGCCCCCAAGGTGCTGCTGGGCAAGCGCCATCACGGCCACACGTTCATGCCGAGCAAGTTCGTGTTCCCGGGCGGACGGGTCGAGCGCCGCGACCGTCGCGTGCCGGTGGTCGCGGGGCTCGATCCGCACATCGAAGCCAAGCTGATGCGCTACGTGCGGCGGCCGAGCCGCGAGCGGGCGCGCGCCATCGCGGTCGCCGCCATCCGCGAAGTGTTCGAGGAGACCGGCCTGCTGCTCGGCCGCAAGGGCGACGGCGACGCGCGCGATCCCCATCCGCACGATCCCTTTGCGGCCGCGAACGTGACTCCGGACCTCTCCGAGGTGCATTTCATCGCCCGCGCCATCACGCCGCCGGGACGGCCGCGCCGTTTCGACACCCGGTTCTTCGCCGCCGACGCGCAGCTCATCGTGCACCGGGTCGACGGGGTGGTGGGCCCGGAGGCCGAGCTGGTCGAGCTGACCTGGCTGCCGATCGCGCAGGCGAAAGAGCTCGACATGCCGCCGATCACCAAGCGGGTGCTCACCGAGCTCGAGGCGCGCGTCGCCGCCGGCTTCGGCCACGACCTGCCGGTGCCGTTCTTCCGCGTGCTGCACAGGAAGTTCACGCGCGTGATGCTTTGACTCCGCCCTCATGGTGAGCGGCGCACCGATCTCGGGTTTACCCGAGATCGGCACTCTGATGCGCAGGTCGGCTACAGCCGACCTGCGTGCGCCGCGTCTCGAACATGGCCACGGACTCGCTTGCTGCCATGCTTCGAGACGCCCTCGCTGCGCATAGCCGATGCTTCGCATCGGCGTCCTGCGCTAAGAACGGCGGCCGGAGGCCGCCTATGCTCCTCAGCATGAGGGCAGAGGGGGTTTCCTTGACTTTTCGAAGTCGCCCGCTACGTTCCGCGCAACGAGATTGCGAGGATTGCCATGGCCAAGGCCGCGATGATCAAGATCAAGCTGGTGTCGAGCGCGGATACCGGCTTCTACTACGTCACCAAGAAGAACTCGCGCACCATGACCGACAAGCTGGTCAAGAAGAAATACGACCCGGTGGCGAAAAAGCACGTCGAGTTCCGCGAGGCCAAGATCAGGTAGGCCCGGATCCACGAGCATGCGGGGCGCCTGCGGGCGCCCTTGCCGTTTCCAGGGTTGCTGTGCGGCCGCTAGGTATTATGGTAGCGGCCACGACCGGTCCCGAGGGGGAGAAGGTGGCCGGCGGGAGGCGGTGTCATTGAGGAGGCCACTCACACCGCCCCCCGGCCGGCCGGACCCCACGGACCCAGGAGATGCGGCGGACCTGAGCATTCCGTAGGGTTTTCAAAGGGATAGCGGATGATGCTGCGGCAGCGGCCGCCCGTCATCCCCACCCCGTCGCAGTTCGTGCCGCCCAACTTTGATGAAAACCGTAACGGAACCGGCACGGAAATCAATGCGATCCGTCCGGACCGTGCAGGGATTCGCTGTCAGCGTAAAGGGATATGGTTGACGCGGGCGGGCTCCCTCTCCCCGCTTGCGGGGAGAGGGTCGGGGTGAGGGGAGTTTCAGCAAGCTCGGTGTGCGGAAAGCCCCCTCACCCGACGCGCGTAAAGCACGCGCGTCGACCTCTCCCCGCAAGCGGGGAGAGGTTACGCCGCGTCGGCGACCACGCGATTGCGGCCGTCGCGCTTGGCGCGGTAGAGCGCCTGGTCGGCGCGCTTGAGGATGTGGGCGGCGCTGTCCTCGACGCCGGCGAGCGAAGCGAGGCCGATCGAGATGGTCACGTCGAGCGCCGCCGCCCCGCCGCGGATGGCGAACGGCTCGGTGGCGACGCGGCGCCGGATGCGCTCGGCGACGATCGCGGCGACCGCCATGTCGGTCTCCGGCATCACGATGACGAACTCCTCGCCGCCGTAACGGCAGGCGAGGTCGATGCCGCGGATCGACTTGCGCACCCGCGTGGCAAACTCGCGCAGCACGTCGTCGCCGGCGTCGTGGCCGTGCGTGTCGTTGACCGCCTTGAAATAGTCGATGTCGACGACGAGCAGCGCGAGCGGCTTGCCGCGCGCCAGCGCCTGCTCGACCAGGCCGGCGAGATGGCTCTCCATGTAGCGCCGGTTATGCAGGCCGGTCAGCGCGTCGGTGATCGCCATCTCCATGGACATCTGCACATTGTCGCGCAGCCGCGCGCCGTAGCGCTTCTTGCGGATCTGGGTGCGCACCCGCGCCAGCATCTCGTTCTTCTCGATCGGGCGCAGCAGGTAGTCGTTGATGCCGATCTCGAGCCCGCGCAGCAGCCGCGCATTGTCCTCGGCCTCGGCGATCACCAGGATCGGCACGTTGCGCGTGCGCTCGAGGGAGCGCACCTGGCTGCACAGCCGCAGCCCGTCGAAATTCTCCAGCCCGAGCGAGATCATCAGCAGGTCGTAGTCGCCCTCCGCCGCGTGGAACAGGGCCTCGTGCGGATCGACCTCGACGTCGACCCTGTGCTCGCCGGCCAGCACCTTGGCGATGCGCTCGTAGGACGAGCGCCGGTCGTCGACCACGAGGATGCGGCCGCCGCGGCCCGGGTCGGCGACCGCCGCGAGCAGCGGATCCTGGATGCCGATCTCCCTCGAGGTCAGCGCGCGCATGCGCAATTCGTCGGTCACCAGCTTGAGGCGGGTGAGCGAGCGCACCCGCGCGATCAGGGCGATGTCGGAGACCGGCTTGGTGAGGAAATCGTCGGCCCCGGCGTCGAGCCCGCGCACCCGGTCGGACGGCTGGTCGAGCGCGGTGACCATCACCACCGGGATGTGGTGGGTCGCCGGATTGGCCTTGAGCCGGCGGCACACCTCGAAGCCGTCCATGTCCGGCATCATCACGTCGAGCAGCACGATGTCGCATTGGCCGCGCTCGCAGATCGCCAGCGCCTCGGCGCCGCCGACCGCGGTGACGACGTCGAAATACTCGGCGGTCAGCCGCGCCTCCAGCAGCTTGGCGTTGGCCGGCACGTCGTCGACGACGAGAACACGCGCGGTCATCGTGCTCCCCTCAGGCGTTTCCCAGGAAATGACGGACCGTCTCGAGGAATTTTCCCACCGAGATCGGCTTCGACAGGTAGGCCTCGCAGCCGCCCTCGCGGATGCGCTCCTCGTCGCCCTTCATGGCGAACGCGGTGACGGCGACCACCGGGATCGCCTGCAGGTCGGGATCGTCCTTGAGCCACTTGGTCACTTCGAGGCCGGATACTTCCGGCAGCTGGATGTCCATCACGATCAGGTCCGGGCGGTGCTTGCGCGCGAGGTCGAGCGCCTCGATGCCGTTGCGCGTCCCGAGCGTCCGGTAGCCGTGCGCCTCCAACAGGTCGTGGAAGAGCTTCATGTTGAGCTCGTTGTCTTCCACGATCAGGACGGTCTTCGCCACCCGTGCCCCTCCGGCTGTCCCGGCCTTGCAGCAGCGCCGACCGCGGCCGGGACGCCTTATCCCCAGGCCCGTGCTCGGGCACCGCCGAGAATCCTAGTTGCGATATATTACGGAAACGCAAACGGATGGCCATGCGCAAGCGCGTCAAAATCGACCGCGATGCGGCGGAATCCCTGGCGGTTCAGGCGCTTACGTTCCTGGCCGCGGACCCGGCGCGACTCGGGCGATTCCTCGCGCTGACCGGCATCGGGCCGGAGAAGATTCGCACCGCCGCGGCGAGCCCCGGCTTCCTCGCCGGCGTGCTCGACCATGTGGCGTCCGAGGAGGCGCTGCTCGTCGCCTTCGCGGGCGAGGCGGAGATCGCGCCGGGCGACATCGAGCGCGCGCGCCGGGCGCTGGATGAGCAGTGACCAGTGACCAGTGATCAGTGACCAGACGCGGGAATCTGATTACTGATTACTGATTACTGATCACTGATGACTGACCGGAGCGAGCGATGCCGGGCTTCTGCCGCGATTGCCTTGCCGATGCGCCGCAGCCGCGCGGGCGCTGCGCCGCCTGCGGCTCGCCGCGCGTCGTCGCCCATGCGGAGATCGCGACCCTCGCCATCGCCCACGTCGACTGCGACGCGTTCTACGCCACCATCGAGAAGCGGGACGAGCCGAGCCTGCGCGACAAGCCGGTGATCGTGGGCGGCGGCAAGCGCGGCGTGGTCGCCGCCTGCTGCTACATCGCGCGCACCTACGGCGTGCGCTCGGCCATGCCCATGTTCAAGGCGAAAAAGCTCTGCCCCGACGCCGTCGTGGTGCGGCCCGACATGGAGAAATACGTGCGCGTCGGCCGCGAGGTGCGCCGGCTGATGCTGGAGCTGACCCCGCTGGTCGAGCCGCTGTCGATCGACGAGGCGTTCATGGACCTCGCCGGGACCGAGCGCCTGCACCGGATGATCCCGGCGAAATCGCTCGCCCGGTTCGCGACGCGGGTCGAGGCGGCGCTCGGCATCACCGTGTCGATCGGCCTCTCGGCCAACAAGTTCCTGGCGAAGATCGCCTCCGACCTCGACAAGCCGCGCGGCTTTGCGGTGCTCGGCGGCGGCGAGGCGCGCGCGTTCCTGGCGAAGAAGCCGGTCGGCTTCATCTGGGGCGTCGGCAAGGCGACGCAGGCGCGGCTTGCGCGCGACGGCTTCTTCACCATCGCCGACCTCGCCGCCGCGCCCGAGACGGAGCTGGCGCGCCGCTACGGCGCCGACGGGCTGCGGCTGGCGCGGCTCTCGCGCGGCATCGACCAGCGCGCGGTGACGCCCGAGCGCGAGGCGAAGAGCATCTCGGCGGAGACGACGTTCGACCGTGACCTTGCCGCCTTCCGCCCGCTCGAGCGCCGGCTGTGGCTGCTCACCGAGAAGGTGTCGGCGCGGCTCAAGTCGGGGAACCTCGCCGGCTCGACGGTCACGCTCAAGCTCAAGACCGACGATTTCAAGCTGCGCACCCGCGCGCGCGGGCTCGGCGACCCGACCCAGCTCGCCGACAAGATTTTCGCCGCCGGGCGCGACCTGCTCGCGCACGAGACCGACGGCACCCGCTTTCGCCTGATCGGCATCGGCGTGTCGGAGATCGTCGAGGCCGACAAGGCCGACCCGATGGACCTGATCGACCAGGCGGGCCTGCGCAAGGCCGCGGCCGAGCACGCGGTCGACCGCCTGCGCGCCAAATTCGGCCGCGCCGCCGTGATCAAGGGCCTGGCGTTCGAGGAGGACCGGGAGGGGTGAGCGGCCCGCGTGTGCCGGATGCGGTGCAGCGCGCAGGTGTCCCCAGCGCGCGTCGCGATGGGGACACCGGAGTGGTGCACCGCTGATCCGGCACCCAGGTCGCTCAAAGCTCTGGGTCCCGGGTCTGCAGCGCACCACTTCGTGCTGCGCTGCGCCCGGGACACGAGCCCTACTTACACTTCGGCGCGTCCTTGATCTCGAGCGTGCTCATGGTGCCGGAGACGGTGAAGTCGCCGTAGTCGAGCACGAGCGCGCGGGCGATGCCGTTGTCGTAGACCTCGAAGCTGATGGCATAGACCGGCATCTGCTCGCCCTGGTGCTTCGACCGGTCGAAATAGCTGATGGTCACCGGCCAGCGGTCGAGGCCGGCGAGCGCCGCCTGCCCGGCCGCGGCATCGGCGGGCTTGCGCTCGTCCGGCGGGATCTTGTGGCCGATCACGGTGAGCGACTGGTAAACCTTCTCGCCCGTCTCCGATCCGTCGTAGACGGTCAGCTCGAGCAGCGGCTCGACCGCGCGCGCGGCGGCGATGATGCGGCGCATGTGCTCGGAGGGAAACGCCACCCGGCCGATGTCGAGGCTCGCGGTCTTCGGCTTGACCAGCGAGACCGTCGCGCCCTGCGGGCCCTGCTTCGCCTGCCCGTCGACCTCGTCGACCATCTGCCGGTCGAGATAGTTCTGCGACCTGAAGCGAAAGTTTTGCGCGTCCCCTTCCTCCCACGAGGTCGAGCGCAGGTCGCTCAGCGCCACCTTGCCCTCGCCGTTGTTGAGCTCGGTCACCTGGCGGAACTGCAGCGCATAGCCCTCGCAGACGCTGCCGGCGAAATCGTAGACGATGCGCCCGCGCACCGCCTCGAGGGAGCGCTTGCCGCGCGCATCCGCGAGCTTGAGGTCGTAGATCGCCCGATGGGGCGCGAGCACGATGCCGGCGGCGTCGCCGGCCTTGCTGGGGCCGGCCGGGGCGGCCACGGCGGCGGTGGCAAGGGCTGCGCCCACGAGAGCCGCGGCGCAGCGGAGGGGGCAGCCGATCGTAACCATTTGAGCGCGACTCCGCCTTGCCTCCCCCGCGCCGCAAGATAGGGGGCTCGTCCGAGCCCCGCAACCGCGATCGGGCCGCAGTGGAAACCACCGCCGTGCCGAGCAGCGGCCATGCGCCCGGCGCGCTTGCGCGGCCCCGCACGATCGGCGCAGACTCGCCGCCTGGGCGGACCAAGAGGAGACCAGCATGGCCGGCGTGGTGGAGAAAAAGCTCGTGGACCTGGGCATTTCCCTGACGGCGCCGCCGGCGCCGGTCGCCAACTATGTTCCGTTCGTGCGCACCGGCAATTTCATGGTCCTGTCCGGCCAGCTCTGTTTCGACGCCGAGGGCAAGCTCGTGGCCAAGGGGCAGCTCGGCGCCGGCGTGTCGATCGAGGACGGGCAGAAGGCGGCGCGCGCCTGCGCGGTCAACCTGCTCGCCCAGATCAAGGCCGGGCTCGGCGACCTCGACAAGGTGGTGCGCGTGGTGCAGCTGCGCGGCTTCATCAATTCCACGCCCGGCTTTGCCGACGGGCCGAAGGTGATGAATGGCGCGTCCGACCTGATGGTCACCGCCTTCGGCGAGAAGGGCCGGCACGCCCGCACCACGGTCGGCGTGGCGGCGCTGCCGCTCGACGCGGCGGTCGAGGTCGAGGGGGCGTTCGAGGTGTCCTGAGCGCTCGCGCCCGGCCGGACCCATGGCGGGCCCAGCGCATGTTCCGGCGAAGTGGATACCGGTTCGCCGATAAGAACATGCGCCACGCAAAAATTTCTAGAGCATGTCCCGGTTCCGAAGGAACGGGATATGCTCTAGACTGGCTGACCGCCCGGCCGATCGCCCATCGCGGACTGCACGGCGCGGGCGCGGTCGAGAATACGCCGAGCGCATTTTCCGCCGCCATCGCCGCCGGCTACGCCATCGAGCTCGACCTGCAAATCACCGCCGACGGCGAAGCCGTGGTGCACCACGACGGCGAACTCGGCCGGCTGACCGACGGCGCCGGCCGCCTCGACGCCCTGACGGCGGCCGAACTCAAGCGCGTGCCGTTCAAGGCCACCGCGGACCGGATCATCACGCTTAGCGAGCTGCTCGATCTCGTCGCCGGCCGCGCCACCTTGCTGATCGAGCTCAAGAGCCGCTACGACGGCGACCGGCGCCTCGCCTTGCGCGCGGCGCAGGTACTCGGCACCTACCGCGGCCCCTCCGCCGTGATGTCGTTCGATCCGTTGCAGATGGCGGTGGTCCGCGCCGCCGCGCCGTCCCTCGTGCGCGGCCTCGTGGCCGAGCGCCATCACGGCCGCGGCGAGCGGATGAGCCCCGG
>WNFB01003572.1_pt1 | contig 21827 bp, 17 predicted proteins | sample 5400501 | NCBI WGS metagenome assembly WNFB01 (sample SAMN13153341, study PRJNA577476) | soil metagenome | isolation source: 200 cm saprolite under Douglas fir tree site 2 hole 1 | place: USA:California | collected 2015-04-18 | reverse complement strand
AAGGCATACGCCAACCGCCCCTCGGGGTACGGCCACAACCAGTGCGATGGTGCAAACTTCACCGTCGCCCAGATCCCTGCGAGCGTAACGTAGTCCTGCCACGCGCCGGCCGGTCGGCGTTCTGCCGAGACCGCCAGCGCCAACGGCACGAAAAGGAGACCCGCAACCACTGCGGCTCGGCTAAAGGCAAAAGTATTTGTTCCCAGCGCGTAAATCAGGTATGCAAGGAATGCGGCGGTGCCCAGGAGGAATCCTCCACCGGGACCCACGTGCGTTGCCAGCCAGACGGCGAAGCCGCGAGCGGCGAAAATCAGCATTACCAGGAAGAAAAACGAGAAGACTGTCAGCGTGGCCGCGAAGTCTCGGCCGCCATAACCTTGCCAGGAGGCGTAAAGCGCTCCCGTGAGGCACAGCGCGGCCCACAGGCCGAGCATCGGAAACAGACCGGGTTGGCGCGCCTCAGGCAAGAGGGGATTGTAACGCAGCACAATGGCAGACCAAATTCCACACGCGAATCCAGTAAGGACGCAAGCGAAAACACGCCGCCTCGCGCACATCCGTTGGATGCGTCAGCCGCTTCGCGGCTGCACGTGGGAAAGAGGGCCGCGCTTCAATGAAGAGGGGTACGGAAGGACTGGGCAATCACGATGAAGCGCCTCGCGCACATAGATTGGATGCGCGGCCTCGCTTGCGTCCTGATGTTTCAAACGCACTGCTACGATTCCTGGCTCAGTCCGGAAGCGCGAAAATCACCTCTGTTTGCGTGGTCGCAGCTCGGAGGCACGCTGCCCGCGCCCCTGTTCATTTTTCTTTCTGGAATTTCTTTCGCCCTGGTTACGGAAAAGCTGCGAGAAAAAGGCGCGCCGCGAAATGAAATCACAAAAACCACGATCAGGCGCGGCGGGGAAATCTTCGGACTCGCGCTGCTCTTTCGCGTGCAAGAATTTGCACTCGGCTATCCTTGGTCGCCCTGGACCGATCTTCTTCGCGTCGACGTCCTCAACATCCTCGGCCTTTCGATGATCCTCATGGGCCTGCTCTGCTGGATTTCTGCAAGCGCGAAATCCACAATGGGCGATGCGGGTTCGTCCGCGGGAACCGCCAGCGTCGTTACGCGTTTGCGAAACAACGCCATCGTCGCAGGGCTTTTCGCTGCTGCGCTCGTGGCCATGCTGACACCGCCGCTGTGGACCACGCACCGCCCGAAATTCCTTCCCTGGCCGCTCGAATCCTACATCAACGGTGTGCATATCTTCGACAAGCCGCAGCCCTGGCTCTTTCCACTGTTTCCCTGGTCGGGATTTGCCTTTGCGGGGCTCGCCGTTGGCTTCTTTCTTTTTTCCGGCGTTGCCAAACGTAAGCAAGAACTCATGTTCTTCGCGCTGGGTGGCACAGGCATTCTTGCCTGCGCTCTTTCCGTGTTATTCGACTCATCGCCGATCCGTCTGTACGCCGTGTACGACTACTGGCACAGCAGTCCGAGTTTTTTCCTGATGCGCTGCGGCATTCTGCTGGTGATTTTGTTCCTCGTGTATGCGTGGTGCCGCTGGGGATTTGCGCAGCGCGGCTTCAGCCCCATCATTCAGCTCGGCAATACTTCGTTGCTGATCTACTGGGTGCACATCGAATTTGTCTACGGAAGATTTTCGATTCTGCCGAAGCGGCAGTGCAGCGTGCCGAAGGCCAGCGCGGGTTTGCTGACAATTTTTCTCGCCATGGTGCTGCTGTCGCTGGTTCGAGCGAAGCTGAAGAAACGGCGGCCTTAGCTACGGACGCGTGACGGTGCTGACGATGAGCCGAAGTTGACGCGAAGCGGCGCTGGGCGTATCGTCGGGCGCAAAGAGGGGTCAAATCGGAATCCGGTTAGATTCAGTTCCCCGTAAGGCCGTGCATCGATGGCGTCGTTCACTGCAATTGCGCAGGGTTTCAAGATCGCAGCGGGACTCGCGCAGGTCGCCTTTGCGCTGTGGGTCATGATTCGAGGCCCTCGGACGCGGATGAATGTCGCTTTTGCGCTCGCGTTCGGCGCAAACGGCGCCGCGTTTGCGATTTGGAATTTGACCCGTCCGGAGTTCAGGACACCACACTCCCTCGCTCTCGAAGGTAGAGGGGTGTTCGACTGGATCGCTACGTTGGCGATGGTCCTGTTTGCAGTGTTCTTCCTGCAGATGCTTCAACACTCCCGCACGAGGTTGCTGGTCCTCCCGGGTTGTATCGCTCTGGCTATGCTGGCCTCAGACATATTGAAGGCGCGGGCGTACCGCCTGGACCTTCTCGCCTTTGGAGGGATGGCGATTTATCTGACGACAGCGTTCGCCCTCTCGCTCCTTGCGCTGATATTCGCAACCGAATCCTCGGTGCAAGTCCGCAACCGGTGCGCGCTTTTCTGCGCCGCTCTGGCCATCAACTACGCAGACCACATCGGCGCGAGCATCGTTCGACCCAGCTGGGGTTCTGCTGCACATTCCACGATCCAGGCCGGCGGAATGCTTTGGGACGCTCCTGCAGATGCCGCCGTACAACTCGGTGCGACGCTGATCATCCTCGCGCTGTGGTTGTGGAATTTCCGAAGGTCTGAAGCGGGGAGCTCACGGATGGCTTTGGCTGTGGTCTCAAGCATGATTGTATCGTTTCTCGCGGGTGTCCTCGTCCGCATCGCCGCGGGCTCATACCGGGCCGTACAGGAATCAGGTTTTTTCGGATTGGGGCTAATCGTTGCGACCGCGTTGCTGATTTACGGGATGCTTGCGCGTGGACTGTTTTCGCCGCAGGTCGAAAGAATCCGCGCTCCGGCTTCCGCCGGGGGAAATTAGACACTTAGGCTACATCTCGCAAAGCGAGGAGGAGAACATGAAGTGGAAGCTTGCGGTTCTACTGGTGGCGAGCACAGCTTCTCTCGTGACACTGCTGGCCTACAGTTGGGCAAAGCCGGACGCCGGCTCTGACAGGAAAGCTGAACAAGAGGTGACGCCGGCGCCTCAGGCTAGCAGCGTGGAGCAGCTGATACTCGCATTGGAAGACGAGCATCGCACATTGAGGGGCAAGGGCGGAGAGAAGTTCAACGCCGACGATTACTTGGCCATCAACGGTAGCGGCCAGGTCTTCGACAAAGCTCAAGGATCGGATTTGTACAACTCCGGCAACATAAAGATCGAGTCTGAGGAGATTACAGACAGGAAGGTAAGGGTCTTTCCAGAAACTGCCCTTGTAACTGACGTCTGGCGATACAAGGCTCTGCGCGAAGGTCAAGAGCGCAGTGGAGTGTTACGAGAAGCGCGGCTGTGGGCCAAGAGGCAAGGTAATTGGCAGAGTGTATTTTGGCAGGCTACGCCGATTCTGCTGGAACAGCAGCATCGTAACCCACAGAGCGAGGCCGAGGCGAAGATACGACGGCTCGAGAACGAGTGGGTACAATTGGCAGTGCACAACGACGGGGCCGGTTACGGCCGGCTCCTCGCCGACGAATTCATCTCAATTCGCGCGGACGGGGTCGTGAAGACGAAGGCTGATCGCATTAAGGCGTTCAGCTCCGGGAGCATACAGACGGAAGTGCTGGAGCTTTCGGACATGCAGGTCAGAACATACGGAAATGTCGCGGTAGTTACGGGCCTGGCTACACGCAAGGACACGATTGACGGCAAAGCTCGCGATTTCCAGTACCGCTACACCCGTGTTTGGATACTAAGGGATGACAAGTGGCAGTGCGTGCTTATGCAGTCCACGACAATCGGCCCCCTTGGTGGATTATCCAAATGACGCCGTAAATAGCAGCTGTAGAGAATTCGAATGCCGGGGACGTCCATGGGTTCCGAGCCCCGGGCCGCCAAAATTGTCGCAGGAGGCAAACCAATGAAGCATCCCCTTATCATCCTACCGTTGGCGCTCGCACTCTCTTCGTTAACCTCACCTCAAGCAGTAAATGCGAGGCCGCAGAGTAAGAGCGTAGCCGAACGCAACACCCCGACAGCAAACACAACTGAGCGCAACAAGGCCCTCGTCGCTCGCTGGGCGGATGCGATTTGGAATAAAGATCTCGCCGTGGCGCAGGCCCTGGTCACCGACGATTGGGTCATTCACGGGGCTGGTGCCAACTACTCACGAGGACCTGAGGGAGTCAAAGAGTGGCAGAGTGCTGTTGACTCGAACTGGAACTATGGCGGGTCCATGACGGATGACGTCATTGCCGAGGGCGATAAGGTCGCGGGGCGCACCACGGTGTTCGCCATGTACAAGCCCAATCACAGGAGCACAGTAACGTCCGTGATTTTCATCTACCGCATCGCTGACGGCAAAATTGCGGAAGTGTGGCGTGTGGCGAATTACGTCTCAACTTATCTGCAGGCAGGAGCGCGGATCATCATGCCGGGCGCAAAGGCAGACACAGGACAGACCACCTCCGCCAAGACCCAAGCCGAGCAAGAAGTCCTCAAAGCCAAACAGGAATTCGACGACGCCGCTCTCCGCAACGACGCCGATGGGCGCGCTCGTTTTTACGTCGACGATTACGTCGCCGTGTACAACGACGGTACGCTGGGTGACAAGGCGAAGCAGTTGGAGCGTGTTAGGTCAGGACGTCTCCGCTTCTTGGCTCGCACTGAAGAAGATGTAATCGTGCGCGTCTATGGCGACACGGCCGTGGTGATAGAGCGCAGAAAGCAGACCGCAACTTTCGACGGACAACCCCGGCCCAGCGACGTGCGCGCGACCGAAGTCTGGGTAAAGCGCGAGGGAGGCTGGCGGCTTGCCTCCACTTCAATTACACCTGTCCAGGAGCCCGTTCCCGGACCGTCCCTGCCAGGCCGAGCTGTGGGGCAGACGGCAAGAACCGAAAACTCGGTGAACGAGCCCGTGCGGGCAGAGACTGGGGAAGGGATTCCGAATGGAGCCAGTCAGGCCGAACGAGAAGTCCTCAGGGCCGCGCAAGAAGAAGACGAGGCAACGCGCCGCAACGACGTCGACGCGCTGGCCCGCATCTATGGCGACGATTACCTGTTTGTGACATACGCTGGGTCAGTGACAAATAAGGAGTACCAGGTGGAGGCTTTTCGATCAGGATTTATGAGAATCCCGGCCCGCACCCCAGAGGACGTGATCGTGCGCGTCTACGGCGACACGGCCGTGAAGATAACGCGTCGGAAACAAACCGCAACCGTCGGCCTTCGCTCGGGCGTGAACCGTGAACAGCGTGTCACCAGTGTGTGGGTGAAGCGCCGAGGCCAATGGCAACTGGTTTCCGGTCAGGTTACCCCCATCCTGGAGCCCGCACCGGCACAGATGGGATCAAACAACGCCAGCGCGGCGAGCCAAGCACAACAGGAAGTGTTGGCGCTGGAAGAACAGATGGAAACATTTCAGCGTTCAGACAGTGAGGCAAGGATCGCATTGTGGGCGGAAGATTTGGTTTATATCGGCAACAACGGTGTTGCCCATGGCAAAACCAGCCACGCTAGGGCCGTTTCAGCCGGTGAGGTGAAGACAGAATCGCTGGAGGTGACGGAGAGAAAAATCAGAGTCTATGGCGACGTGGCTCTAGTCACTGCGCTGGAACGTATGAGGGCCAGCTTTCACGGAAAAGAAGCGAGAGACGTAGTGCAACGCTATACGCGTGTGTGGGTCAGGCGTAATGCCAAGTGGCAGGTGGTCTCGTTTCAGGCTACCAAAGTCGAAGATGAAGCGGCAATCCGGAAAATAGTTGCGGATGGCACGGATGCATGGAATCGCCGAGATGCCAAGTCGCTGGCGCGTGGCGTCCTGGGAGGGCCGAGTCTGAGAGAGCCCTAACCGCTGCGCTCGCAACCGCGACCCATTAGGAATTCACCCGCGAGTGGAATTGCCGGGTAGAGGAAGGTGCTTACAGCGTATGTGAGAAATCCGGGCTAGGGTCTTGCCGCAGAGTTTGAAGCAGGGCGGAGCGCCTGCGGAATCTTGATGATGACTTCGCCGGGCCTAGCGAGGCCGAGGTCATCGCGCGCGATTTTTTCAATGGTGTGAGGATCCGTCTTCAACGCCTTCACTTCGTCTTCGAGCTGTGCGTTTTCCGAGTTCAAGCGGTCGATGTCTTTCTTCACGCGCTCGATTTCTTCCTGCGTGCGGCGCATGGCCAGAAAACCATGCGCGCCGAAAATGTTGTGCACAAAGAGGACGACGACGAACAGGGCGAGGAGGCCGCGCGTGTGCTGCTGCAGCAGCGAGCGAATCTTCTTGTTCAAATCCATTACGTTCAGTTCTGCAAAACCCAGGCCGTCGCTTTGCGTGTGAGCTTCGCGGATGCGGCCGCGCTTTCTGCTTCCACGTATAAGCGAAGCAGCGGCTCCGTGCCGGAAAGCCGCAGCAGCATCCAGGAGCCGTCGTCGAAACAGAATTTTGCTCCATCGGTGCGATCAATCGAAACAACTTTCCGGTCCAGGAGTGTCGAAGCGTCCACGGCCACCTTTTTCACCGCGTTTGCTTTTTGTTCGTCGCTCAAGCGGAGGTTCTCGCGGACCGGCCAAAATTCACGGCCCAGTTTTTTGAACAACTGGCGAAGTTGTTCCCCGATCGAAGCGCCGCGCGAAGCGAGCATTTCCGCGACCAGGAGGCAGGCAAGGATGCCGTCCTTTTCCGGGATGTGACCGCGAATGGTGAGTCCCGCGCTTTCTTCACCGCCGAGCGCGATCTTGTCTTCGCGGATGAGCTGGCCGATGTATTTGAAGCCGACCGGAGTTTGGTGTGTGATCTGTCCATGCGCTTTCGCGGCTGCGTCAATCATCTGCGACGTCGCCACGCTGCGCGCCGCGGGCATCTTCCATCCGCGCGTTTCGACGAGATAGTCATAGACGAGCGCGAGGATGTGGTTCGGCTGGATCCAGGTGCCGTCGCGGTCGATGATGCCGAAGCGGTCGGCGTCGCCATCGGTGGCCAGGCCGGCGGTGGCGTTCGAATCGAGCACGGCCGTTCGAAGGGGCGCGAGATTTTCTTCGCTGACGTCGGGGCCGGTGCCGTCGAAGAGGCAATCGCGATCCGTTCGAATGGCCCGTAGGGAGACGCCGTGATCGGCGAGGGCGCGATCGAGGTAGCCGGCACCGCAGCCGTGCAGGGCATCGACGACGAATTTTGTTTTGCTTTTGCGGAGCGTTTCGAATCGGACGAGTTGATCGAGCCGCTTCAGGTAATGTTCGCGGAGATTGACTATTTCTACGGGAGAGTTCTTGTCCTGCAAATGCGGAGCGGGAGGCATCGGAAACGGCCCGTCTTTCGCGATCATTTTTGCGACGCGGGCCTCGATGTCTTTGGTCACTTCGGGAAGCGCGGGGCCTGCGTCGGCGGAGGAGAATTTTAAGCCGTGGTATTGCGCGGGATTGTGGCTGGCGGTGAAGTTGATCGCGCCATCGAGCTTCTGGCGCATGATTTCGTAAGCGACGGCGGGAGTGGGGGTAAACGTTTCGCAGAGCAGGGCGCGAATCTTGTGCTGCTGGAGAACCTCGACGGCGAGCTGCGAGAACTCTTCGGAATAGAATCGCGTATCGTAAGCGACGAGAATCGCGGGATGCTTCGCTTTGCTGTTTACGTGTTCAGCGATGGCGTTGACGGCGAGGCGCACGGTGGCAAACGTAAAATCGTCGGCGATCAGGCCGCGCCAGCCGGAAGTGCCGAACTTGATGGGGGAAGAGCTCATGGGGCGGTATTCTAGCCCGGAGAAAGTTGAAAGTTGAAAATTAAAAGTTGAAAGTGGAAGGCGAACAGGAAAAGAAGACGCGAGATTTGCTGTTCAAGGAGCGGGGGATGAGAACTGCAAGGCAGATTCGGATTGTGCTGGTGACGTGCGGAAGTGCGGGAGAAGCGCGGAGGATTGCGCGAAGCGCAGTGGGAAAACGGCTCGCGGCTTGCGGCAACATTTTGCCCGGACCGGTCGAGTCTATTTATCGCTGGAAGGGAAAAGTGGAGAGATCGCGAGAGGTGCTGTTGCTGTTGAAGACCTCGACTAAACGGCTAGCAGCGTTGGAAAGAGAAGTGAAGCGACTGCACAGCTACGATGTGCCGGAGTTTATTGCATTGCCCATTACGGAGGGATCAAAGGATTATCTGGCGTGGGTCAAGGAGGGCATTGCATGAGAATGACGCGAGACCTACGAAGGAGGGCCTGATCCAGGTCGGCGGTGATGTCCTCGACGTCTTCGATGCCGATGGAGAGGCGAATGAGGCCCTCGGTGATGCCGATGCGCTCCTGGACTTCTTTGGGCATAGAGGCGTGGGTCATCAAGGAAGGCAGAGAAATGAGCGTTTCCACGCCGCCGAGGCTTTCTGCGAGCGCGCAGAGCTTGACCTGGTTGAGGAAACGGCGGGCAGCATCGACCGAACCAACGTCGAAGGAAAGCATGGCGCCGGGGCCTTTTTGCTGGCGGCGCGCGACATCATGCTGCGGATGGGTGGGGAGACCGGGATAGTAAACCTTGCGCACCTTGGGGTGGGTATCCAGGTGGCGCGCCACGGCGATGCCGTTGGCATTGTGCTGGAGCATGCGAATGGCGAGAGTCTTGATGCCGCGCGAAATGAGGAAGCAATCCATCGGTGCGAGGCCGGCGCCGGCGGAACGCTGGATGAAATAGATTTTCTCGGCGTCCTCGGGCCGGGTGAGAACGACGGCGCCGCCCGTGGAATCGCTGTGGCCATTCAGATATTTGGTCATGGAATGAACAACGATGTGCGCGCCGAGCTCGATGGGGCGCTGCAGATAGGGGCTCAGGAAAGTATTGTCCACGGCAAGCGTGATGTTGCGCTCGCCGGCGAGCCTGGCCATGGCGGCAATATCGGTCACGCGGAGAGTCGGATTCGTGGGCGTTTCGATGTAAAGCAATTTGGTGTTGGAGCGTATGGCGCTGAAGACGGCGGCGGAGTTGGAGGTATCGACAAAGCTGAATTCGAGGCCGAAGTGAACAAGAAGCTGGGTGGAAAGCCGGAAGACACCGCCATAGACGGCTTCGGAGAGCACGACGTGATCGCCGGGGCGAAACAAACGGAAGACGGCATCGATAGCGGCCATGCCGGACGTGAAGACGTATGCGCTTTGGCCCCCCTCGAGCTTTGTGAGCGTTCGTTCGAGAGCTTTGCGATTGGGATGATTGGTGCGGGCGTAGTCATAACCTTTGTTTTTCCCCAGCGCTTCGTTCACGTAGGTGGAAGTCTGGTAGATGGGGGCGACAATCGCGCCGGTGGCGGGATCGGGCTCCTGGCCGACGTGAATGGCGTTGGTGGCAAAACCCATGATGATCTCCTCGTATTGAGCGGCGCAGACCGCGCGGGGACGCAGGACATCTGCCGGGGCTCCATTCTAAACTGGAATTGACGTGATCTCCGGGCCTTATGACTGCGGACGCGGACCCCGGTTGCCAGCCGTGCAGATTCTTGAAGAAGTTACAGCAGCAAAACGAGCGCGTCAAATGCACTTCTGGGAACACAGCGATGAGCGCGGCAATCAGCCGCGCTCCCGAGGGATGGTGGTGAGCAGCACCGCGCATGGGAGTCGCATCTCAGAATTGAGGGAAGGGACTTGACCTGTCCCTGGTTTTCCGTGGAGGATGTAGTCCATAAGACAATGAATACTCGGCGATTGATGACGTGCTGTGTCTTGGCAGCGGCGCTTGCGTGTTTGGCGTCGCGCGCGCCGGCGCAGAACTCCAAGGCGCCGGAACCGAAGGCCGCGCCCCTGCGGACCGAGGCGCCCGCGCGGTTGACGATCGAGGTGACAGGCGGAGAGAAGGACACGCCGGTGGAGAATGCCAGCGTGTACGTGAAGTACGTCGAAGAACGCTTGCTGAGGAAGGACAAGAAAGTGGAATTGAACGTGAAAACCAATCGCGACGGAGTGGCGCACGTGCCGAACGCCCCGCTCGGGCGGGCGCTGGTGCAAGTGATCGCGGAGGGATGGAAGACATACGGAAGATGGTGCGACATCACGGATCCGAAGCAGACGATTAAAGTGCGGCTGGAGAAGCCGGCGAAGTGGTATTGAGGAGAGTCGAAAGTCAAAAGTTGAAAGTAAGACTTCAAGCTTCTGAATTCAAGACGAACGCATTGCGATTGAAACCCACAAAACTTCTTGCGATTTTTGGAATTCTCCTCCAAGTATTTTTGTTTCCGAAGAGTTGCGGGCAAGGAGCGCGCTTGTTCACCTGAAAGCGCGAGGAGACAAGAAAAGATGCACTGAATTGGTGCAAACCGCAGCAGGGCGTTGAAGGAAGTGAAGTTAGGTGGCGAAGCGCGGCGCTTTTCCACAAGCTTTTCAACACATGTGTTGAAAACTTCATCGAAGCGAAATATTCGGCGCGAAGTTCGGCACACTTCTTGCCTTCGCGCACAATATCGCGCTTTTGACCGCGAATGAACACGAATGATAGAGTTACGCATCGGAATTTCAGATGAATGAAACGTACGACGGGCCGTTTTCCCTGGCACAAATGTTCTGGGGCAGTATTGTTGCGCGGCCGGTGCGCAGTCTGCTGAGCATTGTGGCGATCGCCATCCAAGTCATTCTAGTTCTGTTGATTGCGGGCCTTACATCGGGAGTGATTTCCGAATGGGGAAAACGTGTGGAAGGGGTAGGAGCAGATATCCTGGTGCAGCCGCCGAATTCATCGATTTTCTTTGCATTTTCGAGCGCAGTGATGCAGGAATCGCTGGGCGACAAAATCGGCGGGCTTCCAGGTGTCGATGAGGTAGCGCCGACGCTTATCCTTACGGAACCAAAGAACTTGATCATGGTGTATGGGATTGACTACAAGCGGTTCAACGCGCTGAGCCGGGGCTTCTTGTACCGCGCTGGGCGGCCCTTCGAGTCACCGGATGAAGCCATTGCCGACGATATTATTGCGCAGACGCGGCACTTAAAGGTGGGAGACTCGATCACCCTGCTGAATCATCCATTTAGGGTTTGCGGGGTTGTCGCGCACGGGAAGGGCGCAAGATTTTTCATTCCGCTGAAGACGGCGCAGGAGATCGGCGGAGTGGAAAAAAGGGTTTCGATGTTTTTCGTGAGGAGCAAGGGAGACACCGAAGGGACGCGCGCGGAGATACGAAAGCTGACGCCACAGGACAGCGTGAGGTCCATGTCCGAATACGTGACGCTGATGAGCTCCTCAAATCTTCCGCAACTGAAACCGTTTACGCGCACGATGGTAGGACTGGGCATAGTGATCAGTTTCCTGGTGGTGCTGCTGAATATGCACACGATGGTGATGGAGAGGACGCGCGAGATCGGAATACTGAAGGCGCTGGGCTTTTCAAGACTGGACGTGATGCGCATGCTGCTGGGAGAAACGCTGATACTCACGATGATGGGAAGCGTCCTGGGGATAGCACTCACTTTTCTGACGCAGGCGATTCTGAGGCAGACGAACCCGGGCCTGATGATCCTGATTACACCGGGGTGGATTTTTTCTGCGATACTGCTGGCGCTGGGAGGGGCCGCGATTGGGGCCATGTATCCGGCCTTGCGGGCGGCAAGTTACGACCCGGTCGTGGCGCTGGCGTACGAGTAAGATTTTTCCATCGTGTGAGGGAAAGAGGTAAAGAAATTCCCGGGCGGGGCAAGAACTGCTCCGCCCGTGGCATTTTGTGGTGAAATGAGAGCGGAAATCAAAGGAGAAAACCGAATGCCGCTGCCCCAGGACAAGCATTATCAGGCTCGAATCCTTGAGCGGAAGGATCTTTCGGGGGATCTGTGGGTGATTCGAGCGGATCCCGGAGGGCCATTCCAGTTCAAGGCGGGACAGTACGCAACGCTGGGGGTAGAGCATGAGGAAAAGCGGATCGAGAGGGCTTATTCGATTGTTTCGTCACCCTATGAGGAGGGGTTGGAGTTTTTTGTCGAGCTAGTGCCGCAGGGCGCACTGACGCCGCATCTGTACAAGCTGCAAAAAGGCGACACGATGCTTTGCCGGAAGATCGCCAAGGGAAGATTTACGCTGGACTTGCGGAGCGGACGGACGCAGCACCTGCTGCTGGCGACGGTTACGGGGATTGCGCCTTTTGTGAGCTATGTGCGGACGCTTTACAAGGATTGGAAAGCAGGGAACAGCCCGATGCCCGGGGAACATAAATTGTATTGCTTGCAAGGAGGGAGCCGGTCGTGGGAGTTCGGGTACAGAGAAGAATTGGAGAAGATCGCTGCAGAGGTGCCGTGGTTTAAGTACGTGGCGACAATCAGCCGGCCCTGGGAAGACGAGGCGTGGAAGGGTGAGACCGGGCGCGTGGACGACTTAATCCGGAAATACGTGGAGATATGGGGCTTGCGGCCCGAGGAGACGACGGGGTACCTATGCGGACATCCGAGCATGTGTGAGAACGGGCAGGGAATTCTCACGCGCGCGGGCTGGAAGAAGGGGACGACGTTTGAAGAGGTGTATTTTGTACCCGGCAAGGAAGTTGAAACGGAGTAGCGCGGAGTCGCCCCAAACTGGCTCGAATCGAGTTGGGAGCCGTTAGGCGCGGGGCGAAAAGGTTTCAAGCTGGCTGAAGACTTCGTCCAAGGTAGAGAGCGGGCAGCGGACGTGAACCTGCTCTCCGGGCGCGTCAACATCGATCTGGAGCTTCCCGTTGTGAGTGCGGATTTGCACGTGCTGGGTGACGTCGCGAACTTCGACAAGATCGATGTCGGGATACTTCGCAAGTTCTTTTGTCACGGAGCGCACAAGCGGGACCCAGGGCGCGGCCTGCCTGGCGCCCCGTTCCAACTGCTCTTTGGGCACCAAGCGCATGGCGTTAGGAATCACGGCCGCGGGAAGCCAGAAGTGGACGTGGGAGCCATTGGGGCGGTCTTCGTCGACATCGACGCAGAAGACGCCTTCATGAAAGGTGTAAGCACCTGCAACAGCGATAGTGCCTGCAAGACCGAGAGCAATTTTCGCGAAGAGCATGTTGGCTTTCCTTCCTCGCGTAGGGGGCGCGACACGATTTCTTCTTGCAGGATTACCCTCTCCCTAGTTTGTGGTGTTCTTTGAATCGAGCCAGATGCGCACGGTGCTGTCTTCACTCTTGACGGAGACCAGTTCGGTATCGCCTTGAGACGAAAGGGCATGCAGACCGGCAACCAGATCGAGCTCGTCCTTCCCGGCGGAGACCATGGCTTCCACGACCTTCATGGGAATCTTGACTTCGACTTGAGACTTGTTGGAGCGGTGCTTATCGAGGACATGAATAAGGAAATGACCGTCCTGCTTGGCGACGCGGACGTCTGATTCGTTGTTCTGGACGGTGACGAATTCGCCGTCCTTGGCGGAGCGAACCGCATCGAGGAGTGCGCGAAGGTCGACGCCGTCGCAATCGGCGCGGGTGATTCTTATTTTGCCGTTGTGGAGGCGGTCGCGATTGATGGCGGGAAGGACGCTTTCGGCCAATTCGAGGGGTACGTTGACGCGGACAGTTTCACCCTTGGAATTCGTGTTGTCGACACGGACGTGAAGCCAACGATCCTGCCTGGTGGAGGAAGCCTCCTGAGCGGAGGGATTTTTGGCGGCTGCCGGTTGCCCCGATTGGGCGAACCCTGCAAGGGGTGTGAGAAAGAGTGCGATGGACAGAATGGATGATTTTGCGAGGAAGACCCGTGAGCTGTGAGACATGGCGGAACGCCTCCTTGTGGCACTTGGAGATAAGTACGACAGACATGCGGGAAATGTTTCCTCAAACAACTAGGAATTGCGGCCTTCGAGGGTGTGAAGAGCGGGGCAGTGGGATGCCGGTGAGGGAAATGAGTGAGGCGAAAACGCCCCGGAAGCAGACAAAGGTGGGCTGCTATTTACTCTCTGTCAGCGGGGAACTTGACGCTTAGGAGGTGCAAACCTAGTCTTAAGGGGAGGGGTGATCTAATCCGATATGGCTAGTTCCCTCCAGCATCAACTTGCGGATCGAAGGCAGTGCGTGTTCTGCGGGAAGCCTATTTCCGTGCAGGCCAGGCAGTGCCCGTTTTGTCGCGAGGCTATTCCGCAGATGGCGACGATACGCCGCGGGGGAACGGACGGGCGGCGGGAGATGCGGCGGGGACTTTTGTACATGCTTCTCGCCGGGGTGATCTATTACTTTGGGGGCGGATATAGCCCCATGACAGTACCGGTCAACGTCAGCTCCGCGGTCACGACCTATCTCGTCCCGCTGTTGTTCCTGGGGGGCTTGGGGTTAACCCTCTACGGTGCCTATTTTCGGATTAGAAGCTGAGTTTCTTCCTCTGCTATGCGAAGGAATGGCGAAATCCTCTCAGAAATTACCAACCCAAGGTTTAGAACGGCCGCCACTTAAGAAAGAGGGCGGCTAAAGGCGGCAGTGTCAGGCAGAGAGAGTGCTGCCGGCCCATGTGCGGCGTGGCTTCTGTCCGCGTGGAACCCAAATTCCCGACATTTGAGCCGCCATATCCGGCAGCATCCGTATTGAGAATCTCTTCATAAGTGCCGGGAAGGGGCGCACCGATGCGGTAGCCCCGGCGGACAACAGGGGTGGCGTTGAGGACGATGAGGAGGAGATCCTCCGGCTTCTTGCCGCGACGCGCGAAAGAGAAGACGCTGTTGTCTGCGTCGTTGGCGTCCAGCCATTCGAAACCGTGCCAGTCGAAATCGACCTGATGGAGAGCGGGCTGGGAATCAAGGAGCCGGTTTAGATCAGCGACCAGCTTCTGGATGCCCCGATGAGACTCATGCTGGAGAAGATGCCAGTCCAGGCTGCGAGCTTCGCTCCACTCGTTGCGCTGGGCAATCTCCTGGCCCATGAAGAGAAGCTTCTTGCCGGGGTGAGCGTATTGATAGGCGTAAAGCAAGCGGAGATTGGCGAATTGCTGCCACATGTCCCCGGGCATTTTGTGGAGGAGAGAGTTTTTGCCGTGGACGACCTCGTCGTGGGAAAAGGGAAGCTGGAAGTTTTCGCTGAAGGCGTACAGCATCGAGAAGGTCATTTTGTTGTGTTCGAATTTGCGATGGACGGGGTCGTGTGAGAAGTATTTCAGCGTGTCGTTCATCCAGCCCATGTTCCACTTCAGGCTAAACCCCAGGCCGCCGAGATGGGTGGGTCGAGACACGCCCGGCCAGGAAGTGGATTCTTCGGCGATGGTGAGGACACCTGGAAAGCGGGCGTGGGCGACTTCGTTCATGCGCTTCAGGAAAGCAATAGCGTGGAGGTTCTCGCGGCCGCCGAATTCGTTGGGGATCCACTCACCGGCTTTGCGCGAATAATCGAGATAGATCATGGAGGCGACGGCGTCCACGCGGAGGCCGTCGATGTGGTACTTGTCGAGCCAGAAGAGGGCGTTGGAGATGAGATAGTTCTGAACCTCATTGCGGCCGTAGTTGTAGACCAGCGTTCCCCAGTCGGGATGAGAGCCCTGGCGGGGGTCGGCGTGCTCGTAGAGATGGGTGCCATCGAATTGGGCGAGGCCGTGGGCGTCGCGGGGGAAGTGGGCGGGAGTCCAATCCAGGAAAACGCCGATGCCGGCGCGGTGGCAACGGTCGACGAATTCCATGAATTCGGCGGGCGAGCCGTAACGGCTGGTGGCGGCGAAGTAGCCAAGGGTTTGGTAGCCCCAGGAGCCATCATAGGGGTGTTCCATGATGGGAAGGAGCTCGATGTGGGTGTAGCCGAGTTCTTTCAGGTAGGGGATGAGTTGGTCGCCAAGCTCGCGGTAGGTGAGCCAGCGGTCGTGGTCGTCGGGGACGCGGCGCCAGGAGCCAAGATGGACTTCGTAGACAGAGATAGGAGATTCGAACCAGTTTTTCTCGGCGCGCTGTTTCATCCATGCGGCATCCTGCCACTGGTAGATGTATAGGTTGGCAACGACCGAGCCGGTGCGGGGGCGCAGTTCGGAGCGAAAGCCGTAGGGGTCCGCTTTGAGGGGCAGCATGGCGCCGTGAGCGCCGACGATTTCGTACTTGTAGATTGCGCCTTCGTCGAGTTCCGGCACGAAGAGCTCCCAGATTCCCGCAGAGCCGCGAGCGCGCATGGGGTTGACACGGCCGTCCCAGTGGTTGAAATCGCCGACAACACTTACGCGGCGGGCGCTCGGCGCCCAGACCGCGAAATGGACGCCACGGACGCCTTCGAGGGATTTGATGTGCGCGCCGAGTTTTTCATAAGTGTCGTAGTGGCGGCCTTCGCCCATGAGATGGAGATCGAATTCGCTGAGGAGATAGGGAAAAGCGTAGGTGTCGAAAGCTTCAAAGGATTCGCCGTAATCGGTGCGGTAACGGATGCGGTAGGAAGCGGGACCAGGCGCGGATTGATTCGAGTCGGGCAGGACGGCTTCGAAAAAGCCCTCGGGGCGCAGCTTGGTTGCGGGGATTTCCTGCGCGGAGCCCTGGAGAATCACGCTGGCTTCGGAGGCGTGCGGCTGAAAAAAACGAATGACCCAGCCATGCCCGGTAGGCGCCCAAACGGGGTGGGGCCCGAGAAGAGCGAAAGGATCGGAGTGACGCCCGGCCAGCAGCGCGTCGATTTGCGCGTTCTTCTGCGCCTGCGAAGCGCCAGTCTGAGAGGTGAGCGGCGCAGTTGTCTGTTCTTCGGGCACGCTGTCTCCGCAAGGGGCGAATGGGAATAACGACCGGAATGGGGATTGGACGACGATACTTCGCCCTGCATGATTCTAGGGGTTCTGGAGCGAAATTCCAAAGTTTCTGACGGGTGGATGTGAGGGTAAATGGAAGAGTAGCCCTGAAGCCAGTTGCCGACGACAGCGGTCGCCAGCGTCAAAACTCGAGAGGGAAGGCGACGGCTTGCGAAGGTGCCGGGCTCGGGATAGAGTGGCGGGGGAAATGGCAGATTTTGAGCGGATGTTCGGCCCGAGTGATTCGTTGAAGGAGCGGACCGAGACGATGCGAATTCTCGCGGGGCAGCACGCTTTTCGCTATATTTCGACGGCGGTGGTGACGCTGATGCTGACGGCAGACGCGGATGGGCAGGACCGCTCGCAGACGCGGTCGATGGTAGTCTCGAGGAACGGAATTGTGGCGGCGGAATCACCGCTGGCGGCGCAAGCAGGTGTGCGCATCCTGGAGCGCGGCGGGAATGCCGTGGACGCGGCAATCGCAACGAACGCGATGATGGGCGTGGTCCAGCCGATGATGAACGGAATCGGCGGAGACCTGTTCGTGATCGTTTACGATGCGAAGGCCAACAAGCTGTACGGGCTGAATGCGAGCGGATGGGCGCCGAAGGGGCTGACAATCGAGTACTTGGAGAGGCTGGGGCTGCGCGACATGCCGCAGAAGGGCGTGAATTCGGTCACCGTGCCTGGGGTAGTGGATGGCTGGCACAAACTGGCGGAGAAGTTTGGACGGAAGAAACTGGGGGAAGATCTGGCAGCGGCGATTCGGACAGCACGGGACGGGTTTCCAATTCCAGAGTGGACAGCGGCATATTGGGCGGCGGAGGTGGATTTGTTACGGGGCGATGAAGAGGGGGGAAGGGTTTTTTTGCCCGGTGACCGCGCGCCGCGGGTAGGCGAAGTGTTTCGAAACGCAGACTTGGCGGCGTCGCTCGAGCAGATCGCCCAGCACGGACGAGATGCGTTTTACAAAGGCGAGATTTCGAAAAAGATTCTCGAGGCAATGAAGCGCCATAACGGCACCATGACGCCTCAGGACCTCGCGGAATATTCGAGTGAATGGGTGGAGCCGATATCGACGACGTATCGCGATTGGACCGTTTACGAGATGCCGCCGAACGGGCAGGGGTTAGCCGCGCTCGAAATGCTGAACATCATGGAGACGTTTCCACTGGGACAGACGGGATTTGGTTCAGCGAAGACATTACACGCCATGATCGAGGCCAAGAAACTTGCGTTCACGGACCTGGCGAAGTATATCGGCGACCCCCGGGGGCAGAAGCTGCCGGTTGCAAGGCTGCTTTCGAAAGAGTGGGCAGCACAGCGCGCGAAGCTGATCAACGAGGACCATGCCAACTGCGAGGCGTCAGCGGGAGAAGTGCCGTCCGGCAAGGACACCACTTATCTGAGCGTGGTGGATCGCGAAGGAAACATGGTGTCGCTGATCCAAAGCAACTATTCGGCGTTTGGGTCGGGAATCGTAGCACCGGGAACAGGGTTCGTGTTGCATAATCGCGGGGGGCTGTTTTCGCTAGACCCGGCGTCACCGAATGCACTTGCGGGACACAAGCGACCGAGGCACACGATCATTCCGGGATTTGCCCAGAAGGGCGACGTGCGGATGGCATTTGGGATTATGGGCGGGTGGAATCAGTCGCAGGCGCACGCGCAATTCATCGCCAACATCGCGGACTTCAAAATGAACATTCAAGCGGCCATGGAGGCGCCAAGATTCACCAAATATACGTTCAGCGGGTGCGACGTGATGATGGAAAACCGGTTTTCGGGGAACGCGCGCAACGAGCTGAGCGCTAAGGGGCACAAGATTGAAGTGCTTGGGACGTTCTCGAGTCGCGTCGGTGGAGGGCAAGCGGTCCTGCGTGACTTCGCGACGGGCGTCAACTATGGGGCTTCTGACCCGCGCAAGGACGGGCAAGCAGCGGCGGAATTACCATTCGAGTAAGAACGTTAGGGTATTAGGACGTCTGAGAACTCCAGAACGACTCTGCAAAGGACTTCCACCGAATGAGTCAAACGGGAACGAATCTTCCTTTGGCGGATCTGCCTGCCGGTGCAGGTGTCCGTAAATGGTTGCAATAGAAGGACTTAGAGCAGGCTGGCTTGGCTGTTGAGTTGCACCTGTCCCAACGGCCAGGGTCGAAGCTCCGCGGCGACGCGATCCTTGCCGGAGATGCAAATGGGACTTCCTAGAGTGAGCCTGCATTGCCTTCGATTCCTACCGGTTGCTGCATTGACGCTGGTCATGGTGCCGAATAGCCCGGCGCAGACCGTGGATGTTTCCGGGCGCTACCAATGTTCGGAGGCGAAGGTGCACGGAAAGGTTGTGCCGTGCAAGGCGGCGCCGCTGATATTGAAGAACGATGGACGATTCGAACTGCGCGGCTGGGAAGGCAGCTACCTGGTGAATGGTGAATGGGTGGAACTGTCGGATTCGCTCGTGAAATCACGGGCGAGGATCGAGCCAGGACACAAGATTGTTTTTCGCTATCAGGGGAGGCACGGCTCGGTAGAAATGATTTATGAACGGCGAGTGGCGGAGCTGGGAAAAACCTCGCTGGGTTGACAAAAACCGGACGCGCTAATCAGGCCGCCTCTTTTCTGAAAATCTCGCAACACATAGTGAAATACTGCTGTCAGCAGATCGACTGCGGCCTTTTCCGCTGGCTAACGAATCTCGTTCCCCTTTGCAGTGACCAACTCCCATTCAGCTTGGAGGTTTACAACAGGTCTTCGGTGCATAGCGCGCCTTCCGGCGACTCTTCGTGTTTGAAGTAGACAAAGACGTGGCCCCGCTGACGAAGGTCCAGAGGCGCCTGCATAAATCCTTGCCATAGCGCCGTTAGTTTATCGAGAAACTGGCACACTCGCCGTTATTCCGCCATTCAGACTATTGGCGCGGAGCCGTTGGCACGGTGAGGTCTTCGCGTGCTTTCCTCTCTGTGGAGGGAGAATCGAGCGGGGCGTCATAGGCCGCCGCGGCGATTTCCCCGAGGGCTTGCCCGGCAATTTGCTGCGCGGCTTGGGGATCAGGCGCCAAGGAGACGTGATTGACATAGACCGCGAACGCCAACTTTTGACCGCTTGCGGTGAGCACATAGCCGGCGAGGCCTTTGCCGTTCAGCATGAGCTTGCCGTTGAGCTTGTCCTCGGAGCCGAAAGTTCCAGTTTTTGCAAAGACGTGACCTGCGGCAGGAGAGGTGGTTTGGATTTTTGCGAGCGTGCCGTCTTTTCCGAGAATGGGAAGGGCCTTGAAGAAAACCGGATAGTCAGGGCGAGTGGTCCAATAGGTGAGGTAGTGGACCATGAACTCCGGAGTGAAGAGATCAGCCCAACTGCCGCCTTCACCGTCACCTTGAGAGGCACCCGAAAGATCGAGCTGGGCGCCTTGGAGGAAGGCGCGCTCGACTTTGAAGCCGGCGTGAACTGGATCCTGCCGGTCTTTAGCGACGAGCGCGCCAAGAAGATAGGGGCTCATGCCAGCGTGAAGATTCTGGCTGACCTTGAGAGTGACTTTGATTTCTTCCGCGAGGGGAAGGGAGATGTGTTCGGCAACTTGGTTGGCGGGGATGTAAAGGCGAGCATAGCTCAGAAAATCAGGCGGGGCAGCTTTGGAGTGAGTCTTGATCTGGATGCCGGCAGCAACGAGAGCTTCGTGGAGAACCGTTTCGGCGAATTTTGTAGGGGAAGGTACGGCATACGGAACGGTGATGGGGACGGTGCCGAGAGGAAGCGTGCCGGCGAGTGTGACATTGATCGTGCCGTTGGGATTGGCATTCGTGACCGGCTCGGCGATTTCCTGAGCAGTGCCCGCGGCGCCGGTGATGAGTTGGTTTTTGAAAGTGGCGTAGGAAGTTTTGGGAGAGATTTCAAGTGAAACGGGGTCGCCGGCTTCTTTGCCGGGCTTCATCACAAGATCGATGACGTTATCGTTGACGACGATGGAAGAGATGACGACACCGGTACCGCCTTCTCGCCCGGCATCGGGAAACAGGCTGGCATCCACGAGGACGCGGCCTTCAATCTTGCGAATACCGCTGGTGGCGACATCTTTCGCAAGCGTCTTGATCACAGCGAGAGGGTCGCCGGGAACCGCGGGGCCGCCGTAGGCGTGATCTTCGTCGACGAAGGCGAGAGTGCCATCGGGCTGGATGCGGTTAGAGAGATTCGGGTCGCCGCTGGCGACGAGAACAAGGTCACCCTTCAGCTTGCCTCTGGAATCGACAGGGCCGGTGCGGTAGATGCGGGTGCGGAAACGATAATCGGCGCCAAGCTGAGCGAGGACCGCGCCTTCCGTGAGAGTCTTGGTGGTGGAGGCGGGGACGAACATCTTATCGGCATTCAACGAATAAACGATTTTTCCCGTGTCGAGGGAATAGAACTCGATGCCGAAATTCGCGTGGGCGAACTCGGGGCGGCTTATCACCTTTTGAATTCTGTCTGCGAAGGAGGCGGGCGATTGAGCGCCGAGGACTGAGAGCACACCCGACGACACAAGCAGGAGAAGAATCGCAAGGGGGTGTGAGAGAAGGCGAGGTCTGATTGGCAAGCCGAACTCCTTCGAGACAGCGCTCATCGTAACCGAGTGCCGGCGAGTGTTGAAGGACGAATCTGCGCCGAGGTGCGTGCGTCTCAACAGCCTGGATACAATTCGGGGAGTGGTTCGTCGAGAATGCCGAGATCCCCTAATTTTCCGAAGCGGCGGCCTTTTTCTCGAGGCCGGGAGCGGTGATGGGGTGGAGAAAAGGCATCATCGCGCGAAGCCTGGGGCCCAGTTGTTCGATGGGATGACGCTGCTCGCGCTCGCGGGTGGCGAGAAAATTCGGGCAACCTTTTTCATTTTCTTCAATCCATTTTTTCGCGAAACTGCCATCGCGGATTTCGGCGAGGATTTTCCGCATCTCCTCGCGGGTTTTCTCAGTGATGATGCGCCGGCCAGCGCTGTAGTCGCCTTGTTCGGCGGTGTCGCTGACGGAATAGCGCATGTAGCTCAAGCCGCCGCGGTAGATAAGGTCAACGATGAGCTTGAGCTCGTGAAGACATTCGAAGTAGGCAACCTCCGGTTGATAACCCGCGTCGGTGAGAGTTTCAAAACCGGCCTTGATGAGCTCGCTGACACCGCCGCAGAGGACGGATTGCTCGCCGAAGAGATCGGTCTCGGTCTCTTCGGTAAAGGTGGTTTCAAGAACACCAGCGCGAGTGCAGCCAAGACCTTTGGCATAGGAGAGGGCCTGGGCTCTAGCGTGGCCGGAGGCAT
>WNFB01001212.1_pt1 | contig 21832 bp, 15 predicted proteins | sample 5400501 | NCBI WGS metagenome assembly WNFB01 (sample SAMN13153341, study PRJNA577476) | soil metagenome | isolation source: 200 cm saprolite under Douglas fir tree site 2 hole 1 | place: USA:California | collected 2015-04-18 | reverse complement strand
CCTGAGATTTCTCCTATCTCGTTCTCTGCTTCTGGAAGTACGCCAACTAGCCCTTGCTTGATACTGCGGATGACAGACATCGCTGGCGTCAGGGTTACGACGATGTCACCCAGTTCTGTGATTGTGTTGAGTCTCAGCACGATCTGCTCGAGTGCGAGCCTGGCCTGGGTCACCATCTTGTTCATCTTTCGGACCTCAGCCAGTTCGTTCGCGAAGACAGATGCGTGCTGTGTGTCGTGCTTCTGTATCGAGCCGACGACTTTGCCGAAGATCTGTGAGTCCCTCTCTCTGAGTTTGGTTGATGTGCCGTCGAGTTTTGCTACCTGCACCTGGATTTGTCGGATTGCGAGGTCAAGTCTCGGCTTCAAAGGACCGGGATTACGTACCGATTCCTTCACCTTCGACGAGAGACTTTGGCCCTGATTCTTCTCCCACTTGTTCTGGAAAGTGCTCATCCTTAGCTTCGGATCCGAATTAGCCCCAAAATCTGTTAATGGAGGAAAGTTAAATTATCTTCACACCCGACTGAATTTCGATTACGAACTACCCAGAAAGGGGCACGAGCCGGCGGTTGAACTGAAATGAAGAAGGTCGCGTTTGTGTCTGACGTCCACGCGAACCTCGAGGCCCTCCAGGCCGTCCTGGAGAGGCTCGGAGACATGAGTGTCTACTGCCTGGGGGACATAGTCGGTTACGGTGCCAGCCCGAACGAGGTGATCGCGCTTCTTCGTAGTAGAGGGGTGGCCTCCGTTCTTGGAAACCACGATTACGCGGTCATCACGGGGAACACGTCAGACTTCAACGTGAGGGCGGCGATCTCAGCCAAGTGGACGGCGCGGGTCATTTCAGCGGAGAGTAAGGAGTACTTGAAGAGCTTACCCCAGGAACTCAGCTTCGACGTTGAGGGCTCTCGGATTTATCTCACGCACGGGAGTCCGCTCGACCATCTATGGGAGTACGTCGAACCCGGGACGCACTCCGAGCTCTTCGACTTCTACCTGAAGAGGCTTTCCGCCCGCGTGATCGCCCTCGGCCACACACACGTGCCGTACGTCTGGAAAGGAGAAATCGGTACAGTCCTGAACCCCGGCTCCGTAGGCCAGCCGAGGGACGGAGACAGCAGGTCTTCGTACGCGGTTGCGACCTTCGAGAACGGCGAAGTAGAGGTACAGGAGAAGAGGATGAGCTACGACATCCGGGGAGCGGCGGAGAAGATCAGAGTGGCCGGCCTTCCCGAGGAGCACGCGAGCAGGCTTTTCGTGGGGATGTGAAGATAGGAAGTCATCATTAAAATAACTCAGGGGGGGCGGTAGGGCGCGTTGCGTGGTCACAAAATTAGAGAGAGAGGGGACGACTAGACCTCACTCGCTCAGCCCAAACTACGATTGGAGGGATGTAGAACCAAGGGTACGCGCCTTCGCAGATTCCTCGAACCTGAGAGAAGAACTAAGAAAAAAGTTCTCTGGCCGCAGGGAAGTTGGGTACGTGGAGGGACCCCCCACCCTCAACGGCGAGCCGCACATAGGTCACGTCCGGGGTCGCCTGATGAAGGACCTATGGTATAGGTACAGCACGCTCAGCGGCAAGAATATCGTCTTTCGTGGGGGGTGGGACACGCAGGGACTCCCGGTTGAGCTTCAGGCTGAGCAGGAGCTGGGGCTCACGGGGAACAAGTGGGAGAACCTGAAGAAGGTTGGGGAGGAGAAGCTCGTCGAGGCATGCAAGCGGCTGATCATCAAGTACGAGAGTTCGTGGGTCGAGGCCGACAAGCTGCTGGGACTCCTGATAGATCACGAGAGGGCCTACAAGACATACACGGACGAATACATAGAGAGGGAGTGGAAGTACCTCGAGACCGCCTGGGAAGGGGGGCTGCTCGGCGAGGGGCATAAGGTCGTCGCATACTGCCCCAGCTGTCTCACTTCACTGAGCCACGCGGAGGTATCTCTCGGAGGGTACGAGCCCCTCGACGACCCGAGCCTGTACTATAAGGTCAAGGCCGAGGACGGCTCCTTCCTTCTCGTGTGGACCACGATGCCCTTCACGGTCGTGACCGACGAGCTCGTCGCGGTGAAGCCGGACGCGAAGTATCTCCGGGTGAGGGTCGGGGAGGAGACCTGGGTCGTGGGAGCGGAGAGGAAGGATGCACTGGCGAAGGAGCTCGGCATCAAGTTCGGGGAGGTCGTACGAGAGGTGAAGGGGTCGGAGCTGGAGGGGCTCCGGTACACCCACCCCCTTCTGGAGCTCATCCCGGGTCTGATGAACCTCGCGAGGAGCGGGCAGATACACAGAGTGGTAGCGGAGAATTTCGTCGACACCTCGACCGGGACGGGCGTGGTTCACCTCTCCCCCGCGAACGGAGAAGACGATTATCTAGTTGCAACGAGAAGAAAGGTCCCGATTTTCTCTCCGCTTGACGACGAGGCCCGCTTCACCGAGGAGGCGGGGAGGTTTCACGGACTCTTCGTTCGGGACGCCGACTCGCTCGTTTCGGTCCTGCTTAAGGGGAGGGGACAGCTCGTCTTCGAGGGAAGAATCGTCCACGACTATCCCGTCTGCTGGAGGTCCGGCCACCGCCTGCTCTGGGTCGTCAGGAGGGAGTACTTCTACTGGGTAGACAGGCTGAAGGAGAAGATTCTCGAGGCTGCTGAAGGCGTAGAGTACTTCTTTGACTCTCCGAGGAATCGGTTCCTCGAGTTCCTGAGGGAATCACCGCCCTGGGGGATAACGAGGGAGAGGGTTTGGGGGACACCCCTCCCAATCTGGGCCTGCTCAGAGTGCGGGGAGAAGACACCCGCCTTCTCGAGGAAGAGGATCTTGGAATTGGCGGCCGAGCTTCCCGACGGACCGGACTTCGAGCTTCATCGCCCCTGGATTGACAGGATTGTCTTCAAGTGTCCGAAGTGTGCTTCGAGAATGCACAGGGAACCGTTCGTCCTCGACACTTGGCATAACAGCGGTTCCGCCCCCTACTCCTCGTTCACAGACCAGGAGTACAGGAGGCTCATCCCGACTGAGTTCCTCACGGAGGGGATAGATCAGACGCGGGGATGGGCATACACTCTGCTGGTCCTGAACGTGATTCTGGGCGGGAAGCCCCTGTCACCCTACCGGGCCTTTCTCTTCCAGGGTCACGTCCTCGATGCGGAAGGAAGGAAGATGAGCAAGAGCATCGGTAATGTCGTCGACGGACTACAGGCGCTCCGCGAATACTCGGTGGATCTGCTGAGGTTCTATCTAGCGTGGAAGAGCTCTCCCATCGACCCGTTGAGCCTGGACGCGAAGGAGATGTCCGGGCGCCCGTACCAGGTCCTCAACACACTCTACCACATTCACGTCTACCTCTCGCAGAACGGAGCTCTGGACGGATACGTGCCCCGGAGGCATACAGTCGCCTGGGCGAGGAGGAGGAGGCGCCTCAGCCTCGTCGACAGATGGCTGCTCTCCGTACTTGCGGGGGTGGAGAAAGGGGTACTCGCTGGGTACCGGGAGAGCAGATACAACGAAGCCTGCAGGGCGATCGAGCAGTTCGTTATCGAGACCCTCAGCCAGAACTACGTCCGAATGACTAGGGGAGAACTCTGGGATGACTCCGCTGAAACGAGGGAGCGGAGACTCGGAATCTTTGCGACTCTCGGGCATGTACTAGAAAGGGTCGACCTTCTGCTTCATCCGGTAAGCCCCTACCTGACGGAATACCTCCACCAAGAAGTCTTCGCCGGGAAGGCATCATGGAAGATTCCACTCTTGGTCAGGGGATTTGGGAGGGCCAAGCTGCTCCGGCGGGAGAAGAAGCTCGAGGAAACGGTCGCTGCCGCAATCCTCGTTGAGAACGGCTGCAACTCCGCGAGGACGAAGGCCAGGTTGAAGAGGAGGTGGCCCCTGAGAGCGATGTACGTTCTTGCTCCGAGGAGGACAGCCGCAGCGCTGAACTCGACAAAGGCGCTCGTTTCAACCCTCTGCAATGTCAAGGTGGTGCGCGTGACCACGAGACCGGAGGCGTTCCCGGTGTCGTTCCTGCTCATCCCGAATCCCACGAAGATAGGCGCGACCTTCAAGGAGAAGACGAGGGACATTCTCCAGGCGGTTCGACCTATGCGGGGCGCGGAGGCTTGGCGAACTTATCTTGCGGGTAGCGGCGTGAAGCTCCGAATCGCCTCGGGCCCGATAGAGGTTCCGCCGTCAGCCTTCGACTTGAGGTTTGAGCAGAACGAAAACTTCGAGGCGGTCGAGAAGGAGGGAGTCTTCGTCGCGGTCGAGAAGACAAGAGACGAAAGGCTTGTGGCCGAGGGGCTGGAGAGGGATGTTGCGAGGCGGCTTCAAGCGCTGAGGAAGGCGAGGGGTTTCTCCCCCACCGCCCTCCTGAATAAGGCGAGCGTTGCGGGTCTGGAGGCGGAGGAGGTTGCGCTCCTGATGCCGCTCAAGAAGGAGTTATCCTTCCTGGTGAGAGCGAAAGAGATTCAACTCTCGACTCGGAAAGATGATCGTGAGGGAGACGATGAATGGTACGAGGACGAACTCGACGGGAGGCCGCTCTACCTCAAAGTCGACTAAAGGAGCTTCTTCGCCAGCTCGACTACCCATGACATTCTTCTCGGCAACAGCTCTCTGAGAAATTCGAGGTCGCTCGGTCCGAAGCCACCGAGGTACTTCATGAGGATGAGGTAAAGCACGAATCCCAGGGGGATCGAGACCAGGGAGGCGAGAACGGTCGCGCTTCTTCCCAGGGGAAGCAGAGCAGTCAGAGCGTCGAGAAACCCATAGACGACCACCCCCATCACGGCGGAAGCCACGCTCGACTTCAGATATCCGCGGCCGTCGAGGACGAGGTCGCCCTGGCCACGAACGAAGTAGGCGAGGGTGGTCATCGCCAAGACGAGCATCGCGCCCCGTGCGATCGCTATACCGAGGAGCCCGAAGCGGGGCACAAGGACCAAGGAGAGAGACACGAGCGTTACCAGGCCGACGATGTTCGCGACAGAGAAGAGGTAGATCCGCTCCCCGACGAGGAGGTCGGATGAATAGACTGCACCGACGGAGGTGAAGGCTACCGAGAGCGAGATGACGGCGAGGAGAGGCGCGGCGACGAGGTATTCCCTTCCGAAGAGCTGGAGCAGGAAAGGAGAGACGGCCGCCAGCCCAGCGCCCATGGGCGCGGCTATGAAGATGATGTACCTGGTATAGTTCCTCATCAACTCCCTCCGGCGCCCCCCCTCGCCGGGTCGCAGAGAGCCCAGGGTGGGTACGAGGACGTTCGTGACAGCGCTGGGGGCAAACGAGGCGATTGCCGCCCCGACGGTCGCGACGTTGTAGACACCAAGGTTGCCCAGCCCCTGCTGGAAGAACGCGAGGAGTTTGTCGACCTGGGTGACCCCGAATCCTGCGAATGCCGCAACCATGACGGAGACCATGTATGCCGCCACCGGTCTGACCCTGAAGGGGGCTTCCTTCGAAGCGAGCACCATCTTCGCCGCCAGGGAAGTAGAAATCGCGGCGAGAAAGAAGTCCCCGATGGAGAAGCCTATGAAGACGCCGCTGACGGCATACCCAAGAAAGAGGAGGAGTGAGGCGACGGCATACCGCAGAGCACTCGACGCGATGAGGAGCTTACCGGCCAGTGGCGCTCGCCCCCCACCGACGAGAGAGTAGATACCAAGCTGCGAAAAGGAGTAGGCGACGGCGTCAAGGGATGCGTAGACGAATGGTTTCGGGCTCAGAGGGGCCGCGAGCGATGCAGCTATCGAAGGATTGGAGAGAAGGACCGCCGCGGCGGATGAAGCAGCGGCGCAGATCCCCGCGGAGAGGAAGTAGAGCTTGCGCGCCGACCCTTCCCCGGTCTGGATGTACTGTGATAGGAACCTCGTCACCGCTGGCGGTGTGGCCGTTATTCCAGACCCGACGAGGGGCAGGGCGAGGGTGGCCAGGGTAGAGGTGCCGATTACTAGGACGTTGAGGAGGGAAACGAGGCCAACCTCATCCACAGAGATGAAGTTCGTGAGTATCACAAAGTAGGCAGTGTTGAGAAGGAGGGAGAAGATGCTGGCCACGTAAAGGGCGGCCGCCCCTCTCGCAACCTTCGCCTCAGTCTGCAAGCTGCAACGCCTGCCATCGGGTTGGCTATTTATTCCAAGGAAACTGCTAGGCTTCCCGAAGATAATCGTAGAGGGAGCTCTGATAAGACGCCAACGACCTCGCCGTGAAACCAAGCCGCTTCAGGTCACGCGCGAACCCTTGGGCGTGCCCGTGAGTGGTGTAGACGACCTCCGGAGCGACCTCCTGTACCAGCCTCAACAACTCGGCGTAGTCGCAGTGGTCGCTCATAGGGAAGGCGTAGTCGACACCGAGGTATTGCCTGTAGCCGGGGTCGGTCGCCCACCCACTGAAAGCAACGATGACAGCCCCGTACCTTCGCTTTAGGGCGGAGAGGAACTTGCTCGAGCCGCCCATCATGGGAGAGACCATGAGCCAAGGCCCGGGAGAGAGCTCCCCCGCTCCGGGACTCGCCGGGTCTACGGTCTTCCCTCTCCGTAGATCGATGCCGTATTTTCGGTGGACTTCGTTCATCTTGGCGACACTCTCGTGAAGGTATAGAGGACCCCACGCCGAGAAGAAGTAGCAGAGTAGCTGTGCCTTTCCGAGAGGGTAGCCCATCAGGACGACGGGCTTCCCCTTGTCGAACGTCTCGCTGATGAGGGTATTGACTTCCCTTACGAGCTTCGCGGTCGGGGGGAAGACGTACTCGGGGCTGCCGTAGGTCGTCTCGGTTATCAAAATCCTGGCCCTCCTCGTTCGACACTTGCCCAGAAATGCGCGTTCACGTCCAGCCGCGTCCCCTGTGTAGAGAACCTCATCGCCTATCCTCAACGCGCGAGACCCTAGGATGTGCCCGGAGTCTAGCAGGTCGATACTGTCCAGCTGGTCGACCGTCTCTCCCAGGTCGTATCCCCTCGCGTAGGCTAGGTCGGTCGTTTCTCTCGAGGCCAGAACCTTCGCTCCCCTCTTAGGGCGATGGACGTGGTCGATGTGGGCATGCGAAACGAATGTGTAATCAGACGGGACAGAGTCCCTCGGGTCGAGGAGGTACCGGTGATCACCATAGTCTATCTGAATGCCGTTATTGATCGAGACGCTCGCTCCCTGCAAACGCGGGCCATGATACGTAACTCGCTCAAGATAAGCTCGACGGTGGAGGTGGGTGAAGTCTCAGCATCTTCCAGCCGTAGGGAGGGAGTTTCACGCTAATTGTCATCCTCTCCTGGAGTCTGACGCTTGGTCCTTCGACCCATCTCCCCGACCCGCAATTGAACTCTTCCAACCTGGCCATCAGGTGCTTCGAGAGAGATGGGTCCCTCAGAGGCAGGGTCAAGAGGCAGGATGAGGGTTGGTCCGAAGAGCTCCCCACGCATACTAGGTTTCCGGGTTCGCTGAACTGGGCCGCCACGACCTGTGGCTTGCTCGTGACGAGGCGTTCGAACCTGCCGTGTGTGCTGTTGCCCCGGCGAGGATCCCGGGAGGAATTCGCCACACGGACCTCATTTCCCTCCCGCCCGAGGAAAAAGGCCTGACTCCCCCCGTTCCCGAACCCCGAAACGAAGAGCCACCTGACCTGAGTTGCTCTCGGAGGGTCGAGGCCGTTCTCTTCCGAAAGCCCCATCTCGCCGTAGAAGACAGATTCAATCAGGCGGGCGGCCGCGACGGGGTCACTCTCCTCACTGTGGAAACCGCGATTCTCCGGGTCGAACCAGTATGGAAATTCACCCGGAAGGCCCGCAACCCCGTCGTGGACGAGTCTCGATACCTTGAGAAGCTGCGCGCTCCCCAACTCCGCGTAACCCGCTCGGTATGAGAGAAGCGCACTTGCGAGTGCCGCCCGAGTCCAGTACCCACCCAGCTGTCCCGCGAAGTAATTGCCGTTGACGAAGAGAGGCGAGGTGGTGGGAAGGGTCCTCGGTCCGAACCCCGTCTCGAAGTCCTTCTCGAGCATCCTACGAGCGAGTGCTGCGGTGAGACTGTTGCTCAGAGAAAGACGATAGCAGGCGAGTACCTCGTCAATCGACTCCTCTCGGTGAAGCCTCCCCTTTTCGTCGATGTTCAGGACGAGACCCGCAACCCCGTCGTCGAGTAGCTTCTCCCGTATTAGACCGATGAGATTCTCACTCGCATCACTCGCCAGGGCAGCGTCGGAACCCTTCCCCTCAAGGGCCGCGAGGGCTCCGAACGCACGGAGGGAGCCCGCGACGCCGAGGTTGACCTCTGCCAGTATTCCCGTGGGATACCCCGCGCTTAACTCCCTCCGCCAACCCTGCGGAAGTGCTGGGTTACAGTGAACAAGTCCGCTTCGCGTCAACTCCCGAAGATATTTCGCAGCTCGCCTCAGCGATCGATAGCACGCTCGAATCTCTTTCTTCTCGGCCAGAACCCGAAAGGAGAGAGACGCGTTCATGAGGAAGAGGGAGGTCTCCAAGACTCCGTCCGTGCTCTCGTTGAGTGAGTGGGGTAGGGCGCCATTCTTACGCTGTGACGCAATCGTTTCTCGCAAGAGTTTTTGACAGAGTTCAGGGTTGACCAAACTCAGAGAGCGTATCGTCTCCAGTCGGTCCAGGAGGCTCGAGTCCCCCTCGATGGAGCTAACTCGCGAGAGCGCCCACGCGGAAGCAAAGTTCAGGTCCTGACTGGAGCTTGCAATGATCGCTGGGACGGGGCTCTGCTGCGGTTGTCGTGCGACAACCCCGCCTCCGTGCGAGATGATCGAAGTAAATGTTGACAGGGCCCCCTCGAGCCCCGATGAGTTGTGGACCGAGACGAAGGTTACCTCAGCGGAGCCGCGAGGCACGATCTCCAGTTCGTGTTGCGTAAGAACCATGATGGGCCCCGAGATGCCCGCGGTCGATTCGGAGAGTTCTCCCCGCTCGAGTAGCTCGAGCGCTCTGGTCTTATCCTTCGTCATGTAGATGATCCTGGGGGCGGGACTGCAGCCGATGACCCTCGCGCCTGCCACGTCGCCAAGGTCGTCAATCGCGACGTGGTCCCCGCGGTTGAACGCGTTGACGCCGACGCCACCCGGCGGGTCCGAACTGCCACGAAAGTTGATCGAGGTAGGGTCGTGGAGGCTGATCACGATTGCCTTCACCGTCTCCTTTCCAAGGTTCGAGAGTCGAATCTTCCTCGTCAACGCCGAGGAATCTGTCGCAACGACCTCGAACTTTTGTGAGAGCGCGAGTGTATCGGACGCTCTAGATTCCAGCTCCAAGAAGCCGGGCGATATCTTAACCTCTACTCCCCGCCTCGAAGCCCTCAGACGCACCCCTGCCTGAACTCTGTAGACGTGAAGAGAGCTTCTCCCGAAGATGAGCCTACCCTCCTGGGCAGAGTACGACCAGAGGAGGTCCCCATCGGGGTCGACACGCGTCTTCAAGAACCTCTTGAAGAGGATGATCGGCTTCGTTGGCGTGCGTAATTCAGAGAGCCTCTTCTGCGCGAGTCGTGGTTCGGAGAGAGCCATCCATTCAGTGAGCCGACTGTAAGGATATGACGACAGAGATTTACAGATCTTGAGCTTCCGTATCCTTATCCTTAACTCGAGCCTTCACAGGGGACGGTTCCCTTCGCCAGACTGTCCCTCTCGGAGTGTCCTCAACCGTGATTCCCCGTTTCGAGAGCTGACTTCTTATCTCGTCAGCCTTCGCAAAGTCCTTCACGCTTCTGGCCTCGTCCCGCTCTTTGATCAGAGCCAGTAGCTCCGGCGATAGCTCCCCCTCCTCCTCGAAGCTGATGATTCCGAGAATCCCGTTGACACGCTTCAGCGCTAGGAGTATCTCCTCGGCCTCTTTCGTGCCCATCTTCTCTCGATCCATCAACTTGTTGACCCTCTTCACGAAGCTGAAGAGGGCCGCGAAGGCCCTCGGTGTGTTCAGGTCAGCGTCCATCGACCTCTCGAAACTCTTCAGCAGCTCGTTCGCGAGACCCGCGTGCCTCGATGGCGACTCTTGCCAATTCTGGCGCAACCTCGAAACGAACTGCTCGAGCCTCTCGCGCTCCGCCTGGGCCTGTTCAAGGGCCTTCAGAGTAAGGTTGATCGGGTCCCTGTAGTGAGCCGAGATCAGGAAGAGTCTCACGGTGAGGGGGTCCCACCCGTCCTTCAGGAGGTCTCGCAGCTTCACGATGTTCCCGCTCGACTTGTGCATCTCCTTTCCCGAGACGCTGAGAAACTCCGAGTGCAGCCAGAATCGCGCGAGCTTCTTTCCCGTCGCGGCCTCGGACTGGGCGATCTCGTTCTCGTGGTGGGGAAATCTCAGGTCCATCCCTCCCGTGTGGATGTCGAAGGATTCCCCCAGGTACTTCATCGACATCGCCGAGCACTCGATGTGCCACCCCGGCCGACCCTTCCCCAGCTCAGTCTCCCAGTAGACTTCGCCGTCGTCCTCATCCCAAGCCTTCCATAGTGCAAAGTCCCTCGCCTCCGCCTTCTCGTAGTGGTCTTGTGAGACTCTCGCTCCTACCTTGAGCTCCTTCGGCTTGATTCCCGATAGTTTCCCGTAAGGCTTGAACTTTGAGATGTCGTAATAGATCGAGGCGTCATCCCCCCTGTACGCAAACCCTTTCTTCATCAGCGTCTTGACGAGCTTTACCATCTCGGGGATGTGTTCGGTCGCCCTCGGATAGAACTCGGCTCGCTCGATCCTCAGCGTGTCAAGGTCTTGCATGAATGCCTCTTCGAAGAAAGTGGCGAGCTCCTTCCTGCTCAACCCTTTCTCCTTCATTCCTCTAATTATCCTGTCCTCGACGTCGGTTATGTTCTTCGCCTGCGTGACTCTGTATCCCTTGAACTTTAGGAAGCGCCTCAGGAGATCCTCGAAGAGGAAGGTCCTGAAGTTTCCTACATGGGCGTAGTCCCAGACCGTCGGGCCGCAGGTGTACATCCTCACCTCCTTGTTTCTTAGGGGCCTGAAGGCGAGGAGCTTCCTCCCGTAACTGTTGTAGAGCCTTAGAGCCAAGGTCGCCTCAATCTGATGAACTCTGACACAGCATGGAGAAAATAAAAAGGAGTGGGAGAGTGATGGTTACTTCGTCAGCTTGCCTATTCTGAAGATTGGCTTTCCGCAGGACGCGCAGGTCCCCTTGATCGCGGGTCGGCCATTCTTCAGTTTGATCTGCTTGGGATTCTTGATCTCCCTGTTCTTCTTCTTCTCGTAGACGCAGTAGCCGGTAACCAACTGCGAGATTTCCTCGCGGCAAATAAGCCTGAATTCGTATTTAAACTCTTGCCAAACGGCCATTTTTGGGCTTTTGGGGCTTCAGGGGTTCTATCAGAACCTGAAAGTCCCTCAATGCCGACACGTCACGGAGACTCCACCCGAGATTCCTTCAAAAAGCTTGTAAAATAATTGCCTTCACCGTGTGAAATTGCTGATTTTTGAAATTGAGGCAGAGCCCATATTGACGCGCCGAGTTCTGTCGCTCTAAGACGTCTCCTCTTTTGCGGTAAGAAGACAGTATCTCGGCGCAGAGGTGGATGCGAGCCATTATCAGGTGATTAGAGTCCCGACGACATACCAAAAAAAGACGATTGGAGAGCGTCGCGAGAAGCGTCAGAGTAGAAGCGAGCGCGAATCTGTTCATGCTCAAAGTGCGCCGCGACAGTGCATTATGAATCGATTGACCCCATCGATCGAAAAGTTATCGGAACCACTATAAGAAAAGCAAGTAGGGGCTCGGTCGCAACATTTGCTGCGAAACGTGGCCCACCGCGGCGCATTTTGGTCGCTGATTGTCGCGAGGGTGGTGTACGCTGTCAACTGGTACAATGTCGCGTCTATTTTTGCCCCCATGGCCCTCGAGCTGAAAACCGATGTGTCCGGACTTGGCATTCTCGCCTCTAGCTTCTTCTTCGGACTCGTGCTCTTCCAGATACCGGGCGGGCTGCTCGCAGCGAAGTACGGCCCGAGAAGAACATCATTCGTGGGGATTTTCTTGGCCTCGGTAAGCGCTCTCCTCACGGGTTTCAGTTCAGGGTTAGGAGAGGCGGCCGCCCTGAGGTTCATAGTGGGGCTCGGAATGGCACTCTTCTTCTCACCCGGGGTCAGCCTCATCGCCAGGTACTACCGGAAGGGGTCTGAAGGTTTCGGGATAGGACTCTACAACTCAGCCTTCGACCTTGGAGGTGCGCTCGGACTCTTCGGATGGGCTCTCCTCGCCGAGGTGCTCGGCTGGAGGCAGAGCCTGTTTTTCAGTGGAGGCATGGGCATCGTCACTTCATTTCTAATCATGGTCCTGATTCCGAAGGAGGATTTGAGCGGCAACTCCCCCCTTAAGCTCAAGGAGTTGAGCGATGTTCTGCTCAACAGGGAGCTCTTCATACTAAGCCTCAACATGCTGGGCCAAAACGTGGGCTCGATACTTGTTGGGAACTTCATCGTCTACTATCTTGAGACTGCCCTCGGGGTGGGGTACGAACTCGCGGGTTCTGCGGGAGCGCTCTTCCTGCTGATGATGCTAGCTTTCTCGCCAGTCTCAGGAAGAATCTACGACAGACTCAAGGACGCAAGACGTCTGATGCTCGTCTCGGGGCTGGTGATGTCCGGGGGCGTCGCAGTAGCGGCGTTCGGGGGAGTCTACGGCGCGTTCGCGGCAACAATCATCGTGGGCATCTCGGCGGGGCTAGGCTTCACTGTAGGCTTCGCGGCCGCGAGAGAGACCAAGTCACAAGTCAAGTACGAGTCGCTTGCGATAGCCTGGGCGAACAGCATCTCCCTCTCCGCGGGGTTCTGGTCACCTGTCCTCTTTTCACTCGTAGTCTCGTCATCCGGTTACCCACCCGCGTGGCTTCTCGGGAGTCTCCTCACGTTGGCCTTCGTTCTTTCAATCCTCGCCCTCAAGACCAAGGCTAGAGGGGAGTCGCGCTGATCTCGTCGCCCTTCTTCACGTTTATCTCGAGACCCGCCAGTCCGATCTCCTTGATCTCGGGGAGCTGAATCCCCAGGGCTTCGACCTTTGACCTGTGGCGTTCGATCGCTTTCATCCAATCCTCCCTCCTCTCGTCGAGTGTTGGGACACCCAGACCCGCGCCGAAAGCAAGCTCCTCCAGCTTCTGGTCGTATTGGAAGAAGTCCTTGGGGAGCTGCCAGAAGTCGTTGACTGGCCTGAAGAGGAGCGGGGAGAGGTAGATGAAGCCGTGCTTCATCTGACGAGTCATCATGGCCTTCTTGCCTGCATCCATCTTGCTCGAGATTCTCTCCATCATCGCCACCGTGCCTGTGAGGTGGCGGGACTCGTCCTTCGTGATGTTCTTGAAGGCCGTGCTGTAAACTCCGTTCTTCGATCGCTCCCCGACCTCTCTGAATATCAGCTGGGCGCCGATCTCGGCGAAGAAGAAGCTCGAGAAGATAAGCTCGAGCGGGTACTTATCCCAGGCATCCTCGAAGGCCGACCAGTACCTCTTCCCATTGTCGTAGAGAGCAGTGATGTTCCTGAGTGCCTTCTCTTCGAGGGTGGTTCTGGGCTTGAAATTGTACGGGAAGTTGGGGCAGACGCGGGCGCAGGCACGCCGGCAAATCTCGTCATGGCGGCATTCATCAAAGGCGACGGCTGAGAGGAACTTTTTCGTCGGGTCCTCCAGGTTGTGCCTGGCGGCCTGGAGCGCGGCGAGGCCGAACGCCCCTATTCCCGACTTCTCGAAGAGCGCGAGCTTCGACATCCAGTAAGCTTGAGCGACGCACTCGTCGCTGCTGAAGTTCTTCGAGTCGACCTCGTCCCACGGGAGGTCGACGGGGCTCCAGTTCTGGGGGAACCAGAGTTCGTATGTTTTGAGCAGCATCTCGGTATCGACATCCCAGTTTCCTGGGAAGAGGTTTGGGGCATCCTCACCCTTCTTGGACAACTGATAGAGTGAAGTCCCCCAAGTCACTTAAAGATTCTTTCCACCACTCGGGGTGGCTACGGGGAAGCAGCTTTGACTATGATTGTTCCCTTCATCCATGCGGGGTGGAATGTGCAGTCATAGCTGTAGGTTCCGGGGACGGTGAATGTCTGAGTGAAAATGCTTCCCTGCCTCACGGGTCCCGAGTCGAAACTGCTGGGTGCCCCGGGCAAGGAGGTGACAGTATGCGGTATCGAGTCCTGGTCGACCCAGCTAATCGTGTTGTTTTTCCCGATGACTACGGTTATTGTCGCGGGGTCGAAGTTCAGATTGTTTGTCTGGATCCCGACCCCACTAGGTAGCTTAACCGTTATTCCTTGGATTTGCCCGCCGCCGCAGTTCTTCGTGCAGTAGATCGGCGTTAGGTTGAGTGCAAGGACGGCACCCACGGAGAGCGCGAGGACTAGCGCAACGATGAGCACGACGACAGTCGTGAACCTTCCCGGGCCGTAATCCTCTTCCTCTTCCTCCAACCCAACCACCTAGTGACCGAGGCTCGCGAACATTCCGGCAAGTAGAGCCAGGAGGAAGAAGAGGGGGATGATCGAGAAGATCTTGAGGGACCTCTGCTCGTACCTGATGTGCATGTAGAAGGCGAAGATGAAGATGGCCTTGCTCAGGGCGAGGACGGAGATCGCGTAGTTGACGAAGACGTCACCGGCGTAAGTGTAGAAGAGAAAGACCTCGACAACAGTCGCGGCCGCCAGGTACACCCAGATCAAGAACATCTCGAGAGACTTCATCCTTTGCGCCTCATAGAAGGTAGAAGAGCGGGAAGAGGAAGACCCAGATTATGTCGACAAAGTGCCAGTACAACCCGAAGTACTCGACAGTGTCGTTGTTCTCCTTGGAGAAGCCACCGTTCATCGTCTTCTTGATCAGGTAGGCGAGAAGGATCAGACCCGCCGTCACGTGGAGCCCGTGAATCCCCGTCGTGAGGAAGTAGGTCGACCCCGGTAGGCCGCTGTTGAACCAGAAACCCTTCGAGTATAGGTCTGCCCACTCCGACGCCTTGATCCCGAGGAAGAGCGCGCCGAGGAGGAACGTCGTCGTCAGCCACAGGAGCAGTCGCTTCTGATTCCCCGCCCGGATCGCCTGTATCGCGAGGACTACGCTGAGACTGCTCGTCAATAGGACAAGAGTGTTCGTTAATCCTATGGGGATGCTGTGAATCGTCCCCGGCGTCGGCCACCGCGGGAAGTCAGCGCGAATGAAGAGGTAGCTGCCTAGCACGCCGCTGAAGAGGATGACCTCGCCGGCCAGGAAGGTCCACATGCCCAGCTTTGTCTTCGGGATCTTCGAGAACGGCCACAGCTCGCGCCCTTCCTCCTCCGGGACGTGGAACTTTGACCAGAGGTCGTCCCGTCCCCACCCGTAGAGCGCCCAAGCGATGACCACAAGACCGACGAAGATGACGGGCCAACCCATCCCGAGCTCGAGAAGGGAGAAGCCGATCATCGCAAGAGTGACGCCGATCGTGAGCGTGATCGGTCTCGAGCTGAGGTGTTGAGCGTGGTGCTCGCTCGATCCGTTCCCATTCGCTGGCATCCCGGGGGCGGCCAAAGCCTGGATCGAGGGCATCCCTCCCCACTCGGGAGCGAGGCTCCTCCAGGGATTGGGGGGAGAGACGATTCGACCTCTGACGCCGATTACGAGATTCGCTATCAGCAAAAACTGGGCGACAGCGAAGATCACCCCTCCGACCGAGGCGATCAGGTTGAGAGTAGACCAACCGGCATCAATGGAGTAGGTGGCGATCCGCCTGGGCATCTCATACAGAAAGAACATGGGGAAGTAGAGGAGGTTGAACCCGATGAAGGAGATGATGAAATGAAGCTTTCCGAGCCGCTCGCTGTAGAGGTGCGACGTCATTTTGGGGAGCCAGTAGTAGATGGCGCCCAGCAAACTGAATATCGCGGCGCCGACCATGACGTAGTGGAAGTGGGCGACGACGAAGAAGGTCCCCCTGAAGACCACATCGAGAACGGGGGAGGCGAGAAAGACTCCCGTGATCCCTCCGATGATGAAGAGGATGATCGCCCCGACGGCGAATAGAAGGGGCGTGGTCATCCTGATCTGGCCACCCGCGAGAGTGCGAATGAATGAGATCGTGATGACATCGAATGGTAGGGAGATGAGAAGGGTCGTGACGCTGTAAAACTGCTGGTTGATTACGGGTATTCCCGTGATGAACATATGGTGCTGCCAGACAAGGAAGCTCAGCGGGACAACCGCCCCCGCCGTTGCGGCAATGATGATGTTCTTTCCGGCCAGGGCTCTCCCCGCGAGGGCGGGGAGAATCTCGCCGATCGCCCCAAATCCGGGCATGAGCACGATGTAGACCTCAGGATGCCCGAAGAACCAGAAGAGGTTGTCCCAGAGGATGGCTCCTCCTGATGTGGAAGCGAAATAGAGAGTCCCCAGGAGCCGGTCGGCCGAGAGCATGATCAGCCCGGCGAGCAGCGTAGGGAACGCGAAGAGCATCTGTATCATCGTGAAGAAGATGAACCAGCTGAAGATCGGCATCTTCCTCATCGTCATGCCGGGCGCGCGCATGTAGAGTATCATCACGATGAAGTTGACGCTTCCGAGGGTCACTGAGGTTATGAGCAGCGCGAGGCCGAGGAAGGCGACGGTCACCCCTGGTCCCGGGCTGTAGGCTGGGTCGGCGAGGGGGGCGTAGGTTGTCCAACCCCCGTTCGCGTTCCCGCCGGGAAGGAAGAATCCCAGCGCCGCGAGCAGCCCGCCGAAGAGGTACATCCAGTAGCTCAGGGCGTTAAGGCGGGGGAAGGCGAGGTCTTTCGCGCCTATCTGAAGCGGGACGAAATAGTTCGCGAAAGCGATCCCGAGAGGGGAGAGGAACCAGAGAATCATGATGAGGCCGTGCATCGTGACCGCCTGGTTGTAGGAAAGAGCGCTGAGCAGGCCGTTGTCGGGGACAGCCAGTTGGCCCCTCATCAGCATCGCGAGGATGGCGCCGATGAAGCCGAAGTAGAGGGATGTCACGAAGTAGAGGATGCCCACATCTTTGTGGTAGGTAGTGAAGAGCCAGCGCCTCAACCAGGCGTTCATGCTGGGGCCCCTCCGAGCGTGGAGTACCAAGCATTGAACTTGGCCGGATCGACCACGGTGAGCTTCGCGAACATGCCGGCATGGCCAATGCCGCAGAGCTCCCTGCATCTGATGATGTAGACACCGGTCTGCGGTTGGTTGAACCACATGGTGTTGTTCCGTCCCGCTGTCGCGTCGATACCCACCGCGAGGCTCGGAATGAAGATGCTGTGAGTGACATCCCTCGACGTGACGTTGAAGACGATGTCCCGCCCCGCCGGCACAGTCAAGTTATTCACCGAGGCGTATCCGTTAGGATAGACGAACGTCCATGACCATTGTCGTCCGACCACCGCGATCCGCAGCCCGCTAGTGAGCGCCTGGTGAGGAGGCACTATCAGACCGAAGGAGGCGAAGGTCTGAAACTGGACGATGAAGAGGACAGTCCCCGTGACAGCGAGGGTGGCCACCGCGCCCTTCCAGGTCTCCTCCTTTGCTTCAACCTTAGCAGCCATCGAACTCCTCGCTCTGTACTTCACCAGGTAGTACAGCAGCCAAGCGATGACGACAACGCCCGCAACAGTTCCGAGTTCGACATACAGGTTCAAGAGCGACTGCCACGTGGCAGCCGTTGGTGCTGCGGATGCCAGCGCGTATAACATGAAGTCGCTGCGGCGACCTCCACAGTCGTTATAAGTGTTATCGGAGGTCAGCGAAAATATTCGTCGACAGTCAATGCATATCTAATGGCCGCGAAAACCGCGGGTTGCGGTGAGGTGGCGGAGCGGTTACGCGTGCGCCTGCAGTCTTCGACAGCAAGCGCATTCACGTGGGTTCGAATCACGCACCGATGCAGAAGGAATCGATGCGGGCGAGTATCCCACCCTCACCTCTCACTAGATTGCAATTAGAGCAACCAAGAATAACGGGATGAAGACTAGTGAAATCGTGTTCAGAAGCTTGATCAAAATGTGAAGCGACGGTCCCGCTGTATCCTTCCACGGGTCTCCCACTGTGTCCCCCACGACAGTCGCAGCGTGGGTGGCCGTCCCCTTCCCTCCGAGCTCCCCACCCTCGACATACTTCTTCGCGTTGTCCAGGGCTGCGCCTCCCCACATCATCATGATCGCGAGGGGGATTGCGGAAACGGTGGCACCGATTACTAGCGCTCCGACAGCCGTCCAACCGAGAATGATCCCGATGGCGAGAGGGGTCACGACGGCTATCAAGCCGGGTGCGACCATGAGTCTCAAGGCGGCCTTAGTGGAGATGTCCACCGCGATCGCGTAGTCCGGCTTTCCCGTTCCCTCCCTGAGCCCCGGGATCTCCCTGAACTGTCTCCTCACTTCTTCAACCATCTTGTACGCGCCGTTCCCGACCGCATTTATCGCTGTTCCGGAGAAGACAAAGGGAAGCATCGCCCCGACGAGCGCGCCTATCACGACAGCGGGGTGGTTCAAGGCGAGTTGATTCCCGAGTGAGCTGAGCTTATCCGCGAGGGCCGAAGCCTGCCCCGCCGTTATCGCCGTAAGGTCGAAGAGCTTTTCCTGGTATCTTGCCACCTCCAGCACGAAGGCCTGAAAGAGGAGCAACGACGCGAGGGCCGCCGACCCCATCGCGTAACCCTTCGTCAACGCCTTCGTCGTATTGCCGAGCGCATCGAGCGGGTCGAGTCTATCCCTGACCTCTGGGGGGGCTCCAGACATCTCGGCGATGCCGCCGGCATTATCAACTATCGGGCCCATACCGTCCATCGTGAGTACAAGACCCGCCACCGAGAGCATCCCCATCGCGGCCATCGTCGTCCCGTAGACGCCTCCAAGGAAGGTTCCTCCCGAGACCCCGCTCAGTCCAGAGAGAGAGGCCCAGGACTGACCGAGGATGAAGGAGACTAGGAGGGTCGCCGCCACAGTCACGATCGGAAGCCCCGTAGACTGCATCCCGACAGCTGTCCCGGAGATCACGTTCAGCGCCGGCCCGGATTGGGACCTCTTCGCGATCTGGATTACCGGCCTCGCCGCTGAGCCCGTGTAGACCTCGGTGTAGATGACGATCAAGAGCCCGGCGACGAGTCCGGAAAGCATGCAGCCGTAGAGGGCCATCGCCGCCGCGGCGTTCCCGTTTGTCGTAGCGCCCCCTGGCCCGAAGATTAACCATGTAGCCACAAACATCAATACGGCTGCGACGACGGTGGAGGCGAAGAGCCCGTCGCGAAGAGGCTTCATCGGGTTCTTGAACTTCTTCTCGTAGAGGGCCACGGCGAGCCCCACGAATGTCGCCAGGATTCCGAGAGACCTTACGATGAGTGGCATGGTAACGTAGTAGACGTTTATCGTCGAGAAGAGAATTATCGAGACGATCAGTCCGATTATCATCCCTCCAAGGTTCTCGGCAGTGAGCGACTCGAAGAGGTCTGCCCCTCTCCCGGCCTCGTCGCCGACGTTGTCGCCGACGTTGTCAGCGATTACCGCGGGATTCCTCGGGTCGTCCTCGGGGATGTTCTCCTCGACTTTCCCGACGAGGTCCGCTCCCACATCGGCCGACTTCGTGAAGATTCCGCCGCCGAGCTGAGCGAACAACGCGGCGAGAGAGGCGCCGAACCCGAAACCGGCCAGGACGCCGGGGTCTCTGAAGGCGGCGTAGAGGAGCGAAAGGCCGAGCAAACTCATGCTGATGACTGCCAGCCCTAGGGCGCTTCCCCCGAGTGTTGCCACCTTCAATGCCTCGTAGGTCGATTTCGCAGCAGCCGCGGTACACCTGACGTTCGCGTTGGTGGCGGAGAGCATCGCGATGTAGGCGGCGGTCAGGGAGAAGGCCACCCCGAGAAGGAAGCTAAGGCTGATCTCGACGCCGTACCCGACACTGGCGGTTAGGCTGAAGGCCCCGACGATGATGAGGGCGAGGAGGATCGCGATGACGGCTATCGTCGTGAACTGGCGCTTCAGGTAGGCGTTCGAACCCTCGATGATCGCCCGCCAGATGCTGACCATCTTCTCGTTCCCGGTCGGTCGTCTCCGGACCCTGTAGACCAGCCCAACCGCCGAGAGAACACCGAGTATGGCGATTGAGGTCGTAAGTAGAAGCGGGTCTAGGGCCAAAATCGGAATTCCTTTACTTTCACGGCTCCCCCTCCAATCTGTTATTAAACTCTCGCAGTCATCTTCCGAGTTTAGTCAAGGCATACGACACTATCAACGGCAGGACGGCCGTCGCCTCCGCGTAGAGCGTTGCTGTCTTCGCACTCTCCTTCACCTTTCCCCAAGAGATGGCTTCTCGGACCTGTGCGCCGCTCAGCGAGCCGTCGTACTCGGCCGCGGTCGTGATGTAGCAGGCGTAATCGAGCCCCCCCTTGAAGAGGTTCCACCACAGGACGTGATGCTTGCTTATGCCACCGCCGATGATCACCGCGCCGGTGCGCTTGGACCCGTAGACGAGGTCAGAGAGGTCGTTCTGGTCCTGGATGACATCTATCCTGAAGTCCCTGTGTTGCTGTGCGAAGAGCCAGAGCTGGCTCCCCACCGCGCCGTCCATGATTCCAGGCACGAAGACCGGGACTTTCTTTCTGCTCGCAGCGCACAGAAGAGAGTCGTTCGAATCGAGGACCTCTCCCAACTCCCGACAGAGTTCACGGCTGCTGAGGCTCCTTCTTCCTCCAGAATACAGGCGGGAGAGGAAGGGCTGGACCTTTCTTTCTATCAGGGGGCCGTAGCTGTCGAGCGGGAGGAGGAGGTTCCCCAGCCTGTGATACCCCTCCCTGTGCAGCCTCCTGTCGTCCATCTGGAAGTCTCCGTGATAGTAGTCGGCGTACGTCCTGGCGATGTCGTGGTCGAGCGTCCCGGAGGCGGTTACAATGACATCGACGAGCCCCTCGTTCACCATCTCCACGAGGACCCCGCGAAGTCCCGTCGCAACGGGTGCGGCTGGGAAGGAGAGAAACTTCGTGCACTTTGAGTCGCGACTCATCGCGACGAGTACTCGCGCCACCTCGGAGAGGCTCTTCGCCATGAAGCCGCCGGCCGCGTACATCCTGTCTAGAAGGTTGACGACCTCGACGGACCTGACGGAGTGCATGTCCTTGACGGTATGGAGGTCGGCCCCTCTCTTCATCGGTGCTCTTTCGAGGCGAATGGTTTCGAGTTCTTTTAACTCTTAGTCGGTCTCTTTTTCACTTTCACTTTCATCGACCCCACCCTCTCCACTCCCGAACCGACCCATCCAACAGAGAGAATTGTAGTCGCACCAGACTGCCATGACAGAGCCAGAAGATTTGCCGAGTCGAAGAGGAGGAGAGGGCGGCCATGCTCTCCTCTTCGTCGTCGTCGTCGTCATACCTGGAGAAGTGCAGCGAATGCTCGGGGCAGATAATAGACGCTGGAGACGAGTTCGTCTGCCAGTCCTGTGGGATGGTGACAGCGAAGGAGGTTCTAGAGGGTCGCGAACGAAAGATCCCACAGGCTCTCGATTACACGCCTCACGCCTTGGGTGGTTTCCTGGGACCACCCGAGCAGGAGTACGAGGAGCAGTCCCCCCCTCCTCCCCCCGCCTTCCCGGACGCCTCTTCCAGCTTCAAGTATCTCAAGATGGTCTCGGACTTCGTCGGCAAGGGAGAGAGCTGTGTGTACTCTTGTGCCAAGATGATAGAGAGGGTCTGCGAGAAGCTCAGCACTCCGAAGATCGTCGTCAGCCAGTCGATGGTCATAGCGAACAAGGTCTTTGAGCTGAGGAAGAGAAACGAGATAACGGTGGCTGCGATCTCGGCCTACTCTATAATCACCGCGTGCAAGATAGAGGGCATCACCTCGGTCGGGGTCAAGGAAGTGGTGGAGGCTCACAGGGCGCTGGGGAGGAGAGTGAAAGTGACTGCAT
>WNFB01001209.1_pt1 | contig 21858 bp, 22 predicted proteins | sample 5400501 | NCBI WGS metagenome assembly WNFB01 (sample SAMN13153341, study PRJNA577476) | soil metagenome | isolation source: 200 cm saprolite under Douglas fir tree site 2 hole 1 | place: USA:California | collected 2015-04-18 | reverse complement strand
GAGAAACATCTAAGTTGAGAGGGGTCCCTCGATCTAGGGCGAAATGGCTCATTGATTCTTCGTAAACGTATCCCTGGATGGTCGTTGATGGACTGGATGAAACATCTCGCCATCTCATCGAACTGGAAGATGGTAGAGAAGGACACCGTTGAGATTGGCCCTTATGTTCTGGAACTCACCCCATACTATTTCGAACTCCTATGGAGAGAATGGCGATCCTGGAAGAACTGGTATCTCCCCTCGTGGTCCTTGAAAGGAAAAACCATTCTTGACGTGGGAGCAGGTTGCGGTGAAACCGCCTTATTCTATTATTACCACGGAGCGAAGAAAGTGATCGCCATCGAACCCAAATCGTCCCTCGTATCGGTCTTGAGAAGGAACAAGGCCCGTAACAAATGGGACATGCAGGTTGTTGAGGGACCGTTTGAGAAAACTATGCTCGAATGGAATTTCGACTTCATGAAAATGGATGGGGAAGGATGCGAAGCTCTATTACTAGACTCAAGCTTTCTTCCGCCTTGCGCAATCGAGGTTCACAGCAGAGTCTTCGTTGAGAGTCTTCGCGGAAGATTTGGGCTAGAGGTTTTGCCACAGAAGGATAACTGGATCCTTCAGAACTTCGCCCAAGGACCGACCAATAGAACCACTGAATCAGAAGAGGTTGGTCGCAATGCGTAGTTACGTGGCGGTGACGATTAGCAGGAAACAAGAAACCATCTCTTTGGACATCCCTTACTTCTGCTACACTGAAGAAAGTAAGTTCGATAGGTACAGAGACCAGCGTGAAGAGACGTACTATGTCTGCGAAAAGCGTAACAGAGCAATGACCAAGGCGTTAGAAAAATATCCCTCAGCGTCCCACGTACTCAGTCTCGATTCATACTACCTGAATCAGGCGGCTGCACTAAAAGAACTAATCATGAGGTATGAAGAAATCGATGACGACAACATCATCCTAGGGGGACCCATCTGGTATTACAGACTCAATAGACTGATTGATAATAGAACGAAATTCTATGATGCATGGGGCTCCCCTGAGCTAATCAACATTCATCCTAAGGACACTGAGGATTTTCCACCGATTGTTCAGCTACCATCCATAGGAAACTGCGTGATCCTTCCAGTCTGGGTCTGGAAAAAATACGGTTTCCTAACCCCCGAGCCTTTTCCGCAACTCGGCTCTTGCTATACCCGTATTTGCAAGATGAGTGGGCTGCCTGTTCTGATGGATATGAGAGCAAGACTTGTCAGAGATAGGACCAATAATCCTGAGGCGTATTATCCTCTTAAAAAGAGGTTTCGAGTTACTATGGGATACTACAAAGATAGGATTCTACAAATGCTCAGAGCGTAGTTGCCCTCGAATGTTTGGCGACGCGATGGGCTCACTCAATTACGGGAGAGCGCCGAATATTCGTGGGTGAGGGTCGAGCTGTTTTAGCTTAAACCCATATCCTGTCAGAATTCCATATAGCTCATCTTTCGCGTCCTTGTCATGAAGCTCGACCATTATCCTCCTAATTTTGCCGTCTGCAAGAGACTCCTTGGCACCTTTCAAGACTTGGAATTCTGCCCCTTCCACGTCTATCTTGACTAAGTCAGCTCGCTCTCGAATCTTACTATCGTAGGTTACTGTTGGAACACTAATACTCTTCTTGCCAACATAGGTGTTTGTCGGTCCGGCCCCAAGGACTTCACCTGGATTGTACTTGAACACCTTTACCAGTGTTTCCGCAGATCCCGTAAATCCTTCGTGCGGATCGAGATAGAACTCGGCTTGTCCGTTCGAGTCAGAGAGAGCAACGGGGAACACGGTGATGTTGTCTCTCGACCTCTCCTCTATTCTTTTTCTTAGTGATGCTAGAACGTTGGGGTTCGGCTCGAAAGCATACACCCGTCGAAAGTGAGACGATAATCGTATGCTGTAGGTACCCACATTCGCGCCCACATCCACGAAAAGGCCTCCCCTAACTCGAGAAAGTTCCTTCCAAACTTGAGGCTCAAGGGGCGGATGCTTACGAAGAACATATTTCTCAAAGAGAAATTTCCAGTCCTTCACTTTACGCTCTCCCGCAGATAGTCCCTGTGTACCTAAATAGTTAGCCTGAGTTGTCATCGAGTCAACAACTCATTTTACGCGTAACAACACACCGTGTCCTCTCTCTACCCGAGTACACCTCCAATGCGGAATTGCAATTCCGGATGAGTCTGAATGAAAGATTGAGCGAACGAATGAAATAGAAGAGATTGTTGGCTCCAAGAGCTAACCAATGCCGCAGAAAACCTTGGGGATCGCTACCAGACAATGTAGGCTGTGCGGCTCCAAAAGACTGAGCAGGGTCCTATCTTTAGGAAATCAATACGTCTCGGATTTCGTAACACCGACAGGGCAGCATCCCAAATCGCCTCTGGAACTTATCCATTGCACTAACTGTGGATTGGTTCAACTCAGGCACACATTTCCAAGAACAAATTTGTACCGGCACTATTGGTACCGCTCAGGAATCAGCAAGACGATGCGCGAAGCTCTCGAAGACATTACCACGAAGGCGTACCAAGTGGCAAAGCCTGACCAAGGCGACCTAGTAATCGACACGGGTTGCAACGACGGGACCCTGCTACGCACTTACCCCAGCTCCCGACTTAGGTTGGTTGGATTCGAACCCGCCGAAAATCTGGTCGAAGATGCCAGAAGGGACACTCATTGGGTATTCAACGATTTCTTCAAAGCTGACGTTTTCCGTGACAAATTTGCCAACGATAAGGCCAAGATCATTACAAGCATTGCAATGTTTTATGATCTTGAGGATCCAAACAAGTTCGTCCACGATGTTGCCGAGTGCTTGTCACCCGACGGGGTCTGGATCGTCCAACAGAATTATCTCGCAACAATGCTTCAGAAAAATGGGTTCGATAACATTGGCCACGAACATCTAGAATACTACTCTCTGAGCACAATGGAACGACTACTGGCTCGACATGCCCTCGAGAGTTTTGACGCTGAGACTAACGATGTGAATGGAGGAAGTTTTCGAATCTACGCGGCCCATAAGGGGATATATCCAATGAAAGAAAGCGTAGCCCTACTTACGCGAAATGAGGATCATTTGCGACTAAACGATGTGGAAGCCTACCACAAATTCGCGGCGAACATCCTGAAGATAAAATTCCAACTGAAACAACTCGTTAGGAACGAAGTTCAAAACGGAAAAACGGTCTATGTGTACGGAGCCTCTAACCGAGGAAATACCATACTTCAGTATTGCGGCCTCGACTATCGATTGATAAAGAAAGCCACGGATGCAAACAAGGAAAAATGGGGATTAAGAACAGTGGGAACCAAAATACCCATCGTCTCGAAAGAGGAAGCTCGAAAAGACAAGCCCGACTACTTCCTCGTTCTACCACACCACTTCCTAGAAGAGATCCGGCGCGAAGAGAAGGATTACCTTGACAAAGGGGGAAAATTCATCGTTCCTCTTCCCGAGGTACGCGTTATTGGCTGAAACCGCCTGTCTCTGTACCAGGGGCTGACTCACCATCCTATACAAAGTAGTCCACTTGGGGACAGACTATCCTGGGAAGATCGAAGATTTCGCGGCCGCGAGAAACTCCTTCCTAACACAGAATGAATGGGTACTCTTCATCGACAACGATGAAGAAGCAAGCGGAATGCTCTTGAACCAAATCACTAAAATGGAACCCAAGTTTCCCTATTACTGGATTAGGCGCATCAATTTACACAATGGAAAATATCGCGAGGCCTGGAATCCCGACTTCGCCCCGCGACTTGTGTCGGGTAGAGTAAAATTCATCGGCCGCGTTCATGAGAAAGTTGTGCCGAGGGACCCGCATGGCATTATCGACCTTCCAATCATCCACAACCATCTTGGATCGTTTGAATACGAGAACTACTGGTATCAGGATCTGCCCTTTTACCGCTTCTGGATAGGGGTCAAGAAGGCGGTGGAAGTAATGCGCAATAGGTGACGACGAGGAAGTTCAGCTTGAGTCACTTATTACTCGCTTGGACGTGGAGTTGTCACTTTGAAACTTCATAGACTTCACAGCGAAACAGTCAATCGTGGGCACCTCGACTCGGAGAGGGGTTAGATCAAGAGTTTGAGAGATTGCGTACCACGAGTTTCGAAGGACTAATGCAAAGGGTGCCGAAATATTCGATTATCATCGTGAACTATAACGGCGGTCCACAGGTTCTCAAGTGTTTGGAATCGATATTTCATCATACGACCGACTTTGAGTTAATCTTAGTAGACAATAATTCAACGGATCAGAGTGCTCCCCAAGCGAGAGATCGTTTTCCACAAGTCATCTTGATGAAAAATGACCGAAACTTGGGATTCGCGAAAGCAAACAATGTTGGCATAAGAAGGTCGCGAGGGAGCTGGGTTGTTTTGTTAAACCCGGATACAGTGGTAACAAGTGGATGGCTAGACAATCTCACACTTTGCGGAGCTCCGTTAGAAATAGGCATAGCGGGTCCCAAGCTAGTCCGCCTGGATGGACGTACAATAGATTCCGCAGGTCTGTTCTTCAATCCCAGGAGCGGGCTCTCATATGACCGAGGTGCTGGAGTACCCGATAACGGGCAATTCGACACTGCGGAGATCGTTCCTTGCATCTCCTTCGCTTGCGCTGCGATAAAACGCGAGGTCATTGACAAGATAGGCGCCTTAGACGGAAAAATGGTTCTATATTTTGACGACATCGACTACTGTATACGGTCACGGTTGGCGGGATGGAATGTGATGTATTGCCCGAAGAGTGTGGTTTTCCATGCCAGAGGAGGAGTCACGCCAAATTCGTTTACCAGGGTTCAGAGTCAAGCGGTAGCTTACCGTCTGCGCATTATGTTGAAATGTTACAATTCAAGAAATGCAATCAAATATGGACTCTCAAGAGTAGCTCGTGACGTAATGTCAATGGCTGCCGGAGTAAAGAACGACGATTTCGAGTATTTCCTTGGCTACTTTCGGTCACCTGTCTGGAACCTGGTGAACATTCCGCTTCCGGAAAGAAGGCTAGTTCAGGCCACCAGACGGGTGTCTGATGACGTCCTTTTCTCCACCTAATGCACCTTACGAAACACGAACTCAGGCAACTTCACGGAACGGCGATCGCGTTGGGCAGTCTCGTGGAGGGGAGCGTTGCGGTCGGACCGTCGGTATCAGTCGTTATGCCTACTCGAGGCCGATCGACTTACGTCGAAAGAGCCATCACGAGTGTGTTAAATCAATCTTATCATGATTTTGAACTTCTGATCCTCGATAATAGTCCGGACCCGGAAAAGAAAAAAATTCGCGAAATGTCAGAGTCTGATTCGCGAATTGTGTTCGTCAACAGAGGAAGCATCGGGGTTACTGAAGCGCGAAAACTAGGTGCTTCAATCTCACGTGGAAGGCTCTTCGCACTCTTGGATAGTGATGACTATTGGAGTCGGGACAGGCTAGAGAAACATTGCCGAGTGTGGAAAAATAACAAGATAGGGATGAGTTGGGATAGATGGGCAGAGGTGAGCCAAGGCATAGTGAACATAGTCGATCAGCCGTTTCGAGAGGGAATCGTTCAACCACCTAAGCTAGCAGCTAGACTTTACTGGTTCAACTTCATTCATGCCTCCGCCGGGATCGTCACTACGTCATTTGCAAGGGCTTTGGGATTTCCAATCCGAGAAATCATGTCTTCGGACTGGCCATTATTCATGAGGGCAGCGGAGTATTACCCTGCATATTTCATAGGAGAGTGTCTCTCCTACAAAGAAACCATGTCGCCGGAAAGGGTGTCAAACATGGAAACTAGAGAATTCTTCGAGAGAGAGTCTAGGACGATCCGTCATTGGGCAATGCGACACAGGCCCGAGATCTATGGTCTGGAGTACATGAAGAGAAGGACACGTGGGCTGATTCGAAAACTAAAGCGAGAACCGAAACCAGTGCAAACTGTAATTCGGGTCAATAGATGAACCGTAGGCCAATGGATAGAACCGATTCGCTATTCCTCCGGTCAGCTACACGGTTTTCTCTATCATACGCTGTCTAGGGTGACCGACAAACTGACCTTGCAATAGTGCGGTAGCCTTGGCCAGCGTGTCTTCCAGTTCTCGTTTTTCATCAGCTGTCATTGTCTGTTCCTGTTCCAGCAGCCTAGCCAAGCCTCGAACGGTCATCATCCATAGCGGGAGGAATACTTCCTGCTCCTTGCCCGGAAGTACCTTGTAGATGTACGGATTTGACTCCGTTGCAACGGAAGCGTCAGCAGCGTAGGCCCCGGTCCTTTTCATGTGGTACAGACCAGTGGCGATACTAATTGGGATGAGCACGAGCAAGGCGATTATTGCGAAGAGGGTCAGACTTGCAAAGTAGCCTCCAAGTAACTTGTTCTCTGATATTCCCAGCTTGTAGATCACGATGATATTGCTCGAGAACCCAATGAAAAAAGCGATGTATGTGTTGTAGCCAGTCCTGAAGTAAAACCAGCTTCTGAATAGTAGTTTGGAGAAATTCACGTAGTCATCCTCTGATTATCTCTGAGACGCCAAATCCTTATATCAACATGTGGCTAAAAATCACGATTGTCTCGCGATGCAGAAACGTATCTTGATGCTTCCCCTGATCTGGGGCGTCTTCGGCATCGGAGAAGTACTTGGACTCACCTACCTTTTCGGGCCTTTAGCAACTAACGTCCCGTATCCACCAAACGACAAACCGATAGGCGGCTCGTACCTTCCCGTCCTGTTCTTCAACGTCGCTGCAATGCTAGCAGTCTTGGCGCTAAGCCTCTACGCCTTAGGAATCTGGAATATCGACTTCTCGAACCGAAAGGTAAGAACGGACATCGTAGCTCTCGCGGTAATGTCTGTTAGTGGATTGCTTGTCTTCTACTATGCCATCTTTCTCTTTCCGTTAGCGGTGGCCCTAGTCTATTTTCTCGCCACGAACATAGACTGAGCGTCATTCGTGCTCCGACCGATAATTGCGAGCATAATAATGGACCCCGCACCAGGCCATTCGGCTGTTCGCTAGTGTTGAGTCCTCCCATAGAGCTGGTTGCTAAGACGATAAGGGAGTGAGACACAGTTGAGAAGGTCTCCTGAATCTGGTCTACCATTGCTGATAGCATGGGCACCTTTCTCCCCGACCCTAGTTGAGGTGGGCTCTCTGGTCGGAGGCCGAGTCGTCTTCCTCAACGTCCTCTTCGGGAAGAAATTGGCCGCGCCATTGCGCTACGCATTCCTCGCTCTGAGAACCATCTCACTCCTAGGAAGACAGCGACCGAGGGTTGTGCTTGCTCAGAACCCACCCATATTTCTCCCAGTTCTCCTAGCTCTCACAAAACCTCTGTACAGATTCAAACTGATCATTGACCACCACGCCATTTGGAGTATCAAGACGCTCCGCCAACCACTGCTCTCGCAGGGCATCGCGGCCTTGGAACGATTCGCTTCGAGACGCGCCGATTCTAACATGTCGCCGAACAACAACTGGACGAGAGAGCTTCGAGTGAGAGGCGCGACTGATGCGTTCACCTATCATGACTTCGTTCCGAAACCGACAACCACAACACAGAAGGATCGCGAATGGACCGCCAACCCGCTTCCGCCCCACCATTTCCTAGTTATCGCGGCCCACGGTGGACATCCTCAAGAGCTCTTGGAGGAGGAGATTGCGGCGGTAAGTGGACTTCAAGACTATCTTCTTGTTATCACGGGAAAGCGTGAAAAGTTAGGTCATAGAATAGCTAAGCTCGGTCCCAAGAGCAACGTGATCTACCCGGGTTATCTTGATGATGCAAGTTACGAAGCGCTCAAGAGAAGTGCTGACGTGGCATTGTCGCTGAGTACTGAAATAAACACCGTTTCCCACGCGATACACGAGTACTTGGCCGACGGAATCCCAACTATAGTCCTCAAAGACTCACTCTTGCGTTCACTATTCGACGCTTCAATTGTCGAGATAGATGACGCGCGTCCCGAGACGGTGAGGACGGCGCTGAAGAGAGTAACCGAAGATTCCGTCTTTCGTAGCGAGCTGCGCAAGAACAGAGATCGCAATTACGAGCAACGCTCCGAAATGTACAGGGTCGAAGTCTCCAAACTAAAACAAGTACTCACCGCTTGAATCTCCTACGTCTAGAGGGAGGGTCCGTATCAAGAAACGAATTCGTACTTAGTGAGTTTATCTTAATAGAAACCGATCTCTGCTGTCCCTCGCTATGCTTCCGGGCGTCAAGACCCTAGATATCAGGAAGAACGTCGATGAGCGAGGCTTCTTTGCTGAGATCATGAGGCAAGATTGGAAAGACCTGCTCGAGGATGATTCAATAGTTCAAGCCAACCTCTCCTACAGCTATCCAGGAATGATCCGAGCTTGGCACAGGCATAATCGAGGCCAGGTAGACTACTTCATTGTCTTGAAAGGGTCCATGAAGATATGCGCCTACGACGACAGACCGGGGTCTGCAACGAAGGGACAACTGGACGAGATAGTTGCGAGCGAAGAGAGACTCCAGGTAGTGCGGATCCCGGGGTTCTACTGGCATGGAACAAAGGCACTAGGCGATAAGCCGTCTCTGACCGTATATTGCGTAAACCGATCCTACGATGCCAAGAATCCCGACGAAGAAAGGACTGCTTGGAACGACCCGAAAATTATTGACCCTAGAACGTCCAACTCGTACGACTGGAACAGGCCACCTCACAAGTAGCCTCCTACAAAGACGAACTTGCGTGAAGAGATTCTTGCCTCTTCATTTCCTGGACACCCTGCTCGGCGCTGAAGAAGCTCATCCCAAGCGACCTCCCTGCCTTCTCCACGCGTAAACAACTATTCCGTGGCCTCTCGGCAAGTTGCTTGAACTCGCCAGTGTAGACCGGTTCGACCTGGCCAACTGGGAAGTCAAAAGTTTCGGCCAATTTGGCGGCAAATTCGTATCGGCTCATGCATGACCTTCCTGCTGTGTGGAAGATTCCGTTTTCTTTAGATCTTGCAAGTCTGAGCAAGGCGTCACCAAGATCGTCTGCAAAGGTCGGAGACGCGTACTGGTCTCTGATCGCTTTCACAGTCTCGTGTTTCCCCAGTTTGTCAAGCACGAACATGGCGAAGTTCATCGGTTTGGACGAACCGGGTTCTACACTGGAGGGAAGAGGAGTCCAACCGTAGATCACGCTGGGCCGGGCAATGGCGAAGTTCGGGAGGTTCGAGACTAAAGTCTCGGCCTCAAGTTTTGTCTTGCCGTAGTACTGGAGCGGATTTGGGGTGTCGGATTCCTCGTAGTGGCCAACCCTGCCATCGAAGACATAGTCGGTGGAGACCTGTATGAGCCGTGACTGGATCTTTTGGGCTGCGTCTGCGAGGTTCTTCGCACCGTCAACGTTTACGCTTTGAGCCACCTCTTTGTGAGTCTCGCAGAAATCCACATTGGTCACAGCGGCTGTGTTAATGATGACACGTGGTCGAATTTTCTCGACCAGTCCCATAGTGGCTCCTCTATCGGTTATGTCCAGCTCAACGAAGTCGGGAAAGGGCGATTTTCGAACATGTTGAGTATTGTAGGCATCAAATCCGTGCTTCGCTGCGAGCGAGGCGACTTTCGAGCCAACGAGCCCGGTAGATCCAATTATCAGCAGCTTATCCAAGAGTAGATCGGAGTTCCCGAGGTTAGGCTTTTCAAGGTTGAGCCAACACTCACCATTCCAATGGGGACTATGTCAGATACACAGACGATCGTTTGGTCGGAGAATCATTGGAAAATCTGATCGTCACTGGTGGTCTTGGGTTCATAGGTAGCAACTTCATTCATCACATCCTTCGCTCACGTGAGGATCTCAGAATAACAAATATCGATTACAAGGGACTAGGAAGCAACCCGGCAAACGTTCAGGAAACCAAGGATAACAAACGATACCGGTTTGTCAAGGGCAACCTCGCAGATTACGCCTTTATGCTTCGAGCCTTGAAAGGCGCACGCACGGTAGTCAACTTTGCGGCCCAGACTCACGTTGATAGAAGCATAGCCAACCCCGAGCCTTTTTTCGAAAGCAATCTAAAGGGAGCTTACAACCTCTTTCAATCAGCACTAAAGAACAAAGTGACCAGGCTCATTCATATCTCCACAGATGAGGTCTATGGATCAGCTGACTCCGGATCATTTGATGAAAAAAGTCCCCTGAACCCTTCCAGCCCATACTCAGCGACAAAAGCCTCCGCCGACTTAATGGCGCACGCCTGGAAAACGACCTTTGAGCTTCCCGTGGTTATCCTTCGTTGTACCAATAACTTCGGACCACGCCAACATCCCGAGAAATTCATTCCCAAAACCATCATCAGAGCTCTGGATGGAAAGACTATTCCCCTATACGGTGGGGGGCGCCAAATTCGCGACTGGATATACGTAAATGACTTCTGTACCGCCGTTGAACGGGCCATTGAGAACGCTGTTCCTGGAGAGGTCTACAACATCTCAGCGGGAAACGAGTTATCTAACAAAGAGGTTGCAGAAAGATTGCTCAAGCAGATCGGCCTCGCGTCAGCTAAGCTCACTAGCGTCGAAGACCGACCCGGCCATGACTTCAGATACAGTCTGAACTCCGAGAAAGCTCGCCGAAGCCTCGGCTGGAAACCCGCTCAAACATTTGAAGAAGGGTTGACCAAGACCGTAAATTGGTACCGCGAGAATGTTTCTTGGTGGAAACCCTTAGCCACGCCCAAGATTCTATCGGAAGCTCCATGGAAAGAGGGATGATGAGTCGAAAGGTCTTCCACGGATCCCTTCTCTCCATCGACATATCTAGATACTCTCGCCAGTTCGAATCTAGAGCCTGACGAAAGTGCTTTCGCCCACGACGAAGCTTCTCCCTCTTGACCGGTGATCATTCTCAGAGACGATCCTCGAACCTTTTCCTATGATACTATCAACGATGGTCTCACTACAATCGATGAGGGTCCCGTCTAGCACGATACTGTCTACTATCTCCGCTTTTAGAATCTTAACGTGACTTCCAATGGATGCACTAGGTCCGACTCTAGCGCCTTCTCCTATCTCAGAATGGTCGCCTATCACCACTGGTCCCTTTAACACCGTTCCCTCCCGAACAATTGTGCCTTCACCTATGTCGACGCTCCCGGAAACAGTAGCGTTCTCTTCGATCTCGCCCCTGACGGAGAACTTTAGGTCTCGAAGAACTAGCCGATTTGCTTCGAGAATGTCCTCTGGACGCCCGGTGTCTTTCCACCAGCCGGCGACTTCGTGATAAGTTATCGTTCCACCCGTGTCCAACAATGTCTGAATAGCGTCCGTAATCTCTAGCTCGTTTCTCCAGCTCGGTCTCAACTTTTCAATGGCCGGAAAGATCGAGGGTCGGAAGAAATAGACTCCGGCTAGAGCTAGGTCGCTGATGTATTCCTTAGGCTTCTCGACCAGTTTGACAATCTTCCCATTTCTCAGCTCCACCACTCCGAAACGGGCGGGGTCTTTTACGCGGGTGAGAACTACGCTAGCATCCGCCTCGGACCTATTGAACTCTCGAGCGAGCTCGGGGATGTCATCCTTTAGTAGATTGTCGCCTAGGTGAACGATGAATCGCGAGTTTCCCAGGAACTTCCGGGATATCAGAACCGCGTGGGCAATGCCCTTGGGGTCCGGTTGTTCGATGTAAGTAATTTTTACGCCAAACTTGGAGCCGTCTCCGAGAGCGTCCACGATTCCCTCTTGCAACGGCCCAAGGATTACTCCTATCTCTTTGATACCGGACGCTCTAAGCTGATCGAATCCATACATGAGCATCGGCTTGTTGGCGATAGGAAGCATGTGCTTGTTCCCAGTGTACGTCAACGGACGGAGTCTCGTTCCATGCCCCCCGGCCAAAAGTAGACCTTTCAAAGAGACTTCGAACCTTTATCCCAAAGCGGCGCTGGTGTTCGTAATAAATGGATTAATTTGTGACTGATAGTTATGTCATTCCCGCCTCGCTAATGCACAGAAGGATTGGCGGCTAGACAGGACTGAAGCTTTCGAGGCTCGTGTAGTAGACGCCCGGAGAATTCGACTCTAGAAATACGGTGAAGGCAACCTCCGGAGGCGTCGCCCAGCCTTGAGCGTTCCAGATCATTTGTGGACTGAGAGCGATTGTGTTCCACTGTAACTTTTGTGTTGGAATGACGACCGTTGTGTTGGTGGCATACGTCGTGATGGTCTGCTGGGTTGCACGGTCGGAGAAGAGATAGTACAAGGTATGGGTGCCATCAACCACGCTAGCGGCGAAGATGAGGTTCGCCGCAATATTTGTCGCCATAGATGGGTTGAAGCGAATATTCACGTTCGTAGCATTTAGCAAGACTCTCTGCGACAGAGCCAATTTCTCAACCCCCGCGAGGGGTGAGGTGTAATTGAGCATTATCTGCACACCGCCTGTCCCGTTGACTCCTAACGGGCTGATGCCAGACCAATCGGGGTTTGTGTTGGAGAGTGAGAGTTTCCAGTTGAAAGGAACCTTGGTCCCAACGCTCGAATCCAGAACCCACCACTTCAACCCGGGATTCTCCAAGGACGGAGCAGGAATGTCTGACTTCCATGAAGTTGATTCGCCCAGCAACTGTCCAGTCAGCTTGTCATATATCACGATGTGGAATTGGTTTCCGCGCGGGACGGCACTCAACGCATCTGGAGCAGTAATCAGGTAAGATGACGCGGAACCGCTGTTTAGTAGCGAAGTCGAATTGTTCGCCCAGAAATAGGTGAGGGGACTATACTTGACAAAGAAGATGGGCAAGACTGGTGTCGCGAGCAGGTTCGTAAGAGTCACATTGATCATCGTTGCCGACCCGATGCTGTCAGGGTCCATTACTCCGTTAATCTGTATGGCAGTCCGGGGATTCGAAGCCTGGGTTATGTAGGCGCCAGAAACACCTGCAAAAATCACAGTCAGTGTCATTACTACCATGACGGAGGGGGTCAGTCGTTGACGCAAGATCCTGACGAAAGTCCCCGTGGGAGGCCGCCAAGCGATGCTGGGCAGTCTCGTTGTAAACGCAAGTCTGAGGTTTGGACCCCCAAAACGACATAGCTCGATGACAAGTGGGAATAGCCAGTAGGCCATATAGTTGGGAAAAGACCGATAGTAGAAGAAGAAGATGAGGATTGGAAAGGCAAAGACTACGCTATTCAGGCCTCGATAATGTTTGGCGTAAAGATAGAACAGAATGCCGGAGACACCTCCCATGAGGACTAGGAACGAGGAAGATGGGAGCGCAATTCCAACGTCGAGGAGAAAGCCCGACAGACCAATTCCACCAGGCACCTGAGCCGGGGCGTTTGGCAGGAATGGAGCCACTACGGCAGCCCACCAGGAGCCTGGATTGTAGACGATGAATGGTAGGTTAGGCAAGAAGAAAGCGGAGAGCATCAAACTAACACTTCGAGTCAGACTTCGCAACCCATGGTTCGGAGTCTCCTTCCAGAGACGGAGTAGGAGGAAGGGAGCAATCACGATAGCAATCTGCTTTACTGCGACAGCGAGGCCGAGCGTGACCCAACTTGCTTTGGGATGACGGTACCAGAGAACTGTGGTCAGAACGAGGAAGAAGGCCCAGACGCTATCTGTCCAACTTCCCGCAATTACGATAGAGAACAGCGTAAACGGTAGAACGCTGATGCTCTTCAGTCTCGCAGGAGCTAGGGCGAATATCGTGAGGATTGACATGATGTGGAAGATGAAAACAGTGTCTCTGACATCATGCAGGCCTAGCAGGTAGAATGGGACGATAGAGAGGAAACTTAGCGAGGGATAAGCGAGGTGAAAATCGAACGAGCCGTCAACACCAGGAGTGTAGAATGATGGGGAGAAGCCAAATTTGTCCAACAGAGGTTTGATGGAGAAACCGTACGGACTCTGTAGCTGCAAGACCTTCAGGATTCCCATATAGGTCCCCACCACCGTATCGGTCGTGTAGCTGACGAAGAGGAGCCTTGACGCGACGACGTACAACCATACGAACAAGACAAAGTTGCCAACAAGGGAAAGCTGGTTAGCGCGTGAAAGAGTCAGATTCTTTCTGAAGGAAAATGCCAGATTGAATAATCCAAATCCAGCAAGGCCAACAGCGAGAACCAGCATCACGGCAATGTTCGTCCCAAATGCCAGAACCCACAACCCAGCCACAACTGAGAACAGGCCGGTTAGACCAAGGCCGACTCGTGACAACCTTGTGGGTTTGGTCTGGGTTTCTCTCAGCCCAATGTATTCCTTGACCCTGTCTATCGCCTGGTGAAGTTGGGTGAGAAACTTGGAAAGGACCATCCGGATGACACGTCTACAGGCTTTCAGCTCGGGCGAGGATGAGAGGTCTCCAATTTTCCCACTTAAGGGTTATGTGGAAAGCGAAACTATGGGTTTTCATCTTAGAGGAGTGTTCGGGCTAGAATTCGGGGCTGATCATGCACGGGACCCATCTGCAAGTGTCTCATCTATTAGTTCGCAGACGATGTGGCCTATCATGATATGACATTCCTGTATCCTCTGAGTATCGTCCGAGGGTACAATCACCATGTGATCGCATAGGGATCCGAGCAGTCCCCCTCCAGAGCCAGTGAGGGCTATTGTCTTCGCTCCGATTCTCCGGGCCTCCTCAACGCCTTTAATCACGTTCGCTGAGCGACCGCTTGTACTGATACCTACAGCAACATCCTCAGGTTCAAGCGTTGCTTGGACTTGACGAGAGAAGATTTCGTCGAAACCGATGTCGTTACCTATCGCTGTTAGAATGGACGTGTTCGTTGTCAGTGCGGATGCTCTAAGAGCAGGTCGCGCTCTCTTGAATTTTCCGACAAGCTCTGCCGAGATGTGCTGAGCGTCGGCAGCGCTACCGCCGTTGCCGAAGAAGACAACCTTCCGACCTTTCTTTAGAGCAGTGGTTATCACGCGGGCCATCTGAATGATATCGTCGAGACACTCCTCAGCGAGTTGTTGTTTTGTTTCGATACTCTTTCGTATTGCGTCTCGCGCCACAGACACTTCGTGATCATCTCCGACCGCTCGCCCGTGGGCTTTTGGAGGCTTTTGCATCGCTCGTTGAATCCTACTTTGGGCTTCGCCAGGTCTGCAAACCTTCAAGATCGAATCTGACCGGGAAGGCCTTGCCTCCCAGGCTCTCTACCGCCTTTTCTACATGCACTTGTTTGCCAGGTTCGCAGTACAGGAACAAGAATCCTCCTCCTCCCGCGCCCAGAAGTTTGCCTCCTATCGCCCCGCTCTCGCGTGCGGCGTGCAGGAGTTTATCCACCTCATTGGTCGAGATCGCAGAGTCTAGGGCCTTCTTCGTGATCCATTCCGAGTTTAGGAGTCTAGCGAACTCGGTAAGGTTGCCGGTGAGGAGTGAGTCCTTCATCTCAAGCGTTAACTCCTTCATACGCTCGAGAGCTTCCATTACTTTCGAGTCTTTATGCTCGTACGACTCGATCTGCCTCTGAAGAATACCACCTGATCTTCGGGTAGTTCCGGTAAAGCAGAGGAGACTGCTGTACTCCAGCTCGTTCAAGGTTTCCCGTTTAATGCGGAGAGGATTGACAATGTTTGAGTCTTTCTTGAACTCGATAAGATTGAAGCCCCCGAAAGTCGACGCGTACTGATCCTGCAGGCCTCCAGGAATCCCAACGTCCTTCCTCTCAACATCGTACGCAAGATTTGCTATCTCATAGTCCGTCATCGATGTGCCCTTCCATTCCCGGAAAGCGCCTATGAGAGCAACGCAGAGCGCAGATGAGGATCCCAGCCCCGTGCCAGGCAGAGCGTCGTACCTGAGGCCTGCATCGAAACCCTGCTCCACTGCAAATCGCTTGGCGACCGCACGGACAAACTCCAGCTCTCCGCTCCCCTTTAGATCGCCAAGTCTCTCGGGTCCTATGGAAACATCTTGGTCTTCCCTAGTGACGGTAACCATCCCGTCGGATCGCGGGGTGATGGAGCAGTAAGCATAATTCTGAATTGTAGAGGAGAGAACAACTCCTCCCTTCAAACCAGGATAAGGCGGGACGTCGGTTCCGCCTCCTGCATAGCTTACTCGGAGAGGAGCTCTAGCACGAATCTTGCTCATGCAGTCTCGCCACTTCCAGTCTTCTCTTCCCTACGGATTATAGTTGAGACCGCCCGTTGCATGTCCCCTCGGTTCGTCTCGACCCGAACACCACGACACCCAGCTCTCTTAGCGGCCTCCAGATCAATCTCCTTGTCCCCGATCATCCAAGAGTCATTAACGTCGATCCCTAAGTCCTTTGCAGCCTTCAGAATTAGGCCGGGCTGAGGTTTTCGACAGCTGCATCCTTCCTCGGGCACGTGTGGGCAGTAGTAAATGGCGTCGATATAACATCCCATTCGTTTCAGCTCGGATTGGAGCTTCTCGTGAATCCGGTCTAAATCGTCGTGAGTTGCTAATCCTCTTCCAACAACAGACTGGTTGGTAACGATGACGAGTCGGAAGCCCCGCTCTCTGAGGGCACGCAAGGGCGGCCCGATCCCCGGCAGGATCTCAAGTTCGTTCGGCGTCTTGACGTAGTCCGGTCTTTCTCGTGTCAGAACACCGTCCCGATCTAGGAAGATGGCCTTCGCGGTCACGTGTCCGGCACAGCGCGTCCTTCGCGAAGCGAATTAATAGTGTTTTCCAGAGCCATTGATACCGGAAGAGAAGATACGTTAGGCTCGAACAGTTTCAAGAATCTTAACAAGCATCAAAAGGTTGTCAGAGTCAGTATGAGACTTGCATCAGCTACGGCATACGTGTGACAGTCAAGTTGGACTCGTGGATATACATCTCGGGGATTTCGCTTGCGTTCAGTATGCCTGGGCTCTTGTTCTCTTACTACAGTGTGATTCTCTTCCTGAGTACGTTCCGCTATCCGAAATCCCTCGGGGACGACCACCCTCTTCAAGAGACACCGTTGGTCTCGATCTTGATAGCCACATTCAATGAGAAGTTTGTTGTAGCCAACACCCTCGACGCTCTTAAGAGCCTCGACTACCCCAAAGACAGACTCCAGGTTGTCGTAGCCGATGACTCATCTGATGAGACCGTTGATGTCATCGACGGGAAACTTCTGGAACTTAACAAGCTAGGGATTCATGGTGTCGTGTCGAGGAGGAAGGGCCGGGCAGGCTTCAAGAGCGGCGCGCTGAATCAAGCAGCCCCACTCCTGAAAGGCGACTTCGTTCTCCTGTTAGACGCAGACTCGACAATCAAACCCGACGTTCTGAAGAGAGGGCTAAATGCTGCCAATCATGATCCCAGAATCGGCTTCGTTTCATTCCGAGTCGGCCACTACAACCGAGAACAGAACTTGACGACCCGACTATTTGCGCTCCAGCAAGACCAGGGAGATACCGTTGCAAAGATGGGCGCCTATTCCATCGACGCTCCGTACTCGTTCCAAGGAGGGTTTGTCCTCGTCTCAATGGTCGTGCTTAGAGAGGTCGGTTTTTGGCCGAACGACTCGATCGTCGAAGACGCCGATCTGTCCCTCAGAATATACTGCGCCGGATACAGAGGAGTCTACCTAAGCAATGTTAGAATATTCAGCGAGGACCCCTCAAGCTTAGAGGTCTGGAAGAAACAGGCAGCCCGCGTCGCTCAAGGATGGGCGAACTGTGCCATTGCTAACGGGCGGAAGATCTTGAGTTGCAAGAAACTCTCTGTCTGGAGGAGAATCGTCCTCTTTTCAACCCTGGTCGGACCCTTCCAGGGACTCAGCTGGATAGTCGTAACCTTCGTGTCGGCCTTCGGACTAATCTTCGGGCTGACCGCTCCCTCAAACTCGATATTCTCCAGCCCGATCTACATCATCGTTGTCACATTGCCCGTAGTCACTTTCTTCGGTTCGGGCATCTACGCGCTTCACGTTCAAAAAATAATGACGCCGCGCAATCTAATCCTACTTCCTCTGCTCTCTTACACGAGTTCCTGTATGACGACTGCGATCATGATCGGATTCCTGAACGGAATGAGAGGAAAGACTGGCTTCTTCTTCAGGACACCGAAACATGGCTTAGCAGCGGATTTGAACAAGCAGTATCATCGCGAGGTTCGTCTTGACAGAATTGCCATCGCGGAAGGGATCCTCTCAGTAATGGCACTCGCTCTTAGCGTAATCGTACTCCTATACGGGGTCTGGGCGCTGGCTCTCACGCTTGCCGGATTCGGTGCCCTGACACTTAAGTCGATGAATCTCTCCCGACTTGCCCCTGTCAAATCCACCAGAAGGTCCTAAGGTAGTCTCGACCAAACGACTAGGCCAAATGTGCAGGTATTGAATATAGGGATGGACACCAATCAGAGCTGTCAATGATGAAGCCGAGAACGGTGAGATTCCCAGGATCGCTCCTATACTACCTCATCTTTGGCTATTACCTATCGGTCCTCGGGTTGTTGCAACACACGACTTCTCGGAATCATCGGTCCCTCGTGATTGAAACGCTCCGTTGGACCGACCTCTCTTCATATCTCTCGTGGGTTCTCCGACATGTGGGCCTTCCTCACGCTTCCCTCATAGTGCTGGAAGGGAGGCTTCTCGGCACCGTAGGAATAATCGAGCCTAGGATGAGCGACTACCTGAAAGGGAAACGTGGACGGTTATTCGTGGACGTTGGTGCCTATCATGGGCACTATTCACTCTTGTTGAGCGGGAACTTTGAGCAGGTCATCGCGATAGAACCCGTTTCGGCGAATGCCGATTTTCTCAGGGGAGCCATCACCTACAGGAAAGCCGGCAACATCAGAATGATCCGAACGGCGGTAGCTGCCGAGGAAGGCACAAGACAATTCGGCATAATGCCCCAACTAAGTGAAAGCAAGTTACTTTCCCGCAACAGCACTAAGGATGGTTTGACTATCGTTCAAGCAACTACGCTAGACTCACTGCTTCGCCCTTACGAAGAGATCGATCTAGTGAAACTAGACGTGGAAGGTGCAGAGTTTGATGTTCTCGAAGGAGCGGCAGACTCCATGAGCAAGATTCGCTCCTGGATGATCGAGTTGCATGATCAAGCAGGGAAGTCGAAGCTTCAGAGTTACATGGCGACAAATGGCTACAATCTACTTTGGCTCGACCAAGGGCATCTCTTTGCCTTTCGCCGGCCTAAGCTCTCCTAGGTCGAGCACGGTGAACAGAGGGTACATGATCCTAAGGCGAGATGTGGAACCAAGTTTGGACGCAGGATCTCACTTTGACCTTGTTTGACTTTGCAAGTGGGCACAATGCTCATGTGCGTCCGGTGAAGAGAGTCTTAGAGTGTGCACAACCGCGTGTTAGCAGAGATCTCGCGAGGTAGGATCGCTGATTAGAGCAACTTCGATCATTCGAACCTTCAGGTCCACTCCTATGAAATGGCTGTTGCTGTCCCTCATAGCGATCGCCCTCTGCTTGGAGATTGCTGGAGTGGCAGAAGGGTTTTCCAGTTCACTCGGCCATCCTATTACAGGAACGTACGCTAGCATTCCAAGCCAATTCGTCGCCGTAACTTCATTGGCCTTCCCAATTCTACCGTACCTTTCAATTGCGATGATTGCTGGAGCCTTACTATTCGGAGTGCTAGGCCCTACCCGACCCACGCCCATCGCAAAAGTTGAAGATTCGTCGATCCACCGCAGGTTCGGCAGAAATTTTCGTGAACACCTAGTTCTCATCTTGGCAGTTGCTGTCGCCGGTTTCCTAGTTTGGATCCCTAGGTCCCTACAGAGTCTTCCGATCGGAGGCGATACTCTATTCTACATTAGCGTCGTTGATACTATGAACAGAGAAGGACCCATCTGGGCTGTAGTGTACACGGATAAGCCAGTCTTTTACCTAGTACTCTATGGGCTGCAACACATCTCTGGATTGTCAACAGGGGATTTCTTCAAAGTCCTCCCAGTCATCTTCGCTGTCGGTACGACCGCCAGCGTCTGGTTCTTCGTATACTCGTTCTACAAAGAAGCGGCAGGTTACGCTTCTCTACTAACCGCAACCTCAACATCGTTAATGCGCACATCAATCGATCTCTATGCGTCTTTCTTCGCCACTATCCTTCTCTTCCTGACGCTTGGAATCTATCTGAGATATCGTGAAGAAATGCAAGTTCGCCAGAGGTCCCTTCTTCAGGTCCTATTTGCTCTGACCTTGATGTCCTACTGGTTTGTCTGGGGATTGCTTCTTGTGATGGTCGCCCTCGCTGAGGCCATGTCCAAAGAGCGGGCAAGACGACTCAAGGCGCTCTTAGTCGTGAGTCTACCCTCGATTATTGTCCTGGGACTGTTCATTGGAGTCGCGCTACTCAGACCTCCCCCCGTGTACTGGGGCCTCGGCTCATCATTCGGACTCTACTTGGGGAACACAGTAACTCCAGTTGGAACTGTGACTTACACCAGCGCCACTCTTGACCTCTCTGACTTAGGCCTCCTTCAATACAATCCCGTCGTGCCAATACTCGCGGTAGTTGGACTATTTTTCTATAGGCCTCGAAATTTTCCCGGTAGGACGATTTACATCTGGTCATTCATTATGCTTGCATTCTCCCTGATTTCGACGACCGGCCTTCACGCCGCTTTGCTCATACCCTTGCCAGTCCTAGCAGGCATAGGATTGAGGAGAGTGGTCGAAACACTTTGACATCTTTCCATCTTAGTGCCGGCCGAATGCTAGTGCTGGGAATCGCGATAATGGTCATCATTGTCTCTGCTGAATTTTCGGCGGAGTTTCAGGTGAACTTTGCGGTCCCACGAGCTCCGCCGTCTCAGACCGGGTTATCTGAGCTCTTATGGATTAGAGATCATTCCGGGTATGATAATCTCAGCGTAATAATAGTAGTCCGAGACCCGTCTGCCTATCTATGGGCCCTGGCCTACAACGGAGGTTTCATCTATTTCGGGGATCTCTTCTACTTGCTCACCAACCAAACGGACTACGGTTTCCTGAACAACAAGGATCCCCAAATCAGAAGCGACTATATCGGCTCTGTCCAGAAACTCTGGATTTACGGTGTTCTTAGACAGATAAATTCGGGGAAGTACGTGGTTCTGGTACCTTCCGATCTGTACAGACCGGACGTGTTGGAAATACAAGCCCTGAACCAGATTGGTGGCGGAGTTTACTCCGCACGGCAGATGACCCATGACGGTCTGCAACAATTGTTTGCCGCTTGGACCCTGGCAAGATCAACCAATGATATCCTAGCCGGAGCAACACCGTATATCACGATTGATCCGGTTGCCAATTGCTCAAGTTATTCCAACTGGACTTCAACATCCTCGACAACAAGGGTACAAATCGCTCAGAACTTCACAAAGTTATCATCCTGCAGTATGCAAGCAACCACCATAGCAGCAAAAGATTCCGCCCAGTACGTGAGACTAGATGGGACATGGAATCTCATGAACGAGGCTTACATCGGCTTCTACTTCAAAGGGACCACAAATTCATACGGAAGCTATTGGCTCACACTTCTGATAAGCAGTGCACCTGACTACTCTTCATACTATTACTACAATGTGATGGACCTGAACCGATGGGACGGCACTGTGCGCAGCGTAGTTCTCGAACTATCACAATTCCAGATTCGAGGTTCACCAAACCTGTCATCGGTTTCGTCAATCCAGCTCGGGATCTATTCTGTCGAAGGAGGGACCTTTGCTTACAATCTCCAGTACCTAGTCTCGGCTCACAACAAGTAGGCTCTGGGAAAACACTGCGGGAGAACCATCGTCTTGGCGCTGAAAAAAACGATAAACTAGTCAGAAGCGGAAGGACATCGAACACATTCAGCCGAATATGCAACGATCCAAATTCATCTAGACTATTCCTACCTCGCCACTCCCGACACGC
>WNFB01001206.1_pt1 | contig 21893 bp, 18 predicted proteins | sample 5400501 | NCBI WGS metagenome assembly WNFB01 (sample SAMN13153341, study PRJNA577476) | soil metagenome | isolation source: 200 cm saprolite under Douglas fir tree site 2 hole 1 | place: USA:California | collected 2015-04-18 | reverse complement strand
AAACCGCTTTCCTATATGGGAAGTGGTGCGGTGCTACGGTTGCCACCGCCGATCCCTCGGGGTCGTCTGCTTTATGCAGGAAGAAGGTTCATCAATGGTTGGAAGCGATCTGTAGCTCTGTGTTCATCCTATCCATCAGAGACCATGTTTCGGCTCTGTGGATGAGCAATTTTGCAAGCGTTCGTTACAGATTGCATAACCTTGTTGTCCTTTCTGGCAACGGTATGCTCGCCGTTGAAACGTTCTCTATAAAGGAGGAAATGATGAGAATACTTACGGCCATCTTCGGGATTGTGCTGATCCTGCTGGTCGCCCAGGACGCCTTTGAGACAATCATCTTGCCCCGCCGAGTGGCACGACGCTTCCGCCTCGCCCATCTCTTCATTCGTGTAATCCGGACAGGGTGGAAATCCCTCGGCCACCTCATCCGATCGAGCGCAAGACGGGAGTTCTTTCTGAGCTATATGGGGCCGCTTTCCTTGCTGGCATTGATCGGGTTCTGGGCTGTGCTCTTCGTCTTCGGATTTGGGCTGTTGCTGTGGGGATTGGCTCTTCCATTGAACGCCCCTGAGAAGACGATCAACTTCACAACGTATCTCTACCTGAGCGGAACCACGTTTTTCACCCTTGGCCTGGGTGATGTCACCCCCGTGCCAGGAGTGGGACGCTTTCTGGTGGTCTGCGAGGTCGCGTTGGGGTTCGGCTTTCTGGCCCTGGTAATCAGCTACGTGCCCATCATCTACCAGGCGTTCTCGCGGCGTGAGCTGAGAATCTCTTTACTGGACGCCCGCGCAGGTTCCCCGGCAACTGCAGCAGAGATCCTCCGCCGCAATCACGCTGGCAAGAACGTCGAGGAACTGCGCACGCTCCTGCATGAGTGGGAAGTGTGGTGCGCGGACATTCTGGAGAGCCACCTGTCCTATCCCATCCTGACCTACTACCGCTCGCAACACGATCAACAATCCTGGGTGGAGGCCCTGACAGTCATCCTGGATACGTGCGCGCTGATCCTGACGGGCATTGAAGGCATACCGGTCGAAGCAGCCAGATTCACTTTTGCTATGGCCCGTCATGCAGTCGTCGACCTTGCCCAGATCCTTGATACCTCACCCACAACCGGAGTGAATCGGCTGTCACCGGCCGAATTTGTCCTCCTGCGAGATGTGCTTGCGTCGTCCGGCATCCGCTTGAAGGAGGGAACGACAACCGAGCAGAAGCTGGCTGAGCTACGAGAGACGTATGAGCCGTTTGTGAGCGTCTTGGCGCAGTTCCTGCTGGTTTCCCTGCCACCCTGGATTCCCCCAGAAAACTCTCTCGACGATTGGCAAACCAGCGCGTGGGATGATCTATTTCCATCAACCCGTCAGACGCTCATTAAGGTGATGCACCCGGAATGAATTGGAAATATTGTCGCCATGACAACTTGACTTACTATTGACACGATACCTTGGCTGTGCTGTAATAAACCCATTGGAGCAGAGATTCAAGCAACAAAGGAGGCAATAACATGGCTCTAAGGGAAGAAGACCTCGATAGTAATAAGGGTCAGACAGTCCATACGCCAAAACGTTCGCGTATCACCATCGACGTCAGCCCCGAATTACGCCGTCGAATAAAACTCGCTGCACTGCAAAATGATCTTTCGATCAGTGAGTATGTTGGAGATATCCTCGAAGAAGTTGTCCCTAAAGAAGCAAGCATCGAACAACGACAACATCGTCCTATAACCCCTGAAGCAATAGAGCGATTGAAGAGGATAAGTGAACAGATCATACAAGATCGAGGTGGGAAGCTTTTTGAAAACACAGCAGAAATGATTAGACAAATGCGTGAAGAGCGCTCAAAATATCTGGAGGAACTGTGAGAAACGTAGTGGTTGTTGACGCAAGTATTGCTCTCAAATGGGTACTTAGGGAAACTGACTCAAAAATAGCTTTTGCCTTGCTGACTGAATGGAATGATAGAGAGATAATGTTGCTTGTACCAACATTGCTTGCCTACGAGATTACCAACAGCCTCTATCGGAAGGCCCATAGTGGCGAAATTACTCTCAATAGAGCTAAAGAAGCTTTAGCAGAAATATTACTTGCAGGGCTTCAATTCGATTTTTCATCAGATCTGGCTCTCAGCACGCGGGCAATAGAACTAGCGGACCAATACAAGCTACCAGCAGCATATGATGCACACTATTTGGCATTGGCAGAGCGCGAAGGCTGCGAATTGTGGACTGCTGATATGCGATTGTGGAATACTTTGAGAGGGAAAATTAACTGGGTGCGCTGGATAGGCGATTACGACTCTGCCAAGCAACATACACCTCCAAGCAAGTCTGACCCTAATAACTCCTGAACACTTTGAACTATAAAAACAAAAGGTAGGTCAAGCTATGACTGAGGAGATCATGAGAGACCGCGGGGAAAAGCTTTTCGAAAATTCTACAGAGATACTGCGACAGCAACGCGAGGAGCGCACACGACAACTAATGGGGGAGTTATGAAGTTCGATCTGCAACGTGCTCGACAAGACACGCCGGGCTGCGAGAACGTCTTACATTTTAATAACGCAGGCGCATCACTGATGCCGCTCCCAGTGCTCAAAGCTACTATTGCTCATCTACAGCTCGAAGCGCAGATAGGGGGCTACGAGGCAGCGGAACGTTCGCATGATGCTGTGGAGCACGTATACGACGCGGCTGCTACACTCATTGGTTGCTCCCGGGACGAGATAGCGATCATCGAGAACGCCACCCGCGCCTGGGATATGGCTTTTTACTCCATTCCTTTCCGCCCCGGAGACCGCATCCTGACGGCTGTCGCGGAATACGCGAGCAACTATATTGCCTTCCTGCAAATCGCCAGGAAAACCGGTGCAACGATCGAAGTTATTCCCAACGACGATCATGGCCAGATATCGGTTGCTGCGCTGCGGAATGCCATCGATGAGCGCGTGAAGCTGATCGCCATTACGCACGTCCCGACCAATGGCGGCCTGGTCAATCCTGTTGCCCAAGTCGGCAAGGTAGCACGTGAGGCGGGCGTACTCTACCTGGTGGATGCCTGTCAGTCTGTTGGACAAATGCCCATCGATGTCAACATCGTCGGCTGCGATATGCTGTCGGCGACCGGGCGCAAGTTCTTGCGTGGACCACGCGGAACGGGCTTCCTGTACGTCCGGCGCAGTGTGCTTGAGCGACTGGAACCGCCTTTCCTGGACCTGCACGCGGCAGAGTGGGTGACACGAGACCACTATGAAATGCTGCCAGATGCTCGCCGCTTCGAGAACTGGGAGACGAACTATGCAGGCAAGATTGGCCTCGGCGTCGCCATTGATTATGCGCTGCAATGGGGTCTTGATACGCAGTGGAGGTGCATTAAAACTCTTGCTTACAATCTGCGTGCTCGACTCAGTACGCTGCCCGGTGTCATAGTGCGAGATCGTGGGGTGACCCAGTGCGGCATTGTGACTTTCAGCGTCGACGGCAAAGATCCCGAAGAGATCAAGCGCAGACTGGCGGATCAGCACATCAACGTCTCTGTATCGATACTAAGCTCGACACGCCTGGATATGGAGGAGCGCGGGCTGAATAGTCTTGTGCGCGCTTCGGTGCATTACTATAACAGCGAGGAGGAAGTCGAGCGGTTTTGTGCGGCGTTGGCGTCGATTATCTAAACTCTTTGTCTCATCTCATTTTTGCTGACTGGGCAGCCTCTGTCGAGTGGCAAGGCCGTCTCTTAGATACCCTCATTCGTGCCCATATTGCTACGAGTGCATACCCACTGACGGTGCTTGATTGCGCTTGTGGCATTGGCACACAAGCCATCGGCCTTTGACAATGCCATCCCACACCTGCTCACCGATGCAGACCTGCAGCAAGCGGCACAGGAATTGCGAGCCAAAACCCGCCCTGGTGGGCTCCTACTCTCCAGAACCCTCCATTATGATGCCCTGCTTCAGGAGCGTCCACAGGCCACCCCGCATCGCATCATCGAAACTCCAGAGAGGAATGGATGCTCTGACTCCATCTGAAACGAATCCTAACCAGTCTGAAAAATGTTCACGATCAGTTCGTGAAAAAAGGAAATACTTAAGAGCGAAAGGAGTCTTTATGACAACCACATCCATAGCTACGCTGCCACGTTCGATCTACATCGAGCCGACCAGCCGGTGTAATGAACTATGCCAGCAATGCCCACGCACGCTCCTCTCGCGGGAAGATGATCGCGACCTGAGCTTTGACAACTTCCGCTTTATTGTAGATCAATTCCCTGCGCTGGATCGTGTCGTCTTACACGGCCTGGGCGAGCCACTGCTCAACAAAGACCTGCCCCGTATGATTAGCTACCTCAAGGCGCGAGGAACCTACGTGCTCTTCAACTCCAATGGTATCGCGCTGACTGCAAAGCGGGGCCAGGAATTGATCGATGCCGGTCTGGATGAATATCGGCTCTCGATGGACGGCGCCACACCTGAGACGTATGCCCATGTGCGCGGCGTCGATGCCTTTGACAAAATCTGGCGTAACATCCGTGCCTTTATTGCCATGCAGAAAGAGCAGAACGCCAGTAAACCGGCTGTCTCGCTCTGGTTCACGGCTATGCGTGAGAACCTCCACGAGCTTGCAGGCCTGGTCGATTTAGCGTACGAGAATGGCATACGCGAGATCCACCTGCAACGCCTCGTCTACTTCGAGCAAGGACTGGCCCACTCGAAACAGGCTCTGTTCCGCCGCTCCACACGCGAAGAACTCGAACTGGTGCGCCGTTGCGAACAGAAGTGCCAGGAGCGTGGCATCACCTTTACTGCTGCTGGCTCCGCCACACCCCTGGAGAGCCTGGTACGGGCAGATTTTTTTCGGGATGGGGATCGTCCCTGGTCTGGTTGTCGTCGTCCCTACACACTGACCTACATTACCTCGAGCGGCAATGTGCTTTCTTGTTGTTTTGCTCCCTTTGGGCATAAAAGTGCAAAGGAATACCAGGAGGAACGTGTAATAGGCAATGTCTTTCAGGAACCAATTGAAGCCATCTGGCATGGTGAACGGTACGAGGCATTTCGCCACGCATTCGAGAGCGACCATCCTGCTAAACATTGCTCGCAATGCGGCCTCAACTGGAGTTACTGAAAATAATCATTACCTCATGAGGAGAACTTCCCTGGGTGCCTTGGATCGGCGATTATCAGCCCACTTCCACTCTCACTGAGTAACAGTATAAAGTAGCCTGAGAAAGCAGGCTCAGCAATAGATACGCTCCTCAGTTAACCAGGTAAGCAATGAGGGATAGGTAGCAGGTGGTATAATTATTCCGTAGAACATACCTTTTCCATACGTGTCATATTAGAAGGAGCCATACCATGCATCTAAAAGGAAAAACTGTTGGCATCTTCGTTGCCGCCGAAGTAGAAGATTTAGAGTTCTGGGTGCCTGTCATGCGCTTGCAGGAAGAAGGCGCCAAGGTGATCGTTATCGGTCTCTCAACTCAGACCATTCGTGGTAAACATGGTCTGGAAATGACCCCGGATGTCAGCATCGATGAGGCTCCCAAAGCCGATGCACTGGACGGGATCATCACCCCTGGCGGTTGGGCACCCGATAAGCTACGGCGTAACCAGAAAGTCCTCCAACTTTTGCGTGATGTGCATGCACAGGGCAAAGTGGTTGCTACTATCTGTCACGGCGGTCTGGTACCCATCTCGGCAGGCATCATGCGTGGCCGCAAAGCGACCGGCTCGCTGGGCATTAAGGATGATATTACCAATGCTGGCGGTATCTGGGTCAACGAAGCTGCGTTTCGCGAGGGGAATATGGTGTGGGGTCGCGTGGTCGAGGATATTCCCGATTTTTGCCGCGAGTTGGTCGCTGCCCTCGCTGGGTGAATGCGACTGCTAATGAAAATAGAATTTTTAGGGTGAGTTGGTAACATAGGTGAAAGTGCGAGATGTTATTAAGCGGATTGAAGCTGATGGCTGGTATCAGGTTGACATGGAAGGAGATCACCGTCAATTTAAGCATCCAACAAAGCGAGGCCGTGTTACTATTGCGGGACATCCCAGCAAAGAAGTCCCTCCAGGTACCTTAGCAAGTATTCTCAAGCAAGCACAACTGTCAAGGAGGAAATGAGATGTATCGCTTTCTTGTTATCATTGAAAAGGGAAAGCAGAACTACGGTGCCTATTCTCCTGATTTACCTGGATGCGTCGCAGTAGGCGATACAGTAGAGGAGGTTGAGAAGAATATGCGTGAAGCAATCAGGATGCACCTGCGGGGGATGATCGAGGATCACGAGCCGATTCCTACACCACAAACCACTGCTCGCTATCTGGAAATTGCCTTTCCTAACTCAGCAGCTTGATCTGCCAGCTTAATGCCGGGAAGCCAGGAGGGATACATGAGCCAATTCCTTGATGCTCTCGCACATCGTGTGCTCATCTACGATGGCGCGATGGGCACCAATATACAACGCTATCAACTTAGCGCAGATGACTATGGTGGGCAAGCCACCGAAGGCTGCAATGAATACCTGCTACTCACCAAACCCTCCGTCATCGAAGAGATACACACCGGTTTTCTTGAAGCGGGCTGTGATGTGCTGGAAACGGATTCATTCACCGGCAGCCGTCTCAAGCTCGACGAGTATGGATTGGGCACCCTCACGCACGAAATCAACCTTACTGCCGCACGTCTTGCACGCCGACTTGCCCTCCGCTACAGCACACCGGAGCAGCCGCGCTTCGTCGCCGGCTCAATCGGCCCCACAGGAATGCTCCCATCGTCTGACGATCCCCTACTCAGCAATATCACGTACCAGCAACTCGTCGAAATCTTCCGTGAGCAGGCCGCTGCACTCCTTGAGGGTGGTGTCGATGTGCTGCTCATCGAAACCAGCCAGGATATCTTAGAAGTGCGAGCCGCCATCACGGGTATTCGACACGCCATGCAGCAGGCAGGGCGTAGCGTTCCCATTCAGGCACAGGTCTCGCTGGATACCAGCGGACGGATGCTGCTCGGCACCGACATCGCGGCGGTGATGACGACACTGGCCGGCCTGCGCGTTGATATTATCGGCCTGAACTGCTCCACAGGCCCAGAGCATATGCGTGAACCTGTACGCTTCCTGGCGGAACATTGCCCGTTGCCTATCTCGACCATTCCCAATGCAGGTATTCCGCTCAACGTCAACGGGCTGGCCGTCTATCCGATGGAGGCGGAGCCAATGGCCGCAGCATTGCGTGAGTTCATCTACGAATTTGGCGTCAATATCGTTGGCGGCTGCTGTGGCAGTAGCCATGAACACTTACGCGCTATCGTCAAAGCCTGCCGTCACGCGCCTCGCCAGCCACGTCCCATTGCAGACAACAACCTGCGTAGGGACCCGATTTATCGCGTCCGCGGGGTGGGGCGTGGGACGTTCCTTTCGCTGCCAGTTGTTTCTAGCAGCACTCGCGCAATGGCATTACAGCAAGACCCCCCTCCTCTACTGGTTGGCGAACGAGTCAATGCACAGGGTAGCCGTAAAGCGAAACAGGCATTGCTCAACGAGGATTATGATACCTTGCTGGCTATTGGACGCGAACAGGTTGAAGGCGGTGCCCATGTCTTAGACGTGCAAACAGCCTTGACCGAGCGCACCGATGAACTGGAACAGATGGCAAAAACCATCAAGAAGCTCTCGATGGGTGTCGAGGCCCCACTGGTGATCGATTCAACCGAGCCGGACGTGATTAAAGCAGCAGTGGAGGTCTACCCCGGGCGTGCCATTATCAATTCCATCAACATGGAAAATGGCCGCCAGCGTATCGAGAGTGTGATTCCCTTGGCGCTTGAGCATGGCGCAGCCGTTGTCGCCCTCACCATCGACGAGATTGGCATGGGTAAGACGACAGAACGCAAAGTCGAGATCGCACATGCCATCTATGATATCTGTGTCAACGAGTATGGGCTGGCACCCAACGCACTGATCTTCGACGCGCTTACCTTCCCTATCACCACGGGACAGGAAGAGTTGCAGACAGCCGGTATCGAGACGTTGGAAGCGATCAAACGTATTAAAGCAGAGCTTCCTGGCGTACTCACCATCCTGGGCATCAGTAACATCTCCTTCGGCTTGCAGCCGCATGCTCGCGCCGTGCTGAATAGCGTTTTTCTGTATCATGCTGTCAAGGCAGGACTTGACGCCGCCATCGTCAACCCATTACACATCACACCTTATGCCGAAATAGATGCTGAACAACGCCAACTGGCCGAGGACCTGATCTACAATCGACCCGAGGCGTTACCTCGTTACATCGCTTACTTCGAGGCACACGGCCCACAAAAGGATGAGGCAAACGCAAAGGTTGACCCTACAGAGGGCATGAACACGGCGCAACGCATCCACTGGCAGATTCTTCACCGCCGCAAAGAGGGCATCGAGCCGCTGATCGATCAGGTCATCGAGGAACGCGCCAACGAATTGGGCGTCCCCGAGAGTGAGGCGGCCGTCAACGTCCTCAACACCGTCCTGTTGCCGGCGATGAAAGACGTGGGCGACCGTTTCGGCGCCGGGGAACTGATCTTGCCCTTTGTGCTGCAATCCGCCGAGGTGATGAAACGCGCCGTCGCCCACCTGGAACGTTACCTGGAGAAGAAGGAAGGCTATACGAAAGGCAAGGTGGTGCTGGCAACCGTCTTCGGTGATGTGCATGATATCGGAAAAAACCTGGTCAACACAATCCTGACCAACAATGGCTATACTATCTACGATTTGGGTAAACAGGTGCCGCTCAACACGATCCTGGATAAGGCCATTGAGGTGAACGCCGACGCTATTGGCCTCTCTGCTTTGCTGGTCAGCACCTCGAAGCAGATGCCGTTATGTGTGAAAGAACTGCACAAGCGCGGACTGAATTTTCCTGTGATCATTGGCGGAGCTGCGATCAATCGCTCCTACGGGCGGCGTATCCTTTTTGTCGATGAGCAGTCGCCAGAATCAACTCCCCTTGCGTACGAACCCGGCGTCTTCTATGCTCGCGATGCCTTTGAGGGGCTGGAGATCATTGATAAACTCACCAATTCTCCTGAGCAGCGCGCGACGTTTGTGCAACGCATCAAGCAAGAGGCACTCCACGAACGCTTGAAGAAGGCGACGCCAGGTGGAAAGGTAGATTCTGCAGGTACAGGCGAAGCTGCCAACGCACCTTCCGCAAGTATAGGGTCAGCTGTCTCGATACCTAAGCCGCCATTCTGGGGGCCGCGTGTGCTTGAGCGCATTGGCCTTGAGGACGTCGCGACCTGTATGGACCTGAATACCCTCTACCGGCTGCATTGGGGCGGCAAGGCACACGGTGCAGCGTTTACGCGCCTGGTGGAGCAAGAGTTTCGCCCGCGCCTGGAGCGTATGTTGCGCGAGGCCCGTCAGCAACGCTATTTGCAGCCCAGGGTTCTCTACGGCTACTTCCCTTGTCAGTCTAGCGGCAACGAACTGATCGTTTATGACCCGCAGGAGGCAGGTAGTGCAAGACGCGAAGTTGTGCGCTTCGCTTTCCCGAGACAACGAGAACGTGAACGCTTATGCCTCGCCGACTACTTCACATCGGTGGAGAGTGGCAAAATCGATGTAGTGGCGTTCCAGATGGTGACGATGGGAGAGGCAGCAAGTGAGGCGATGCAGCGTTTGCAGTTGGCGGGCAATTACGCTGAGGCTTATTTCGTGCATGGGTTGGCAGTCGAGATGGCTGAGGCGTTGGCAGAATACACCAACCGTGTGATTCGCCAGGAACTTGGCCTGGAAGGACAACGCGGACGACGCTATAGCTGGGGCTACCAGGCTATTCCCGATCTTGAGGATCATGAGAAGGTGCTCCAATTGCTCCCTGCTAGAAGCGCCATTGGCGTCGATCTCACCGCTGCTTACCAGTTTGTGCCCGAACAGTCAACCGCCGCTATTGTCGTGCACCACCCGCAGGCCGTGTACTTTGCGGTGCGGGCCGAAGCGGCGGAGACGGTGAAAATGTCGTAAGATTAGTGCTGCCATTGCTTATTCTCGGGCGGTGGCGGTGGTGGTTCAGGTTCATCGTCATAGGGGCCTATTCCTATATGACAATCTTCCTTTTCTGGGTCATCGTCATTAGGACCTATACTGAAGGGTGATGATATGAATGTTACCTTCATGAGGCGCTCTCCTTTTTCTGCGAATACACTATCGGTATAGTGCTCTAGATATTATTGCGTCTTCCTAGTAGACGAATTGCTACAATAAAAATTAAAAATGATGATCATCAAATTCTTTGTTTCTTGTACATCATGCAATCTCCTTTCTTTTGATTTTTTATCGATATGATCGTGTATCGACTGATTCTGAATTGCCAGGCAGGACTGGTCAGTTGTTTGAACGCGCAAAATACAGTAATTTGGTGGAGATATTTCTTAGGAGGCTCTGGTGAGTTCCGCAGACCTCTGCTGGCAGTCTTTGGAAAAAGGCAGGGTGGGGTTCAGATTTTGCATTCTTCTTGTTCCTTCACGCTATACATGATATACTTCCTGAGAATCGTTACGTTACTGTGGAAAGAACTAGCTAGCCAGGAACGCACTCATGGGCCAATATCAGCAATGGCTGCACTATCGAGAGGTTGACCAACGTCTGCGAGCTGAACTAGAGGTGCTTGAAACGGAGTTGGCTCAACTACAAGATCAAGTATGTCGCTTAGAGCAGACTTACCCATACCCAGATAACCAGGTTATTCGTGCGCTGGCAATTAGCATGCAGCGGGAAACTCAACCGACCAGCGCCTTGCCCTCAGATACTAGTATGGCTGCGAATCCTCCAAACGGACTACCGGATACTCTTGCGTTTTCACAGGTGCTTTCGTCTTCCCTCCAGCACTGGGGTGCATTACCGGACTTTAGCCCACGGGAGATGCAGGAATCGTTCCAGAACGGGGAGGAGTCAAAACCACCGTCTACCCCACATTCTGAGATGATACTCCTGCCAGAAGATTTCATCGCCATTTTTGAGGAGTATAATCGGACTGAGCCACAGCTTGAACTTCCCTGGTGGCTACGCAACATCATGGTTTCTACCGGTACTCTTGATCGCACCAGCCCAATCGACCAGGAAAGCATTCGCACGAACCGCCTGGTACAACGCTGGCTAGAACGCTGGGGGCGACGGCCTTCAACTCAGCAGACGAGCCAGGAGGACGGTCTCGATGAGTGATATTACGCAGCAACAGTTCCCAGACGAACTCAATCACATCTACGCAACACTGAACCAGCACGATGTTGAGCAATTCTATGCTGGTTATCAACTGTGGTACACTCGACAACGGATTACCACCCTGCAAGAGCAAATCGGTAGTTTGCATCAACAGATCAGCGAAAATGCAGAGCGATTGCAACAGGTTCAGCCCCCAGCCGTTGCCTTCGCAACACTGGCAAGGCTGCAAGCAAATGGCGTCAATGAAATTGGACTCCTCGATCGTATGCTCGAGCGCGGCGAGGAGTGGCTCGACCTCACGATGCAGCGCCTGGACTACTGCGAACAACTAGATTTCATCCACGACAACTATGCACAATGGTGTGAGCACGCATTGGAAGGTGCTTATGATTGGATCGATTCGATGCGCGATGCCTATGACGATACGACGCCGCAACCTGTAGTCACAACTGAGGTTGACGAAGTTAGCGTTGAGGCCACGGAGGAACTGCTGCTACGAAAACTGACCAGTGAGGAAGAGGAAGAAGTGACGCTCAAACGACCGGCAGTGTCACTTTCACCGTCTGTGCCCGTCACCGCGGAAACACCACCTGAGCCAGGTCTTCAAGCCTCCCCAGAAGAAGAACCTGTTACCGCATTAGAAGCACAGGAAGCCGGATCACCGCAAGGGTTGCCCCTACAAGGGCCGGAAATGGCATTCCCTGCCGAGACAAACGCTGAGCCTGATGCCGGCACATCCTTTGTTTCCACTGAGCAAGCTGATGAGAGCAAGTATGTCGAATTTGCTCCTGCCGTGGAGGCCGGGACAGAAGAAAGCGGGTCACCGCAACGGCCGGAGATGTCGTTCCCCGTCCAGGCAGACGCTGAGGCTGATGCCAGCACATCCTTTGTTTCCACTGAGCAAGCTGATGAGAGCAAGTATGTCGAATTTGCTCCTGCCGTGGAGGCCGGGACGGAAGAAAGCGGGTCACCGCAAGGGCCAGAGATGTCGTCCCTTGTCCAGGTAGACCCCCAGGCTGATTCGTTGCCTGCTTCTAGCGAGCAGGTGGGTGAGGGCGAGTATGTCGAGTTCGCGCCTGCCATTGAGGCAGGGATGGAAGACACTGGACAAGCGCAAGGGTCGGATTTGTCGTTCCCTGTGCAGGCAGACATGGAGGCCGACTCATCCCTTCTTCCTGGTGAGCAGGTCGATGAACAGGAGTATCTCGAATTCGCGCCGCCCGCCGAGTTCGAGACGGAAGAAGCCAGACCAGCACAAGGGGTGACTGTACAAGAGTCGGAAATACCGCGTCCTGTCGAGACAGTCGCCGAGTCTGATTTGTCCCTTACTTCTAATGAGCTAACTGATAAGGATGAGCACACCGAATTCACGCTTCCTTCGGAAACATCTCCCCATACTAAAGCAAATGTTGATACCGAGTTACCTCCAGTTCCTGCCGAAGAGACACCTTTACAAGAGCATACAGACCATATTCCTACACGAGAAGCTTCTCTTCCCGCTGAAGCAACCCCTACTGCCGACGCATCTCCAGCCCCTGTCGATCAGATCACTTCATTGGAGCATGTAGAACCTGTTCCCCTTTCAGAGAACTCCTACCTGGATACACCCGCGTGGATGGATCTGGCAGCTACTGATGTAGAACAGGAAGAGGCGATACCATCCAAAGCTGATACAACCCACGACCAGATTGACGTTCAGGTAAGCATACCAGAGTATAGGGAGCTGCCTGCACCAGAGGTGAAATCACAGCGAGAACGCAGCTTCTGGCGACGTTTGTTAGCAATCTTCTGGCCATAGAGCGTCGGGAGAAAAACAAGGCATAGATCACCTCGGTACCCGTAAATGCACCACTACATTTTTAGGCTTCTGGTATGAAACGTAGTAGACCCCCGATTTATCGTGGGGTTGCCCCTTGCGGGTACCAGGGGGGTGGAGTGGGAGACTACGTCTGTGGAGGAGAAGATACTTCAGGTAGAGGGACATTCGAAGACGACCTGGTCCCGCGCAATGGACCGCTTGGTGCTTTTGGCAGTGGGCCACTTGGTGTTCTTGCAGCCGCCTGCTCAAGCTCCATTATTCTCCTCCGCAATCTTCTCACCTCGCGGCGATCGTGTACCGCCGATAGTAGCGATATAATATAGAGAAACAACGCCCCCAGCAGGAATGCAACAACGACGAGTAGACCGGGTGGTACACGTGGTGTCGGCCAGATGAAGAGCATAAACTGCACCTCGGTCGTCAAGTTTTGCAGCGTCACTATAGCCAGCACACTGCCCACCAGCAGGCAGAGAAATAACACAAGGTATACCATGGAAGCCTCCTTAGAAACGCTTTTTTTTGGATGCTCGATGCTGAGCAGATCACAGCTTCGAGTGTGCAACATCATATGCTTCCTGTAGCACAAGCTAGATTATTCTAAAGACTATTGTAACATTACAAAGTGGCTATTCCCAACTCGCCCAGGCGACTTGCAGTTGACGACGAGCCAGGCTCAAACCGGTGGCAAGTGCAATCAGGATACCCCCAAGCGCCGCCAACGCCAGTGAGGGTGGAATAAAAAACTGTGGCAAGAAGAGTGCATGCAGAGCCGCTACAACAACCAGGCCTGCACCACTGAGGATAAACGTGCGCAAACGGGTCCCCAAACCCAGCAGCAGCAGGGCCAGAGCCTTACCCGCCAGGATCAACGTTGGCAACAGGTTAGCAGCACCGAAACTCAGCCAGAGCGTTGGCAGCAACAGGAATGCAGCACCCACAATGGTGCTCATCTGTCCAATACGCTGGCGATACGGTATCGACTCGTCACGCTTGAGAATTGGCGCTATCGCTGTGAGGTAGACAGTCGGTGCCAGCAGCAACCATTCTTGGTACGTCACCCCAAATGCCAGCAATGTCCAGGAAACTACCAGGCTCAGCAGCAGGCCTGCAACATAATAAGACCAGCGCCGCAGAGGCGGGACGTGTTGCAAACGCCCATACCAGAACAGCAGCAGTGCCAGCACAAGCAGTGTCCCAGCCCCTATGTGGGCCAACGACAGTACCAGGGGTCCCACATGGGCTAATGCTGGAGAATCGGCAGAGAGACCGTCCTGCTGGATGACGAACAGCACAACCAGCGCCTGACCCAGCAAAGCGAAGAGGCGATGCAACCGTGTCGCAGGCAACCAGTTCGTAGCAGGCGGGATGATCTTCCAGATGAACTGAGAGGCAAAGATCAGTATGCCGAGCAGACTGAGGGTGAGCGCCAGTAGCCACGGAGCCCAAAGCTCGTCAGTGACCAGGGCTACCAGGCCAATCAGACTACCCAGGCCAATAGGAAACACCAGCAGCTCCGGTGCTCGCTCTACCAGCATAATCACCACGCTCAGTGCCGTAATGGCTAGCAGGCCATACAGAAGGAAGCTTACCACCGGTTGCTCGACAGACAAGAGTGGCCAGACACCCATCACGGCAGCTGCGACCAGTGTCGTCAGGTACCACGGCCATCCCCAGGTGAAGCGTGCCAGAAGCTGTCTGAATGTGGCCGCCCCAACAGGTATCGAGGGGCGTTTCACGACACGACCGACGAGCAACCCCACTACCCCTGCTCCGAGGCCGATCCCAAGCACATAGTAGCCACCCGTCTGTAGCGCCAGCACTGTTCCCCAGATGGCGAAACCGGCCACCAGCCCCAGCCACCTGGGTTGACGTTCAAAGATCAAGACACCATACGCCACCAGTGCATAGACGAGCATGGCATCAGGAATGGCTCCGGGGAAGGGATAATTGACCCCACCGAGTGTACCATAGACGCCCGTCAACACCGCTGCGGCAGTAGCTGTGGCGTAAAACGGCAGAGCATACCTGAGCAAGCTGTTATACCTGGAGCGAAAGACAGACGGTAGGGAGAAATTGAGCAGACCAATCCCCACACCTAAAGCCGCACATAGCAGCGCAACCGTTGGCGGACGGTAGAGATCACCCCGCAAGGCAGAGTCGATGACCGACCAGGTGGCGAACACTGGTGCAATCCACAGAAACAGCGCCAGGTCCTCTATGACACCAATGCCATAGATGAGCACAGCGAAACCAAGCAAGACCCAGCTAGTAGCCAGGAATTGATCGTGTTCGTATCCCCTTATCCCCATCATTAGCGCAGAGAACAGCGCAATGCTGTACAGTGGCCATGCCCAATCTCTGCCAGTGTAGCGGCTGATGCCCAGAGCCAACACCGCCGTCACAAAAGCCAACACGGCCAATACAGCGAAGGGATCGTCAGGTAGCAACAGACCGGCAACGGCAAAGCCTACCACCACAAAGAGCCACCATTTGATCCGTGCCAGCGCAGCAGACCCATACCAGACCAGCGAGAAGACGGCCAGTTCTAACGCCAAAGAGAACGGCACATGTGACCAGTTGTACACTGTGCTTGTGGGCGAGTTTAGATCAAACAAAGAGACCACGATGCCACTGAGCAATGCGATCGTGAGCAGCGGCCACTCCCAAGCAACTGTCACGCGCCGACCGGCTGAACCACCAGTTCGCAACGCTACCGACATCACAGGCATGAAACGACGGACAACTACCGCCGCGAACGGTAGCACTATGCCCAGCAAAAGTATCATCTGGAGACGCGAGAAGACTATGAGCAGTAGCAAGTCCCACAAGGCAAAGATGAGCGGCAAGAAAAGCCAGTTTTGACGACGCTGGTAGAGCAGTACGCCATAAGAGAGGGCCGCGAAAAACAGCGGCAGAGGCCATATGCTGTCTGGATTCTGGCTCAGACTCAGACTGAGGGTGAGGATCGCTTCACCAAGAGCCAGCAGGTCCACGGGATTCGCCCACGCTGCCCCAAAGCGTCGGCGCACAATCACAGCACCTGCCACCATCAGCACAGTCAACCCCAGGAACCACCAGACCGGTACAGCACCTAGTACCAGTACCACGATACTAAAGTCCCAATTCAGTAACACGCCACTCAACAGCAGCAACCACGGCCACGCATTTTGCCGTGTGGCAGAGGTTCCTAGTAAATTAGCACGCCTGAACGCCACGCTTAGCGTGAGCGCCAAACCAACGCCTACAGCAATGAGTTCGGTTATGATCTTCCAACTTGCGCTGAATTCCAACTCATATGGAATGTACGCTCTCTCGAAGAGTTGCGACGGCAACTGTGGTGAACTGATCAGAGGCACGAGAGCGACGAGAATCAGCGCCAGTTGATCCAGGCGCAGGCCGAACTTACCAAAAGGCTGGAGCAGACGGGGAGTGAAACGATTAAGCCCATGATAGAGCACGGCAACTGCCGTGAGTGCTAACGCATAGCCAATCTCCTCGAAGTGGAGGCCATAGCAGAACGCCAATACGCTCGCCAAAAACAGGTAGGCCAGTATAAGCACCCTATTTGCACGCTTCGTTAGCCACAGGTAGAGGCTCGTCCATAAGAGCAACAGCAGTAGCGTACTCAGGATCGAAAAACGTATACCCCCGCTTGAAGCTTCCGAGAAGAGGTCACCCAAGTCATTACCGAAGAGGTCGAGGAAGAAGGAATAGAAGGTCGTGACGATAATGCCCAGAACACAGGCGGCGATGATTGTAAACATGAGCACGCGCACCGGTTCACGCAACAGCGCCCACGTACCGACGAAGGGCCAATTGTTAGGAAAGGCGGGGTTAGCAGAAGGACGCGGAACGACGATGAGTGCAAGCAAAGCCAGCAGCATCAGCATACTGGGCCACCACCAGTAGTCAAGCATGAAGAGACGAGCGAGCGCAAGGTCTACAACTACCAGGGCCGCCGCTCCCAGGTAGCCGTAGGCAACAAAGCGTTGAGAGACCGCCAGCGCAGCATAGACGATGGCGGCATAGGCCGCGGCAATCGCGATGAGTGCTGGGGCAGGAAGCTTTATGACATGTTCTTGTATCAGGTTGTAGCCAGCATAGCCAACCAACGGAACGAGGAGGACAGCAATGCTGGTGTACAGACGTGAGACAAAACGCAGGCTGGGAAAACGGTAGGTACTGACGCCAATACCCCCAAACAACACATGCAGCCCCAGGATAATGAGGAAGGTCAGAAATGGACTCTGCGCAGTATTTGTGACAATAAAGGCCAGGGCACCAATCAAAAGCAGAAACGCACCGAGCGAGGCCACAATCGTAACAGACTGGTCTACCAGGAAAGATCTCCAGGAGAAAATGCGCTGAGGGGAACTCGCAACGGGCATGGGAGCAACAGGCACGAGAGGAACAGGTTTCGGCACAGGTGCCATAGGCGCAATTGGCGCATCGGCAGCAGCTACCGCGAGTGGTTGCTCCGCAGGCACCGTCGGTGCATGAGTATCTACTACTGCAAGCGGTACCTCCGCAGGCACCGTCGGTGCATGAGTATCTACTACTGCAAGTGGTACCTCCGCAGGCACCGTCGGTGCGTTAGTGGCCACTGCTGCACTTATCTTGAGTTGGCGCAGGTAGCTCAGGCGCATCTGATAGCGCTGTATCAGGCCGGCGATGGTGATGTTGGCTCCGCCATAGGTAGCAACACGCCGAAGATCACGCAGGGTCGATTCTAAGAAAAGCTCTTCTTTGGGTGGACTGATGGGATAATTGCATCTTGGACAGTTTTCTCCTACCTGTGGATCGATGGATAGGCCACAGCAGTCGCAGTGCGATGCAAGTGTTTGTAGCATAAGATGACTCCCTTCTTTAGTGAACACTCTCGAATGTTATGAGCTTTTGCCTTATAAACTCTTCATGGGCCAACCCCCTGTCCACCATCAGGGTGCCTCCCACACCTGCACCGTCTTATCAAGGCTCGCCGAGGCGATGCGCTTGCCATCGGGCGACCACGCCACCGCAAACACATGTTGGGAATGCCCGCGATAGGTATAGACATGGCCTCCATCGGCGGCCTCCCACACCTGCACGGTGTTGTCCCAGCTGCCCCCCGAGGCGATGCGCCTGCCATCGGGCGACCACGCCACCGACCTTACAGCACTAGAATGCCCGCGATAGGTGTAGACATGGCCGCCATCAGCGGCGTCCCGTACCTGCACCGTGGGGTCGCAGCCGACCGAGGCGATGCGCTTGCCATCGGGCGACCACGCCACAGCATTCACCCAATTCGTATGCCCGCGATAGGTGTAGACATGGCCGCCATCAGCGGCATCCCACACCTGCACCGTGTTATCAGGTGAGCGACCCCCCGAGGCGATGCGCCTGCCATCGGGCGACCATGCCACCGCAGTCACAGTTCCATTTTGATATTGAGCATAGGGATGTCCCCGATAGGTGTAGACATGGCCGCCATCAGCGGCATCCCACACCTGCACCGTGTTATCCCAAGAGCCCGAGGCGATGCGCTTGCCATCCGGCGACCAGGCCACCGCTCCAGCATAGCCCGTGTAGGTGAGCACTTTCCTGCCTGTGGAGGCGTCCCATACCTGCGCCGTATCATCACCGCCCCCCGAGGCGATGCGCTTGCCATCGGGCGACCACGCCACCGCATCCACATAAGTAGAATGCCCACGATAGGTATAAAGAAGGTGGGGATCTGGAAGGCTTCGAAAGAGGACAATACCGCCCCCCACTACAGCCAGCCCAACCAACCCAGCCAGGCCCACAATGACCGTGCGTCGTGAGATACCACGCGGAGCAGCAGGTGTCGTCGGCGGCTGCAAGGTCTGTCCCGTTGTTCCGACAGGCGTAGCTGTCTGCTGTGTTGTTACAACAGCGTACCCCGGACTGTGAGCAAGCTGCTGAGTAGCGGGCACCTTCGGCAGCGATTCATCTTTTATCCGTTGCAGTGTTCGCTTCACCGCATCCATGCTCGCCGGTCTCTTGCTGGCATCGGGGTCGAGCATCTGCACCAGGAGCAGTTCAAGTTCTGCCGGGACTTCCTCTGCATACGGCGAGGCATAGCCGAAGGTTGGCTCCAACGGATCTTTGCCCGTCAGCAGGTAACGCAGTATCGCGCCCAGACTGTAGATGTCAGATTGCACGGTGGTTTGGGCTCTCCCATACTGCTCAGGAGCAGCATAGCCTGGCGAACCAAGCGCACTGGTATCCCTGGCTTGCCCTGGCGTAAAGTGACGAGCGATGCCAAAGTCGATCAGGTAGAGATGGCCTGTCGGCGTGCGCATGATATTGGCGGGCTTGACATCGCGGAAGATGATGGGAGGCTGATGTGTGTGCAGGTAGTGCAGCACCGTGCAGAGTTGCATGCCGATGTCGAGGACGTCGTCAACGAGCAGCTGCTTTCCTGGTGTGCGGTCGAGATACGCTTCCAGGGTCTCGCCTTCGATGAAGTCCATCACCAGATACCAGTGCTCGGCGTCGGTGAAGTAGTCATAGATGTGCGGCAGGTTGGGGTGCTCCAAGCCAGAGAGCAAGCTCACCTTGCGATTGAAGGTATCAGTCGCCTCGACGACCTCCTGGGAGCTGAGGCCGCCCAGGTTGATCTCTTTGATGGCAACGAGTGCATCGTTGCGCTGCACGTCTTCCGCTTTGTAGACCGCGCCGAAGGCCCCTTTGCTGACCATGCTGATGAAGTGGTAACGCCCGGCGAGGAGAGCATTTGATCTCTTCAGTTGTGGTTGCTCTTGCTCGTTCATTGTATCCACCTTTCTGTAATTGGATCCGTCCAGTACAGCATAAACGAAGGCACACGCAAAGTAGGAGTGTCATTTGTCCCATGTATGGCAACTTGCCAAGTCGAATTGCCAGCTTTGTCATGAACCTGTAAGGCAAGTGACAGCGCAACACTAAGGGTTGCAGTACTAGTTGATTGGAGCCGGTCCCGACTGCGCATCAGGCTGCTGCTGGCGTACCAATCCATCCACCATATTCATCACCTGGCTAGAGAGGCCGATCTGGCGCAATACCCCAAGCCCTGCAGTAATGGTGAGCGGCCACAGCATCGGAACGACCAGACCGACGACACCAGCTGCTGCCTTATCGATCCACTTTTCTTGGCCAATCATCACGAGTACACCACCAACACGACGCTGCATGGTCACCGTTACTGCCGACTGCAAGCCAACGAGTGCCTCAACATCGCTGCCCTTGCGCAACTGTATGAGCTTCTGCTCCTTGTTACCAAGCTGCTGTACCTGGTAGCCTTGGAGACCGTAGATGTTCTCCAGGTCATTGGCAAGTCGTTCGATATCTAGTTTTTCCGAGGCGTAAAATCTGGTTTCCATTGGCTCATCCCTCCTCTTTAGCTCAAAGCATTTGTGTGCCTGGAGAGCGGTTCCGATCCTCCCTGTCGACTGGAACCGCCCCCCTGATAATCAGAACTGCTCTACGAAGACAGAACGGTCAGACGTGCATGCGGATTCGACTTCAGGCCTACAAAGTGCGTTCCCGGCCCTGAAGCGTTAATGTAGGAAGATGGAAACAATACAAGATCCCCTGGTAAAATCGCTATAAGCACCTTTCCTCCGAAAAGAACCTCCTGGGTCACGTTTGTCAAGTTGGTGAAACCAATAAAGCACGGGTTTGTACAATGGACTACAGTTGGGCTGAACACAGCCTTGCCGTGCTTGATGACGATATTTACAGTGGAAACATCAGCCGGAACCTGGCTGGCCGCTGCTCCATGAGCAGGAACGGTCGCATGAGCACTCGCGGTGGGAGCCAGGAGTACAACTGCCAGCAAGGCAAACACTGTACTGAGGAGAATGGTTCGGAGCATAGGGTTCTTTTTCATCGTAGGTCCTCCTTGAACTTTCTTTCGGTCGTCATTGCTTTCCTCCATGCGTTAATGGTTGTTACATCTAAATGCCCTTCCAGCGAGAATTGCCGTGTACCAGCTATCTTGCTGTCCTAGGCTAAGTGTAAGCAAGAAGAAGATTCGGGGCCAGTGTCAAATGCCCCATTTGGGAGGGTTCTACCAACAACCGGGGGTCGGAGTCTCCACAACACTGAAGAGGCTGGGACGGCAACGTCGTCGTATAGTAGTGGCGAGGGAGGCAGGGGGCGGCCGGGTGGGCCCTTGCGGTCGCCATGTGCTCTTGCGGTTGTCCTGGTAGTCAGCCCTCAATTGTTGGTAGAACCATTTGGGTGCTTTCATGTCTAGAGTCTACATAACTTGACACAGTCACACATCCTGTAAATTGCGTAATCGTTTACGTAATTTCCAGACACGGGGAAGCGAGTGCAGTTAGGGGCAGCATACGCAAGATTACTGATGCTCAAACGAGGTGGTGCTCAACGGCGAAGCGGGTGGCTGCGCTACGTGAGGTGACGCCAAGCTTATTGTAGATCGACCTGAGGTGCGTACTGACTGTGCGGGAACTGAGGATAAGTTTTTCAGCTACCTGGATGTCGGTCAGACCCATCGCTACCCAGCGTAGCACTTCGACTTCACGTATCGTTAGTCCGGCCGGATAGGTTACAGGTAGCTTTGCAATGGTGGTTGATTGGGTAACCGCGCTCTCTAGTAGGGATAGCACAGTGTCTGAGGGACGAAGGAGGGCCTCGATAGGCATTGTTCGGCCTTCGGCCCAGGCTGCTGTGAAGGTTTTCTCACCCAGTTGGGTACGTGCAGCAGCGATAAAAGGCTCGTATCTGGCAAGGATAACAGGGGATATGGAGGCATTGATGACTTCGCGCATCATCTCGGCTGCGCCCCATAAACGTGCTGCCCAGGCTGGCTGCCCTTGGGCAGATGCGAGGCATGCCAACCCTTCCAGGCCGAGGGCGATGAACCACTTGTGATC
>WNFB01002352.1_pt1 | contig 21896 bp, 17 predicted proteins | sample 5400501 | NCBI WGS metagenome assembly WNFB01 (sample SAMN13153341, study PRJNA577476) | soil metagenome | isolation source: 200 cm saprolite under Douglas fir tree site 2 hole 1 | place: USA:California | collected 2015-04-18 | reverse complement strand
GGTTGTTGCCGCCGACGTTGTAGCTCTCGCCGACGCGGCCGCGCGCCAGGACCTGGCGGATTGCGGCGCAATGATCCTGCACGTAGAGCCAGTCGCGGACGTTGTCCCCATCGCCGTACACAGGCAGGGGCTTGCGGGTGAGGCCGTTCAGAATCATGAGGGGGATCAGCTTTTCGGGAAACTGGTAAGGGCCGTAGTTGTTCGAGCAATTGACGGTAAGCGTCGGAAGCCCATAGGTGTGATGGTACGCCCGGACCAGGTGGTCGGCGGCCGCCTTCGAGGCGGCGTAGGGACTGTTCGGCGCGAACGGGGTCGATTCGCTGAACGGCGAATCATTGGGCCCGAGCGAACCGAATACCTCGTCGGTCGAGACATGCAGGAACCGGAAATCCGCGCGTTGCGAGGGCGCGCGCTTTTCCCACCAGACCCGGGCCTCCTCGAGCAATCCGAAGGTGCCGACCACGTTCGTCTGAACAAACTCAGCGGGCCCGAGGATGGAACGATCGACGTGGCTTTCGGCGGCGAAGTGCACGATCGCGCGCGGGGCGTGCTGCTCGAGGAGCCGCCGCACCAGATCCCGGTCGCAGATATCCCCGTGGACGAATACGTGCGCCGGATTGCCCTTGTGGCCTTCGAGGTTTGCAGCATTGCCTGCATAGGTGAGCTTGTCCAGGTTCACCAGGGGCTCCCCGCCGTGCGCGAACCACGCCATGACAAAATTCGAGCCTATGAAGCCGGCGCCACCTGTGACCAGAACAGTCATTCCGCTGCGCGCTCCAGCGCTTTCAATTTCGCGTACTTGTTGAAGCTGTTCATGCAGCCGATCGTGATGTGCACCAGGCCCGGTACGCCGTCTAGGAAGCCGAGCCGAAGCAGGTAGAACTTGATGAACCGCAGCAAGGGCGAGAGCACTAGGTGCAGCGCGTTCGCGCGGCGGCCCGCGGCGTGCATCGACTCGGCCTGCAGGCTCGTGTAGCGGTTCTGCTTGTCGAGGTATTTTTCCAGCGTTTCCGCGGAGTCGTGCAGGAGATCGCCTGACAGCCTGAGCACCGGCGATCGGGTCATGACCTTCTCATGCACCGGCTCGCTGCCCCAGCGCGCATGCGCGCGGTGAAACAGGCGCACGCTCCAGTCGGGATAGCCTTCCCCGTGCTTGAGCCAGCGTCCCAGAAAACGGTTGCGGCGCGGCATGGCGTAAACAAAGCCGCGCGGCGCCTTGAGCTCCTCGGTGATTCTCTCGCGAAGCTCCTGGCTCACGCACTCGTCCGCGTCCACGCACAATACCCAATCATGGCTTACGGCCTCGACGGCGAATTGCTTCTGCGCGCCGAACCCAAGCCACTCCTTTCGGATCACGCGCGCGCCGCGGCGGGCGGCGAGCTCGAGCGTGCCGTCGGTGGAGCCCGAGTCCACCACGATGACCTCCTCGGCGAAAGCGATACTTTCCAGGCAGCGCTCGAGTTGCGCGGCAGCGTTGCGGGTGATGATGGCTACGGACAAGGGCATGGCGCGAAGGAAGAGCCGGCAAACCCGTATAATCAGCGGCTTATGCGCAGTATTCTAACCGCTTTCCGCGCCTTTGCGGCCGGACAGCCGCGGGCGTCCATGAAAAGAATCCCGATCGTCAAGACTTCCTCGCTTGGCGATGTCGTCCGCAATCTGCTGAAAATCGCTTTGATCGCGCGAGCCGCGAAGGGAAGCGGATTTGACGCCGGCTCCGCGCGCGAGCCGCTCGCTGCGCGGTTCTACAACGTCGCGCTCCAAGCGCTCGGGGCGTTCTGATGTGGAGGATCGGCTATCGGTTGCTCCTTTGGCTCGCGTTTCCCTGGGTGCTTGCGCGGTTGTGGTGGCGGGGGCGCGCGGAGCCCGCATACCGGCGGGGCATCGACGAGCGATTCGGCTTCTACGGCGAGCCGCCCGCGAAGCCGGTAATCTGGCTGCATGCGGTATCGGTGGGTGAGACTCGCGCCGCGGAGCCGCTCCTGCGCGCGCTGCAATCCCGGCATCCTGATTGCGAACTCCTCGTTACCCAAATGACCGCGACCGGCCGGGAGGCGGCGCAGCATTTGCTTGGCGGTGCCGTCCGCATCGCGTGGCTCGCTTATGACTATCCGTCGGCAGTAAGGCGTTTCCTGCGCCATTTTCGGCCGCGTCTCGGGATCCTGATGGAAACCGAGATCTGGTTCAACCTCGTGCACGGGTGTGAACGCTCGGGCGTTCCGCTTCTGCTCGCCAACGCCCGAATGTCGGCCAGATCGGCGCGCGGCTACGCCGTGGTCGGGCCGCTTGTGCGGGCGGCGCTCGGGCGCCTGAGCGCCGTCGCAGCGCAGACGGCCGAGGACGCGGAGCGGCTTAGATCCCTCGGCGCTCGCGCGGTGGAAGTCACCGGGAACCTCAAGTTCGATGCCGAACCGGCCGCCGGAAGCGAATCGCTCGCGGCCGAGTTCAGGCGCTGGTTCGGCGATCGCGCGGTGCTGCTTGCCGCAAGCACGCGTGAGGGCGAGGAAGAGCTGCTCCTTGACGCACTGGAAAAAAACTCCCTCGGCGGCGCGATCGTGGTGATCGTGCCGCGCCACCCGCAACGCTTCGACTTCGTGGCGCAACTCCTCGCCGCCCGAGGGCTGAAGTTCACGCGGCGCAGTGCCAACGCGCCGCTTGATCCAGGCTGCGACATCATGCTCGGCGACAGCATGGGCGAGATGGACGCGTATTATCGGGCCTGCGATGCGGCTTTCGTCGGCGGAAGCTTGCTTGCCTACGGGGGGCAGAACCTGATCGAGGCTTGCGCGGCGGGCGTGCCGGTGCTGGTCGGGCCCTACACCTACAATTTTGCGCAGGCCGCCGAAAGCGCAATCGCCGCCGGCGCGGCCGCCCGGGTCAACGACGCCGCGCAGGCGATACGGCTTGCGCGCTCGTTCCTGCAGGACCGGGGGTTGCGCGAGCGCATGGGAAGGGCCGGAATCGCTTTCTGCGCGGCCCATCGAGGCGCTGCCGAGCGGACGCTTGCGATCTGCGAGCGGTTGATTGCGCGATCCGCCCGCTAGCGGGTTATTGAAAAGGGGCACCCGCCCTCTACATTCCTCAAAATTTGAGACTGCAGAAAAGCGCTTCCCTGCCCGGAAGTCAGTTCGTCCCCAGCAGACGGTTCACTTCCTCGACGTCAGCCTCGCTGAGAGTCCCCGCGGCGGCCTTGAGCCTCAGGCCGTTGAGGATCGTGTCATAGCGCGCCCGGGAGAGATCGCGCAGGGTGCTGTAGACCTGCTGCTGGGCGTTCAGGACGTCGATATTGATGCGCACGCCGACCTCATAGCCGAGCTTGTTCGAGTCGAGCGCGCTCCGGCTGGAAACGAGCGCCGCCTCCAGGGCTCGTACCTGCGCCATGCCGTTGGTCACGCCAAGATAGGATTGACGTGCGGACAACGCGGCAGTCCGCCGCGTGCTTTCCAGGTCCTGCTGGGCTTTTTCGCGATTGGCGACCGCTTGCCGCACCAGCGAGCTGACGTTGCCTCCCGCATAGAGAGGGATGGCAAGCTGCAGCCCGATCGTGCGGCTGGTCGCGTCGGAAGGGGTGTTGTTGACCGCGGTGGCGCTGATGCTCGAAGAGTTCGCACCCGCGCTGCCGACGATGTTCAAGGTGGGCAAGTGCCCGGCGCGAGCGCGCTCGATCTCGCGCACGGCGATCTCGAGCGCAGCTTCCTGCGCGCGCACCGGGTAGCCCTGGTTCGCTGCAGCGGTGGCCCAGTCCTCCATCGAATTCGGCCTGGGAGGGTTGAGCTCGATGCTGGATTTCAGCGGCTCGAGCCCCTCGGGGAACTTGCCGACGATCTGCTGCAAGGCGCGCTTCTTGAATTCAAGATCGCTTTGCGCCGCGATTTCCTGGGACGTCGCGAGGTCGAAACGCGCCTGCGCTTCGTGAGTGTCGGTGATGGTCGCAGTGCCGACCTCGAAATTGCGCTTCGCCTGGGCGAGCTGCTCGGAGATCGCCACCTTCTGCCCTTGGATGAATGCCAGACTGTCCTGCGAGGCGAGCACGTCGAAATAGGCCTGCGCAACGCGCACGATAAGGTCCTGGGCCGCCTGGCCGAAAACGGCTTCGGCCTGCGCCGCCCTGAATCCGGCCTCCTTGTAGACCTGGATGTTTTGCCAATTGAACAGGGGCTGCGTGAGCGTCACCGCGAAACCGTTGGAGTTGCCCCGCCGCTGGGAATCCGGCGCTGCGCCGCGGAACGTGATGTCGATATCGTTGTACTGAGTGAACGCAGTGGCGTTGACGGTGGGCAGGACCTGCGCCAGCCCCTGCGGGAGGCTTTCCAGGCCGGCGTCGCGCGTCGCGCGTGCCGAAGCATAAGCAGAGTCGTTCGCGAGCGCGTCGCGATAAATCTGCAAAAGGTCGGCAGCGCGCACGGGTGCAGCGAATAGCGAGACGATCAGCGGGAGCGCGAAACGAAGCTGTTGCATAGCCGCGGCCTGGACTGAGTTACCGCTAGAATTCGAAGCGCGCCGGCTGCAGCGCGTTCTTGAGCGGGGCGAGATAGGTCTCGAACAGATCGGTCGTGTGGTATGAGCCTTCGCCGACGGAGTTGATCAGCCGCGCTTCCATCACAGGGGGATCGCCGACGACGGCGAATAATCGTCCCCCCGCCCTGAGCTGCGAAAGCAGAGCCTGCGGCATCAGCGGCGTCGAACCGGTCAGGACGATAATGTCGTAAGGCGCGTGTCTCTGCCATCCTTGCGCCGCGTCACCGAGCTCCGCCGTGACGTTCTCCACGCCGGCGCGCCGCAGGTTGTCCTCGCCGAACGCCTTCAGCTTCGGATTGATCTCCACGGAATACACGTGGTGCGCCCGGGCGGCGAGGAGCGCGGTGAGATAGCCGCTGCCGGTGCCGACCTCGAGTACCCGCTCGCTCTTCTTCACCGCCAGTTCCTGCAGGATGCGCGCCTCGACCTTGGGCTGCATCATGCGCTCGCCCTCGCCCGCGTTTTCGTAGAGGGGAATCTCCAGGTCCGAAAAGGCAAACGCCCGGTACGCTTCGGGGACGAAATCCTCGCGGCGCACCACGTACAGAAGATCGAGCACGTCCTGGTCGAGCACCTCCCAAGGACGGATCTGCTGCTCCACCATGTTGAAGCGGGCTTGCTCGACGTTCATGGCAAAGGTGGGAAGTCGGGCGAAAGGCGGCGATTTTAGCACTGTTTACCTCGTGCTCCGGCTCACCTGCGCTCAGTCGAGCGTCTCGCGGTAGCGCGCCAGGGCGACCGCGCCGGCGACGAGCAGGAACGCCACGATCGGCCAGAGGTTCGGAAGGATTTCAGCAGCCTCGTTGCTCTTGCGTCTTAATGCTCGCAGCCAAGCAGATCCGCGACTAGGGGGCATGATCGTCGTGGCGGCGCTTCAGCTTGTCGGCTCACTTTCGCAATGCGTCCCCGCGGTCGACACGCAACTGCCGAAGCCGGGTGAGAGCACACCCTTGGAACCTGATGCGGATAATGCCGCCGCAGGGAAGCGTTGACCAGCCGGTCTCTTCGCTCCCCGCGGTGTAGACGTGATAGGAGCGCCATGAACGCCAATCCGAAGTTTCTTGCCCAGACCGCCCGAGTCGATGAAGCGGCGGTAAAGCCCCTGCCGAATTCGCGCAAGGTGTGTGTCGAGGGCTCACGTCGCGACATCCGGGTGCCGATGCGCGAGATCGTTCAGTCGGATACACCGGCTTCCTTCGGCGCCGAGAAAAATCCGCCGATCTACGTCTACGATACCTCCGGTCCCTACACCGACCCGCAGGCGCGAATCGACATCCGGCAAGGCCTCGCGCCCTTGCGTGCAGCATGGATCGAGGAGCGCGGCGACACGGTGCAACTTTCCGGGCCGACCTCGAAATACGGCCGCGAACGTCTGAACGATCCCGTGCTCGCCGAATTGCGCTTCAATCTGAAGCGCCAGCCCCGTCGCGCAAAGGCGGGCAGGATCGTGACGCAGTTGCACTACGCGAGAAAACGCAGGCTGACCCCGGAAATGGAATTCATCGCCATCCGCGAAAACCAGCGCCGCGATGCTCTGATCTCGCTGAATACGCGCCAGCATCCGGGCCAGGACTTCGGCGCTTCGATTCCTAGAGCGATCACGCCCGAGTTCGTGCGCGACGAAGTCGCGCGCGGACGCGCCATCATTCCGGCGAACATCAACCATCCCGAGTCGGAGCCGATGATCATCGGGCGGAATTTCCTCGTGAAGATCAATGCCAACATCGGCAACTCGGCCGTGAGCTCCGGGATCGCCGAGGAAGTGGAGAAAATGACTTGGGCGATACGCTGGGGCGGAGACACCGTGATGGATCTCTCCACCGGCAAGCACATTCACGAGACACGCGAATGGATCATCCGCAACAGCCCCGTGCCGATCGGTACGGTGCCGATCTACCAGGCATTGGAGAAGGTGAACGGGAAAGCTGAAGAACTCACGTGGGAAATTTACCGCGATACCCTGATCGAGCAGGCGGAACAGGGTGTGGATTACTTCACCATCCACGCCGGGGTGCGGCTGCCGTTCATTCCTCTTACCGCGAAGCGCATGACGGGAATCGTCTCGCGCGGCGGCTCGATCATGGCCAAATGGTGCCTCGCGCACCACGAGGAGAGTTTTCTCTACACGCACTTCGAGGAGATCTGCGAGATCATGGCTGCCTACGACGTGAGCTTCTCACTCGGCGATGGGCTGCGGCCCGGCTCGATCTATGACGCTAACGACGAGGCGCAGATCGCGGAGCTGAAGACGCTCGGCGAGCTGACCGATGTCGCCTGGCGCCACGACTGCCAGGTGATGATCGAGGGGCCGGGACACGTGCCGATGCAGCTCATCAGGGAAAACATGGACCTGCAGTTGAAATACTGCAAGGAAGCGCCGTTCTACACGCTCGGACCGCTCACCACTGACATCGCGCCGGGATACGATCACATCACGAGTGCCATCGGCGCGGCGATGATCGGCTGGTACGGCACGGCAATGCTGTGCTATGTCACACCCAAGGAGCATTTGGGGTTGCCGGACAAGGACGACGTCAAGGACGGCATCATTGCCTACAAGATTGCGGCACACGCGGCCGACTTGGCCAAGGGTCATCCCGGCGCGCAGATCCGCGACAACGCGTTGTCCAAGGCGCGCTTCGAATTCCGCTGGGAGGACCAGTTCAATCTGGGTCTCGACCCGGACAAGGCGAAGGCGTTCCACGACGAGTCGCTGCCGCAGGAAGGCGCAAAGCTTGCGCATTTCTGCTCCATGTGTGGTCCGCATTTCTGCTCGATGAAGATCACCCAGGACGTGCGCGAATACGCGGAAAAGCACGGTCTTTCAGAGGCGGATGCACTTAAGCGCGGTATGGAGCAAAAGGCAGTGGAATTCGTCAGGAAAGGCGCGGAGATTTACCACAAGGCGTGAGTCGGACCACGCCGCGGTTTCCGACGGGTTCCGTTAGAATTTCGAGGCGGCAGTTCCTGCCGCCTTTTTATTTTTCGGAGATGCCGTGGACTTAGCGCTGCTGCTGAAGGCTCTGGTTCTTGGCGTAGTCGAAGGCTTGACCGAGTTTTTGCCTATTTCGTCCACCGGGCACTTGGTCCTCGCGGGCGACCTGCTCGGCTTCAGCGACGAGAAAGCGAAAGTCTTCGAGATCGTGATCCAGACCGGCGCGATGCTCGCGGTGGTCTGGGAATATCGCGAACGGTTCGGGCGCGTGTTGGCGGGGCTCGTCCACGATCGCACCGCGCAACGCTTCGCTCTCAATCTGGTGGTTGCTTTTATCCCGGCCGCAGCGCTTGGCCTCGCCTTCAGCAAACTGATCAAGGCATATCTCTTTCACGCTGTGCCGGTGGCGCTCGCCTTTGTCATCGGCGGGCTCGTCATTCTATGGGTCGAAAAGCGCCAACGCCGCGCCACCGTTGAAAACGTTGACGACATGACCTGGCGCGACGCGCTCAAAGTCGGCATCGCGCAAGCGTTCGCGCTCATCCCCGGCACCTCGCGCTCCGGGGCAACCATCATCGGCGGAATGCTCTTCGGACTTTCGCGCCGTGCGGCGACCGAGTTTTCCTTTTTCCTCGCCGTGCCGACGCTCATCGCCGCCGGCGCCTACGACTTTTGGAAGAACCGTGCGCTGTTCGACTCGGGCGATCTTGGCATGTTCACGGTCGGCTCAGTCGCGGCGTTTGCGTCGGCGTTTCTGTGCGTGCGCTGGCTGGTCGGCTACATCGCCACGCACGACTTCAAGCCGTTTGCTTGGTATCGAATCGTCTTCGGTGCGGTGGTGCTGTTTACCGCTTACGCCGGCTTGGTCAATTGGTCGGTTGGCTAGCGAAAACGCGTCACGACCCGATGGCCTTCAGCAGGTACAGCGCGAGCTGAGGAAAGAGGAGCACCAAGGGTTCGATGCGGCACAGTCTGACGCAGAAGAGCAGACAATGCGGACCAAAACGAGAAGAAGACGCGGTATCAGCCTTGCACCCAAGGCAGTCCGGCGACCCGCCATCCGCCTACGCTGTTGCGATGGGCTTGCCCGTCCTTATCGCCCTCGAAACCCTCGAGGACATTGTAGGAATTCGGGTAACCGGCCTGGGTTGCAACGACGGCCGCTTGGTGTGAGCGCGCACCCGAGCGGCACAAGAACATCACCGGTGCTTCGGTCTTCGGGACCTGGATTTGAAGCTGCTCGAGAAATTGCGGATTGCGTTGGCCGCTCGGAAAGGTGTTCCATTCGATCAACACCGATTCAGGAATATGCCCGACGTATTCCCACTCGGCTTGGGTACGCACGTCGACCAGCTTCGCCCCCGGGACATTCTGCATCAGCGCATGTGCTTCGAGGGGCAGCAACGCCCCGGCATAAGGGAGCTTCATCGCTTCGGCCCGTTGCTTGGCTCGGGCGAGGATGTCCTTTACGGAATCGGTCGACATGGCGAGATTCGACAAGAAGACAAGGTTTCTAGTTTAGCTCGGATACAACGCAGTTGGCAGTTGCTTCGCACTGCCGTGGTGCGGATAATGGCCGCTTTGCGCCAGCTTGGTGCGTCGCCCCCCAAATCGCTGCTAGTGCTCTCTTATGGCACAATGGCCTGCTTTTTTTGCGCCGGATGGCATGGATTCTGCTGATTTTGAGCCTCATTTCCCATCCGCACGCCTAATTCCCTCCAAACCAACAATCCGCAAACCCTGAGGAGATCGCGAAATGGCAATGTCTGCCAATGACGTCATGAAAATGATCAAAGAGAAGGAGGTCAAATTCATCGACCTGCGCTTCACCGACACCCGTGGCAAAGAGCAGCACGTATCGGTGCCGGTCAAGGCGTTCACCATGGACAAATTTGAGAGCGGACATTTCTTCGATGGTTCCTCGATCGCAGGCTGGAAAAGCATCGAGGCTTCAGACATGCTGCTCATGCCGGACCCCGACTCGGCGCGCATGGATCCCTTCACCGACGAACCGGTGCTGAACATCACGTGCGACTGCGTCGAGCCCTCCGACGGCAAGGGCTACGACCGCGACCCTCGCACCATCGCCAAGCGCGCCGAGGCCTACCTGAAGTCAAGCGGCCTGGGCGATACCGCCTATTTCGGGCCCGAGCCCGAGTTCTTCATTTTCGACTCGGTGACCTGGAAGGTGGACATGTCCGGTTGCTTCTGCAAGATCAAATCCGAGGAAGCGCCCTGGTCTTCCGGGGAAGAGTACGAGGGCGGCAACATGGGCCACCGCGCGCCGGTCAAGGGCGGCTACTTTCCGGTCCCGCCTACCGATACCCTGCAGGATATCCGCAACGCCATGGTGCTTGCGATGGAGCAGCAGGGGGTTGAGTGCGAAGTGCACCACCATGAAGTGGGAGCGATGGGCCAAAACGAGATCGGCACCAAGTTCAACAGCCTGGTGAAGCGCGCCGACTGGATGCAGATCCTGAAATACACGGTCTGGAACGTCGCCCATTCCTACGGCAAGACCGCGACCTTCATGCCCAAGCCCGTCGTGGGCGACAACGGCTCGGGCATGCACGTCCACCAATCGGTCTGGAAAGACGACAAGAACCTCTTCCAGGGCAACGGCTACTCGGGGCTGTCCGACTTCGCTCTTTACTACATCGGCGGCATTATCAAGCACGCAAAGGCCCTGAACGCGATTACCAACCCGGGAACCAATTCGTACAAACGGTTGGTGCCGGGGTTTGAGGCGCCGATCAATCTGGCCTATTCCTCGCGCAATCGTTCCGCAGCCTGCCGCATTCCACTCGTCACCAACCCTAAAGCGCGCCGGGTGGAGGTGCGGTTCCCGGATCCGACCACCAATCCCTATCTCGCTTTTGCCGCGATGCTCATGGCGGGGCTGGATGGAGTCCAGAACAAAATTCACCCCGGAGACCCCATCGACAAGAACATGTACGATCTGCCGCCCGCCCAGGCGAAAAAAATCCAGCAGGTTTGCTCCTCGCTCGAGATGGCGCTCGAGTGCTTGAACAAGGATCGCGAATTTCTTACCAAGGGCGGCGTGTTCTCCGACGACATGTTAGATGCCTATTGCGCCCTGAAACACGAAGAACTTACGCGCTTTCGCATGACCACTCATCCGGTCGAGTTCGACATGTATTACAGCTCGTAAAGTAGGGGCCCGTAAGAACCTGGTGGCTCCGGGTCAGGGCTGCAAAATCGAGACACAAAGGAGGGACGGACCGCTCGAGGTTGGGCGTTTCGTCCTTTTTCATTTGAAATCAGGGTTGTTTTGGCCTACACTCAATGTTCCCAGTCGGATTTGGGAGGGTCGTGGCAACGGGCAAGCATTTGATCGGTTGGGTTTTTATCGCGCTGGCGGCGTCCTTCGGGAACGCGCAGGGCGAAGTCTACAAGTGCCCAGACACGAGTGGCCGACCGACCTACACGAACGTCAAGCGCGACACGGTCGGCAAGAATTGCACCCTCGTCAGCAAGGAAGTGTCTGTCGTGCCGGCACAGGCTCCTACGCGAGCGATGCAGTCCTCCGCGCCGGGAAGCGCCACGGCGCGCAACGAAAACCGCCGCAAGATACTCGAATCGGAGCTGCAGAACGAAGAGCAACTGCTCTCCGACGCCAGGCAGAAGCTCGCCGAGCAGGAGGGAATCCGCAACGGCGACGAACGCAACTACGCCCGGGTGCTCGAGCGCCTCAAGCCGTATCAGGAAACGGTCAGCCAGCACACGAAGAACATCGAGCAGCTTCGCGGCGAGCTCGGCCGGCTCAAGTAACGGCGGCTCGCGCCGCTCCCCCGCGGCGGGCGGCGCGGATTAGATTCGGGGCCGCCGCGCTGCTGGTGCGGCGGGATACTAATGCGTGGCGCATTTGCCGCGGTCCTGCCACTTCTCTTCCCGCATGATCCCGGCAACTTTCCCCGGCCTCGAGTTGCTCGCCACTGCGGTGGTGCTCCTGGACAGGGAGCTCCAGGTCAAGTACGTCAACCCTGCGGCGGAGACGCTGTTCGCGATCAGTCGCAAGAGCATTCTCCACCAATCCTTTCCCGGACTTTTCGCCGATTCGGGCCCCCTCGCGGGCCTGCTCCATCAAGCGATTCGCGAGGAGCGCGGCTTCGCGGACCAGGACCTGACTTTGGCGCCTACGGGCCAGGAGCCGCTGCACCTCAACTGCATTGCAACACCGGTCGAGCTGTCGCAGGCTGCGCTGCTGCTCGAGCTGCGGCCCATCGATCAGAGGCTGCGCATCGAGCGCGAAGAACAACGCCTGAGCCAGCACCGGGCGAACCGGGAGCTGATCCGCAACCTCGCCCACGAAATCAAGAACCCCCTCGGAGGATTGCGCGGCTCGGCCCAGCTCCTCGAGCGCGAGCTCGACCGGCCCAGCCTGCGCGAATACACTCGCGTGATCATCAAGGAAGCCGACCGGTTGCAGGCCCTGATGGATCGGCTCCTCACCCCGCATCGCCCTCCGAATCAGGTGCCCATGAACATCCACGAGGTGTGCGAACGGGTGCGCAGCCTCATTCTTGCGGAGTTTCCGGAAGGGATAAGGGTAGAGCGTGACTACGACGTCGGTTTGCCGGAGTTTCGCGGCGACCCCGAACAGCTCATTCAAGCCGTGCTCAACATCGTCCGAAATGCTGCGCAGGCCATCCTCGGTAGCCGTACGGACCTTGCGTCCGGACTTGGGGGCGACGGCGAGATCGTTCTGTGCACCAGGGTTGCGCGCCAGGTTACGCTCGCCCGGCGCCTGCACAGGCTGGCATTAGAATTGCAAGTGATCGACAACGGGCCGGGCGTACCAGCGGAAATCCGTGACAAGATTTTCTATCCCCTGGTATCCGGCCGTGAGGGCGGGACCGGGCTCGGTCTTACGCTGGCGCAGACTCTGGTGCAGCAGCACCACGGGGTGGTCGAGTGTGATAGCCAGCCGGGAAGGACCTGTTTCCGCATAGTGCTACCGCTTCGCTGAAAGACCGTGATGAGACCCGTCTGGGTCATCGATGACGATCGCTCCATCCGCTGGGTCTTCGAGAAGGCGCTCGCCCGCGAAGGCATTCCCTTCAAGACCTTCGCGCAGGCGAACGAAGCGATCGAGGCACTCACCGTGGCCGGCGCGCCGCAAGTCCTCGTGTCAGACATCCGCATGCCGGGCACTTCGGGTTTGGAGCTACTGCAGAACCTGAAGCAGCGCTACCCCGATCTTCCGATCATTGTCATGACTGCGTACTCCGACTTGGAGTCTGCGGTGGCCGCATTCCAGGGCGGCGCGTTCGAATATTTGCCGAAGCCCTTCGACGTCGACCAGGCAGTTGACCTTATCCGCCGCGCGCTCGGCGAGAGCATGCGCGACGACGAAGTCGAGGAATCGTCGACGGGTTCGCAGGATATCCTCGGACAGGCGCAGTCCATGCAGGAAGTGTTTCGCGCGGTCGGCCGGCTTTCTCAGTCGAACGCCACAGTGCTGATCACCGGCGAATCCGGAACCGGCAAGGAACTCGTGGCGCGAGCGCTGCACCGCCACAGCCCGCGCGCGGACAAGCCCTTCGTCGCGATCAACACCGCGGCGATGCCGAGGGACCTTCTGGAATCGGAGCTGTTCGGGCACGAGCGCGGCGCCTTCACCGGCGCGCAGGCCCTGCGGCGCGGCCGCTTCGAGCAGGCCGAGGGAGGCACCCTGTTCCTCGATGAAATCGGCGATATGCCAGCCGAGCTGCAGACGCGCTTGCTGCGCGTGTTGTCGGACGGCAACTTTTATAGGGTCGGAGGCCATCAGCCGATTCGCGCCAGCGTTCGCGTCATCGCTGCGACCAATCAGAACTTGGAGGCGCGCGTCCGCGAGGGCCTATTTCGCGAAGACCTCTATCACCGGCTAAACGTGATCCGGCTGCGACTACCCTCGTTGAGCGAGCGCCGCGAAGACATTCCGCTGCTTGCGCGGCACTTCCTCGCAAAATCGGCCCGCGAGCTCGGTGTCGAGCCCAAGCGCTTGTCGGACGCGGCGATGACCTACCTTTCTGCCCAGGTGCTACCCGGCAACGTGCGTCAACTCGAGAACGTCTGCCATTGGCTTACCGTAATGTCGCCGACCCAAGTGATCGAGGTGGGCGACTTCCCGCCGGAGCTGCGCGAAGATACCGCGTCGCCCTCGGCCGAGTGGCTCGCGGCGCTTGCGCGCGAGACGGATCGCCGACTGGCAAACGGCGAGACGAATATCATGGAAGCCCTGTCCAGGAGTTTCGAGAAGACGCTGATCGCCAAGGCCCTCGCGCATACGGGCGGCCGGCGCATCGAGGCGGCCGGCCTGCTCGGCATAGGCCGCAACACGATTACCCGCAAGATCGGCGAACTGGGCATCGAAGGCGGAACCGAGGCTGACGCGGAATAATCGGCGCCGGTTTGCTTACGGTTACATAGACTGACTTATCGCCGCGGCGATCCGCTCGTGCGTGAGCGGCAGCTCGCGCACGCGCAACCCCAGCGCGTGCGCGACCGCATTGGCGATTGCCGCTCCGGTGGGCCCCTGGGCCGCTTCCCCGGCGCCTACGCTGGGGAGCTCCGGCCGGTTTATCAGCTCGACCTCGACGGCAGGGACCTCGCTGAATTTCAGGACCGGGTAGTCCTCCCAGCCTAGACTTGCGATGCCGCGTTCGTCGAGCTTCACCTGCTCCTTCAGCGTCCAGCTGGTCGATTGAATCGCGCCACCCTCTATCTGGTTGATCACGCCGTCCGGGTTGATGATGAGCCCGACGTCGACGGCGAGAAGCAGCCGCTTCACGCGTACTTCACGATCAACCTCCACCTCGGCGACCACCGCGCAGTATGCGCCGAGGTTCTTGTATTTTGCGAAAGCGATGCCGTGACCACGGCTCTCGCCGGGAGTCCAGTCTCGCCAGCTCGCGCGCCGCGCCACCGACTCGATTACCGCGCGGGCACGCGGGTCCTTCAGGTGGCGCAGGCGGTACTCTACGGGGTCAAACCCCGCGGCTTCCGCAAGCTCGTCCATGAAGGACTCGATCGCAAATACGTTTGCATATGCGCCGAGCGAGCGCAACGCGGAGGTGCGCACGGGCATCTCGCGCACGTAGTGGTTGACGATGCGCTGGCTCGGAATGTCATAAAGCGGAATGGCGTTGCGGTCCGCCGCTCCCGCGGGGAGCGGAATGTTGATCGCCGCGGGTCGCTTGAAAGGCCGTGCCAAATGCCAGGCTGCGACGAGGGCGGGACTATCGGAGCGGCCGGGCCTGCCGCTGTGGCCGTTGCTCCACAGCTCGTGCTGCCAGTTGACTATGCTGCCGTCCGAGGCCAGCGACGCGCTCAGGGTGAGCGCCATCGCCGGCCCGCACGGGGCCCAGGCGAATTCGTCGTCGCGCATCCATTGCACCTGCACGGGACGCCCGCCTGCAGCCCGGGCAAGCAGCGCCGCATCGAGCGCAACGTCGTCGGCGCCGTTGTGTCCGTAGCAGCCCGAGCCCTCGGCGTGCCGCACAACAATCGCGTCTTCACGCATGCCGAGTGCGATGGCTAGGTCGCGGCGCAAATTGAATATGCCCTGGCTGTGGCTCCATACCAGGAGTTTGTCGCCTTGGAACTGCGCGATCGCGCAGGACGGACCGATCGGGGCATGCGAGATATAGGGCTTGGCATAGGATGCCTCGAGCGTTTTCGTCGCCCGGGATCGCGCCTCGGCGTCTGCTTTCTCGCTGATGACGCGGTGTTCGACAGCGTGCTCTTTGAGCCATGCGTAAACGTCCTGCGGCAGCGGAGCGGCGTCTTTCCACGATGCCGCGCGCCGCAGGGCGCGCTGAGCGGAGATCGCAACCTCCTCTCGCTCGGCGATGACGCCGACAAAGCCGCCATCACTCACCACCGCCACGACGCCCGGCATCGCTTTGACCTTTCCGTCGTCCAGCGATGTAAGCGCCGCGAAGCCGTGAGGGGGGCGAACCACACGGCCGTAGAGCATTCCCGGCAGAGCCATGTCCTGGATGAAACGGGGCTGACCGGCTATCTTGTCGGGCAGATCAAGCCGTGGCACAGACTTTCCGACCAGGCGATAGTCGCGTGGCGATTTCAACGCTGCCGTCTCGTCGACCTCGACGTCGAGCAGCGCATCGTCCGCGCATTCCCAGAAGCTCGTGCTGCGGCTGGCTGCCTGAACGGCACCGTCTTCAACGCGCAAATCGCCGGTCGATACACGCAGACGCGCAGCAGCACGCTCAAGGAGCAGGGCGCGCGCGTGCGCGCAGGCGCGGCGCAACGCCGTACCCGAATCTTGGATAGAGAGGCTTCCCGAAGTGACGCCTTCGTCGGGACTCACCGCAGTATCGGCTGGGACCATGCGGATTCGCTCCGGCGCAACCCCGAGCTCTTCGGCCGCGATCTGCGCGAGCGCGGTAAGAATTCCCTGACCGATCTCCACTTTGCCGATAAAAACCAACACGGTCCCGTCGCCACGTACGCGCAGCCACTGCGACAGCCGCGGATTCTTCTGCAGGCTCCCTGGACGCTTCAGCCCGCTGTCTGCAACGGTGCTCATGAGTTCGGTTGCGCGGACGCGCGCAGCACGGCGCGCACCATCCGGTTGTGCGAGCCGCAGCGGCAGAGATTGCGATCGAGCGCCGCGCGGACTTCGCTTTCCGTGGGCCGGGGGTTCATCGCCAGGAGCGCCGCGGCGCTGATGAGGATGCCACTTGCGCAGTAACCGCACTGTGCGGCCTGTTCCGCGAGAAAGGCTTGCTGGAGGGGGTGCAAGCTGCCGCCTTTGCCCAAGCCCTCGACCGTCGTGATCTCCTTCCCGGCCGCCGACCAAAGCGGCGTGTCGCAGGCAGGGGCCGCGTGGCCTTCGATCAGCACGAAACAGGCCCCGCATTGGCCGCTCCCGCAGCCAAAGCGCGTACCCTTCAGACCGAGGTCGTTGCGCAGCGCATAGAGGAGCGGCGTGTCTGCGCCCGCTTCGACTTCGGCTGGTACGCCATTGACGGTCAACCGGAAGCGCTGGGTCATCGGCCTACATGCGTATCCACGGAGGAAGGGCCCCTCAGAATCTGAACTTCAGTCGACCTTCGCCCCTGAGACCTTGACGACCTCCGCCCACTTCTGGATGTCTTGCTCCAAGAATTTTCCGAATTCGGCGGGAGTCATATGCATAGGAACGGCGCCCTGCTTGGCCCAGGCTTCCTTGACATCGGGCAGGCGGATGATTCTCTGGGTCTCCAAGTTCAGTTTTTCGATGTTCGGCTTCGGTGTGGCCGCGGGCGCCATGAGCCCGAGCCATATGACGGATTCGTAGCCTGGAACACCGGCCTCGCTCACGGTCGGCACCTCGGGCATGATCGTGGAACGCGTCGCACCGGAGGTGGCGATGGCTCGCACCTTGCCGGCGCGCGAGAGTTGCGCCATCGTCGTGATCGCGTCGAACATCATCTGCACGTCGCCCGCGATGACGCTGGTGCGGGCTTCGGCGCTTCCCTTGTGTGGCACGTGCACGACGTCGATTCCCGCCATCGCTTTGAACAGCTCACCCGCCATGTGGTAGGGCGTGCCGGGGCCGGAGGAGGCATAGTTAAGCACGCCGGGCTTGGCTTTGGCGAGCGCTATCAGCTCGTTCAGATCCTTTGCCGGCACCGACGGATTCACCACCAGCAGCAGGTCGGAGTAGTTGATCGGCGAGATCGGAGCGAGGTCGCGCATCAGGCTGTAGGGCTTTTTTGAAATCAGCGACTCGTTCACCGTGTGCGTGTTCGACATCATGAGCAAGGTGTAGCCGTCGGGAGCGGACTTCGCCACAGCGTCGGTGCCGATGATAGCGCCGGCGCCCGGCCGGTTTTCGACCACGAACGGCTGCCCTAGGGACTTCTCCAGCCGGTTGCCGAGAACACGCGCATAGATGTCTGCGGGACCGCCGGCCGAAAAAGGCACGATGATTTTCACCGGCTTCGCCGGGTAGGCGGCCTGCGCGAGCGCGCCGGCCGAGGCGCAGCTCGCGACGACGAGACCGATGACCTTCAGTAGATTTACCAGTTTCATGTCTCCTTCCTCGTGTCGAAACCCGTTGTCTGCGTTTCCGCGACGGGTTTTTTTCCCGGCGCGGGGGATTATAACTAAACGCGCAGCTCCGCGATCACTGGCGCATGATCCGATGGGCGCTCAAGCCGGCGCGGCGCAAGGTCGATCGTGCACGCCTGACAGCGCGAGACGAGCTCAGGGCTCATCAGAATGTGATCGATGCGAAGGCCGAGATTGCGCCTGAACGCGTTCATGCGATAGTCCCACCAGGTGAAGGATTTTTCCGGCTGTGTAAACATCCTGAAGCTGTCTTTCAACCCCAGGGCGAGAAGCCTCCGGAAGGCCTCCCGCTCACGGGAGCTGCACAGGATCTGACCTTCCCATGCCTTCGGATCGTGGACGTCCTCATCGGCGGGGGCGATGTTGCAATCGCCGAGCACCGCCAGCCGCGGATGCCTTCCAAGTTCTTCGTCAAGCCAGCTTCGGAAAGCCGAGAGCCACTTGAGCTTGTATTCGTATTTTTCCGAGTCGACGGCCTGACCGTTGGGTACATACGCGCAGACAACACGGAGCGCGCCCTCGCCATCCCTCACGGTCGCGGCGATGATGCGCTTTTGTTCGTCGGTAAATGCAGGCATTGCCGTTGCAACCTCGGAGAGCGCAGCCCGAGACAGGATGGCGACGCCGTTGTAGGTCTTTTGCCCGGACCACGCGCAGCGGTACCCGGCAGCTTCGATTTCCTTGAGCGGGAACTTGGCGTCCTCGAGCTTGATCTCCTGCAGGCAGACTATTTCCGGTGCTTGCTCTGCCAGCCAGTCGAGCAGATGAGACAGGCGCACCTTCAGCGAATTGACGTTCCATGACGCGAGCTTCATTTAACGCTGCCAGCGTGCTGCCCAGAAGGCGAGCGCTCTGGTCTATTGCGCGGCGGTATAAGATCCCGGCGAGGAACTGGCGCCCGCGCCCTGCTGCGCCTGGGCGGGAGCAGGCGGTTTGGCAGCGGGATCCATCTTTCGCAGCGCCTCGACCGGCATGGAAGGTCCCGAGGCCGGATAACCGGCTGAGTCGAGCAGGCCGTTATAGAGGCCCTCTTGGAATCCGGTTTGCACCTGCGCGCCGACGGTCAGCAGCGGCACGTCAGTTTTGCCGGACAGTCCCTTAATCTCGTCAACGTCCTTTTGAGTGACAACGCTGACTTCCTTGAACGGTACTGCGCGCTTGACCAACAGCGCGCGCGCCTGATCGCAAGGGAGGCAGTCCGTCGAAGTGTAAAGAGTCACCGGGAAATTCTTTGCCGCCAACTGCGTGGCGTAGGGCAGGTTCGACGTCTCGACCGGCCCGTGACGAAAGGTCTTTTTTTGCACCGCTTTAGCGTCGGGCGGCGGTGGAGTCTGCGTATAGTGAACCTTACCCTCTTTGTCCACCCAACGGTAGGCTTGCCCCGAGGCGTCGGCGCAGGCAATCGACAGAACCGCTGCGGCGATGAAAGGTATGCGCATGCGGTAACGCTCCTCAGGCGGCGATCATACCATTGTGTCGCAACAGCGCGTCGATTCGCGGTTCGCGTCCACGAAATGCCTTGAACGACTCGAGCGCCGGGCGGCTGCCTCCTACAGCGAGGATCTCGTCGCGGAAGCACCCACCGGTCCCGGCGTCGAGCACGCCCTTCTCCTCGAACAGGCTGTAGGCGTCCGCCGAGAGCACTTCGGCCCACTTGTAGCTGTAGTAGCCGGCCGCGTAAGCACCGGCGAAGATATGCGAGAAGTTGTTCAAGAAACGGCTGTACCGGGGCGGGGTTACTACGGCGACCTTCGCCCTGATTTCTTCCAGCAGCTGCAGCGGCGTTTTTGCTCCCTCCGGGTCGTATTCATGGTGCAGGTGCATGTCGACAAGCGCGAACTCGATCTGGCGCACCGTGTGCATTCCGCTCTGAGAATTCTTTGCCTCCAGCATCTTGTCGAACAACGCGCGCGGCAAGGGCTCCCCGCTCTCCACGTGAGCAGTCATGCGGGCGAGCACGTCCCACTCCCAGCAGAAGTTTTCCATGAACTGCGAAGGCAGCTCGACGGCGTCCCATTCGACCCCGCGCATTCCGAAGACGCCCAAGTAGTCGACCCGCGAAAGGAGATGGTGTAAACCGTGTCCGAACTCGTGGAACAGCGTCATCACGTCGTCGTGGGTCAACAGCGCTGGCCTGCCCCCGACCGGCGCAGGGAAGTTGCAAACGAGGTGGGCGACCGGGGTCTGGAGCCCGCCCCGGAGTCGCTGCCTCGCAATCGCCTCATCCATCCAGGCGCCGCCGCGCTTGGTTTCTCGTGAATACGGATCGAGATAAAATTGGCCGATAAGGTTGCCGTCCGCATCGGTGATTCGGAAAAAACGCACATCCGGGTGCCAAGTTTCACCCGCGTCCGGGAGGATGCGTATGCCGTACAGAATCTCGACCAGCCGGAACATGCCCTCCAGGACTTTGGGTTCCTGGAAATACTGCTTCACTTCCTGGTCGGACAACGCGTAGCGTTCCACGCGCAGTCTTTCAGACGCGAACGCGATGTCCCAAGCGCGGAGTTCCTCGAGCCCGAGCTCGCTGCGTGCGAATTCCTCGAGTTCTGCGTAATCCTTGCGAGCGCGCGGCAGTGCCCTTGCGGCAAGGTCATTGAGAAAGCCGAGTGCGACCTCCGGCGACTCGGCCATCTTCGGCACGAGCGAAAGTTCCGCGAAGCTGCGGTAGCCGAGCAGTCGCGCTTTTTCCTTCCGCAGGCGGAGCTCCCGCACGATGATCGAGGTATTGTCGAACTCCGGTTTTCCGAATTCGCTCGCCCGCGTGACGTGCGCGCGATACAGCGTTTCCCGCAGGCTGCGATTCCCCGCGTATTGCATTACCGGCCCGTAGGAGGGCGCGTGCAGCGTGAACTTCCAAGCTTCCCGCCCATCCTTGCGCGCGGCTTCTTTCGCCGCCTGCAGCACGTCCTCCGGGATCCCGGCCAATTCTCCGCGGTCGGTGATCAACGCCGCAAACGCGTTGGTCGCGTCGAGCAGATTCTCGGAAAACTTTGCCTCGAGCGCTGCAAGTTCTTCCTGGATTTCGGCAAAGCGCCGCTTTTTCTCCGGCGCCAGCTCCGCTCCCCCCAGACGGTAGTCGCGCAAGTCGTTCTCGACGCTCTTGCGCTGTGCCTGCGATAAGCCCTTGAAATCACTCGAAGCGCGCAAAGCCTTGAATTTTTCGTACAGACCGAGATTTTGCGCGAGCTCGGTCCGGTACTGCGTGACCTTGGGCAGATTGGCGTTGTAGGCGTCGCGGATCGCGGGGTTGTCGTCCACCGCGAGCAGGTGAGCGACTGCGCCCCAGGCGCGCGACAGCCGTTCATTGGCGTTTTCCAGCGGTTTGGCGAACTCGTTCCAGGACGCGGCCGTGCTCTCGTCTGCAAGCCGAGCGATCAGGGCACGGTTCTCGGCGAGTATCTGGTCGATCGCGGGGGCGACATATTCCGGCCGGACCGAGCCGTAACGCGGCAAACCGGAGAAATCGAGCAGCGGATTGACATTCATTTTCAAGTTCAACGCCCGAATCTTGCTGGCGGAGCGCCGCAGCCCGCGGATTACCGGTCGGGATGCCTTCACCGACCGCCTCAGGCCCTTTCGCGGGCCGCGGCGGAGCGTTCCGCGGACATCACCGTGTTCTCGAGCAACATTGCGATCGTCATGGGGCCGACCCCACCCGGGACCGGCGTGATGCACGAGGCGATTCCCAGCACGCTCTGGAAATCGACATCGCCCGCGAGTTTTCCGTCCGGCAGCCGGTTGATGCCGACGTCGATGACGGCGGCGCCGGGCTTGACCATTCCGGCCGTGACAAGCTTGGGCCTGCCCGCGGCCGCCACGAGAATATCCGCCTGACGCGTCATCGTCCCCAGATCGGGCGTTCTGGAGTTGCAGATGGTGACGGTGGCGCCTTTCTGCAAGAGCAACAGCGCCATCGGTTTGCCGACGATGTTGCTGCGGCCGATCACGACAGCGTGCCGGCCCTCCAGAGCGATCCCTTCGCGCTCGAGCAGCGTCATCACTCCGAGAGGGGTGCAGGGCACGAACCGCGGATTGCCGACGACGAGCAGCCCAATGTTGGTCGGATGGAAACCGTCTACATCCTTTGCCGGAGTTATGGTCTCGAGTACCCGTTCCACAGAGTATCCCTGTGGCAGCGGCAGCTGCACGAGAATTCCGTGGACGCGGGCGTCGTTGTTGAGGATCCGAATGCGCCCCAGCAGCGCCGATTCGTCCGCGGCTTCGGGCAACTCGATGTGCTCGGAATGCAGGCCCGCTTCGCTGCACGCCTTGATCTTGTTCTGCAGGTAGACCTTCGATGCGGCGTGCTGCCCGACTTGCACCACGGCAAGCCCCGGACATACACCGCTTGCGG
>WNFB01001203.1_pt1 | contig 21914 bp, 18 predicted proteins | sample 5400501 | NCBI WGS metagenome assembly WNFB01 (sample SAMN13153341, study PRJNA577476) | soil metagenome | isolation source: 200 cm saprolite under Douglas fir tree site 2 hole 1 | place: USA:California | collected 2015-04-18 | reverse complement strand
CCAGGCGCCTCGCGTGTCGCGTTTCATTTCGACATCCGCGCGCGCCAGCGATTGGCCCCAGTTCTTGGCCTGCACCAGTAACACGCCGTTGAGGAACGCCTGCGGTACCTCGCGATGAGTGTGGCCGAACAGAATCACGTCGATCCCCGGCACCTGCTTGGCCAGCGCGTCCATAGCGTTTTCGCCGGGGATCTGGTCAGGATAGAACGGTTGGCCGGTTTGGGGGTCGAGCTCCAGCCCCGAGTGGGCGATCACGACGATCAGGTCGGCCTGCTTGCGCACTTCCGGGATGACGCGCCGCGCGGCGTCCACGATGGGCTCGAACTCGTAGCCGCGATAGTGCGCGGGAATTTCCCAGCGCGGCACGCCCGGGGTGACAAAGCCCACGATCCCCACGCGCACGCCCGCCACGTTCCTGATGACGTAGGGACGAAAGTACTCGATGCCGTCCTTGTATTGCTGGCGGAGGTTCGCGGCGAGGAAGGGGAAGCGCGCTTCGCGTTTCGCCTTCCAGAGAACTTCCAGGCCGAAGTTGAACTCGTGGTTCCCTGTGGCCATGGCGTCGTAGCCCAGCGCGTTCATCGCCGCAATGGTGGGGTTTGGTTTGCTCGTGTCTTTGCGCGCGAAATAATAGGCCAGCGGCGTGCCCTGGATGGTATCGCCCGAATCCAGCAAGAGCACATGCGGCTCGGCGGCGCGCACGCCGCGGATGAGCGTGGCGATCTTTGCCAGGCCGCGATTGGCTGGCTTGTTGGTGTAATAGTCCACTGGCTCGATGTTGCCGTGGATGTCGGTGGTGCCGAGTAGCGTGAGATGAATCGCGGCCGGCGGGTCGCCTGCGGCTGCCGGCCGCAGAGCAAAGAAGGAAACGCAAACCGCGCCTAGCAGGCACAGAAGCCCAGCGAGCCGCAAGATTTGTCGCCGCGATTTCATTCTCTTCAGGGCACCCGGCACAGTTGGATGAATCGGCCCAGTTCGCCGGTGAGCGAAATCAGATCGCGCAGATTCTGTGGCGTGAAGTCGGGGCCAGCCTCGCCTGCGGTGCGGCCCTTGCGCGAAATCTGCACCACGCCGACCACCTTGTTTGCGACCATAATCGGGGCGCTCATGATCTTGTGGATCCGTTCGCCCTGGGACCGGCCCAGCGGCACTCCTTCAAACACGCTGGCGTGCCGCGCGACGACAAAGTTATTGACGAGCTCGGCTCGCTTCTCTCGCGCCGTGCGCGCCGCCAGCGAGGCCCTGCTGTTCAGCGGGATCGTGCCGATGGCCTGCAGCTTTTCCGGAATCAGAAACTTCAGAATCTTGTCCCCCTGGGTGAGCGTCAGGATGGCTACTTCGTCCGGCTCCACGCCGAATGACTTGGCCATCTGTTCGGCTAACCGGGCCAGCGCGGCGAGGTCGGTCGGATCGAGTCCGTTGGCCAGCTCGTCCACGAGCCGTCCTAGTTCCGGCGCAAAGGTTTTATTCACTTGTGTGTCCCCAGCGATTCGCCCGCGATTGGCCATTATAGCGAAAACCGTGGCGGCGGTTTGCCTCGAATTCACGGGCGGGGCTGGCTTGAAAAGCACGGGCGATATACCTATACTGAAAAGTCCGTAGGAAGACCGCGCCATCCGTTACGGACACAGCCTGACGGCGATTGAGTTTGACGCCGGCCGGGCTAGGTCGTCAACACCAGCACCGCAAGCGAGCCCGTGGAGCGTCCATTGTCTTCCGCAGAGTCGCCACCTGACCACAGCTTCTTCTGGCGCAAATTGCATTCCTTCAGTGGGATTTTTCCCGTCGGGGCGTTCCTCGCCGAACATTTCTGGTCGAACAGCTACGCCCTGGTCAGCGTCGCCAAGTACAACGCGGCCTCGCGCGATTTGCAGACGATCCCCTGGAAGGTATTTGTCGAGGCGGCGTTCATCTGGCTGCCGATCCTGTTCCATGGCGGCTATGGGCTCTACGTTTGGTGGAAAGGGCAGTCGAACGTTTCCGAGTATCCCTGGGTCGGCAATTGGATGTATTCGCTGCAGCGCTGGTCGGGGATCATCGCCTTTGCGTTCATCGGCTGGCACACGTACACGGAGCGTTTCCTGACGCACGGCAAGTCCACGTTCGCCGATGTGGATCGAGCGCTCCAGAATCCCTACTACTTCGGTTTCTACGTGCTCGGCGTGGTGGCCGCGTCCTTTCATCTGGGCAACGGCATCTGGAATTTCCTCTGCAAATGGGGGCTTGCGGCCACCTCGCGCTCGCAGCGCGCCGCGGGCTATCTGGGAGCGCTGGTGGCCGTGGTCTTCAGCGTGGTGGGTGTGGCCATCGTGCTGAGCATCCGTTTCCATTGGCGGCCATTCGAGTTTTACGTCCAATGAGGGAGCCGAAAATCATCGTTGTTGGGGGAGGGCTGGCCGGGTTGATGGCTACGATCCGCGTCGCCGAGGCCGGCGTGCCGGTGGAGTTGTTCTCCATTGTGCCGGTCAAGCGCTCGCATTCGGTTTGCGCGCAGGGCGGCATCAACGCGGCGAAAAATACCAAGGGCGAAGGCGATTCCACCGCGCAGCACTTCGACGACACCGTCTACGGCGGCGACTTCCTGGCCAACCAGCCGCCGGTCAAGGCTATGTGCGAGGCCGCGCCGGGAATCATCGACCTGCTCGACCGCATGGGCGTGATGTTCAACCGCACGGCCGAAGGCCTGCTCGATTACCGGCGCTTCGGCGGCACGCTTTATCACCGCACCGCGTTTGCCGGCGCCACCACCGGCCAGCAGATTCTCTATGCGCTCGACGAGCAGGTGCGGCGGTTCGAGGCCGAAGGCCAAGTCCGCAAGTACGAGGGCTGGACGTTTCTCTCGGCCGTCATCGATGGTGCCGGAGTGAGCCGCGGCATCTGCGCAATGGACTTGAAGACGATGGAAGTGCGCACGTTCCCCGCCGACGCCGCCATCTTCTGTACCGGCGGCATCGGCGCCATTTTCGGCCGCTCGACGAATTCGGTGGTGTGCACCGGCTCGGCGCAGTCAGCGCTGTTTCAGCAAGGCGTGGACTATGCCAACGGCGAGTTTATCCAGGTGCACCCGACCGCCATCCCCGGCGAAGACAAGCTGCGGCTGATGAGCGAATCGGCGCGCGGCGAAGGCGGCCGCATCTGGGTGCCCAAGCGGCCCGGCGACCCGCGTCCTCCGCTCGAGATCCCGCCGGAGGAACGTTTTTATCTCCTCGAGGAGTGGTACCCGAAGTACGGAAACCTGGTGCCCCGCGATATCGCCACGCGCGCGATCCACAGAGCCATCTTCGAGATGAAGCTGGGCATCGGCGGCGAGCCGGCGGTGTATCTCGACCTGACAGAAATCCCGCGCGAGGTGCTCGACCGCAAGCTCGAAGGCATCCTGGAAATCTACGAGAAGTTTCTGGGCGTGGACCCGCACCAGCAGCCGATGAAGGTTTTTCCCGGGATGCACTACACGATGGGCGGGATCTGGGTGGACAATGCAAACCAGGCCACCAACGTTCCGGGGATTTATGCCGCGGGCGAGTGCGAGTATCAATACCACGGTGCCAACCGCCTCGGCGCGAACTCGCTGGTCTCCTGCATCTTCGGCGGGATGGTAGCGGGACCGGCGGCGGTGCGGTACGCGCGCGAGCTCCAGAAGGGCTGTGAGAGCGTGGACTCGAGCGTGTTCGAGGGCGAGCGCAAACGCCAGGAAGAGATCAACGGGGCCCTGTTGCTCCAGGACGGCTCGGAGAGCCCCATCGCCCTTTGGAAGGAGATGGGCGCATGGATGACCGAGCATGTCACCGTGACGCGGTATAACAAGGACCTGGAGCGCGCCGACGCGAAGCTGCAAGAACTGCTCGAGCGCTACCGCAGGATCAACCTTTCAGATCGCGCGAAATGGTCGAACCAGACGCTGAACTTCGCGCGCGAGCTCTACAACATGTTGATTCTGGCGCGCGTCATCGCCCTCGGGGCGCTGGCGCGAAATGAGTCCCGCGGGGCGCACTATAAGCCGGAGTTTCCCGAGCGCGACGACAAGAACTGGCTCAAGACCACTCGCGCGCACTGGGAGGATGGCTGCATCCGGCTGAGCTATGAACCGGTGGATACCTCGCTCATTCCGCCGCGGGCGCGGCGCTACGGCGCAGCGAGCTAGCCGGGCCAGTCGCCGCGTCGGCAGCCCGCCCGGGCGCCGGTTGAGGAGCTATGGCGGAGAAGAAAACAGTCCTGGTTCGGGTGAAGCGGCAGACGGGCCCCAAGGAGCGTCCGTACTGGGAGGAGTTTGAGCTCACCTGGCGTCCGCACATGAACGTCATCATTTGCCTGCGCGACATCGCCGAGCGGCCCGTCACGCGCGATGGCAAGGGGACCGCCCCCGTGGTCTATGAGTCGAATTGCCTGGAAGAGGTTTGCGGCTCGTGCGCGATGCTGGTCAACGGCAAAGCCCGCATGGCCTGCTCCGCGCTGGTGGACCAGCTCTCTCAGCCCATTCGACTGGAGCCCATGTCAAAGTTTCCGGTGGTGCGCGACCTGGCGGTGGACCGCTCGGTGATGTTTGAAAACCTGAAGCGCATGAGAGCCTGGGTGCCGATAGACGGCACCTACAACCTGGGCGGCGGGCCGCGGATGTCGCCCGACCTCCAGCAAAAGGCTTACCCGCTGGCGCGCTGCATCACCTGCGGCGCTTGCCTCGAAGTGTGTCCCCAGGTGAACGAGAACAATTCCTTCGTCGGCGCTGCCATCATCAGCCAGGTGCGCCTGTTCAACATGCATCCCACCGGGGCGATGCACGCGCGCGAACGCCTCGAGGCGATCATGGGCCCGGGCGGCGTGGCCGATTGCGCCAACGCGCAGAACTGTGTAAAGATTTGCCCGAAACAGATTCCGCTGACCGAGTCCATTGCCGAAGTCAACCGGCAGGCCATCAAGCAGGGGCTGCTGGGCTGGCTGATTGGATGACCCGATGGCCCGCGATCTTGCCTGGCTCGTGTCCGCGGCGGTGGTGCTCAGCGCGAGCGTGCTGACCTCCGGAGCGCCTGCGGATGAGCTTGCTGACCGCGCGCGCAAACTGCACTTCAGCTCGATCGTGCTCGACACGCATGCCGACACGCCGCAGCGGCTGCTGTTTGAGAACTTTGACCTCGACCACCGCGACACCCACGGCCACCTGGACATTCTGCGGATGCGCGAGGGCGGCTTGAATGCCGTGTTCCTGTCCATCTGGACGCCCAGTGAGGTGAGCGGCCCGAAGGGCGTCAAGCGCGCACTCGACCTGATTGACGCCGTGCGCGAGCAGGTGCGCCGGCACCCGCAGGCCCTCGTGCTGGTCACTTCTGCCGAAGGCGTTCGCCGCGCCCACGCGCAAGGCAAGATCGCCGTGCTCATGGGAATGGAAGGCGGCCACATGATTGACACCGACCTAGGGCTGCTGCGCATCTACGCCGCGCTTGGCATCCGCTACCTCACTCTGACCCACGGCAGCAACACCGACTGGGCCGATTCCTCCACGGACGAGCCCAAGCACAACGGTCTGACGCCATTCGGGAAATCGGTGGTGCGCGAACTGAACCGTTTGGGCGTGCTGGTGGACATTTCCCACGTCTCCGACAAGACCTTCTACGACGTGGTGGAGACCAGCCGGGCGCCCATGATTGCCTCGCACTCCTCCTGCCGCGCCCTTTGCGACGTGCCCCGCAATATGACCGACGACATGATTCGCGCCCTGGCCAAGAAGGGCGGCGTCATCCAGATCAACTACAATACGGGCTTCCTCAGCCAGGAGCTCGCCGAGGCGCGCCGCAAGATCAGCAAAGAGCTCGACGCGAGAGATGCCGCCACCCAAAAACGCTACGGGGAAAACGAGGCTCTCGTTATTCGCGAGCAGGAGCGCACCCGGCGGGAGCTGACGGCCGAAGGCAAGCTGCCGCGCGTGAGTTGGGAGAAGATCGTCGAACACATCGACCATGTGGTAAAACTGGTGGGGGCGGACCACGTCGGCCTGGGGTCCGATTTTGATGGCGCCACGATGCCGGAAGGCATGGAAGATTGCTCGAAGCTGCCTCGCATGACCGAGGCGCTGCTTCGCAAGGGCTATTCCGACGCCGACATCCGGAAAATCCTCGGCGGCAATACGCTGCGGGTGATGGAAGAAGCCGAGCGTGTGAGTCGGGAAATGCAGAAGTAACAGCTCAGAGTCCGCCGTCGAGGGTTCAAAGCGAAAGGCCGAAAACTCAAGAGTCAAAGAGGAGAGAACGATGCGGACTTTAGGCAGCTTGTTGATTGGGACCATGTTGGCCATCGTTTGTGCGGTTGGGGCGCAGCAGGTGCCGCCCGCGGGACAACCAAAGGCCGGAGAGGCCAAGCCGGCCGCGCAGCGCGAGCCGGGACTCTACATGACGTTTGAAACCGAAAACGGAAACATCACCTGCAAGCTTTTTGAGAACGAGACACCGGTAACTGTGCGCAAGATTGTCGGCCTGGCCGTGGGGAAAATCGGCGGCAAGCGCTTCTACGATGGCCTCATCTTTCATCGCGTCATCCCCGGGTTCATGATCCAGGGCGGCGACCCGCTCGGGACGGGCACGGGCAGCCCGAAGAGCCCCGGATTCCCTTTCAAAGATGAGTTTGTGCCCACGCTGAAGTTTGACGCGGCCGGACGTCTGGCGATGGCCAACTCCGGCCCGAACACCAACGGCAGCCAATTCTTCATCACCGAGGCGCCAACGCCGCACCTGAACAACCATCACACCATCTTCGGCCAATGCGGGAATCTGGATGTGGTGAAGGCGATTGCGCGCGTGCCACGGGATCAGAACGACCGGCCAAAGACCCCGGTGCACATGAAGCGCGTGATCGTCGAGCGCGTCGGCCCGGCACCGGCCGATGCTCCTGAGGGGCCCGCGCCAAAGGCTTCGGGCAAGACGCCGGGAAAGCCAACTGGCACGGCACCGTCCAAGAAGTACTGAACCGCAGCGAAACCTCGATGCCGGAGAGCGCATCCAAACGGGATGCGCGGCAACGTTCACCAATCTTTCCCTTCCGGAGCGGCCCGATGGGCTCGGTCGGTCTCGATGAACCGCGCGGTGTAGCCGCCCAGGAGGCGGCCGGGGCCCGGCCGATCGCGGCACCGCGGAGTTTGGCCGCTTCGTTGCTCGCAGGCGACGCGGCCATTGCGCTTTCGCTGGCTGCGGGCCTTTGCCTGCTGCACTTCCTGTTCAACGGGCGCTACGGCTATTTCCGCGACGAGCTGTACTACGCCGCCTGCGGCGATCACCTGGCCTGGGGCTACGTGGACCACGCGCCGCTTGTGGCCGTGGTGGCGCGCTTCTCCCGCTGGCTGCTGGGCGATTCGCTGTTTGCGCTGCGGTTTTTTGCCGCCCTAGCTGGGGCGGCGAAGGTGCTGCTGACCGCTTGGATGGTGCGCGAGTTCGGCGGCAGGCGCTTTGCGCTCGCCTTGGCCGCGACGGCCGTGTTCCTGGCCCCGATCTATCTCACTTTTGACAATTTTCTTTCGATGAATGCGTTTGAGCCGGTCTTCTGGATGTTGTGCGCGGGTTTGGCGATGCGCGTCGTCAACCGGGGGAGCACCCGGCTGTGGCTTCTGTTTGGTCTGGTAGCCGGCCTCGGCCTGCTCAATAAGCATTCCATGCTGTTCTTCGGCTTCGGCATATTCATAGGGCTGCTGCTCACGCCGGAGCGGCGGCTCATGCGGGAGAAATGGATCTGGCTCGGTGGCTTGGGGGCGTTTGCCATTTTTCTCCCCAATCTGGTTTGGGAGATGCGTCACCAGTGGCCCACCATCGAGATTCTGCGGAACGTTGCCCGGGTCAAGAACGTCCCGGTCGCCCCGCTCGAATTCATCTGGCAGCAAACCCTGCTGGTTCATCCGGTGGCCACGCCGATCTGCCTGGCCGGGCTGTATTTCTTGCTGTGGGCGAAGGAAGGCAAGCCCTACCGGTTCTTGGGCTGGACCTCCCTGCTGGTGCTGGCCCAACTGCTGATTCTGAAAGGCAAGATCTATTACCTCGCGCCAATTTATCCGTTGCTGTTCGCTGCCGGGGCGGCGTGGATCGAAGCGCGGATCCGCGAGCGTAACTGGAACTGGATGAAGCCTGCCATCCTGGCGCCGCTGGTGGTGGGAGGGATCATCGCCGCGCCGCTGGCGCTGCCGCTGCTTTCGGTAGCCGCGATGGAGAAGTATTCAAAGTTCTGGAACGTAGAGGACGTGAAAGTCGAGAAAGGAAACCCGGGCCGGCTGCCGCAGCTCTGGGCCAACATGTTGGGCTGGGAAAACCAGGTGGCCGTTATTGCCCGCGTTTATCACAACCTGCCCGCTGAGGAGCGGAACAACTGTGCTCTGTTGGCTGAGAACTACGGCGAAGCCGGCGCGATTGATTACTTTGGCGCAGCCTACGGCCTGCCCAAGGCCATCAGCGGCAACAATAACTACTATCTATGGGGGCCGCGGAACTATTCAGGAGAAGTGGTCATCAGCGTGGGAATTCGGCGGGAAAAGCTTCAGGAGCTGTTCAACGAGGTCAAACAGGCCGCGATCATCACTCACGAGTACGCCGCGCCCGACGAGAGCAACCTGCCCGTGTATATTTGCCGGAAGCCGAAGCTCCCCCTTCGGCAGGCCTGGCCAAAGTTGAAGTATTACGGCTAGAGCGTTCCACGCGCCTGCTCTCGCGGCAGCGAACTAAGCCGCCGAATTTCCAACCTTCCCCTCTATCAAGGGAGCAAGGCATCCGAGGTGCTCAGCAGCATTGGTCGCTGCCCGTGCAGTAATTCTCCAGAATCTCGTCGGCCGTCAGCACGCGCGGGTAGATCGCCACCTCGTCCAGCCCCCCGGTCAAGTAGCTCACCGCGGCGGCACCGGAAGTGGCCGCATCGCGTGTGCCCAAGCGGACGGGCAGCGTTCCGTGAGCCGGCACGATGCCGAAGGTCTTATACAGCGTCCCCGAGGAAGGCGGCCCCTGCCTGTGAACACCATCCCTGTAAATGTGGACGCCCGCATCGGTGTCTTTGTCCCCAGGCTCGTACACCCCAACGACGTGAATCCACTGTCCTGGCGTGAGCACATCTTGGAAAAACGCGCCCGCACCAAGGTTGTTCGGGTTATCCGGGGTAGGCCCGGGATTCCAGATGTACGCGGAGATGCGATTCGGCCGCATCGGGGCGTCCTGGCTGTAAAACCGCAGCCCCCACTCGCACTGTCCTGATCCCGACACGCACTTGCCCAGCCAGTGGATATAGATGTCGCTTGTTTGCCCTGGGAACGTGAGGACATCAGGCCTCATCCAGACTTCGACGGTCAGTCCCACGGTGCTTGTCGGCTGACTGAACGCTTGACTGTCGGGATCGGGGATTTCCACGTAATCCTTCGAATCGGGTCCGTTGAACCCGATCGCCGTGTCCGGATCGTTGGCGATCGCGCCAAGTTGCCCGAACGTTGGATTGCCCAGGTAGCTTCCGTCGTAGCCGTTGCCCGACGCGTCAGCGGCGGTCGGCCCCGAGGCCTCCCCCAAACGCCAATACCCGACCGGCCCTTTGGCCAGTACGACGCTGCTGTACTGATCGCTCGCCCTAACGGTCCTGGCGAGCGGGCCAAGCCTAAGACCGGCCAGCCCGACTCCCCCGGCAGCGGCCATCTTGAGGACTTCACGGCGACTCATGCCAAACTGCATCTTCGGTCTCATGAGAGTTTTCTCCTCTATTTCTCTCGGTCAAGGTTCCGCAGCTTGACGTCTGTAATTTTGTCCCGTCCTTTTCTCAAACAGCAGCTCATTTCCTGGGACAGGAGCTGAGCCCCGGGGCGCCAGATGAAGCCGGAATTTCCGATTTCAGCTTTATCCTTGCGCAAGACGATATGCCAGCCGCCCTCTCGTGTCAACCTCACCTCGCCCTGCCTGCGGTTGGGTGGGTCGCCGCGGCGACCGGCCCGTTTGGCCGTTTGGCGGAATGCCTTGGTCTCTTCTTCGTCTCCAGCCAGCGTCGCCCCCCGACACTTCTCCCCATTACGCGAACACGCACAGGAGCATGTTTTCGCGCAGGGGAATTCGCTATAATACGCGCTGTTGGTACGGCAGCTTGCCCAACTCCTCGAATCTCGGCCTGCGGCGGGTTCCCTGATGGTGGGCCCTGATGACCACCCACTTAACCGCAGAGACACTGGCCCTGTACGCGGCGAGCTGGCTCTCTACCTCTGGTACTTATACGCCAGTAAGCGCCTGATTGGCCGCGCGGCAACGCTGAGCCTGGCGGGCGGGGTAGTGCTGCACTATCTGGCGCTGCTCGAGCGCTCGCGGTGGGTTCACGCCGTTCCCTATGAAGACCTTTACGGCTCGATGTCGTTGTTTGCCTGGCTGCTGGCGGTCACCTACCTGGGACTCGAACTGTTCCATCGGCAGCGCTCGGTCGGGCCTTTTGTTCTTCCCTTTGTCTTGATTCTCTTCTTGGTGGCAAGTCTCGGACCTGCCTCGTCTCCGCCCAAGCCCCCGGCCCGCGGTGCGGAGTTTGCCTTGCACGTGACCCTGAACATCCTGGCCTACGCCGCGTTCGCGCTCTCTTTTGTGCTCAGCTTCATCTACCTGCTGCAGAACCGCCTGCTGCGCGACCGCCGGCTGGGCACACCCTTCTGGCGCTTCCCGGCGCTTGAGGTTCTCGAGCGCATGAGCCGCAGCAGCGTTATTGTCGGCTTGGCTTCGCTGACCGTCGGGATTACGCTGGGCTTCGTCTGGGTGAATCGAATCCGTGGCCGCTATTGGAATGCCGACGCGAAGGAGATCACCACGCTGCTGGTGTTTTTCTTCTATGCAGGCTATGTCTGGCTGGCCCGCCGGACGGCCTGGCGCGGCGCGCGGGCCGCGAGGCTCTGCCTGTTTAATTTTGTGTTCGTGGTTTTTTCATATACCGTGGTGAACTTGTATCTTTCGCGCTACCACAGGTATTTCTGAAGCAGGCGAGGCTCCTGCGGCGAGCCCGCTGCGCCTGTCCTGCGGCGGGGAAGGGAAGCTGGCAGCAACCAGGGGAAGTCCGATGGAAATTTATCTCATCGGAGTGAATCACCACACGGCAAGCGTCGAGGTGCGCGAGCGGGTGGCCTTCAACTTCGACCAGGCCCGCCGCGCCGCCGACGGGTTGCGTTCCGAGGGCATCCTGGAAGAGTGTCTGGTGCTTTCCACCTGCAACCGCAGCGAGCTGTACGGCGTGCCGCCGGAGGCTGCGCGGGACAGCCACAGCGCGATGGAGCGTTTCCTGGTGTCGTTTCACCGCTTGCAGCCGACCGACCTGAACGGCTGCCTGTACCGCCATCAGAACGCCGAGGTGGTGCGGCACCTGTTTCGCGTCGCCGCCGGCCTGGATTCGATGTTACTGGGCGAGGCCGAAATCTTGGGCCAAGTGCGCGAGGCCTATCGCCTCGCCTTCGAGCACGGCGCCACCGGCCCCGTCCTGAACCGGTTGTTCCAGGGCGCGTTGGAAGTCGGCAAGCGCGTGCGCTCGGAAACCGACATCGGCACGCGGCCCATGTCTGTGGCCTTCGCGGGCGTGAGGCTGGCGGAGCGGATTTTCGGCAGCCTTCGCGGCCATCAGGCCTTGATCCTCGGTGCGGGCGCGATGGGCGAGCAGGTGGTCGAGCATATGCGCGACCGCGGCATCGCGCGGGTTCTGGTGGCCAACCGTTCCAGCGAGCGCGGCCAGGAGCTCGCGCGCCGCATGGGGGGAGAAGCGGTCGATTGGGACCAGGTCTCCCGCGTGCTGGCATGGCCCGATATCGTGGTCAGTTCCGTGGGCGGGGTGGAGCGCGTGTTGACGCGGCCCATGGTCGAGCGGGCTATGGCAGCGCGCGCCAATCGCGCCATGTTCATCATTGACCTGGGCGTGCCGCGCAATGTCGAGCAGGCCGCCGGAGAGCTCTACAGCGTCTACCTCTACAACATCGACGACCTGGCCGAAATCGTCGAGCAGAACAAAAAGGCCCGGGAAGGCGAAATCCCTCGCGCCGAGGCCATCATCGAAGAGCACGCCGGAAAGTTCCAGGCGTGGCAGGCGAGCCTGCAGGCGGTCACGCTGCTCGCTCGGCTTCGCGCCAAGCTGCAGCACGAGCGCGAGGAATTCCTCCGGGAGCGCCTCGATCAAATGCAGCACCTCTCCGCCGAAGAGCGTCAGAGAATCGCCCGGCTGGCCGAAGAGCTTCTCGAGCGCGTCTTGCTCGACCCGGCTGAGCGGCTCCGCAGCGCGCGCGGGCTCCGCCGCAAGCTGCAGAACTTCGAGGCCCTGCGCGATCTTTTCGGGCTCGACAAGGAAAAGCCTTGAGGTTGCTGCGCATCGGCTCGCGCGGCAGCCTGCTGGCGCTGTGGCAAGCCAACGCCGTCCGCGATCGCTTAGCGCGCGCGGCAGGCGCCGAAGCCGAGATTGTCATCATCAAGACCTCGGGTGACCGCTTCCAGCAAGCGCCGGTCGGCCAGATCGGCCTGAAAGGCGTGTTCATCAAGGAACTGGAAGATGGTCTGCTGGAAGGTCGCGTGGACTTGGCCGTGCACAGCATGAAAGACGTGCCCACCGAGGTTCCCGTCGGGTTGGCATTTCCCGCGATCTGCGAACGCGAGGACGTGCGCGACGCTCTGGTTGCGCGCGCTGGCGCCAAACTCGCCGCGCTGCCCGCCGGCGCGCGCGTCGGCACCAGCAGCCTACGCCGCCAATCGCAATTGAGGCACTATCGCCCGGACCTTGAGCTGTGCGAGCTGCGCGGAAACGTGGATACCCGGCTGAAGAAGCTCGAGCGCGGCGATTACGATGCCGTCGTGCTGGCCAAGGCCGGTTTGGACCGGCTCGGCTGGAGCAATCGAATCACGGAAGTGATTCCGACCGAGGTGAGTTTGCCGGCGGTGGGCCAAGGCGCGCTGGGGATTGAAGCCCGGTCCGACGACCGCGAAGCGCTGGGCGTGCTGGCCAGCCTTGACCATGCGGAGACCCGCGTGGCGGTGACGGCCGAACGCGCGCTGCTGGCCGCGCTGGAGGGCGGTTGTCAGGTGCCGCTGGGCGCTTGGGCACGCTTGGAGCAGGGCGAGCTGGTTCTGGAAGCATGCATTCTCTCTGCGGATGGCGCAGACTATATTCGCAGGCGGGCTGCAGGCTCGCCGCATAGGGCCGAGGCTCTCGGCCGCGAACTGGCGCAGGCCATGCTCGCGGACGGCGCCGACCGGATTCTGAGGCTTGCCGGGAGGAACGTTGGCGGACACTAAGCAGCTCCCGCTGGCAGGCAAGCGAGTGGTTGTCACGCGCGCGGCTGAGCAGGCTGGAGAATTGGTCCGCCGGCTTGAGCAGCTCGGCGCGGAGGTGCTGCTCCTCCCATCCGTGAGCTTCGCTGAAGTATTGGACTTTGGTGCTCTCGACGGGGCGATTAACTTGCTTCCCCATTTTGACTGGCTTCTCTTCACCAGCCAGAATGCGGTACGCTTCTTCACGAAGCGCTGCCGTGAACTCGGCCGCGCGCCGGCTGTCGCTCGGCCCTTGGTTGCTGCAGTGGGGCCTGCAACGGCTGCCGCGGCCGAAAAGGAGGGCTTCCGGGTGGATTACGTTGCCGGCCGTTTTCGCGGGAAGGCATTAGCGGAGGAATTGGGTTCCTGCCTCGCCGGCAAGAGAGTCCTGCTTCCGCGCAGCGACCTTGCCGGGCCCGATTTGCCCGCCGCGTTGGCAGGCGAAGGCGCCGAGGTGGTGGAGGTGATTGCTTACCGCACGGTCGCGCCGGATTCCCTTGATCCAAAAGCATCCGCCTGCGTGCGGCGCGGCGACGTGGACGTCGTCACATTCATGAGCCCCTCGGCGTTCCACCATTTCGTGGACGAGGTAGGCCCGGAAACTCTGCGCAGGGTCACGGAGCGGGCGCCGCTGGCAGCCATTGGCCCGGCGACGGCCGGAGCCATCCGCGAAGCGGGGCTGACCGTGGAAATCGAAGCGCGCGAGGCAACCGCGAACTCGCTCGTCGCCGCCATTGCCGATTTTTTTGCCCAACGTCTTCCGTCGGGAGTGAAGTCGCCATGAGCTTTCCTACTCAGCGTCCGCGCCGCCTCCGGCGATCCGAGGCCATCCGCAGCTTCGTGCGGGAGACCCGGCTGACCGTCCAGGGGCTGGTCTATCCCATGTTTGTGTGTCCCGGCAGCAAGGTGCGGGCGGAAATCCGCTCGATGCCCGGCATTTGCCAACAATCGGTGGATCAGTTGGTGGAAGAATGCCGCGAGGTGGAGTCGCTCGGGATTCCTGCGGTCGTCTTGTTCGGCCTGCCCGAGCACAAAGACGAGCGGGGCTCTGAGGCCGTCGCCGCTCAGGGCGTGGTGCCGCGCGCCATCGAGGCCATCCGCCGGGCGAAGTTGAATCTGCTGGTCATCACTGATGTGTGCTTGTGCGAGTACACCAGCCACGGCCATTGCGGCGTGGTCAAAGACGGCGTAGTGCTGAACGACCCCACGCTCGCAATCCTCGCTGAAGAGGCGCTTTCGCACGCGCGTGCGGGAGCTGACATTGTGGCGCCTTCCGATATGATGGACGGCCGCGTCGCCGCCATTCGCCGGAAGCTTGATGAGCACGACTTTGCCGATGTGGCCATCCTCTCCTACGCGGCGAAATACTGTTCGGCGTTTTACGGGCCCTTCCGCGAGGCCGCGCAGTCGGCGCCCCAGTTCGGCGACCGGCGTGGCTACCAGATGGACCCGGCCAATGCCCGCGAAGCCTTGCGCGAGGTCGCGCTGGATCTTGAGGAAGGCGCGGACATCGTCATGGTCAAGCCGGCCCTGCCGTATTTGGATGTGGTGCGCATGGTGCGCGACCGCTTCGATGTCCCCGTGGCCGCCTACAACGTCAGCGGGGAATACTCCATGGTGCAGGCGGCGGCGCGGAATGGCTGGGTGGACGAGCAACGCGTCGCGCTGGAGATCCTGACGGCCATCAGGCGCGCCGGCGCGGACATCGTGCTTACGTACCATGCCAAGCAGGCTGCGCGGTGGCTCAAGGCTTGTTAGGCCGCGCCCTTCGATGTCGGCCCGAGCCCCGACTTGGCCGGGGCGTAGCATCGCAACGCTGCCAAGCATTTGCGGTCGGGACGCTGAGGCCCGGCCCGGTCAGGGCCTCAGCAGGGCGCGCGCGGCGAACCAGTCCTTCGGGTACGGATAAGCGAGGAATGCATAGATGGGGAAAGACTCTCCGCCTGGAAATCTTGTGAGAACGCGGTCGCAAGCGATCCTTCGCCAGGCCGAGCAGGTGCTCGTCGGCGGCGTCAACAGTCCGGTGCGCGCTTTCCGCGCCGTGGGCGGCGAGCCGCTCGTGGTCGAGCGGGCCGAGGGCGCGTGCCTGATCGACGCCGACGGAAATGAATTCATTGACTATGTGTGCTCGTGGGGAGCGCTGGTCCTGGGTCACGCGCACCCCGCGGTGACCTTGGCGATTGCCGACCAGGCCCGCCGGGGCACGAGCTACGGCATGACCACGGAGCTCGAAGTCGAGCTTGCGTACGCCATCGCCCGCGCGCTGCCCTCGCTCGAGATGATCCGTTTTGTCAGCTCCGGCACCGAGGCCACGATGAGCGCCATCCGCCTGGCCCGGGCGTTTACCCGGCGCGATCTCCTTCTGAAATTCGAGGGCGGCTACCATGGACACGCCGACAGCTTCCTTTCCCAGGCCGGCTCGGGCCTGGCCACGCTGGGCATTGCCGCGAGCCCGGGTGTTCCCGCGAGCCTGGCCGAGCTGACCCTGCACGCGCCCTACAACAACATTTCCGCTGTCGAAGAGATCTTTGCCCGCCATGCGAATCAGATTGCCGCAGTGATTGTCGAGCCGGTGGCGGCCAACATGGGCGTGGTCCCGCCTTTGCTGAAGTTTCTGGAGGGCCTTCGCGAGCTGACTCGAAGCAGCGGAGCGCTGCTGATTTTCGACGAGGTGATCACGGGCTTCCGGCTGGCCTACGGCGGCGCGCAAACCGTGTTCAAAATCGAGCCGGATCTCACGACGCTCGGGAAGATCATCGGTGGCGGCCTGCCGGTGGCGGCGTATGGCGGGCGTCGCGACCTCATGCAACTGGTGGCCCCGCTGGGGCCTGTGTATCAGGCGGGCACGCTTTCGGGGAACCCGCTGGCCATGCGCGCCGGCTTGGAGACGCTGAAATTGCTGGCGGCGCCCGGCTTCTACAATGAGCTGAATCGCAAGGCGGCGCGCTTGATCGAAGGGTTGCGCAGCGCGATCGACGATAGCGGCCTGGCCGCCCAGGTCAGCTCGGTTGGCTCCTTGTTGACGCTTTTCTTTACCAAGCAGCCGGTTCGGGATTACTCAGGCGCCAGGAAATCGGACACGCAGCGCTTCGCCGCCTTCTTTGAGGAGATGCTCCACAAAGGTGTGTTCTTGCCGCCGTCGCAGTTCGAAGCCCTGTTTGTCTCCGCCGCCCATACCGAGGAGCAGATTGACCGCACTGTGGCCGCCTGCCGCGAAAGTTTCCATGCGCTTCTGGCGGCTGCGCCGGCGGTGTAGCGGGGTCCCACCCGCCAGGACCGATTGCCCATGCGGAAAATGCGGGCGCTGAACGATGCCCCGCGCGCCGCGGAAAGCCGCCTCTCGTGTGGCAGCGCCGTTCGCTCTCCCCTCTTGCAATCCCTTTTACGGTGTGGTCATATCCAAATCTATTGACGGGATGTCCTTCCGGGAGCGGAGGTAACCATGTCGAGCGTGGATCTGCGGCCGTTAAGCCTCGGCGAACTGCTGGATCGCACCTTCACGCTTTACCGCAGCCATTTCTGGCTGTTTGTAGGCATCATGGCCGTGCCGCACGTGATCAACGTGGCGCTGAATCTTGTCTTGCAGGGGATTGTCGGACCCATCTTTGCTTTGCCGCCTGGTTTCGACCCGCAAAAAGCGGGCGTGGATCCGGCAGCGATGGCTGGCAAGTTTTTCTTGGGCTTCCTGGTGATTGGGGTTGTGGCTTGGGTGCTCTATTCGTTGGCGCTGGGTGCGACCACGATTGCCTTGGCAGATGTTTATTTTAGCCGCCCCGCCACGATTCGGGGCACGTACCGGAAGGTCCGGAGGCGGTTAGGAGGATTGATGCACGTACTCTTCTCCGTGATGGTGCGCTTTATTGGCCTCGTTCTATTGCTCTCTCTGGGTTCCGCGATCCTGTTCGCAGTTCCTGCCGGCATTTTCGGGCGGAGCAACCCTATCCTGATGGGTGTGATGGGCTTGGTTATGTTTGTCGTATTCTTTGCGGGTTTCGCTCTGGCCATCTGGTTCATCCTGCGGTACGGCGTGGCCATCCCTGCACTGTTGCTGGAGAATCTGAAGGCTCGGGAGGCTCTGAAGCGCAGCGTCTGGTTGACAAAGGGTCAGAGGGGGCGGCTTTTCTTGACTCTTGTGTTGATGCTTTTGATCACCTACATAGCCATTCTAATCCTTCAGGGACCCTTTTGGGTTGCGGCTGCTTTGGTCGCTGGGAAAAGCGGACACATACCTGCTTGGCTCGGCAGCCTCTCGGCGGTGTCAGCGGGTCTGGGCGGAGCTCTGAGTGGCCCGTTACTCATGATCGGCTTTTCGCTCCTGTACTACGATGTCCGCGTGCGCAAAGAGGCGTTTGACCTCCAGATGATGATGGCCGCTCTGGAACCCGGCGGGCCGCCCCCGGAAACCCCGCCTGCCGTTGCGGGAGCATGAGCTTGTTCGGCGCGGCTTGGGCGGCCCGGCCCCTCAGAGCGGCCTCGCCGGTTCTTCGCTTGGTCCTTACCGCGGCGGCGCTGGCCTCAGTGGGCGCTGCACAAGCCTCTCCGGGGAGCCCCCAAGCAACCCAGCCGGAGCAGCCCGTTTCCTCCTCCGCCCAATCTGCCGGCGAGATGAATCTCGCCGCCTATCTTGCGGAGCTTGACCGCGTTGCCAGCGCAGCCAGCCGCCGCACCCAGGACCCTGCCGAGATCGCGACTCTGCGTGCGTCGTTGCCGAAAGCTTGGCCCGTGCGTCTCGCCGGCCAGCGGTTTGAGGTTTCCACCTCCTGGCTCGACTCGGCGCTCGAAACCATGGAGACAACGCCTGCCGTTCGAGCGTCCTTGCAAAAAGACATCCAGAAGCGTCTCAATGTGCTGCGCGAGCAGGCCCAGTCGCTGGAACAGGGCGGTGCCCGCGCAGATCCCGACCAGGCGCGCGCCAGGCTCGACACCATTCTCGGTCGGCGGGAATTCCGCTTCGTTCAAGAGCCGAATTGGTGGGACCGTGCCAAGGCGCGCTTCTGGCAAAAAGTTGGACAGTTCCTGTTGAAGTTTTTTGGCCGGCTGAGTGGCAGCCGGCGAAGCCGCGACTTAGTAGTCTGGGGCGTGATCGCGCTGGCTTTTGTGCTGCTGGCTTTATGGGTGAGACGCAGTCTGCTGCAGGTTGCGGGCGCGAAAGGTCTGGAGTTAAGCCGCAGCTTCACCCCCGGAAAAACCTGGCGCGACTGGTCCCGGGAGGCCTTTGGTGCGGCTGCCCGGCACGACTATCGTGAAGCGGTGCATCGAGCATACTGGGCGGGCGTGTATCGCCTGGCGGATCTGGGCACGTGGCAGCTCGACCGGGCGCGGACGCCGCGCGAGTACCTGCGCCTGCTCGCGCGCGAAGCGGCCGCTCCGACCCCGCTTGCTGCGGAGGGGCCGGTGCCGCCGCCTGGTCAGGCCGAGCGCGCGGTGGCGCTGGCGGCGCTGACGCGGAACTTGGAGACGGCTTGGTATGGCTACCGCCCGGCCACAGCGGACGACTTTCGCGCTGCGCTCTCTCATCTGGAGGCACTCGGATGCCAGTTCCCCTCGAGCCTGGCGACCGCAAGCTCCTGATCGTCGCCGGGGTCGCTCTTCTTCTGGTGCTCGTCGTCACTGTGGCGGTTTCGCCGCCGCCCGCGCCGGAGCCTGTAGTTTTCCCTTCGAGCTATTCTTCCGCCTCGGGCGGCGCCAAGGCCGCCTTCTTGCTGCTGAAGGATCTCAACTACAGCGCGGAGCGCTGGGAGCGGCCGGCCACCGAGTTGCCCGGCGAAGCCGCGGGAACGCTGCTGATTCTCGCTGACCCTTTCTTGTCCCCGAGAGCCGAAGAGCGTCAGGCCATCCACGCGTTTATTCGCGCTGGCGGAAGCGTGTTGGCCAGCGGCCCAAGCGGAGCCAGTGTGCTGCCGGAAGGCGGCTCCCTCGGTCATGAACCCCCGGAGACGGATTGGAGGAGATACAGCGCCGTGCTCCCCAGCCCGCTCGCGCGCGGGGCTGCGGAAATCACGATGGAGCCGCGAGCGCGCTGGCAGATGGCGCACTTCCACCATTTGGGGGTTTACGCCGACGGTCGAAACTCCGTGGTGGTTACTTACCGTTACGGAAGCGGGCAAGTGATCTGGTGGGCCGCGCCAACGCCGCTGACCAACGCAGGCATCAGACGTCCCGGCAACCTGACCTTGCTGCTCAATTGCGTGGGCTCCCCGGGGCGCACTCGCGTGCTCTGGGACGAGTATTACCACGGCCAGCGCGGGTCGCTGTGGTCTTACTTTAGTGGCACGCCGGTACCGTGGGGCCTGGCGCAATTGGGCCTCGTGGCGCTGGCGGTGCTGGCCACCTTTGCGCGCCGCCCGGGGATGGTGCGCCTGCCCGCGGCCGAGTCACGGCTTTCCCCGCTCGAGTTTGTGGAAACTCTGGGCGACCTCTACCACCGGGCGCACGCCGCCTCCGCGGCGGTGGAGAGCAGTTACCAGCACTTTCGCTATTTGTTGACCCGGCGGCTGGGCCTGCCGGCTACCGCCAGCATTGCGCGGCTCCACGAGGCCGTGCGCGACCGCTTGGGCTGGAAACAGCCCGGCTTCTTTGACACCTTGCAGCGTGCCGAGCGCGCCGCGCGCAATCCCGGACTTTCCGATGCGCGGGCCTTGCAATTGGTGCAGGCGCTCGAGCAGTATGCCGACCTGCTGCAGCTCAAGCCACGGAATCCCGAGGAGGTGCGCGCATGGCGGAACAAGTAGCGCGGGTGGCCGCGCACGCGCGCGCCGAACTCGCCAAGGCCATTGTCGGCCAGCGCGAAGTGCTCGACCAATTGCTGGTCGTGCTTCTCTGCGGCGGCCACGCCTTGGTTGAGGGGGTTCCCGGGCTGGCCAAGACGCTCGCGGTGAAGGCGCTCGCGCGCATCGGGCAACTGCAATTCCAGCGCGTGCAGTGCACTGCCGACCTGATGCCGGCCGACATCACCGGCACCAATGTGTTCAACATGGCCAGCGGCGCGTTTTCCTTGCACCGCGGGCCCATCTTCACCGAACTGCTCCTGGTGGACGAGATCAACCGCACTCCGCCGCGCACCCAGGCGGCGCTGCTCGAAGCCATGGAAGAGCGTCAGGTAACCATCGACGGGACCGCCTACCCGCTTTCCGGCTTCTTCACCGTCTTTGCCACGCAGAACCCCATCGAGTTTGAAGGCACCTACCCGCTGCCGGAAGCGCAGCTCGACCGCTTCCTGGTGAAAATCCGCATCAGCTATCCCGGCGCCGAGCAGGAAGCCGAAATCCTCCAGCACTATCATGAGGGCTTCGATGCGCGGGAGCTCGATCGGCTGGGGCTTCAGCCGCTGGAGCCGGCTTGGCTCGCTGGTGCGCGCGGGGAAGTCGCGCAGGTGCGCGTCGAGCCGGCGCTGTTCCGCTACATCGCCGCGGTGGTGCGGCGCACGCGCGACTGGCCTTCGTTGACCCTCGGTGCCAGCCCGCGCGCCGCCATCAGCTTGTTGTTTGTGGCCAAGGCCTCGGCTGCCATGGACGGTCGCGACTATTTGATCCCCGACGACGTCAAGGCGGCCGCGCTGCCCGTGCTGCGCCACCGCCTGCTGCTCAAACCCGAAGCGGATCTGGAAGGAATCACAGCCGACCAGGTAGTCGCCGAGATGCTGGCATCGGTAGAGGTGCCCAAGTGAGGCTCCCGCGGTGCCTGAGCTGAGAGCCCCGGCCCAGATGGTGCCGCCCAGCGTCTCGGCGCGGGCGGGCCGGCAGAAGCGCTTGGCGCTGGGTTTCGGGCCGCGCTTCTTTTTGGTGTTGTTCGTTGGTTTGGTCTGGCTGGGGCCGGCCTGGGCGGAGCCGCGGTTCTTGTATGCGATGGTTCTCTGGGACGTGCTCGCTCTGGCCGCCTGGGCGTGGGATTTCCGGCAACTCGCGCGGCCCGCGCAACTCGAGCTCCGCCGCGTATGGAATTCGCCCGCGGCTTTCGGCACCGAGAGCCGCGTCGAACTGGAGCTTCACAATGCCGGCCGCGTCGCTATTCTGGCCGCGGCGGTGGACGATGTTCCTTCGGCGTTGCGGGCCGAGCCGCCCGCGGTCGAGATCCGCGCTGGCGCGGGGAGCACAGGGCGCGCTGGCTACTCGATGGCGCCGTCCGAGCGCGGCGACGCCCGGCTGGGCCGCATTTTCCTCCGCTACCAGAGTCCGCTGCGGCTGGCAGAACGCTGGGCCGCGGCCGACCTCTCGCAGACTGTCCGCGTCTATCCCAACCTCGAAGAGGCGAAGCGCCAGACGATCTATTTGATCCGCTGCCGGCAGGTGGAACTGGAAAAGCGCCTGAAGCGCCAGCGCGGCCTGGGCCGCGAGTTTGAAAGCCTCCGGGAATACCGCGAGGGCGACGAATGGCGGGACATCTGCTGGACCGCCAGCGCCCGGCGCAACCGCCTGATCACCAAGGTGCACCAGATCGAGCGCAGCCAGGTGGTCTGGATTGTCGTGGATACCGGGCGGCTGCTGCGCGCGCGCGTGAACGGGCCCAGCAAACTCGACCACGCGGTGAACGCTGCGCTCAGCTTGGCGCATGTCGCGCTTTACGCGGGCGACCGCGTGGGCCTGCTGGCGTATGGGCGCAAGGTGCAGCAGCGCCTGGCGGCCGGGCGGGGCTCGGCTCACCTGCGCGCGCTGGTCGAACAACTGGCCCTGG
>WNFB01001202.1_pt1 | contig 21917 bp, 20 predicted proteins | sample 5400501 | NCBI WGS metagenome assembly WNFB01 (sample SAMN13153341, study PRJNA577476) | soil metagenome | isolation source: 200 cm saprolite under Douglas fir tree site 2 hole 1 | place: USA:California | collected 2015-04-18 | reverse complement strand
CGAGCAGGCCGAGAAGCAGGACAAGGACTGGGCCGACCTGTTCAAGGCCGATTTCCGTTAGGCTTGCGCTGAGCGAAGCCGAAGGGAGCGCAGCATGCCGACTATTGACGCCGACGCGCACGTCATCGAGAGCGAACACACCTGGGATTACCTGGAGGGCGCCGATAAGCGCTTCCGGCCGATCCCCAGCTCGGTCGAGAACAACGGCCGCACCCAAAGTTTCTGGGTGATCGATGGCCGGCTGATCCCGGGTCGCGACAACGTCGGCCAGGACACACCCCAGGAAGCGCGCGAGATGGCCGACATCGAGCGCCGGCTGAAGCACATGGATGAGCTTGGGGTCGACGTCCAGGTGCTGTACCCCACCCTGTTCCTGCGGCCCATAACCAAGCGCCCGGATGCTGAGATCGCGCTATGCCGAGCCTATAACCGCTGGCTGGCCGACATCTGGCATAAGGGCAAGGGTCGGCTGCGCTGGGCGGTCCAGCTGCCGCTGCTGAGCATGGACGAGGCCCTCGAGGAGCTCCGCTGGTCCAAGGCCAACGGTGCCTGCGCCGTTTTCACGCGCGGCCTGGAGACCCATTTCCCGCTGCACAACCCGTACTTCTTCCCACTGTTCGAAGAGGCTCAGCGGCTGGGCATGCCCATTGGCGTCCATTCCGGTGTTGGCAACTTCGAGGTAGTTGAAGCGTTTGGGCCGGACGACACCTTCCGCGGGGCCAAGCTAATGGTCATCGGCGCCATCCACGCGCTCATCATGCACGGCGTCCCGGCGCGTTTCCCGAAGCTGCGCTTCGGCGCCATCGAGGTCACCTCGCAATGGGTGCCGTACCTGCTGAAGGATTTGCGGATGCGCTGGCAGCGTATGCGGCAGCGCCTGCCCGAAGGCCAGGAGCCCGGCGCCGATCTCTTCCGCGCCGACCAGATGTACGTCGCCTGCCAGACCGACGACGACCTGTCGTACGTGCTCAGCTACGCCGGCGAGGACAACATCATGATTGGCTCGGACTACGGCCACGCCGACACGGCCAGCGAGATCGCCGCCCTGCAGCGGCTGCGTACCAGCGGCCAGATCGATCCGGCCGTGATCGACAAGATCCTGTGCGCCAACCCGGCGCGGTTCTACGGCCTGGAGTAGCTAGCGCGCCGCTTCGCGGCGGAGGGCCTCGCGCTCCTTGTTCTGGCCCCACTGGATGCGGGCCAAGCCCAGGCCGACGTAGATCACGAGCGTGACGCCGGACACCAGCCCGGCGGCCAGGTCGCCGTAGAAGCTGGCCGTGGGCGGCTTGAAGATGCCGATGGGGTTCGAGCCCAGCCACTGGTCCACCAAGTTGAAGGCCCAGGCGGGCACGTTGGCCAGCAGCACCACGGCAAGCAGGAACCACAGGGCGGCTTCGACGAATGCTCCGGTCCAGGTTCGCGTCCACATGGTTACTTCAGCGTCTCCAGGAAACTGACCACGTTGTTGAGCTCCTCGTCGCTCAGGCCCAGCTTTGGCATGGCCGTGCCTGGCTTGGCCGTTTGGGGATCGTTGATCCACTGCTTGAGGAACTCGGGATCGTTGGGGAAGTTGTTGTACATCTGGCTGGCGATGTGCGTCAGGTTGGGGCCAACGGTGCCCACCGCGCCCTGCACGCCCTCGATGGTATGGCAGGCCGTGCAGCCTTTGCTGGTGAACACCTGCTTGCCGGCGTCGGCGTTGCCTTCTTTGAACGGCTGCGCGCCGGTTTGGATGCTGATGATGCCAGTTCCGGTAGGGCCAGGCGTGGGATTGGCGATGGCCGCGGACGCGCTCACCGGCGGCGCCGGAGTGGCCTTGGCGAACTCGGCCGGCAGCTGCGCGGTCTGCTTGGCCACGAGGTCCCATTCCTGTGACTCCAGGAACTTGACCACGTAATCGACGTCGATGTCGCGCAGCGGCCCGCCAAAGCGCTCCGACCAGGTGGGCATGACCACGGCGCCGGGCGCGGGATGGCCGCCCAGTGGCGGCCGGCCGGCCGAGATCGTGGCGCGCAGGTAGTCCTCAGTCCGGCTCTTCGTCCAGGGCACCTGCTGCGGCTTGCCGTCGGCGCCAACCTCGGTCACGAAGCCGCGCAGCGGCGGAGCGCCGGTGGCCTTGCCGGTGGTGGGCTGGGTGGCGTTGCCCTGGCCCTGCACGCCATGGCAAGGCGAGCAGTTGCCGGCGAACAATGCCGCGCCGCGCTCGACCGACTCCTGCTCCTCCGAGATCGTGAACTGGTACTGCCGCTGGCTCTCGAATAGGTAGTAGACGGGGACGATCAGCACGATCAGCGTCGTCAGGATGACGCTGATGAGCAGCCGCCTATCCACGAGCGGCTCCGCCGCGGGGGCCGGGAGTCAGGAGTTGGGAGTCGGAGGCTGACCTGGGACCTGGGACCCGGGACCTGGGACCCATCATGTGCAACGTGGTCCCCTTGGAGTCTCGTCGATGGTCTTAGTGCCGTGGGGCGGGCCAGTGATCAGGTTGGTGGTGTCCACCGTGACGCTGTCGCCGTTGACCTCCGCTTTGAAGCGGTCCAGACCCCGCGGCGCTGGGCCTTCGACCCACTCGCCGTGCAGGTTGTACGTCGAGCCGTGGCAGGGGCATTCGAAGCGGCCCGATTGGTTGCAGTAGGGCACGGTGCAGCCGAGGTGTGGGCAGGTATGGTACAGCGCCTGCACGGTCTTGTCGAAGTCCGTCAGGTTGACGACCCAGCTCTTGATCTTGAGCACGTGTACGGGCTCGCCCTTCTGCGGCGTGACGGCCGGGAAATCAGCCAGCTTGCCGACGTCGACCAGCGAGCCGAGGCCGCCCTTGAGAACCGGCCACAGGAAATTGAGCGAGGTGGCCAGGAACTCCACCGTGGCAAGACCGATGGCGCCGCCGAGCATCAGGCGCAGCGCGTTGCGGCGCGATACGGGCTCCGATACGTAGCCGCCGGGCGCGTGGGCTGGGGCAGCAGTGCTCATTCTTGGCTTGTCTCCGGGGTGTAGTAACGCTGCGCCGCGGGATCGCGCGCCAGGCGCAGCAGTAGGTACAGGCCGACTACTGTGCCGAACAGCGGCAGAAAGATCATGCTCACGGCCAGCATGCCGTAGGTCCTGGTCAGGCTGTAGCGGCGCTTCGGCGCCTCCACCAGGTAGACCATGTACAGCTGGCTCAAGAACAGGATGGCGAACACCACGATTGGCAGGAGCGTGTTCTGCGGCACGCACCAGCCGGAAGCGCCGCCGGCGCACAGCTGGCTCGGCCCGAGCTCTTCCTTGTACAGCGACATGATGAAGAAGAACACCAGGTAGCCGGCCAGCGAGGCGGCGAACAGACCCCACCACATCAAGCAGCCGATCGCGGCCGGGTAGCGCTGCCGATCCCGCGAGTAGCTCCGCTGAAGGACTCTGCTCATAGGCTGAAGAAAATCCCGTCCCAGGGCCAGGTCCAGCTGTAGCCCGGACCGCGGAAGGCGACGCCGAAGATGGTCACCACCAGGGCCGACATGATGAACAGCGAGAACAGGCAGATGGCCAGCTTCCGGTCTTGCGGCCGCGTGCTGGGATTCCTATCAATCAACGGGACGATGGCGAGGCCCAGCAGGACGAACGTCGGGATGAGCACGCCAGCCACCACCGGCGGGAAGTAGTGCAGCAGCTCCTGCAAGCCGAGGAAGTACCACGGCGCCTTGGCTGGGTTCTCGGCCAGGTTGGGGTTGGCCTGCTCCAGCAGCGGGGCGTTGTAGAAGATGCTGAAAAAGATGATCAGGATGGTGATGAAGGCCGCCGCGATGAACTCCATGGACACCAGGTGCGGCCAGGCGTCGACGGTGTCCTCCGGCTCCTTGTCGACGCGTGTGACGCCTTCCTGCCGGACCAACGCCAGCAGGCGGTAGCGCTTCTCGACGCCGTACGGATCGGGCGGCAGCTTCGGCGGAGTGGGTGTGGCCATTTTGCTCAGCTCTTCCTAACCAGCGATCGTCGTGTCCAGCGGCTCTTTGCGCCAGTACTCTGCGCGTTCGAGTTCGATGCTCTCCAGGATGTCGGGGATGGGGCCGGAGATGCCTCCGTCCTTGCGCACCCGCCAGAAGTGGATGGCCAAGCCAACGCCCAGCAGCAGCGGCAGGAAGATGACGTGCAGCACGTAGAAGCGCAGCAGCGCGTTCGGCCCCACGCTCGTGCCGCCCAGCAGCAGCGTGTGCGCCTGGTAACCGACCAGCGGCGCGTAGCCGGCCATATTGGTGCCGACCGTGATGGCCCAGAAAGCAAGCTGATCCCAGGGCAGCAGATAGCCGGTGAAGCTCAGCAGCAGAGTGGCCAGCAGCAGGGCCACGCCGATCATCCAGTTGAACTCCCGCGGAGGCTTATAGCCGCCCTGGTAGAAGACACGGATCATATGCAGGCAGACCGTGATGACCATCAGGTGTGCGCCCCAGCGGTGCATGTTGCGGGTCAGCAGCCCAAACGTGACCTCGGCGTTGATGGCCTTGATGCTGGGATAGGCCAGGTCGGCCGAGGGCGTGTAGAAGAACATCAGGTACACGCCTGTAACCGTCAGCAGCAGAAAGAGGTAGAAAGTGATGCCGCCCAAGCCGTAGGTCCAGGTGAACTTGGCGGCGTGCTTCTTGACTTTGACGGGATGCAGGTGCAGGAAGACGTTGGACATGATGACCAGCGCCCGGTTGGGCGGGTCGTCCGGGTAGCCGTGACGGAAGATGGCCTTCCAAAGCTGGCTCTCGACTACCACCTGGCGCATCTCAGAGCCGCTGGGAGGCTTGGGGAGGACCTTCACTTCAAACTCCAGATGAAGCTGGCAGGCATCCGCCTGAGGCGGACCCACTCGCTACAGACTACGCGGCCTCTGCTGGCGCAGACATAGGGCACGTGCCCTAATTTTAGACTGGGGTCCCCGCCGGGTTCACCGAGGCGGGGTGCTTTAGGGCAGGTACTTCAGTGGGTTGTAGCCGGAGTAGCTGCCGCCCTGGAAGATCGAGAAGTGCACGTGCGAGCCGGTCGATCTCCCGGTGGAGCCCATCAGCATGATGGTGTCGCCCTGGTCCACGTACTCGCCAGCATGCACCAGCAAGCGCGACGCATGGCCGTACAGCGTCTGCAGGCCATCGCCGTGGTCGATACGCACCATGTAGCCGTAGCCGGAGTTATCCCAGGCGGAGGACACAACCCGGCCGGCCTGCACGGCGTGCACCGGCGTGCCGACCGAGTTGGCGATGTCGATCCCGTTGTGCCACCCCGAGAAGTAGGTGGTCAGCATGCCGGTAGCAGGCCAGATGAAGCTGGGTGAGCTGGCCGGCCGTGGCGCGGGCGCGGCTTTGGCTGGAGCCGTCTCAGATTGGGCCGATAGGGCCGGCGCGGCCGGGCTGGCCGGCTTGGCCCCTGCTACGGGTTTGCTGTCGGCCTGGGGCGCTGCGCCTGCGCGCGGCGTGTCCTTGAGGATGGCCACGGCCACGTCCGGATCGGACGGCACCAGCACCAGTTGATCGCCCGCCAGCTCGCGCGTCCGTGGGTCGAGCTTGTTGGCGGCGATGACGCCCTCAGGTGTACTCGAGTACTGCTGGGCCAACCCGTCGACGGTATCGCCAGGCCGGGTAGCAACGACCCGGCCGTTCAGCGATGGGATGACCAGCGTCTGCCCGAGTGACAGGATGGTGTTCGCTTTCAAGTTATTTGAGGCCAGCACGGTCGCCTCGCTGACCCCAGTATCGAGTGCCAGCTTGTAAGCGCTGTCGCCCTTCTCGATTGCGTGGATAGTCAGGTCTGGCGAGGCCTTCTGCGGCGGCAGCACGGCCGAGCCCACCAGCGGCATGGAGTCGTGCGGCGCGGTGTCCTTGACGCGTAGCTGCTCCGGCGGGACCTTTGACAGATCGGGAATGCGCAGGCGCAGGCCGACGTTCAGCGCGTCGGAGCTGCTGAAGCCGTTGAACGCCAGCAGCGCTTCCTCGTTCACGCCCACCCGGCGCGCGATGGCGGTCAGCGTGTCGCCCGGCTGGACGGTGTAGCTGCTGTCGCTGCCCTGGTTCGTGAAGGGGATGGCACGGGCGACGATGGCCGTCTTGCCACTGAGGCCCAGGCTGTCAGATGCCGCGGCGGCGGCCAGCGGTGGGGCGGCGACCTCGGCCGGCGCTCGGTTCAGCATGGCGCTGCCGGCCAGGACGGCCGTTGCCAGCACCAGCACCGACATGTGGACGGTGGCCCGGCGCTGCAGATAGGTGCCCAGGTCGGCCGTCGGCCAGCGGTTGGAGAGGGTGGAGAGGTTGGGCTGGAGCGTTGCTAGGGTGTAGGGGAGATTGCTCCATGGAAATGAGGGCTGAAACTCTTCGACTGAGACCTGTACGTAGTCGTCAATCGGCGACCGGCGCATAGCACTCCTTCGCGGCCAGGATGGTAGGCACGCGGGCTTCTCGTCCCCACGTATCTACATCGAGGCGCTCCCTCTTATCAGGGCCACTTTCGGCACTCTGGGCCCTGCTGGGAACGCGCGGGCGGTCGTCACTGAACGCCCTAAAGCTGTGAGGATGCTAGGCCGGCCGGTACTCTAGGGGCCAGTCCCTAGTACTTGTGGGCTAGAACAAAAAAGCTAGGGAAGAGTCTCTAGAGGATGTCTTTGGAGAGCGTCGCCAGGAACTCTTTGTTTTCGGTTGTCTTGGACAAGCGCTGCAGCATCAGCTCGGTGCCCTCGGTGCCGCCACCGATGGCGGAGATCATGCGCCGCATCAGCCACACCTGCCGCAAAGTGGTGTCATCGAACAGCAGCTCTTCGCGACGGGTGCTCGAGCGCTGGATGTCGATGGACGGGAATACCCGCCGTTCCGACAGCTTGCGATCCAGGAACAGCTCCATGTTGCCGGTGCCCTTGAACTCCTCATAGATGACCTCGTCCATGCGGGAGTTGGTGTCGATGAGGCAGGTGGCGATCATGGTCAGGCTGCCGCCGCCTTCGATGTTGCGGGCAGAGCCGAAAAAGCGCTTGGGCGGCTGCAAGGCGCTGGGGTCGACTCCGCCGGACAGCGTGCGGCCGCTGGGCGGGACGTCCAGGTTGTAGGCGCGCGTCAGCCGGGTGATGCTGTCCAGCAGGACCACCACGTGGCGCCCGGCCTCGACCAGGCGGCGGGCCCGCTCCAGGGCCATGCCGGCCACACGGGTGTGGTTCTCGGTGGGCTCGTCAAAGGTCGAGGCGATGATCTCGGCCTGGATGGAGCGGCGCCAGTCGGTGACCTCCTCGGGCCGCTCGCCGATCAGCACTGCCATGACGTGCACGTCCGGATAGTTCTGGACGATAGCCCTGGCGATAGCCTGCTGCAGCATCGTCTTACCGGCTTTGGGCGGCGAGACGATGGTGGCGCGCTGGCCGCGGCCTATTGGCGCTACCAGGTCCACCAAGCGGGTGGACAGGTTCTTGGGGTCGGTTTCCAGGATGAACCGCTCGCGGGGAAAGATCGGCACCAGGCTCTCGAAGTGGGGCCGCCGTTTGGCGATCTCCGGCTCCTGGCCATTCACCGCCTCGACACGCAGCAGGCCGTAGTACTTCTCGTTGTCCTTGGGGGGCCGGATCTGGCCTGACACGAGATCACCGGTGCGCAGCCCGAAACGGCGGATCTGCGATTGGGAGACGTAGATGTCGTCGGGCCCGGGCAGCAGGCGCTCCTGGCGCAGGAAGCCGAAGCCATCCTCGACGATCTCGAGCACGCCGGCGCTGAACACGTTGCCGGTGGACTCGGAGTAGTTCTGCAGGAGCTTGCAGACAAGCTCCTGCTTTTTCATGCGGCTGTAGCCGGCCAGGTCGATGTCGCGGCCGACATCCTGAAGCTCAGTTAGGGGCTTCTGTTCCAGATCGGAGAGGGTCACAGGGTTACTCCCGGACAAAGTGGGGAGCGGCGCCGGGCGGCGCTCGCTTGGCGAGAGTATAGCGCGCTCTAGCTCGGGCCGCCGTTCCTGTAGGGCTCGCCGCCCTCCCAATGGTGCTCCGCGTCGATGCGGCGCACGGTCCGGGTGCGGGAACGCATCACGATTGAATTGGTGGTGGCGCCATTGCCGAAGAAGTGCACGCCTTTGACCAGCTCGCCGTCCGTTACCCCTGTGGCGGCGAAGAACACGTCGTTCGATCGGATCAGGTCGTCGCTGGTGAACACCCGCTTGAGGTCCGCTTCGGGCAGGCCGGCCTCGAGCGCCTCGCGCGTCTCGTCCTCGGAGCGCGGCCAGAGCTTGCATTCCATCTGTCCGCCCAGGCACTTGGCGGCTGCCGCGGCCAGCACCGCCTCGGGCGCGCCACCGACGCCCATCATGACGTCCAGGCCCGTACGAGAGTGGAGGAAGCAGGTGATGGCGCCGGCTACGTCGCCGTCGGGGATGAGCTTGATCCGGGCACCGGCCTCGCGCACCTGCGTGATTAGGTGCTCATGACGCGGGCGGTCGAGGATGACCACGGTCAGGTCCTTTATCTCGCACGCCTGCGCGCGAGCAATGCGCCGCAGGTTCTCGGGCGGTGGCGCTTCGATGTCAATCACGCCGGCCGCCTCTTTGCCCACGGCGATCTTGTCCATGTACACGATCTTTGGCGGGAAGTACATGCTGCCTGCTTCGGACACGGCCACGACCGCGATAGCGTTCGGCAGGCCCAGCGCCGTCAGCCTGGTGCCGTCGATCGGATCCACCGCGACGTCGGCCTTAGGCGGCATGCCGTTGCCGATCTTTTCGCCGATGAACAGCATCGGCGCCTCGTCCTTTTCGCCCTCGCCGATGATCACCGTGCCGTCCATGTCGACGGAGCTGAGCGCGAAGCGCATGGCGTCCACCGCAGCCTGATCGGCGGCGTCTTTGTCGCCGCGGCCCATCCAGCGAGCGGCGGCGATGGCGGCGGCTTCGGTTACGCGGACGAGCTCCAGCGCCAGGTTGCGCTGCAGAATAGCTTCGGGCATGCGCCCATTGTAATCAGGTAATCAGGTAATCAGCTAGTCAGCCGACGGACAGCACCTCACGCCGCGCCTCGTGCAGGAAAAAGTCGCGCCCCCAGCTATCGGTCAGCCGCACCACCAGCTCCATACTGCTGGATGAGGGCTGTACATCGCGCACCTCGCCGGACACCCACAGGTTGCCCAGCTTGAGCCGCAGCGCCCCGCCCACGGGCACATCTACGCCGCGCGCCAAGCTGACGTGCAGCTGGTTGCGGCTGCCGCGGATCAGCCTGCCATAGCGCGAGAAGGTCTGCAGATCGCCCTCGCCTTGCAGGTAGCAGCGAGCGGCCAGCGGATACTCTCGCGTGCGGTGCGCGTCCCACTCCAGGCAGCCGGCGGCAATGGCGCGCTGCTCCTCGTCGCGCAGGCCCGAGAACTCGAACCCGATGGCTTGGGCTTCCTCACCGTTGGGCCGGGTGTAGGCCGTGGACCGCTTCACCTCAATGCGCGGCTCCAGCCAGCTCAACGAGGTTGGCAAGGCGAAGCGCATGTGCCCCGTGACGCCGAGACGTACTTCCAGGGGCTGCTCGGGCCGGAACAGGCTGCCCACGGTGGAGAGGTCGACGATCACTCCCTGACAGGAGGCATGGCCGAGCCGCAGCGCAGCCTCGACGTCCACGCTGGTGCGCGGCGCGCGGCGCTGCTCTTCCCAGCTCAATCGCTTATGGACTGGCGCCGCGCTTCGTGCAGGAAGAAGTCCCGGCCCCAGCCTTCGATGCGCAACGAAACGTCCATCTCAGCCGGCCCTTCGGAAATGGTCTCGACCCGGCCCGCGATCCAGGTACGAGCCATCTTGAGGCGCAGCCCCATGCCGCGGGAAATGGATGAGCCCACCGGCAGGGTCAGGTGCAGATAACTGCGTGTGCCGCCCAACAGCTGGCCGAAGCGGGCATAGTGGGTCATGCCGCCCTCGCTCTGGACGAAGCAGCGAGCTGACAGCTCATACTGTCGCATGCGATGGCTGTCCCATTCGCGGCAGCCGGCGACAATGGCCTCCTGCTGCTCGGCGCTGAGTCCGGAGAACTCCATGCCAACTCCCTGGCCTGCCCCGCCGCTGGAACGCGTGAAGCTCTCGATGCGACGCACCGCGATATTCGGCTCCAACCAATCGGGCGTAGTTGGCAGCGCGAAGCGCAGCGTGCCGCGGCTGCCAAGGCTGACTTCGATCGGCGCCTCGGGCACAAACAGGCAGCCCAGATGGGACAGGTCGCGGATCACGCCCAGGTAGGTGCGCAGGCCGCTGAGGTGGAACTCAGCCTCCACGTCCACCACCGTGCGTGGCGCACGCCTCAGGTCGGGCCCGTTGCTCATGGCGGGAAGGATACTGCTAGCATGGGGCCTCGATGAAACGAGCACCCATCTGTGCGGCCGCCCTGCTGAGCCTCCTGCTGGTCGCTTGCGGAGGCGGCGTCGCGCCCGCGTCAGCGCCGGTATCGTCCACGGCCACGAAGCCTGCCAGCGCCAGCGCGGCGGCCTCGGCGCCGGCTGGCGCGTCCGCCAAGCCGGCGGCGTCGGCCGCTGCCAGCGCCTCGGCCAAGCCGGCCGCGTCGGGCGCGGTGCAGCTCAAGGTGGCTCACGTCCCCAGCACGCTGTTCTCGCCGCTGTACGTCGCCATCGACAAGGGCTACATGAGCCAGCAGGGCCTGACCGTGGACTTGACCACGGTCACCGCCGGCCAGGATGCCCAGGCGTTCCTGGCCAATGGTCAGCTCGACGCGGCGGTAGCGGGCATTGCCGCGGCTACTTTCAACGCCATCAACCAGGGCCTGGACCTGCGGATCGTCGGCTCGATGGGTGTCGCGCCCGAGAATGCCGACCCTTCCGCGCTCATGGTCCGCACCGACCTGCTGCAGTCGGGCGCGGTTAAGGGCGTCGCCGACCTGAAGGGCAAGAAGGTGGCCCTGAGCGGCGGCATAGGCGCCACCGCGTCCTACTACATGGCCCAGGCGCTGGCCAAGGCCAACCTGAAGCTCACGGACGTCGAGGTCGTGAACATGGGCTTCCCGGATATGGTGGCGGCCTTCAAATCCAAGGCCATTGACGCCGGCCTGCCCCCGGCGCCGTTCACCACGGAGATCCTGAAAGACGCCTCAGCGCAGATCCCCGACTTTGGCCACCTGACGCGCGGCGTATCGGGCACGGGCACCGTCTACGGGACGCGGCTGCTCCGCCAGGACCGCCAGCTGGGCCAGAAGTTCTTCAATGCCCTGGTCCGCGGCGCGGCCGACGTCCAGGCCGATAAGGCTCGCCAGCCCGAGAACCTCGACATCCTTTCCAAAGCCACCAAGCTGCCGGGCGACACCTTAAAGACGATGGCGCTCTACAACTTCAAGCCTGACCTGGCGCCCGACACGGCGACCTACGACAACATGCAAAAGGTGTTCATCCAGGCGGGCATCCTGAACTTCCCGCAGCCACTGCCTACCGACAAAGTGGTGGACGCGGAGTTCAGCAAGAATGCGAAGACGGGTTAGCTTCCTCTCGGCTCAAGAAAATGTCTGACGCTTACACGGTTTCCAAGGTAGGCCAAGGGGTTCAAACTCAATTCAGTGCGAGCCCGGCGGATCGTCGATCTCGGTGTTTAGCAGAGCGTCGCTCTAGCTGACCTTCAGCGACACGGATTTGCGGCGTTTTCGGTCGGTTCCACCCATTATCACTACCTGGGCGGCTTCGCCCAGCTGCTCGTTGGCGTTCAGCAGCTCAATCCCGTAGACAGATCCGTCTGGGGCTAGATCGACATTCAGGTCGTCGCTCACGCACACTGTTTGAACCTGCCAGTCGGCGTCGTCTGGCCGGGGCTGCTTTAGCCGCAGGTAGGCGACGTTGTGATGTGGATCGTAGGTCAGCTCCATCGTGGCCTCAAAAATACTTCGTCACAAGGGTAATTACCAGCCAGCCATCCTCGTCAACTGCATAAGCCTCGACTCGCTTGGCTGCATAAGTACGTCCTCGCCACTCGGCGTTGAATGGGAAGTCCAGACGAAAGCCCTTGCGCCCACGCTTCGCCTCGAACTGTTCGCCGCGCCTGACGGGTCTCCATGATTTCTTCTACGGTAGCGCCCCGTTCCGCCAGCCGCGTCTGCGCGTGCGGATGAAGCCGGACGCTGACCGGTTTCTCAGCCAACCACCAGGTTTATCAGCTTGTTCGGGACGTAGATCACTTTTCGGACCTGCGAGCCGTCCAGGAAACGCTGCACGCGCGGCGAGGAGCGCGCCAGCCCCTCGACGTCGGCTTGGGGCATGTTCAGGGCCGCTTGGACGGTGTCCCGCACCTTGCCGTTGACCTGGACGACGATGGAGCACTGATCCACCACCAGCAAGCTCTCGTCGTAGGCTGGCCAGGGCTGCTGGTGGATGCTGCCCCCATCCGGGTGCCGCTCGTGCCACAGCTCCTCGCTCATGTGCGGCGCGATGGGCGCCAGCAGGATCAGGAGCGTGTCCAGGGTCCCGGCCGAGCAGCCATTGTCGCGCAGATGGTTGCTGAGCTCGTGCATGGCCGCCACGGCGGTGTTGAGGCGGAAGTCCTCGATGCGTTCCGTCACGTCCTTGATGGTCTGGTGGAGCAGCCTGATCGTTTCCGGCGAATCTGAGCCGGTGGGCGCGAACGCCAGCTCCCAGACGCGGTTCAAGAACCGGAACTGTCCGCGGGGGCCATCGTTGTCCCAGGCGTTGTCCAGCTCGAAGGGACCCATGAACAGCTCGTAGCAGCGCAGCGCGTCGGCGCCGAAGCGCTCCACCACCTCGTCGGGCGTGACCACGTTGTCGCGCGACTTGGACATCTTCTGCCCGTCGGCGCCGTAGATCATGCCCTGATTGCGCAGTTTCTTGAACGGCTCGCGGAAGCCGACGATGCCGGCGTCGGCCATGACCTTGGTCCAGAAGCGGGCGTACAGCAGGTGCATCACCGCGTGCTCGGCGCCACCCACGTACACGTCCACCGGCAGCCAGTAGTCGACTGTCTTGCGGTCGAACGCCGCTTTCGATTCGTGCGGGTTGGGAAAGCGCAGGAAATACCACGACGAGCAGGCGAAACCATCCATCGTGTCGGTCTCCCGCCGGGCCGGGCCGCCGCAGGTGGGGCAGGTGGTGTTCACGAATTCGGGCACATTGGCCAGCGGCGACTGCCCCGTGCCAGTCGGCTCAAAGCGCTTGATCTCGGGCAGCGGCACCGGCAGCTGGTCCTCGGGCACGGGCACGATGCCGTCCTTGTCGCAGTAGACGATTGGAATCGGCGCGCCCCAGTAGCGCTGGCGCGAGATGAGCCAGTCGCGCATGCGGAAGTTGACCTTGCGTTTGCCCTTGCCGGTGCGCTCCAGCCAGGCGATGAACTTGTCGACCGTGTCCGGCCCCTCGATGAAGCCGTCGAACTGGGCCGAGTTGCACATCACACCGCCATGGATGCTGGCCTCCGTCATCTTCTCGGCGGTGAGGTTGCTCCTCGGTTCCAGGAAGACCAGCCGGATCTCGATGCCGAACTTGCGGGCGAACTCGAAGTCGCGCTGGTCGTGGGCCGGCACGGCCATGATGGCGCCCGTCCCATAGCCCATCAGCACGTAGTCGGCGATCCATATAGGTATGCGCTCGTCGTTCACCGGGTTTACGGCATACGCCCCGGTGAACACGCCCGTTTTCTCGCGTTCCGTCGACAGGCGCTCGATGTCGCTGGTCACGCGCGCTCGCTCCTGGTAGGCGCGAACCGCCGCCCGCTGTTCGGACGTTGTGACCTGGTCCACCAGTGGATGCTCCGGCGAGAGCACCATGAAGGTCGCGCCGAACAACGTGTCGGGCCGGGTGGTGAAGACGACGACGCCCTGGCCGCCGCCCTCGACCTTGAACACGACCTCAGCGCCCTCGGATCGGCCAATCCAGTTGCGCTGCATGGCCACGATCCGCTCCGGCCAATCGATGGTGTCCAGGTCGTCCAGCAGCTGGTCGGCGTAGTCCGTGATCTTGAAGTACCACTGCTCCAGGTCCTTCTTCTGGACGCGCGTTTCGGGGTGCCGCCAGCAGTAACCGTTCTCCACCTGCTCATTGGCCAGGATGGTCTTGCACTCGGGGCACCACCACTGCGAGCCCTTGGCGCGATAGGCCAGCCCACGCTTGTAGAGCAGCAGGAAAAACCACTCCGTCCAGCGGTAGTACTCAGGGTCGGTGGAGTTGATCTCCTTGCTCCAGTCGTAGGACAGGCCCATAAGGCCCAACTGGCGCTTGTAGTTGGCCACGTTCTTGGCCACCGTTTCGGCGGGCGGCACCTGGCGCAAAATCGCCTCGTTCTCGGCCGGCAGCCCGAAGGCGTCCCAGCCCATGGGGTGCAGCACGTTGAAGCCCTGCATGCGCTTGAAGCGCGAGTACACGTCGGTGGGGATGTAGTTGTGGCCGTGGCCCACCGACAGGCCGGAGCCGGACGGATAGGGAAAGAAGTCCAAGCAGTAGAATTTGGGCTTGTCGAAGCCCTCCGCTATGCGGTACAGCCCCTGCTCTTCCCAGGCGCCCTGCCACTTGCCCTCGAACTGCGTGGGCTGGTACTTCCGCGCCATGGTTCCTAAATGATAGTAAGGGGCGCTCGACCTTAACGCCGACGTTAGACTGGGCCAAAGATGCAGTACGACCGCCGGGCTGTTACCGCCGCGGCCGTGCTGCTGTGTGCCGGCGCGGTCAACGCCGCCCTCAGCAACAACGTGGTCACGGTGGCGTTCCCCATATTCGCCGAGGAGTTCCACACCTCGCCGGCCGTGGTGGTCTGGATAGCCATCGCCTTCACGCTCACCAATGCCAGCCTAACCACCACGTTCGGCCGGCTGTCGGATATGCATGGGCGGCGGAATTTCTACAGCCTGGGCATCGCGGTGTTCCTAACGGGCTCGATCCTGTGCTCGACCAGCGGAGGCATCGTTCAGCTGATCGTGTTTCGGGTCATCCAGGGTGTGGGCTCAGCGCTGGTCAACGCCAACTCGATGGTCTACCTGGTCGAGATCTATCCTGCCAATCGGCGCGGTTTCGTGGTCGGGCTGTGGGAGGCCTGCATCGGTGTTGGCATCGCGGTTGGTCCGATCCTCGGCGGCGGACTGCTGTCGATCTTTGGCTGGCGCTCAGTCTTCTTCGTGAGCATCCCCGTGGCGGTGACCATCCTGGCGCTGGTGCCGCGGTACATGTTCGAGCCAAATCGGCCACGCCACAAGCAGCAGTTCGACTTCCTGGGATCGGGCTTCTTTACGGCGGCTGTGGCGACGCTGATGTTCGCCATCACCGAGGGGCACGACTTCGGCTGGAGCTCGCCGCCGGTCCTCGGCTGCTTCGGCTTTTTCGTGCTGTGCGGCGCCGGCTTCATCTACACCGAGCTGCACACCGCGCAGCCCATGATCAACCTGTCGATGTTCCGCGATTGGACCTTCAGCGCCGGAAATGTCGCGAAGATCTTCGCCTATCTGCCGTTCTCCGCCCACAGCTTCCTCCTGCCGTTCTACCTGGAGCAGGCGATGGGGCTCACGCCGGCCACCGTCGGCCTGTCGCTCACGCCGCTGCCGGTCGGGATGGTCGCCACATCGCTGATCGCCGGCCCGCTGTCGGATCGCATCGGCACCCGTAAGTTGGCGCCGGTCGGCTGTGCCGTGCAGGTTGTTGCCGCTGTGCTGCTGACGCAAGTGCGTCCCGAAAACGGGGTGGGGCGGCTGCTGCTGGCTCAGCTGCTGGCCGGGCTGGGCATGGGCGCGTTCATCGCGCCCAACGACAGCTCCATCCTGTCGGCCACCCCGCACGACCGTATCGGCGTGGCGAACGGCATCATGGCCATCAGCCGGCAGCTGGGCATCGTCAGCGGCTACTCGGTCGCGGGTGGCCTGCTGGCTGCCCGCCTGGCGGCCAACGCGGGCCAGTTCGTGCCCAGCTTTCACCAGGTGTACGTGGTGCTGGCAGGCATCGCCTTCGTTGGCATCTTCTTCGCGGCGGCTCGCGGAGCTCTCCCTCTCCCTCTGGGAGAGGGTCGGGGTGAGGGTATGCCGGTCAGCCAGCCGAGTGTCGCTCGCTAGACTTCCACGCGTGAACACGCGGGTCGTCGTAGCAATGAGTGGCGGAGTGGACAGCTCTGTGGCCGCTGCCCTGCTGGCCGAGCAGGGCTACGACGTCGTGGGCGTGATGCTGCGGCTGTGGGCCGGCGGTTGGTCTGAGGAGACGCCCGCCGGCAACCGCTGCTGCTCGATCGACGCCGTTGACGATGCCCGCCGAGTGGCCAACCAGTTCGGCTTCCCCTTCTATCTGATCAACGCCGAGACCGACTTCAAGCGCCACGTCGTCGACTACTTCCTGGCCGAGTACGCCAGCGGCCGCACGCCCAACCCGTGTACCGCCTGCAACCACCACATCAAGTTCGATTTCCTGCTACGCCGCGCAATGGCCCTGGACGCCGAGTTCCTGGCCACCGGTCATTACGCCGGGCTGCGCCGCCATGAGGACGGTACGGTCGAATTGCTGAAGGCGGCCGACGAGGCCAAGGATCAGTCCTACATGCTGTACATGCTCGGCCAGGAGCGGCTGCGCCAGCTCATGTTTCCGCTTGGCGATCTGACCAAGGCCCAGGTCCGGGCCGAGGCGGAGCGGCTGCGCCTGCCGGTTGCCAATAAGCCTGAAAGCCAGGACATTTGCTTCGTCGGCAACGACTACCGCGACTTCCTGGCACGGCACATCCCCCAGGCCATTGCGCCGGGCGAGCTGGTGGACACCGCCGGCAATGTGGTCGGCCGCCATGGCGGGCTGCCGCTGTACACCATCGGCCAGCGCTCAGGTCTGAATCTGGCGCGTCCGGAGCGCTCGTACGTGGTGGCTCTGCAGCCCGAGGCCAATCGCATCGTGGTCGGCCAGGAGCCAGATCTGCTGCGGCATGCCGTTCGCGTGCGGCAGCCGGCCTTCAACGTCGAGCCGCCGACGCCGGAGCGGGCGCTAGCCGCCAAGGTCCGCTCGCATGGGCAGCTGGCGGCCTGCCGCCTGGAGCGCCAAGGTGACTACGTCGACGTGCGCTTCGAGGAGCCGCAGCTGGCCGTCTCGCCCGGCCAGATCATCGTCTTTTACGACGGCGACGTGGTCGTCGGCGGCGGCATCATCGATTGAGCGGCGCGGCCGAATTCGTCCTCAGCCCCGGGCTCACGCTATCGCTGTTCCTGGCCGTGATCTACACCGTGGCCGTGCACCTTTTCATGGGCTTGGGCTTCCGCCGGCTGCTGTGGCACTGGCTGCTGGCTATTGCCGGCATGGCCGCCGGCGCCGCGCTGGCCGTGCGCGCCAACAGCCATCTGCCGACGCTCGGCGATGCACACCTCATCGAGAGCAGCCTGGCAGCGCTCGCCATCCTGCTGCTGGCCGCCTGGCGAGACCGGCTTACGGCCGAGACGCCCGCTCGCTAGCGGCAGCCCGCCGCTATACTGAAATCCCATGAATTCGGACCAGGTGCGCAGCACGTTCTTGGAGTTTTTCCAAGCTCGTGGGCACCATCTCATGCCCAGCTCGAGCCTGGTCCCGCTGAACGATCCGACCGTGCTGCTGACGCCCGCGGGCATGCACCAGATGCAGCCTTTTTTCATGGGTAAAGCCAAACCCCCGGCCAAGCGCCTGACCAGCTGTCAGAAGTGCTTCCGAACGACGGATATCGAGAGCGTCGGCGACGAGCGCCACCTGACGTTCTTCGAGATGCTGGGCAACTTTTCGATCGGCGACTACTTCAAGGAAGGCGCCATCGAGTTTGCCTGGGAGCTGCTGCGCAAGGGCTATGGCCTGCCGGAGGAGCGGCTGTACGTTACCTGTCATCCGACCGATGACGAGGCGCCCGCGCTGTGGCGGAAGATTGGCGTCCCACAAGCGCGCATCTTCACCGACGAGACCAACTGGTGGGCCATCAAGGGTTCGGCGGGCCCATGCGGGCCCGACTCCGAAATCCACTTCGACCGTGGCGCCGACAAGGGCTGCCGCCGGCCCGAGTGTGCGCCCGGATGCGATTGTGACCGTTTCCTCGAGATTTGGAATCTGGTGTTCACGCAATTCCTGCAGAACGAGAACAACGAAGTGGTTGCCGAGCTGCAGCAAAAGAACATTGACACCGGCGCTGGCCTGGAGCGCATCTGCCTCGTGCTCCAGGACAAGCCGACCGTCTACGAGACGGATCTGTTCTGGCCCATCCTGGAGAAGGTTCAGCAGCTGACTGGCCGTCCCTATGACCCTCACCCTAGCCCTCTCCCAGAGGGAGAGGGAACAGTGCGCAGCATGCGCGTCTTGGCTGACCACGGCCGGTCGATGACCTTCCTGGTGGGCGACGGCCTCGAGCCCGGCAATGAGGGCCGCGGCTACATCCTGCGGCGCATCATCCGGCGGGCAGTCCGCCATGGCCGTCTGCTTGGGTTGGAGCGCCCATTTCTAACGGAGCTAGCAACCGCAGTGATCGAGCGGATGGCCAACGCGTATCCTAATCTCGCGCACGACCGGACCTCCATTTTGGAGGTCATCGGCACTGAAGAGGAGAAGTTCAACCAGACCCTGGCCCAGGGCATGAGCATCCTCGAGAGCATGCTCGAGAACCTGGACAAAGGCGAGCAGCTGCCCGGCATCGCCGCGTTCCGCCTGTACGACACGTACGGCTTCCCGCTGGAGGTCACCCAGGAGGTTCTGGCTGAGCGCGGCTTTGGCGTGGACGAGACCGGGTTCCTGGCGCAGCTCGAGCAGCAGCGCACCCGCAGCCGTGCGCCGGTGAAGGGCGGCGCGGGACTGGGCACCTTACCCGACGTGTACCGTGAGCTGATGAAGCGGACCGGGCCCAGCGAGTTCCTGGGCTACGAGACGTGCGAAGGCGATGGCGAGATCGTGGGCCTCGTCAAGAATGGCGAGCCGGCCAAGAGCCTCGTTGCTGGCGACGAGGGCGAGATTGTCCTCTCTCGCACGCCGTTCTACGCGACTGGCGGCGGCCAGGTGGGTGACACCGGCCGGCTGGAGTCCGGCGACGCGATCTTCGCCGTGGCCACAACCACCAAGCCGATCGCCGACCTGATCGTGCATCACGGGACGCTGACCAGCGGCGAGCTGCACGTGGGCGACCATGTTCACGCCATCGTCAATGAGGCTGCCCGCTGGGATACAGCCCGCAACCACACCGGCACGCACATCCTGCACGCTGCCCTACGTCAGGTGTTGGGCGAAAAGGCCACGCAAGCTGGCTCTGTCGTCGAGCCCGACCGGCTGCGATTCGACTTCCACTGGTCTGCGCCGTTGACGGACGAGCAGATTCGCGAGGTGGAGCGCATTGCCAACGAGCAGATCAGACGTGATGAGCAGGTCCAGACCGAGGTCCTCACGCCGGAAGAGGCCTTCGAAAAGGGCGCCATCGGCTTGTTCGAGGAGAAGTACGGTGACCACGTCCGAGTGGTCAGTGTGCCGGGCTTCAGCATGGAGCTGTGCGGCGGTACCCACTGTCGAGCCACGGGGCAGATCGGCGAGCTGGTGATCGTCGACCAGGAGAGCGTTGGCTCGGGCATCCGCCGCGTCGAGGCGCTGACCGGCCGCCGGGCCGCCGAGTACGTGCGCGATCGCCTGGATACGCTCAGAGCTGCTAGTCAGGCGATGCCGGGCACGCCTGAGGCCGAGCTGCCCAAGCAGATCCAGCGTCTGCTCGAGGAGCTGAGCCGCAAGGACAAGCAGATCGAGCGGCTCAAGCGCGAGGGCAGTGGCGGTGAGGCCGAGCAGCTCGTGGCCAAGATCAAGGGCAACGATGGCCAGACACAGGTCCTGGCGGAGACCATCGAGGCAGACAATCGTGACGACCTTCTGCGTTTAATCGATCGGGTCAAGACGCTGCGGTTCTCCGGCGTTGTTACGCTAGGCGCCGTCATCGACGGCAAGCCGGCCTACGTTACGCTGGTGACCAAAGACCTGGTCGGCCGTGGCGTTCAGGCCGGCGACATCGTGCGCGCCGCCTCGCTGGCCTCTGGGGGCAGCGGGGGCGGCGGCCGCCCTGATCTGGCCCAGGGCGGTGGCAAAGATGCCGGCAAGCTCACCGCCGGCCTTGAGGCGGCCGCCCAGGCAGCCAGAGAGCGGTTGGACCAGGCCTGAGCGCCTCGTCTTTTGTCATGCTGACCGCGCTGAGGCATCCGTTCCGGGGTGCGGATTCCTCGCATTGCTCGGAATGACAAAACGGCGCCATGATACGAGAAAGTTCTTCGCCTTCGGCTCAGAATGACATGAATACCCGGCTCGACTGGCGCCAGGCGATGAAGCTGGCCGACGACGAGAACATCGCCTCCATCCTGCTCAAGTTGGAGCAGGTGCCCACAAACGAGGTCGCCATCGTGGTGCCGCCGCAGTTGCGCACCTTCCGAAATCCGGTGAGCATGCGTTTGCTGCAGCGCAAGGCCGAGGACTTGGGCATCGACGTGACCATCGTCACCCAGGACGAGATGACGCGCCGGTTGTGCGCCGAAGTGGGCTTTGGGTGCTACGCCGACGTCGAGTCGTTCAAGCGCGACAACTCCCGGCCGCGCCGGCTGGAGCAGGCCCCACCCGCGCCTCGCTTCGGACTGCTGTCGCTGGTCGCCGGCCTGTGCCTGGTGAGTTTGGTGGCGTTCGTGGCCTATTTCGTCCTGCCGGCGGCGACTATCACCGTGACGCCCGCCTCTGCTCCGCTGGCTCTGGACGCGCCGGTTATCGTCGATCAGTCCATCTCCAGCGTCGATCTGGCCGCCGGCAAGATCCCGGCGCACGTGGTGGCCCAGGAGGTTGATGGCACTGCCACGGTTAGCGCCACCGGCCAGCGCGACGTGCCCAACCAGCCGGCGCGCGGCCTGGTCACGCTGACTAACCTCACCGATCAGCCGCTCACGGTGCCCCAGTCGACAGTGTTGTTGGGCGGGAAGGTGGCCTTCTTTACCACCCAGGACGCGCTGCTCAGCCCAACGATCAAGATCGCCGACACGCCCATCTCCGGCGCGGCCTCGGTCCCGATTCAGGCCGCGGATCCGGGGGAGGAGGGCAACGTGCCGGTGGGCGCTATCACTGCTGTTCAGGGGCCGCTGGCCTCCAAGGTGTCGGTCGTAAACAGGTCCGGCACGAGCGGTGGATCGAAGAAGAAATCGACCTATCTGTCATCGGACGATCAGGCCAAGGCCAAGAAGGCGCTGCTGGACGAGCTGCGGCAGCAGGCGCTCGACAAAATCCAGGGACAGATCGCGCGCAACGAGACGTTCCTGCCTAACCCATCTTCGGTCAGCGAAGGGGCCGTCGAGGAGCTGACGTATGAGGAAAGCCCCGAGCAAGTCACCGGCCAAACGCGGCTGCACATCAAAGTGCTCGTCCGAGGCCTCACCTTTCAGGGCGACGACGTGAACCAGGTAGTAGCCCAGGCGATGGAAACCGCCGCTCAGCGCCAGGCAGCCGGATCGCGGCTGTCCGACTCACCGCTGACGGTCGAGCCGCCGGCCGTCGTGGCTAACGATGGCGCGAGCGTGCGGCTGCAGGTCCATGCAACCGGCCGGACTGCGACGTCGCTGGATACTTCGACCCTGGCCGGCGAGGTGCGGGGGATGTCGCCAAGCGCAGCCCGCTCGACGCTGCTGGGCATGCCCGGTGTCGGCCAGGCGGACGTACAATTGTGGCCGGCTTGGGTCACCAAAGTGCCGTCTTTCACCTGGCGCATCGACACAGCCATCGCCCACCCATCCAGCTAAGGGCGCGCGGCGTGGGGCGGCTCATGGGCTTGGACCTTGGCGAAAAACGCATTGGAGTCGCGGTAACCGACGTTCAGCAGACCATGGCTTTTCCCGAGCGTGTGCTGGAACGCCGCTCGGCTAAGGCCGATCGCCAGGCTTTGGCCGCTCTGGTTGGCGAGCTCGAGATAGATCGCGTGATCATCGGTCTGCCACTATCGATGGAGGGGGAATTTGGCCCCAATGCGGAGCGTGCTCGGAGCTTCGGCCAGTACCTCGCGCGCGCCCT
>WNFB01001616.1_pt1 | contig 21920 bp, 23 predicted proteins | sample 5400501 | NCBI WGS metagenome assembly WNFB01 (sample SAMN13153341, study PRJNA577476) | soil metagenome | isolation source: 200 cm saprolite under Douglas fir tree site 2 hole 1 | place: USA:California | collected 2015-04-18 | reverse complement strand
GCAACTTTTTCGTCCTCGGTATTCACGAGCTGAGACACCAGGATTTGGGGGAAGAACCGGGCAAAGTTATAGAACTCGGTCGCGAATTCCCTGAGGTCCGCATCGGTGAGGTCCCCACTTGTGAAACGATCAAGATATGAATTGTTGATAGCTCCGTGTCCGAGTACGAAATTCTTCATCTCTAGGTAGAACGTCATGGGGCACCTACGGAGGCTAGACGGATGAGCCCTTCAGTGTCTTGTCATACTACAATCATAATATGCTTTTTATATTATATTATCAACTACGCGTGTATCAATAATAATAACATTAAATCAATTATTTATGACTATATTGTGAAAATGATGCGCGCATGAATGTTTCCAGTTCATATTGATATTATATAACTATACTATTATTCAATATAACTATTGTGTTATATTGTGCTCGCCAAGAAGTTCACTGCATGTGTGCGGGGTAGAGCAACAGCCGGGTGAATCCCGTTCCGCAGAGAGGAGGTGTCAGCATGAATCAAACGACAGGGATTGATCACATCACGCTCTGCGTGGAGAACCTCGATGCGGCGGGATTTCTGTTCACCAAGATCCTCGGTTTTGAGGTGATCTGGTCGGCTCGGGATGTGGGCAGCGACAAGTCGTCGATGGATACAGTCGTTGTGCAGCGGGGCAATGCAAAGATTGCACTCATGCAAGGCCGGGACAAACTCATGAAGTCGCAGATCAGCGAGTTCATCGAGAAGTACGGGCAGGGCGTGCAGCACTTCGCTTTAGAGGTTGATGACATTGACGCGGTGTGTCGTGAGTGGGAAGCGCACGGCGTGAAATTTAGTGGACCGGTGAAAGAAGGACGGGACGGATTCGGACCGCTCAAGCAACGCTTCACCTATTCGCTCTTCCCAGGGAGTGGGATGTTCATTGAATTGACTCAACGGCAGCACGGGGACGAAAAGGCGAAGACTTTTGTGAGAAGTACGGTTGAATCGTTGTACAAGGACATCGAACGCAACCAGGCCTCTGGTATCGAACGGACAATCATTGATTACGACTCATCTCCGATCCCCATGGAAAAAAAGCCGCTGAAGCAGGCGTCATGAGGAGAGTCTTGCTCTACGGGAGACGGGCCATGTATCTCAACAAGAAAGGCAAAGTTCCCAATCAAGCCCACGTCGGGATTCCCGAAGGGCTCTGCGAGGAGGAGCATGGGCGAGAAGGGTTTGCTGGGCCTGTCTCACATTTGTACCGAACGCATCCCCCGACTGGCTGGGTGAAGATCGAGGGGCCGCTGAAGCCGCGAGCTTTTGCCTGTGCCCAGCTTTCGATGAAGATGACACCACCCATTGCTGCTCGACCGATTCTCATGATGCAGAGCCAGGATGCGAGTCTCTACCTGTCGATCCACACTGCGACGATGGTCCACTTCGTACGGAATGCGGATGGAGACGAAGCGTACTTCGTGCATCAGGGCACAGGGAGATTTGAAACGGACTACGGAACTCTGCCTTACGAGCCAGGCGATTACGTGGTGATCCCCAAAGGAACGACGTATCGAACCCACGTCGATGCTGGCCCGTCGCTCTTTCTTCTCATCGAAACTCCGGAAGCGATCGCGGTGCCGGATCGGGGCCCCCTCGGCCAGCATGCACTGTTCGACAAGGGAGTCCTGGTTGCACCTGAACTTGGCGCAGTGGAATCGGCAGAGGCAACGTGCCAAGAGTGGGAGGTCCACATCAAACGACAAGGGGACTCGACGCGGGTGGTCTACCCCTTCTATCCAATGGACGTGGTCGGGTGGAAAGGAGATCTGTGGGTGGCCAAGCTGAACGTGCGTGATTTCCGGCCGGTCACGAGTCCCCGCTACCATTTACCGCCGAGTGTCCATGGGACGTTTCAGGCCGGCGGGTGCCTTATTTCCACCTTTGCGCCGAGGCCATTGGAAACCGACCCTGAGGCGTTGCACGTTCCCTTCTACCACCGAAATACGGATTACGATGAAGTGCTCTTCTATCATGAAGGAGACTTCTTCAGCCGCACGGGGATTCAGCCCGGGATGCTGACGCTGCACCCACAGGGTATCCACCATGGACCGCAGCCGCAAGCGGTGCAAGCCAGCAAGGGGAAAACACACACGAGTGAAGTGGCGGTGATGATCGAGTCTAAAACACCCTTCGCGGTGAGATCGGAGATGGAAGCGGTGGAGATCAAAGACTACGCCCTGAGTTGGAGTCGCCGATGAAACTTGTCACTTTCCGTGTTGCAACTCCTATTGGCACCTTCACGAGAGTAGGTGCGATTCACGATCAGAGCTATGTGGACGTGAACATGGCCTATGCTCGGTGGTTGGCTGACCAGCGTGAAGCGCAACCCTACCGCATGGCCAATGCTCAGGTCCCCGTGACCATGCTGGAGTTTCTCGAAGGAGGTCCGTCGACAATGGCAGCCGCGCGGCGGGCTATCGACTATGCCGTCACGCTCGGTCCTTCGCGCAAAGGCCCTGCAGGGGAGACCATTTTTTATCATGGAGCCGATGTCCCGATAGCCGCGCCGCTTCCCAATCCCCCTTCTCTGCGCGACTTCCCCGGTCTACTACAAGGGGAATCACCGGACCATTATTGGGCCGGACGAAGACCTGCCTTGGCCATTGGAAACTACGAAGTTGGACTATGAGTTGGAACTGGCCTGTGTCATTGGATGCAAGGGAAAAGACATTGCCGAATCGGAGGCGCAGGACTACATCGCCGGCTATACGATCATGAACGACTTCAGCGCGCGCGATATCCAGTTTCAAGAGATGGCCTGCCGGTTGGGCCCTGCGAAAGGCAAAGATTTTGCGACGGTGCTAGGCCCTTGCCTCGTGACTCCCGATGAGATCACGGATCTTGGCGCCCTGACGATGGTCGCGAGGGTGAACGGAGAAGAATGGTCGAGGGGGCGGTTCGGGACGATCCACTGGTCGTTCCCGCATATGATCGCGCATGTTTCTCGCGGCGAAATGATCTACCCGGGCGACGTGTTCGGCTCAGGAACGGTCGGAGGGGGATGCGGACTTGAAATGGATCGCTACTTGAAGCCGGGCGACATGGTGGAGCTGGAAATTCAGCCTATCGGGGTCCTGAGAACACGGGTGGTTGGTGCAACATAATGAGAGGAAGAGAATATGAGTGTCATGACAGATGAGCGGGCTCTCGCCGAGTTGGTGCAACGGCACCGCGAGCTCTACAACGGACCAGCGAACGATGGCAAGCTGGAAACGATCATTCGCGACGGCTCGCACACCGAGCTCACCGGTTGGGATATCCTGCGGGTCCTGCGGACCTCTCGGTCGGTCTTCTTCGACACCCATGTGGAAGTGGTGTCAGGCCACCACACGGCGACCTATCTGCGATTCGAGTCTGTCGCCCGTTTTCCAGAGCTGAGCAGGCTGTTGGCCCGGGATATGGCCGAGTGGATCAGACGGACATTTCACCACGATCCGATAACAGGCATCGTCGCGACCACATCAGCCGCGGAGGTGCTCGCCGAAGGGATTGCGGACGTACTCCACGACACGACGCGATTGCGCGTGACGTTGACGCCTTATAGTTGCGAGACCGGACGGATCGGGACGGACATCAAGGTCGGAGCGATCAAACCCGGCGAACACTTTGTGGCGCTCAACGATGTCACCACACGTGGGAACTGTGTGAGCAAGCTTGGGAAAGTTATCACCGACAACGGGGGGCTGCTGGCCGGGATGATGGTCTTCGCTCGTCGCGATAGTGGCCAGTTTCCCCTGATGGGAGACCTGATCGCACAACATCCCTTCTACTACACGACGGATCTCGATATGCCGCAGTGGGAACCGGCGCAGTGCCCTCTGTGCCGGATGAACAAGCCGTTACTGTCCTGGAGGGATCTGCCCGAACTCTGACGCACGTTCCACCCCTCGCCGAGGAGGATCCCATGAATCTGGCAGACGTGACACGAGACATCAAGCGAGCCGACCTTCTGCAGATGTACTACTACCTTCGGCTCACCAGAGCCCTGGAGGACCGCATCACTGCCCTCTATCGTCAAGGTCGGATCGTCGGCGGGGTGTACACCAGCTACGGGATGGAGGCCATTGCAATCGGCTATGCCTCGGCGCTTGAACGTGATGACGTCATCGCCCCCTTTCACCGGGACATGGGAGCCTTCCTCATCCGCGGCTTCACGCCCGGCGAAGTCCTCGCCCAGTACCTCGGCAAGCGCACTGGCCCCAGCAAAGGCAAGGACGGCAACGTACACATGGGCGATCTCAAGCGCGGCATGATCAGCTTTGTCAGTCACCTGGCCGACAATCTGCCTGTCGCGACCGGCATCGCCCTGGCGTTTAAGATTAGAGGGGAGCGCCGAGTGACCTTCACCGGCACCGGCGACGGCGGGACCAGCCGCGGCGACTTCCACGAAGCGATGAACTTCGCTGCGGTGCGCAAACTCCCCGTCGTGTTCTTCTGCAACAACAATCAATACGCCTATTCGACGCCGCAACGCCTGCAGATGGCAATCCACGATGTGGCCGACCGGGCGAAAGCTTATGGGATGCCTGGCGAGATCGTGGATGGAAACGACGTTGCAGCCGTGTACTTGGCCTCCACGCGTGCCATCGCGAGAGCCCGTGCCGGCGAAGGGCCCACCTTCCTCGAATTCAAAACGATGCGGATGCACGGCCATTCCGAGCATGACCCAGCCAAGTATGTTCCTCGTGAATTGCTGGAGGAATGGAAGAAAAAAGATCCGATCCTGAAAGCCGAGCAATTGCTCAACCAGCTCGGCTACGGGGCTGATGCGTATTTCCATGAGATTGGAGAGCGGGTGAAGAAAGAAGTCGAAGCCGGCCTGGAGTTTGCGGAGCAGAGTCCGCTGCCGGAAGGACCAGAAGTATTGGAGGGGGTCTTCGCGGAGGAAGCCGGCAGCTATTAGCTGACAGCAACAGCGTAAGAAGGAGCGCTTCCATGACGACTGAAACCGTGCAGCGACAGCAGGAAGTGACCTATCTTGAGGCGATCTCGCAGGCCCTGGACGAGGAGATGACTCGCGACGAACGGGTCTTTCTGATGGGCGAAGACATCGGCGCCTATGGCGGGGCCTTCAAGATCACCGAGGGCTTCCTTCAGAAATACGGCGAGTGGCGAGTCTTGGACACGCCGTTGGCCGAGTCCGGCTTTGTGGGAGCCGCCATCGGAGCCGCGATGATGGGCCTGCGCCCGGTCGTGGAAATGCAGTTCGCCGACTTCATCTCCTGCGCCTTCGACCAGATCACCGAGGTCGCGGCCAAGAACCATTATCGCTGGGGAGCCGCGGTGCCGATGGTCATCCGTGCTCCCTTTGGCGGCGGTGTGCATGGCGGCCCTTTTCACTCAGAATGTCCAGAAGGGTGGTTTTTCCACTCGCCCGGCCTCAAGATCGTAGCCCCGTCCACACCCTATGATGCGAAGGGGCTCTTGAAAGCGGCGATTCGTGACCCGAACCCCGTCCTCTACTTCGAGCACAAGTTTCTCTATCGCCGGATTAAAGCGGTGCTGCCGAGCGAGGACTACATCGTGCCGATCGGCAAGGCCGACGTCAAACGTGCCGGCAATGACATCTCGGTCATCACCTACGGCGCGATGGTCCATCTAGCGCTGGAGGCGGCTCAGCTGTTGGCGAAAGAAGACATCGATGTGGAAGTGGTCGATCTGCGCACGTTGATTCCGCTCGACAAAGAGACGATTTATGGATCGGTCCGCAAGACCAGCAAGGCCATCATGCTGCACGAGGATAATAAGACCGGTGGGATCGGCGCCGAGATCGCCGCGCTGGTGGCGGAGGAATGTTTCGACTGTTTGGACGGGCCGATTCTTCGTATCGCCCCGCCGGACACGCCGGTGCCGTTCAGCACGCCGTTGGAAGAGTATTTTCAGCCGAAGACGAGCGATATCGTCTCGGCGGCGCGGAAGTTGGCCGCGTACTAAAGGGCGTTACGCGTGAGACGTAAAACGTTAGACGATGGCGGCCTATTCCTTTTCATGAGATTTTCTTGTCTTGACGCTTCACGCTTCACGTCTGAGGAGGCAGCATGGCCACCGACATCTTCATGCCCCAGCTCGGAGAAAGCATCGCAGAAGGAACAGTCGTGAAATGGCTTGTCCCCGTCGGTGGGCTGATCGAAAAGGACCAATCCCTCTTGGAAGTGGAAACCGAAAAGGTAGCGTTGGAAATTCCCTCGCCGGCAACTGGTGTGTTAAGCGAGATCGTCGTCCAGGAAGGCGAAACGGTTCCTGTGGGAACCCTGTTGGCACGTATCGAGCGTACTCCTCCCTCCGAAGTGATCAACCGTGTCGGTGGGATGGTCGTCCGTCCTATGGAACTGGGTCACGAAGACGAAGACCGTCATTCTCCTGCCGTCCGACAACTGGCCAAGGAACACGGTGTCGATCTGTCGCAGGTGACAGGGACCGGGGCTGGCGGACGGGTGACCAAGAAAGATGTGCAGGACTTCGTCGCTCGGAGTGGCGCTGCCGCCAAGACAACCCCACCTGGCGATGAGCAGTCAATGGGTGAAGAAATGCTGCCCCTCACATCGATGCGCAGAACGATTGCCGAGCGGATGGTCCAGAGCAGCCAGACTTCAGCCCATGTCACGACTTTCTTTGAAGTGGACTTCTCGGGCATCGCCAAATTCCGAGAAGGCCGAAGCCTGACCTATCTGCCCTTCGTGATCCGTGCTGTGACCCGTGCTATTCGAGAGGTGCCGGTCGTGAACTCGTCGTGGGGCGATCAAGGCATCATCGTCAAGAAGGACATTCATGTTGGTATCGCCACAGCGTTGGACGATGGGCTCCTGGTGCCGGTGGTGCGATACGCGGATCGAAAGGGACTCCTGCAGCTCGCCAAAGAAGTGGCAGACCTGGCTGAGCGGGCCAGGTCCAAGAAACTGAATCCCGAGGAGGTCCAAGGAGGAACGTTCACGATCACGAACCACGGCGGATTCGGCAGCTTGCTCAGCACGCCGATCATTCATCAACCGCAGATTGCCATCCTCGGCATCGGCGCGATCCAGAAACGCGCGGTGGTTATCAACGATGTTATTATGATCCATCCGATGGGCTATCTCAGCCTGTCGTTTGACCACCGGGTCATCGACGGGGCGACGGCGGATCAATTCATGGCAAAGATCAAAGGGTTTCTCGAACAGAGTCACTGGGAACAAATCCTGTGACCGGGAAGACGTGAGGCGTCAGGCGAGAGTTGTGCAAAGGAGGTCCTGTCGTGAGTGAGAAAAAACAGGCGGTCATCGCGAGTGCAGTGCGAACGCCGATGGGGAGTTTTCAGGGGGTGTTCAGCGCAATCCCGGCAACGAAACTGGGCAGCCAGGCGATTGCCGAGGCCATGAAGCGAATCAATCTGAGGCCAGATCGCGTCGATGAAGTCTACATGGGCTGTGTCCTCAGCGCCGGGCTCGGCCAAGCGCCGGCCAGGCAAGCGTCGATCGGCGCCGGAATTCCGAACTCAGTCGGCGCAACCACGATCAACAAGGTCTGCGGGTCCAGCCTCAAGGCCGTGATCATGGCTTCCCACGCCATTGCGCTGGGTGAAGCAAAGATTATTGTGGCAGGTGGCATGGAGAACATGACCCGTGCACCGTACCTTCTGGAGAAGGCCCGGCAGGGGTATCGGCTCGGACATGCGGAGTTGGTGGACAGCTTGGTCAAAGACGGTTTGTGGGACGTCTATAACAATTTTCATATGGGCAAGGGCGGCGAACTCTGTGCCGCAAAGTACCGGTTGACCAGAAACGAACTCGACGACTTTGCGCTGGAAAGTTATCGGCGCGCCAGAGAAGCCATCGCCATGGGGACATTCAAACAGGAGATTGTGCCGGTTGAAGTGCCGCAGAAGAAGGGGCCACTCCTCGTTGTGGCGGATGATGAGGAGCCGAACCGGGTCGATCTGAAGCGCTTGCGCGAACTGAAACCCGTGTTCCAGGAGGAGGGAGTCCTGACCGTGGGCAATTCGCCTTCCTGTAACGACGGAGCGGCGGCGTTGGTGGTCATGGCGGAAGAGGAGGCGACAAGTCTGGGACTCACACCGATGGCGCGCATCGTCGGCTACGCAGGGGCGGCGCTCGCCCCAGAGTGGTTTACGATTGCCCCGGTCGATGCAATCCAGCTAGCGCTCAAGCAGACCGGTCTCTCGCTGGGGGATATCGACCTCTTTGAAATTAATGAGGCGTTTTCGGCTGTATCTCTCGCGATCAACCGCGAGTTAGGACTCGACCCAAAGAGAGTCAACGTCAACGGTGGAGCAGTTGCGCTGGGCCATCCGATCGGTGCCACCGGTGCGCGGATTCTCACGACCCTGGTCCATGCGATGGAGGCCCGTGATGCCCATCGAGGTCTCGTCAGCCTCTGCATTGGGGGAGGAGAAGCGTTGGCGATGATTGTGGAACGACCGTGAGTCAGGCAAGAGGCACGGGGCGAGAGGCGTTAGGTAAGACAATCCGAGGTGGTTATGAAACTCGATGACATCACAACCATCGGTGTGGTCGGTGCGGGCCAGATGGGCCGCGGCATCAGCCAGGTTTGCGCTACGGCAGGCTATCACGTTCTGCTGGTTGATGTTGCGGATCCGGCATTAACGGAGGCGCTCAGCAAGATTCGCGGCGGTCTGAGACGGGCCGTGGAACGGGGAAGTCTCACCGACCATCAAGCCGGGGCCGTCTTGGCGCTCATCCATCCGATGGTTCAGCTCGACCGGTTGCACGATGTGCAACTCGTCATCGAAGCGATCCCGGAAGATCTCGCCCTCAAGCAGGAACTCTTCAGCGAACTGAATCGGGTCTGCCGGCCGCTGACGGTCCTCGCCAGCAATACCTCCTCGATTTCGATCACGAAGCTGGGAGCCGCCTCCGGTCGGCCCGACCGAGTCATCGGCCTGCACTTCATGAATCCGGCCCCCGTGATGCGTCTCGTGGAAGTCGTGCGGGGGCTCGAAACATCCGAGCTAACAGTGAATCTGGCAATGGAACTGGCAAAGCGGCTGGGGAAAACTCCCGTGGAGGCCAAGGACGTACCGGGGTTCATCGTGAACCGTATCCTGATTCCGATGATCAATGAAGCCATCTTCACGTTGGAAGAGGGGGTTGCCTCAGCCGAAGACATCGACCTGGCGATGACGACGGGGGCGAATCATCCGGTAGGGCCACTGGCACTCGCCGATCGTATCGGGTTGGACACCGTGCTCGCCATCTGCGAGGTCCTCTACCAGGACTTGGGCGATCCCAAGTTTCATCCCTGCCCCTTGCTTCGACGTTATGTCGGAGCCGGATGGCTGGGGCGCAAGACCGGTCATGGGTTCTATGTGTATGAGGCAAGCGGCGAGAGGTACGAGGCAACGAGCAATAAGATCTGACTCTAGCCCCTAGCCGGAGGAACGGATCGATGCAAGAACGCAAACCCCGCTTCACCTCCCTCTCAGGTCTGGAAATCAATCGCGTCTACTCGCGCGATGATCTGAACGGTTGGTCGCCTGAGAACGATCTCGGCGCACCGGGGGAATTTCCCTATACGCGCGGCGTCTACCCCACCATGTATCGGAGCCGCCTCTGGACGATGAGGCAGTTTGCCGGATTCGGGTCCGCCGACGATACCAATCGCCGCTTCAAATACCTCCTCCAGCATGGGCAAATCGGACTCAGCGTCGCCTTCGACATGCCGACCTTAATGGGGATCGACGCGGACGACGTTCGCGCTCATGGCGAGGTCGGTCGCTGTGGCGTCGCCATCTCGTCGCTCGCGGATATGGACCGGCTCTTTGAGGACATTCCCCTCGACCAGGTCACCACGTCGATGACGATCAATGGCCCAGCCGCCGTCATTTTCGCCATGTATCTGGCTGTCGCGGAGAAACGCGGCATTTCGGTTGAACGTGTGGGCGGCACGTTACAGAACGACATCCTGAAGGAATACATCGCCCAGAAAGAATGGCTCTTCCCGCCAGAACCCTCGTTGCGCCTCATTACCGACACCATCGCCTACTGCGCGAAACAGGTTCCCAAATGGCATCCAGTCAGCATCAGCGGCTATCACATTCGCGAGGCCGGATCGACCGCGGTGCAGGAACTGGCCTTTACCCTCTATGACGGGCTGACCTACGTCGAGGCGGCCGTAAAAGCTGGACTTGCCGTGGACAGCTTCGCCCCGCAGCTCTCGTTCTTTTTCAACGTCCACAACGACTTGTTTGAGGAGATCGCCAAGTTCCGGGCCGCCCGCAGGCTGTGGGCGCGCGAGATGGAACACCGCCATCACCCCAAAGATCCCCGATCGTTGCAGCTCCGCTGTCATGCACAGACGGCGGGCTGTTCACTGACCGCGCAGCAGCCCATGAACAACGTGGTCCGCACCACGTTGCAGGCTCTGGCGGCGGTGTTAGGGGGCACGCAGTCGCTCCATACCAACTCGATGGACGAAACGCTCGCCCTCCCCACAGAAGAGGCGGTCAAGCTCGCGCTCCGCACTCAGCAAATTATCGCTCACGAGACCGAAATCACGAACTCCATCGATCCGCTTGGAGGGTCTTATCATGTCGAGTCTCTCACGAACCGGCTCGAAGAGGGAGCGCGGGACTACTTCCGCAGGCTGGATGAGATGGGCGGGATGGTGAGCGCGATTCAGCGCGGCTTTCCGCAAAGGGAACTCCTCGACGCCTCGCAACGATATCAGCGTGAAATAGAGAGTAAGGAACGGATCGTTGTCGGTGTCAGTGACTATGTGGAGCCGGAGGAGCGCCATATTCCCACGTTGAAGATCGGGCCGGAGGTGGAGCAAGAACAGATCGCGCGCCTGTCTGATCTGCGCAAATCACGCGATCCGTTCAAGATGGCCGGTGTATTGGAGGAATTGCAAGAAGCGGCCTCCTGCAGCGAGAACGTGATGCCGTATCTGATCGAGGCGGTGAAAGCCAAAGCGACGTTGGGAGAAATTTGCGCGGCGCTCACGGAAGTGTTTGGGACGTATCGGGAGCCAGTGGTGCTATAGCGCGATTAACGATCAGCTTGAATTCGTCGCCTTGGACAATTTAGGCGACTCGTTCTTAGCTGAATGCTGACAGCTGAAGGCTGAATGCATGGTGCGCTCATGAAACTCGGAGCGTTTGAAATTTATCCGGTAACTGATGGCCGCTTTCGACTGGATGGCGGGGCCATGTTCGGGGTCGTCCCAAAAGTCCTCTGGCAGAAGTGCTGCGAAGCCGATGAGCTGAATCGCATCCCGCTGAGTCTCACCTGTCTGTTGATCCGGGCGAATGGGAAGAACATTCTGGTAGACACAGGGTTGGGCTCCAAGGAGGACGACAAGTTTCAGCACATGTTTGCCGTCGACCGAACCCCGACATTATTGGACTCCTTGAAGCGCCTGGGTGTCGGTCGAGAAGACATCCACATGGTCATCAACACCCATCTGCATTTTGACCATGCGGGCGGGAACACGATGAAACAAGAGAACGGGACCATCGTGCCCACCTTTCCCAACGCCCAATATTTCACTCAACACGGTGAGTTTGAAGATGCAGCCCGTGCTAATGAACGGACCAAAGCTAGCTACCGGCGGAACAACTTCACGCCGATCGCTCACGTGAATCAGTGGGACTTCTTGCACGGCGATTCGGAAGTACTCCCTGGGATTACTGCCATCGTCACCGCCGGCCACACGCGTTGCCATCAGGGCGTGAAGATCGAATCGGAAGGGAAGGTGGCCTTCTTCCTCGGCGATCTGATCCCAACCGTGTCCCATCTGCCTCTCCCCTACATCATGGGCTACGACCTGTTCCCCATTCAGACGCTCGAGACAAAGCGATGGATCTTGGACCGAGCCTTCGAGCAGCAATGGCTGTTGTTCTTTGAACATGATCCGTTGGTCCAGGCCGGGTATGTCCACAAGGATCAGGAAGGTAAATATTTTCTCCGTGAGGTGAAAACATGGCAGTAGCGGCGGCACCGATCCGGATCTTGATCGGCAAAGTTGGGCTCGACGGCCATGACCGCGGGGTAAAATTGATTGCGCGCGCGTTGCGTGACGCCGGCACAGAAGTGATTTACACTGGTCTCCACCAGACGCCGGAGCAGGTGGTCAGCACGGCGATTCAAGAGGATGTGGATGCGATCGGCTTGAGCATCCTCTCCGGCGCGCACAATACGCTCTTCCGGCGTGTGCTGGAGCTGCTGAAAGAACAAGGGGCCGGGGACATCGTCCTGTTCGGCGGAGGGATCATTCCCGACGACGATCTTCTCGCGCTCAAAACGGCCGGCGTGAAAGCCTTGTTCAGGCCAGGGGCTCCCATGAACGAGATTGTGGACTTTGTGAAAGGGCTCCGATCATGAGGCCGGTCTATATGATCAGCGGCGGGATCACGAAATTCGCCAAGGCGCATCAGGACAAGGACTTTCGTCTCATGGTGAAAGAGGCCTACGACTATGCCCTGCGAGATGTGCCGCGTTTCTCCAAAGACATGATCGACGGAGCCGTCGGATCCTATTTCTCCGATCATTTCACGAGACAGCTCAAGGCTGCGAGCATGGTGCAGGATTATCTCGGACTCTGCCCCAAACCGTCCAAACGAGTCGAAGGGGGAGGTGCGACCGGCGGCCTGTGTTTTCAGTCCGCGTGGGAAGCGGTGGCCTCGGGGCGCATGAATTGTTGCCTGGCCTTCGGGTTTGAAACGATGTCGCGCGTGAACACCTGGAAAGGGAACGAGTTCATTGCCCTCGCCTCCGACACGAATTTCGACTTCCCCGTCGGCGGATTCTACAGCGGGTACTACGCCATGATGGTCCAGCGCCACATGCATGAATTCGGTACGACGGTCGAGCAGATGGCGATGGTCTCGATCAAGAACCACGCGAACGCCCGCTACAATTCCTATGCGCAGAAGGCCAAACGGCTCACGATCAAACAGGTGCGGGAGTCCCCGATGGTGGCTACCCCGCTGACGATGGAAGACATCTGCACCATGTCGGACGGGGCGGCGGTCTGTGTCCTGGCATCCGAAGAGCTTGCCGAGAAGGTCTGCGACCGACCGGTCAAGATCACGGGGGTTGGCTCCGGATCCGACGCGATGCGGATGGCCGACCGGCCCCACGGCAAGGTGATCCTCCTGCCGCATGAAAGAGAAGCAGATTATCACCAGTTGAAATATCCCGGCGTCCACTCGTTCAGGGGCGGTCGCATGGCGGCGAAACTGGCCTATGAGATGGCGGGAATTCGCCACCCGGCAGAGGAATTGAGCTTCATCGAGCTGCACGACGCCTACACATCGTCAGAGATCCAGACCTATGAAGATTTGGGCCTCTGCAAGTATGGCGAGGGTGGTCACTTCGTGGAGAGTGGTATTCCGTTCCTGCCCGCGGTGGATTATGGTCTCGAACTGCCCAATCGAGGCCGGCTTCCCGTGAATCCCTCCGGCGGCTTGCTAGCCTGCGGCCATCCGGTCGGGGCGACAGGTTTGATGCAGGCCGTGTTCGCGCTCTGGCAATTGCAGGGCTCTGTCGGGAAGCATCTGGGAAACAACAAGCTGCAAGTCGAGAACGCCAAACGCGGTTTGATCCACAGCCACGCCGGCACGGGGACATATATTACCGTTTCGATACTCGAAGCGGCGTGACCAAACCAGTGAGGGGTGAGGGGTAAGAGGTTAGGGGGCGGAGGGAAGACCGATATGGAGAGCAAAGGCACCATCGTCTACGGAGTCGATCCCCTGGTCATTCACGACCATTATGAGATCGACTACCGGCACAGTTATGCGGAGGATTCCCCGTTCTTCATCGGACTGACGAAGGGAAAGCTCGTCGGCTCGCGTTGTACGGCTTGCGGTTATGTCTATGCCACCCCCCGCGCTCACTGTATGGAGTGCGGGGAACCGACGACCTGGCATGAGTTGCCGCTAACCGGCCGAATCCACACCTTTACCACTTGTCACTATGGTGGTGAACTGTTCCTTAAAGAAACGCCCTTCACGTTAATCCTCGTGGAATTCGACGGTGCTGACACGTTATTCCTCTCCCGTCTAATGGGGATCAAGCCGGACGCGGTTTACATTGGCCTGCCGGTGAACGCCCGTTTCGCCAAGACCCCATCCTTTAAGGTGACCGATGTGTGGTTCGAGCCTGCAGACAAGGCGTGAAGTGGGAGACACGTTGGCATTGGCCGACCGAATCAAGGCCGGAGAGGTCCGTACCGTCTCGCGTCTGATCACGTTATTGGAGAATGAGGATCCGGGCGGCGTCGCCATTCTTCGACTGCTTGTCTCGGACTTGCACCGTGCGGCTGTGATCGGGATTACCGGTTATCCGGGAGCAGGTAAGAGCACGGTGGTCGCCCAACTCGTGGCAGCCTATCGGCGTAGAGGCATGAAGGTCGGGGTCCTGGCCGTTGATATCAGCAGCCCCGTGACGGGCGGCGCCCTGCTCGGCGACCGCATCAGGATGCAAGAGCATACGCTCGATCGCGAGGTCTATATCCGGAGCATGGCCACTCGTGGACACCAGGGAGGGCTCGCCCACGCGACTAGCGACGCAACGTTGGTGTTGGAGGCGGCTGGGTACGAGGTCATTCTGATCGAGACGATTGGTGTCGGTCAGAACGAAGTGGACGTGGTTGATGTCGCCCACACCGTCGTGGCAGTCGTGGCGCCCGGCCTCGGCGACGAGGTGCAGGCGATGAAAGCCGGGTTGTTGGAAGTAGCGCACATCGTCGTCGTCAACAAAGGAGATCTTGCCGGCGCGGATACCGCGCTGCGAGACTTGCGAGACTGGTATCCGACCGTGCTCCGGACCATCGCCACGAAAGGCGAAGGTATTCCGGAGCTCGTCGCTGCGATTGCTGAGCATCAACGGCTGCGCGATCTACAAGGTTCGTCCGCTCGTCTGATGCGGAAAGGAACCGGCTTCTGAAGACCAGGAGGATGCGATGCCTCACCAATTGTTGACAATCTCTCACCACGTCGCGCGGATCACGTTGCATCATCCGCCGGCCAACGTGCTCAATCTCTCCGTGCTCAAGGAACTGGAGCTGGTATTGAACGAGGTGGAGGAGGACGAGTACGTCCGAGTAGTGATCGTGACCGGCACCGGACGGTTTTTCTGCGCGGGAGCGGATATGCATGAGCTGGCTCACCTCACGACCGTGCATAGCGGCTCGGAGTTTGCCGTTCGTGGGCAGTCGCTGTTCAGCCGCATCGAGCGGTCGGAGAAACCGGTTCTCGTCGCCATCAACGGCACCTGCGTCGGCGGCGGGCTCGAACTGGCCCTAGCCTGCCACATTCGGGTGGCGGCGGCCGGGGCTCTGCTGGGGTTGCCTGAAATCAAACTTGGCCTCATTCCTGGTTTCGGCGGCACGCAACGGTTGCCGCGAGTCGTCGGGGCTTCCAAAGCGGCGGAAATGATTCTAACGGGCGAAAGTCTGTCCGCGGAAGAGGCGCTCCGAATCGGCCTCGTCAGCCGAGTCGTGCCGCCACAGGAGTTAGTGGCACAGGCTGAGGCCATCGCGGCCCTGATTACGGCACGCGGAAAGACCGCCGTCGAAGCGGCGCTGCACGCGATCAGAGGAGGACTCGACATTCCCCTGTCCGAAGGGTTGGCCAGGGAAGCGGAATTGTTCAGCCGGTTATGTGTTACTCCCGACAAGAAAGAAGCAGTGCAGGCGTTTCTCGAAAAGCGGCAGCCGAGGTTGGCCGAGACGGACGCATGAGTTGTGAGGCGTCAGGACTTCGGCGAGCTCCCCTCGACAAGCTCGGGGCCTGAGCTTGTCGAGGGGAGTCGAGCTACGTGAAATGTGCGGTATGCTAGGAGGATAGTGATCAGGAGGGAATAGCCGATGCTCGCGGATCGCTTGAGTCGGTATTGCCAGTCTCTTTGCTACGATGACCTGCCCAGCGCCGTGGCGCACGAAGTCAAGCGGCGGGTCCTGGACAGCCTCGGCTGTGCGCTTGGAGCATGGAACGCGCCGCCCTGCCGGATTGCGCGCCGGGTCGGTCAATCTGTTCAAGCCGCCGAAGGCGCGACGCTCTGGGGGACGAATCATAAAACGCTGCCTGATCTCGCCGCATTCGCCAACGGCGCGCTCGTCCGCTATCTCGATTTCAACGATACGTACCTCGCGAAGGAACCAGCGCACCCATCAGACAACATTGCAGCCATCCTTGCGGTCGGAGAGGCATCTCGTGCCTCCGGCCAGCGCGTGATTCAGGCCATCGCCCTCGCCTATGAAGTCCAGTGCCGCCTCTGCGACGCAGCGGCGCTGCGACCGCGCGGCTGGGACCATGTGACCTACGGCCCGTTTTCCTCCGCCCTGGCCGCCGCCAAGGTGATGAAGCTCTCAGAGGCCCAGACTCTGCAGGCTGTCAACCTTGCTGGCATCGCGAATATCGCGCTCCGGCAGACGCGGGTCGGAGACCTTTCCATGTGGAAAGCCTGCGCCTTCTCTAACGCCGCACGGAATGGCGTATTCGCAGCCATGCTGGCTCAACGAGGGATGACAGGCCCATCTCCGATTTTTGAAGGTGAGAAGGGCTTCATGAAACTCGTCTCGGGACCGCTCGAGCTTCCCCCCTTTGGTGGCGATAAAGGACTATCAGATCCGGTCACGTTCAAGATCTTGGATACCTATATCAAACGGTACCCCGTGGAGTATCACGCACAGACGGCAGTGGAAGCCGCTCTGGCGATCCGAGAGGAGATGCTTAACGTAGAAGGAATCGAGGCGCTTGCGGGCATCACGGACGTTGAAATCGGTAGCTACGATGTGGCGATTGAAATCATCGGGCGCGAGCCTGAAAAGTGGCATCCTCACACGAGAGAGACCGCCGATCACAGCTTTCCCTATTGTGTGGCCGTCGCCCTGCTGGACGGGAAGGTCACGCTGCACTCGTTCGAGGCCAAACATCTCACCAACCCAGTACTGCATGAGTTGATGCAGAAGGTGCGGGTCGTTTCGCAGCCGGAGTTCGTCGGCCGCTATCCGCAGGCGATGCCCACGCGCATCACCGTGCGGACGAAAGCGGGGAAAGACTATGCCAAACAGGTGGACTCTCCCCTCGGCCATCCCAAGAACCGGATGTCCGACCACGAAGTCGAAAACAAGTTCCGCCGGTTGGCGGCAGGGAAATTAGACCGAGCGCGCATGAAAAAGGTGATCGACTCGGTCTGGAAGTTCGACCAGCTAAAAGATATCAGCGCGTTGATGCCGTTATTGAAGATGAACCGAAGGAATTAGCATGCCCCTTCATCCCATTTCCAAAGCTCGGCGCCTCCGCGAGTTGCTTGATAAACAGACCGTCGTCCTCCCAGGAGCCTTCAATGCCTTGACGGCCATGCAGATCGAGCGCGCTGGGTTCCATGCCCTCTACGTCTCAGGCGCCGGTCTTTCGGCCACGCGAGGATTGCCGGATATCGGTTTGTTGTCCCTGATGGAGGTGGCCTCCGATGCCGCCACCATTACCAAGGCCGTAGCGATCCCGGCGATCGTGGATGCGGACACGGGCTTCGGTCCGCCTCTCGCGGTGATGCGTGCGGTGAAGGAATTCGAGCAGGCCGGTCTGGCAGGGATGCAGATCGAAGACCAAGAACTGCCCAAGAGATGTGGGCATCTGCCGGGAAAGCGGCTGGTCTCGACGAGCGAGATGGTAAGTAAGATCTGCGCGGCGAGTGATGCACGTCAAGATCCGGATTTCTTCATTGTCGCCCGGACGGACGCCCGTGCCGTTGAGGGAATGAACGCGGCAGTGCGACGGGCGCGGGCCTATATTGATGCAGGCGCCGATGCAATTTTCCCGGAGGCCCTCGAGTCTGCCGACGAATTCCGCGCGTTTGCCCGGCAACTCGCCAAGGAAGGCGGTAAAGCGCCGCTGGTCGCCAACATGACCGAGTTCGGGAAGACTCCGTACCTAAGCGTCGGCGAGTTTGAAGATCTCGGCTATCGTCTGGTGCTGTTTCCCGTCACGGCCCTCCGGATGGCCACAAAGGCTATCGAGCAGATGCTGGTTGAGCTGAGAACTCATGGTTCGCAGCGCGACCTGTTAGACCAGATGCATACCAGGCAGCAACTCTATGACTTGCTCAGGTACGCGGAGTATGAGCAGCGGGATCGGCAATTTCACTCGACGGATGATGACCATGCCACCAGTTGAGACAGCAAAGACTCCGACGTACAGCCCGGGCCTCGATGGAGTCCTCGCCGGGGAGACAAAGCTGTGTCATGTGGACGCAGGTGAAGGGGGACTGAGATATCGCGGGTATGCGGTCAGCGATTTGGCGGAGAAGGCCACTTTCGAGGAGGTGGCGTATCTGCTGCTGTTCGGCAAGCTGCCGACCCAGAAAGAACTGAAGGATTTCACGACGCAGCTCGCCGCACACTCCGTCCTGCCCGATCCCGTCGAGGCGTTCCTTAGCGTGATTCCTCCCACAGCGTATCCAATGGACATTCTGAGAACCAGCGTCTCGCTGCTGGGCATGACCGATCCGGATGCCTCCGACAGTTCTCACGACGCAAACGTTCGTAAAGCGGTCCGACTGTTGGTGCAAATCCCGCTCATCATCGCGACGGCGCATCGGCTCACGAACGGGGAACCTCACGTGAGGCCGCAAGCGGATCTGAGCTTCGCCGAGAACTTGCTCTTTCTGCTGACCAACCGTAGGGGTGATGACACGGCCAAAGCAATGGCCCACGTGCTTGACGTGTCGCTCACGCTCTATGCCGAGCATGAATTCAATGCCTCCACCTTCTCGGCCCGCGTGACCGCGTCGACGATGACGGATTTGCACTCGGCGATCACGTCAGCGATCGGGACGCTCAAAGGGCCACTCCATGGGGGAGCCAATGAGGCCGTCGCAGAGATGTTTCTCGAAATCGGGAACCACGAGAGAGCAGAGCGGTGGGTGCGGGAGGCGTTGGCGAACAAACATCGGATCATGGGTTTCGGCCATCGGGTGCTCAAAAAAGGTGATTCTCGGTCTGCCGTCATTCAACAGCACGCCGCAGCGTTGAGCCGGATGTCCGGCGACCGCCGTTGGTACGAGATCGCGACCACCATCGATCGCGTGGTGCAACAGGAGAAAGGCCTCTACCCGAACCTCGATTTCTATACGGCGGTGGCCTATCTCCTAATGGGCGTTCCGCGAGAGCTCTACACACCGGTATTTGTCTGTTCACGCATCACCGGCTGGTGCGCGCACGTGATCGAACAGCAGGATCACAACCGGCTGATCAGGCCCCGTGCGCTCTACACGGGGCCGACGACGAGGGATTATGTCCCCCTTGATCGCCGTAGCTGAGAATATTGCGCAAGCCCGACAGATGGACGACTTCTCGCCCACGCTCCCATGGAGTTCGTTCGCGGATTTCTTCAAATCCCGCGTCTATGATCGGCGCTTAGTCAACCGACCTTTTCTGACCTACTACGACGATGACCGACAATTCCACTGCACATACAGCTACGCCGAGTTCGGTACGGTGGTCCAGCGGGCGGCCACTTTCCTCCATGACCAGGTCGGGCTCCGACGCGGGGACCGCCTGGCGACGATTCTGTTCAACCATGACATCACCGTGGTGCTGTATTTTGCCGCCTGGAGCTCGGGCATCACGGTCGTCCCGATTAACGTCGAAGAGCCCACAGACAAGAAGCGCTTTATCCTGGAGCATTCGGAAGCCTCGGCAGTCTGCTGTTGGCATAGTGATGTTGAGGAAGTGCACGTTCTTCAGCGAGACCTGCCCGCCTTACGGCATGTGATTGCGCTGAACGATGACGGCTTCATGGAGAACAAGAGTCACGGGGCGAGGGGCGAGACGAGACACGTCCCGCTCGCCCCCGGCGACGCGTCTCATGCCGGTCTGTTGGAGGACGAGGCCCTCATCGTCTATACGTCCGGAACAACCGGCCTCCCCAAGGGGGTCGTTCTGACGGTGGAGAATCTGCTGACCGACGCTGACGCGATCGCCGACTGGCATCACTTTGGCGTGAACGATCGTTTGATGTGCGTGCTCCCGATCCACCATGTGAACGGAACCGTGGTCACGCTTGTCACCTCCTTCTATTGCAAAGCGGGCCTGGTCCTGAATCGGAAATTCAAAAGCGCGACCTTCTGGCGGAGACTGCACGAAGAGCATGTCACCTGTGTGAGTGTGGTTCCCACCTTGCTCGAATTTCTTCTTGCGGCGAATGAAGATCTCTCTCCCTACAGGCTCGATCGTTTCAAGGGATTCATCTGCGGTGCAGGACCATTGCTGAAAGAAACGGCGATTCGCTTCGAAGATCGGTTTCGCTTTCCGATCCGCCATGGTTACGGCTTGTCGGAAACGACCTGCTATTCTTGTTTCCTGCCAAACGATCTGTCGCGTGATGAGCATCGTCACTGGCTCAGAGACTATGAGTTTCCCTCCATCGGGGTGCCGGTACGACATAACACAATGACCATCCTCAACGACAAGGGACAGCCACTGCCAGAAATGTCGCGGGGAGAGATTTGCATCCGCGGCGGCACCGTCTGCGCTGGATATTTCAAGCGAGACGACGCCAATGAGGCGGCGTTCAAGTGGGGCTGGTTCCGGTCCGGCGACGAGGGATTCTACGCACGAGACCAGAAGGGGCGACCGTTTTTCTTCATTTCAGGCCGCCTGAAGGAATTGATCATTCGCGGCGGCGTCAATATCTCCCCCCTCGAGATCGACGATGCGCTGAAGGGTCATCCGCTTGTTCAGTTTGCCATGGCTGTGCCGTTCGAACACCGCTACTACGGGGAAGAGATCGCTGCCTACGTGGTCCTGCGAGACGGCGCCGCTCCACCCACGGAGGCGGAGATGCTTGCGCACTGCCGCCGATTACTCCCCTTCTCTAAATGTCCCAAGGTCATTTTGTTCGGGCAAGAAGTTCCGTACACCTCGACCGGCAAACCCAAACGCCTGGAGTTGAAAACCCGTCTCGCGTCCGCCTTAGCTGCCTACCGGGATCATCAATTCAAGGAAGCATAGCGGCCCCCGCCGATTCCTAGATCAGGACAGTCGGACAGAGACGGCGGCTGAGGGTCGGTCAAGAAATTTTTATCAATGAACCTGGCGTTTGACCTTTTGTTCTCGGAGGGAGACCAGAATCATAGCTTGGGTGAGAACACTGAGAAATGCCTCATCGAAATAAATTTGAGGCCCAGCAGGGGAGGGACAGAAAAAAATATTTTCTCTGTTCTACTGCCTACCCTGTGCCTACCCTGTGCCTACACGGAGACTGGCTGGAAGGGAGAGGAAGTGTAAGTGGTTGATTTGTGGTGGGCCGTGTAGGGGTCGAACCTACGGCCCGCTGATTAAGAGTTCAGAGCAGTCCCAATCTGAGCAGACCCAACACGATCTTACAACACAACAAACTGAGGATCCGAAGAAATCATCGTCATGACGGGCTGCGCTAGTTCGGGCTCTTCCGGTAGCAGCGTGGTAGCACGCCTACGACCTAATGTTGCCAGGACCCCCTCGCCTTAAAACCTCGAAAGACCAAAATATCAGTAGCTTGATTCGTCTCGTTCCTGGCCTAGGGACTCATCGCCAAAAAACTAGGAAAGTTCCTAGGTCCGAAAATTCTCCGGGGAGCGTAACGTTACATGTAGATGGCCCGACTTAAGAGTTGAACAGGGAGAGTTGGTCAGGAAGGATGAGTGAAACAGCCGTGACTCCTGGTAGCATGGTCGTGTTAGGAAGTGTCGGTGGTGCTCCACGCAGAAACTGGTGGGTGCGACCCAGATGCCCATTTGGAAGCGGAGCCTCGAACACAGCCGATTCTTTGCGAAATGGATGGTTCACAACGAGCAACACGCTGTCCAACATCTATGTGGGGCAGTACACGCATGAGCAGTACGCATCGGATAGGCTCAGGGCATGTTGGGTTTCCGTTGCG
>WNFB01001743.1_pt1 | contig 21938 bp, 22 predicted proteins | sample 5400501 | NCBI WGS metagenome assembly WNFB01 (sample SAMN13153341, study PRJNA577476) | soil metagenome | isolation source: 200 cm saprolite under Douglas fir tree site 2 hole 1 | place: USA:California | collected 2015-04-18 | reverse complement strand
ACTCGGTCTTCATTGACGCGGGGGGCGGCCCGGCGGCCGCTCCCCGCGCGTTCACGCCGATTCCTTAGCAGCACCCGCAAGTAACCGCTTTCGTCGGGCCTTCAACGAGTTGGCTGCCTTTGGCTGCTCAATGTTGGACGGCAGCACTCAGCGGACGAAGCCGACCTGTCGGGTGCAGAAATGCGGGCTGGAGGGCGACAGTAGTCGGACGCGGCCGGCGAAACCAGGCCGCGCCCTACCTGTCCGCTGGATAAGAAGCGCCGCCCGCCGAAGCTAGTCTTCGGGCCTCCTCTAGGGCAGAGGATCGCGGCAATCTTTCGGCTGCGGCCGGGCCTGCGAGCACGAGCCTGCGGTGCGACCGACCCAATGTGAGCCAACACGCCTCCTCATAGCCGTGGGTTATCCACACCCGCTACCTTCGGTCGCTCCACTAATAGAGAACGCGCGCGATCTTATCGTGGGGAGGTCGCGATAGTGAGCACTTATCAAAGGCATCCAGGTTTGGTGGCAGCACAATAGAGGACTCGCGTGATGCGGGCGAAGTCAGCCCACTTAGATTCGCAAGCCCGCAACCGGTTTGACCATTTGCTCTTTTGCGTTGCGACGGGAGTCACTCACGGCTCACGGCTTCTGGGGTAAGGCGGGATCGGGGCTGCCGCCCTCTTCTGTACTGCGCCACCTCCTTGTCTACCCTCTGCGTGGCGGGCACTGGCCTAGACCGACGAAAGTCAACGCAAACCTCATTCCGAAATTTGGAGGTGTTCTTTGATCAAAGCGACATCGCGAGCAACGCTAAGCAGTTGCCGCATCACGTCGCGCAGCTCGAGGTCTAGCCCGCGAGACCCGGGTGGCGACGGTGGCGACGGTGGGACGCCTCCACAAGGCTGGCCTCCGTCGGGCGGATCGTCGAAGCTGAAGGTGCGAATGATGTCGATGATGATCGCCGGATTCTTGGAGAGATCGATCACGGCCCCATGACGCTCGATGATGGTTTGAACGATTTCCTCGTCTGACCTTGCCACGGACTTGCCTCCTTCTAACGTGTAACGGGTTGCTGATGTGACCACGTCGTCAGTATTGTTTTGGTGCCTCGGATAACAGGCCGTCCCGAGTGAAGCATCATTGGGTTCGGGGTTCGGTCGTCCAACAGATTGAGCCAGACAACCAATCGACCTGGTGCCGGAGCGAACTCGAGGTCGAACGTGTGAAAGTACGTGGAGCCACCTTCATCAGGTGCGCTCAAATAGATCAAGAAGGTAAGCTCCCGTTCGCCGGCAATCTTGGCATCGGGAAGGCCCGCGTCGAGGTGGCGATCGAAGGTATCGTGCGGTCTGTAACGTGTCGCTTGCCACTGCTCGAGCCGATTAGGGACAATGGCGAATTCGCACTCCAACCGCTGCTCCACCACAGCAACCTGGGCGTTCATCGCCTGACTGAACCACTCCTGCATCGCCGTTTCGCTACGCCTGTTCCTACTGAAATGGGATCGCACGGCGCCATCGGCGTCCCGACCAGCGACGCGACTCCGTTGCCAAAAGGCAAAACGCAGCTCGCGCAACATCACGGCACACGCTTCGAGACTTACGAAGTTGTCGAAACACTGCGGCTTGGTCAGGTCAGTAATCATCACGAAGCGACCAACCGGATCATGGCGAGGTCTTCGAAGTCCCTAACGCTCCGTGCATTTCCGTAGTGCCCGGCAGGAGCAGTTGATTGGTCCGTGAAATGCATTCGCATTTTGCGCAGAGTGGCATCCTGATTGACATACCAGTCGCTCCGACCCACCCAATGCGGTATTCGAGATCGTCGGTCGTAGCAGTGCCAAGCGAAAACACGATGAGGGTGATATGAGTCATAGCCCCAAGTAAAGGCTTGAACACTTGCGACGACCTCATCGCGCAAGTAGTAGATATCGGGGTCCAAACGAATTTCAGCATTCAGGTTTCCGGCCGCGAACAAGAAGTGGAGCGACACAAACACACCTTCGATTGGCTCGGCCGCGTTCTTCCAAAATGGGATCGGGTAACTCGTAACCCTCGTAAGCACGCCAGCTTCGCGCTCATACGGATACAGTTTCGCTTTCGGAGGCAGGATCGGTACATATCGAGAGTGGTTGTGTCCCACCCGCGACTAAATCGGTGGTGCGAGTCAAGGAACAGAGTGAACGGTTCGCCGTCCCAACTGTCCTGCAACTGGCGGCGCGCCCAATTCGACCCCGCGCTATCAAGGTACTGTGTTTCGATAATCTCAAGGTTGGGAAGAGCTAGGACGTCACGGTCCAACGACTCCTCCCCCCTCTGCCATAGCACACGCGTGCGAATGTCGGAAGGGTGGTCGGCACATCCATACAGCCCAAGCAACGTGGCGGAAAGCTCGGAGTCGCGATATGCGGGTATCTGAACAAAGAGCTTCATTGAGCAGCCTTCCGTCCTAGTCCAAGCCGGAGTTGTGGAGTCTGGCCGCGATCTAATCTTTTAGCTGCGCTCGAAAGCTCTTCGCGCTCGCCCATGCGGAGCCCCCAGAAAACGCGAACCGCCTCGCTGATCGTCCCGCCGACCCGCCTTAACTCCCGCTAAAGGGTAGTATCGCGTTTATGGGTGGCCTGTCAAGTAGTGCCAACCGGGCTTCACTTGACACCAGGTCGCGAATTCTGTTCCGGCTACCGCTATTGGGACCCCATGGAGTGTCCGGCGCGACATTTGGTGATCCTCGATCTGAGGAGAGGCTCTGCAGCGTCATCTGTGATCGGAGCCATTGAGTGGCTATAGCCCTTGTCGTGCCTAGCTACCGAGAAACTCAGATTGTCGAGTTCCTCCACGCCTGGAGTTCGCAAAGGATGGACGCGAGAGTCGCAACCTACGTGGTCGAGGACGGTCCCGAGCGATCATTTGCGCTGCCACGTGACGTCGGGCCCGTGCAGCATTTGTGTTGGGCGGACGCTCCTAAAGAAATGCTCGATTGCGTCACGGTCCGCTCGCCAGGGTGCCGACAGATCGGTTTCTTTCATGCCTACATGGACGGTGCCGATGTCGTCATCACACTCGACGACGACGTTCGGCCCACTGCCGGGAGCAACGCGCTTGATATGTTTTGCGAGGTTCTGACCGAAGGGGTCCCCCTCTGGGTTGACCCGCTCCTCAACTACCGGTCGCGCGGTTACCCCGAACACAACGTTGGATCGGTCAGTGTGAGCTTTCACGTAGGGTCGTTTCTGACAATCCCCGATGTGGATGGCGAGACGCAACTGCTACACGCTGCAGACTTCGCCGAACGGCCTCCCCAATACGTGCCTCGGCCGACCGTCGTAGCGTCGCGGCAGCTCATACCGGTGAACGGCGGCGCTTGCGCGTGGACACGTGAGCTGTCGCCCTACGTGCACTACACGGTATGGGATGGCGACCTCGGATACCGCCGATTCGATGACATCTGGATGGGGGTCATCGTCAAGCGGCTTCTTGATCACTGCGGCCTCGCGATGAGCTACGGACCGCCCTACCTCCACCATATCCGGGCGTCGGACCCAGCTCGAAATGCCACGCTAGAGGCGAATGCAAAGCAGTTCAATGAGAATTTCTGGTCTCAACTTGACATGGCACTTGAAGACGTACTCGATCCCGTGCCTCGCACGCTCGCGGACACTTGGCTGGCGATCGCCGGCGCTTTGCAAGCGATCGACAACCGTTGGGCACGCCTAGAAGGCGAATCGATGCTGCGTTGGTCCAGCTTCTTCCGATCGGGATAGGCGGGCGAGGCCAGGCGATCCTCTCCTCCGGGGCCCGAGCCCTACGCCAGACCATTTCTTCTGAGCGAACGTCAGGGAGAGGCTGGACGGTAACGACGTCGAGTCGGCTTTCGGGGCGCATTTGGACTGTTCCAAGCGATCGATATCGGTGAATTGGGGCGAAGCAACTTGGGGTCGAAGGCAAAGAACCGATACACGTTCCGATCGTTCTCGGCGACAGTCAGTGGCACATTACCAATCCAGAGCACAGGCCCCAGCGCGCGGATCGCAAACGGTTCCGAGACGCGGATCTCGATTTCGATCGCGTCCGTCACATTACGATCGATTCCCGCGGTCGTGACGCGGCGCGGAGGATCAAAACGGCGATTGCGAATTCGTACTTCGCGCACCTCCGGGAGGTGCCACAGGTCCGGTTCCTTCTGTGGAGGAGTGCGTGCGCCGGCATCTGTGTTCATGGTCAGTCCCTACGCCTTGGCAATCTCAAGGTCATCAAAAGCGATTGGGCGTCCATCACCGCGATTCAGGCCAACGTGCAGCGCCTTGATCGACCTGAGCTTAACGCGCGGCTGCGATGCCGCAAAGCAGCGACCGGGGAAGCGGAACGTCGACAGCATGGTCTTGGTCTTATTGTCAAACGCGGTCCGGTCAAATGGCCGTGACAGGCCCCCCACCTCATTTACGTCGACCCACGAGATTGTTCCGTGTTTATCCTCGACTCCGATTCGGAATCCGGTACTCGTGGCGGGAATGTTCGGAGCCTGGAAGACTTCCGCTGCCCGCACGCGGACCTCAGCTTTTCTCAGATCGGCCAGCTTCGCCAACGGTTCTCGGAAGTCACCGACCTTCGCCTTAGCGGACTCGACATTCCCCGTCGTGTTCCCGAAGAAGCTTGCGTTGAAGGCACCAGGCGACTGCGCGAATGCGAAGTCGTTGGCAACTAGTCCACCCAACTGTGTCGTCGCCTGGCCTTCATTGTCAATGGTGATGGGGTGACCTTCATAATTGTCCACCACCCGGGCGTCCGCGACATCAAAGGCGAGATGAATGTTCTGGTTTTGGACACCAGCCGGCAGCAGGTCTGCGTCGAGATAGCCGAACGTCGCGTCACCGCGCAACGAGAACCGGAAGAAAGCGCAGCCATAGGTTGAGAGGATTGCTTCATGGTCAGTCCTGGCCATGATCGGCAGCCCGCCTCCCGTGTCGTCATTGAGCCACTGACGGTTGAAATAGTTGTGATTGGCGTGATCGATGTAGAGCTGGGTCTTAAACGGTGCCGATGTCGCCTGATCGTAGAACTGAGCTCCGTTGTTGTCCCGGACATCACCGTCGGCCGCCGGGAGAAAAGTCAAGAAGGCGTAGCCGTGAGGCTTGCCGCTATTTGCACCCGAGTTGACCGGAGCCAACGACAGGACGGCTCGAATCGTGACGCCGGCAAGCGTGATTCGCTCGGCAACCGCGATTACGCAGTCACCACCGCGAGAGTGTCCCATCATGCCAGTACGACTAAAGTCAAACTTACCTCCGAAGATTGGATCAGCCGCGTCGAGCTGCTGAAGGTAGGCGATTGATGCGATGGCTAACTCTGCTCGGCGCACGATGTTTTGGGCCCAACCTGCCCAGTCGGCACCAATGTCAGTTTCACGTTCGTCGACCGAAACTGCGATGAAGCCCATGCGTGCAAGCTCGTACTGAAAGTAATCGTAGCCGTGGTAGCTTGGCGAGTCGGAGCTGTGCGCCCCATGGACACACACAACTAACGGGACGCGGCCGAGCTTAGCCAGGCGTTGGTTAAACGGCTGATCGACCCCGTCATCTTGGGCGGGATAGTAAATGCTGCCTCGGACGTGATAGGTGAACCCGTCAAACGTCACTTGTCCGTCGTCGTATTCGTGCGTGCCGACTGGAAACAGGTCGAGCGCAGAGGGATCTCCACCGATTGGCGGGGTGACGCATTGCGACGTGACTTGCTGGACAGTCGAACCTTTACAAGTCCCTAAGATTTGCCACACGTCGATCGTGGCGCCGTGCGGAACAGGTGACGTGAGTGCAACGATGGGTCCACTGCCGTCGCCCGTTTTCACATTATTGACGAACACCTTGATCTCAGATCCAGAGACGAACTGGGTGATCACGATCTGCGTATCACCGTCCTGCACTGGTCCGATTTGCGGTGCTGGCATTGCCGAGCAAGGCAGGACGGTTCCATTACCGGGCTGACTGCGGGGACCGGACGGACAAAGCTCTTGAGTTGCGCTGAAGGTTTCCCCAGTCTGGAACGGCGGGTTCAGGCTGACCCTGCACTTGCCACCCCAGCATGGAAACGTGCCGACCAACAGACCGTTCCGCGATAGCGTGAACCGCGCGCCGTCAACGATGGCATTCACCACCACGTCAGTTCCGCCGGCGTAAATGGGGTCGAAACCGGGTGCCGGGAGCAGAGGGGGCGCAGGCAGGACAGTCTCCTCTAAGGAGGGCGGACTGGGGTCCTTGCATAGTTCGGCCCACGCGCGCACGTGTTGGCCGGTTTGATACGGAGGAGCAACGTTGACACCTTGTGGATTGCTCGCCCCTGCAACCGAACCAGCAGTAATGCCGTTTTCGGTAATTCGAACGTCACACCCAACGAGCAAGTTCCCGACGCCAGTGCGAACGCCACAGTCGAATAGCGGCGTCGGGAAGAGTTCCGGCCGCGGCGGGCCAGCAGGATAGTCCACCGTGTGATCCCTAACCAGGGCCGCCTGTGACCATCCACTCTTTGCGCCGGCGTGTTGTTGTCGAGCACGAACTTTCTGGCCGGCAACGAGAGGGGTGACCAGGGGAATGGTTGCCCCGGAAGGTGATGGCGACCCGCCTCCGAACCCAGCGGTGACGATCACGCCGTTGACCTCTAGGTCGATGGTCGCGTTCGGTACGTAACCCGTCACGTTGACCGCCTTCGCACACGCATAGAGCGGCTGCGTGACTATCGGAGGCGAGAGGAGCTTAGGGTCGTCTCGGAGACGGAGCTTCTCGCGAGGAACTTCCATTTCGAGCCTACGGCCTCCCAATGCGTGCGACGTACGCCATGAGGTTCACGGCACGCGCCGGCTGCATCACGATCGATGGCGATAGGACGCCCGGAGGATCTCCGAACCGGAGTTTCTTGCAGTGCACGTCCATCATGGCCGGCGCCCGAAAGACACTCGTCTGTCAGCCGCCTAAGACAATCAGCTCTTGATCAGCTTCCGCTGCTTAACGTCGACACGCAACCGGTGAAGAAACTCCGTCGGTTCTGCCTTCTCAAACTCGGCGGGCACGTCTAGAGTTTCGACGGTCACCCCTGCCTTGGGGATCGGTTGATCGGCGCCCTCTTCGGCTGCGGCAAGAATGCGGCCGTGTCGGTCATAAGCCACTTGAAATCTCATTTTCGGAAAGTCCTCCTAAGCCGGCGGGATTCTGACCGCACCACGGGTAAAGAACGTATCGTTGCCCGTGTTGTTGCGGACGGTGTAGTGAAGCCGCCTGGCGCCGGCGGCGTCGGCTGTCGACCACTGCCTCAGTATCTCGACGTCATTATTAGTTCCTCGGACCACGATCCTCAAATCCCAGTAGGCGTCGTCGATGGTCTTGAAGAAAGTGAAGTCGAACACTTGATTGGCCGGAATGAATTGACCGGTGCTGATGTAGACGTCAGCTTCCTCACTCATGCTCAAACACCTCAGTTCTTAACGTTTTCCGCATAACGTTCTCGGGTTTGGTGATTACCAGCGGGCAGACTTCGCAGGCCGAAGCCCCTCGCTGAGAAAACCACTGGCACCACGTACGAATGCTGCAGGCCGGTAGCGCATTTGTACGGCCAGCAGGCACTTGGGCCACATAGGTGCCGAGCGCGTCGTCGATGAGCCCACATCTGGCTCCACGCCACTGAGAACATGCGTTTTGGACACATGGCTGCGCAAACCGGAAGCGACTTTGCGGGCTCCGTCCCTGTCGGGCCGAGTTGACGAAATCGTGCGTGACTCGAACGCGAGGAGTGACATACCCAACGATGCCGTCGCTGCCTACCACACCGAGGAGCACTGCCCCCTCGTGACAGGGCGCGCTTGGACACCAGCGCTTGGTGTCGGTCGATTTCTCACCCACTATGCGCGCGTTTCCATTCGATCTATCGCTCAGGTCCATGGCCCTCGGCTGCATCCAGGTGAGCGGCTAGAGATGGCGCCTGGTCAGCTTCAACGTATGCAATGGCCATGCCTTGGGTGCCACCACCGTTCCCAGAGAGCTCGAGCCCTGGGCGTGCCCTGAATACCGCGACTTGATCACCTTCCGTATCGAAGTCCGCCAGCGCGTGAAGTCCGGCGTCCGCAACAGCATGGGCAAGCCTTTCGCGAAGTTCGCGAGGCAAGTCGATGCCATCTACGACGAACTTGAATTCATATCGGTGACCTTTCGCCATGTTATTCACCCCGCTGTGAACTAGCCGATGGGAGGAGGCTGGGTAATTGCCGTGAGTGACACCGCTTGGAAGCCGGTCTTGTCGAACGCGATCCGCAGGCTCCTCAGGTCTTCAGCGCTGATGGGCTTCTCGGGGACGATGGTCGCCTCGCCGTTGCGAAGCAAGGCTCGTCCAATCGACTCCCCATTCAGTACCAACGTCAGGTTCGCTCCCTGTGCTTCCGACTGCGGCAGCGTGATCGACATCTGGCCGTCGAGCAGGCTGATCTTGACAAGTGAAACCAGGAATCTCAGTGGCTGGGAAGTCCAGATTTGCATAGTGGGGTCGCCGAACCAGTGGTAAAGGTAGTGCTCGGCCTGCGTGTCAACTGCGCTCTGGAAGTCGAGCCCATTCTGAGTGTCCATGTAGAGCTTGCCGGCGTTGAGAACGTCCCCCATCCGCCGAATAGGGACGAGGCTGCCGTACGTCGGCAAGACGTTCGGAAAGATGGCATCGAAGAAGCCGAGCACAATGTGGTTGTTGGCGAAACTGGGACTGTTGCGCGAGTCCCCGATCACCCCCACGGCTCCGCCACCGTCGCGCTGCAGGACCTGCTCCGCGAAATTGGGCGTTAGGTCGTCAAACTTGCCGCTGGCGCAGTTGATGCTGAAGACGACTGGCAGCAGGCTGCCGTTGGTCAGGCCGGTAATGTTGGCGGTCGTGAAGTCAGGGTTGGCCCAGCCGCCGGGAAAGCCGTGGTCTCGGTGGAAAACGATGAAGCGACCGCCATTCCAGTCAGAGACGACATCTGAGGTGGTGCCGGTCCAGCTGAAGCCGGGCTTGTGCAGGGCGGCTGGGATTGCCGTCCCGTCGTAGTAAGAGAGTGGGTTGACGGCCACAGTGTCGTCCGTGTATACGCGGTCCACGGTGTAGCCGGAAGCGACCAGCGCGTCGCGGATGGTCTCGCTCGTCTTGGTGAACCCTCGCGCGTCGGTTGGTCCAGCGCCCTGAAAGTAGGAAGTGAACGTGGCGTGTCTGTAGAAACCGAAGTTGATCGGTGGTGAGTCCTCGTAAGCCACGATCTTGCCCACCACACGGTTGGCAGTAGTGAGATCACCCGCCGGGATTCTGCCGATGGCGAGATCAGCGAACAAATCGGTGTCGTTGGCCAGGGCGTACGGGAGGTCGGACGCGATTGTGCCGTCGAAGTCGACGCCCTCTGTGGTCGGAATGTGGAAGGTGGGCACGTTGGCCGTATCTCCGATCAGAATCACGTAGGAAGGCCGCTTAGCGCAGGGGGCGCTGAGCTCACTTCGGATGAAGGCCTGGATCTGTGTGTTTGTGGTGCCGATCTGGCCCGCTCCGCTACCGACCTCCACGACGCGCGAATCGAGACCGTCAGCCGAGCGTGCTGCTGCCAGCGTGTCGGCGGCGGGCCGCAGGCTCGGGCTCGTGACCACGAGAACCTGCTCACCACAGAACAGGAATCGGCGGATCACGCCGAGATTCGCCAGCACGGTCGAATAGTTGACGAGACTGTTTTGGTAGACAGTCTGGAAGGGCAGGTTCCAGAGACTGGTCGTGCTCAGGTCACCGAAGACCCCGCTGTTCTGGCCGCCGAAGTCTATCCGTAGGTCAAGGGCTGTGTACACGCGGAGTGATCTCAGGACTGGGTTGTACTGAGCACCTTCGGCCTCGGCGCCGCCGACGATCAGATCCCGCAGTTCGCCAAGGTGCCCGGCGCGGGCAGGGCTGCCCGGGAAGAAGGCTTTCGTAGAGTAGACACTGCTGTCGATCGTGAACGGCTTGTCACCGAACGGGTTGTCGTCGACGGGCTGCTCCTGCTCCGGCCAGAGATCGACGCTGTCGAGCACGTAGCTCGATGTGTCCAGCAACCGGAGCGAGACGTCGGCCCCCAGGGGGAGGGCGAAGAAGGTATTGAACGTGGGCACGTCGGGCGCCCCGATCCGGTTGTGCAGGCCGACCCCGTCCATGGCCATGTCGATGAACACGCGCCCGCCTCCGATACGGGGAACGAAGTGAGCGGTAGGCAGGCTGAGGTGCAGCTCGAGACCGTTCTTGTCGCTGGTGACCACCCGTACCGCCGGACCGGCCGCAGTCGTCGGAGCGACCGAAGAGCCACCACACCTCGCAGCCGCTGAAGTCCCCATCAAATCGGCGATGACGACCAGGGCATCAGCGTCCAGCTGGCCACCAACCGCGGGCGTGAATTCCTTCTTCCCGCTCTTGGCCGCTATGTAGTTCCTCAGCGCCGTCAATTCGTTGATCGCGACACACGCCTGACCGCGAGCGGCGGCCGCGGACGCGGCTCTCGTCTTGCTCAGGAACGGTTGTTGGCTTTCGCCGACGACCAAGCTCTTGATATCAGCTTGAAGGCGCTGAGAATCCGCGGAAAGGGTATCACCCTGTGCTGCGACTGGAGCCGCGGCCAAGAAAGAAGCCGTCATGGCCGCGATGGTCAGCCAGCAGGGCACTCGAAGCCGCGCCGCTACTGAACCACCTTTCTCGTCCGCCGATTGAGAAATGGCCCGCATGCTTTGATTTACCTAAGCCATTGATGGGGAATATGGGTGGAGAACTGCAGTTCTCGACCGAGATCGACATCCCACTTCTCAGCCCTCAAACGCCAGACCGCGACACGAAGTGTCAGCTCTGTTGTAGCGATTATGAACCGACAACCTCCGTTGTCAAGTGGGTTGACTTAACGGATTTGCCTGCCGCCATCGCTGGTCATCTGGCAGTCAAGGGAGCTTGCGGGGCAGGTAATGCTCCACCAGCCATTCGCGTATAGACGGATGTCCCATTCGTTGGCGTCTCGCAGGAAGGCAGCGGCTTCCGGAGGGAGTCGAGCCGCTTCCGTCTCTACGCCTTTGTTCTCGTGAACGGCCGCAATTCGCTTCCAAGACAACCTGCGGGCGAGTGTGCTGACGCTTGCATCGAAATAGTCGACCGCTCCAACCAGGATGAAGTGCTCCTCGATGACCTCGCGCGCCCGCCTGAATTCTTGCTCGCCAGGCTGTGATGCGGAGCTGCCACTCAGCATTCGAACCTGATCGTTGCTGAGCGGGAAGACGGCCCCGTCGGCGAGGATCCGTCGCAAGTCGAAGTTGTAGAACTGGAACAGGACCACATTCGACTGTCTGCGCGAGTTCGGTAAACAAAGTACCAATAGGACAAGCATCGGCTAACCGGTTCGCGCATCAGGGCGAAGTAGGAGACGGGCCTGGCCAGGTATTCGTGCAGACCGAACGGTAAGTTCGCCGCTACGCATGACAGCTGATACTGGCGCTCTTGCACGTCTTCTACTGCCGCGTGGACGTCCTCATCGAGCCCGTGCACCGTCTTGGCGCGCCCGTCGGCGCTCCGCCGGCCTTGAACCATTACTTCGAGTAGCTCACCGGGTGGATAGTTCCAACCCAGAATCCGACGTATGCTCGTGCCCGCATTCTTATTTATGTGCACGAAGCATGGGAGCGGACCGAGGCGCTTTTCAGTACCACGCATTCGATCCAGCGGGTGTACGCAGTAAATCTAGAACGGTGGGTGTCTAGGCGGTTACGTCGTCGCCGTACTCCTCGCGATATAGGCGCTTGGTGTTCTCGAAGGCGGTCTCGAGCTTCTCTTTATCTGCCTTCCCTCGAATGCCGAAGTAAGGGTAATGGTGGAGGTACTTCCCGAAGACTGCCAAGGTATCCCGAAAGTAGGCGTGACTCTCGAGGATGTGCCCGTGCCAGAACGCATCGATGTCGAGAGGCGGCGGCATCAGCTCGTTCTCATACTTCCACTTCAGAATCAACCATTTCTTGTACTTGGCCTCAGCCTTATCTGCTTCTTCGGCACCCCAGCCCTGGCCACCCTGGTCTGGACTCAAGCTCAGCTTCTCTTTAAGCAAACTAAAGTCGATGTGGCTGATGTAATCACGGACATCTTCGTAGTTCGTGAGCTGCTTCACCGCGGCAGTCAGAGGCGTCCCGCCATCGCGTTCACAATTGGCGACCATTGAGAGGTTGACATTGCCGATTTTTGAGCTCTCTCCCACTCAGTGTCCCCCAAACTAACCGCTAGAGATCCAGGATGGCGTCTCTCTCTGACCAAGTGATTATGCGTTCAAGGAAGCGCTTGTCAAGCGTCACCACTTGACAGCAACGCTTCCGGTCAGTGGTCCGGAAGCCTATGTGGGTCAAGCGCAGCTACATGGCTCGGGCAGTGCGCGGGGAGATAGTCTGCCGCTCCAAGGCGAGCTTCGCCGCTTGCTTCCAGTGCCGACTGGCGCCGCGCGCGTCACCACGCCCCTCAAGGACCTCGGCATAGGAGGCGTGTGTCTCGGCGAGTCGGTCTTTCAAGCCTTCGCCGCTAAGGAGTCGAAGGGCAAGGCGAAACTCCTTGTCAGCCAGTTCAGGCTTGTCCGTGCGCTCATATAGCTGGCCGAGCAGTCCGTGTCCGCTGGCCTGAGCCAAACGTTCATCCAGTCGCTTCGCCAGGTCGATCGCATTCTTCACCGCCTGGATGCCATCGTCGTGCCGCCCGATTCTCAACTGAAGCTCGCCGAGGCTCAGCAGCACATGGCTCTTAGTCCTTTCGGTGCCAGCTTGCTCGAGATGAGCCAGGGCGGCTCGAAAGGCTTGGCCCGCACGCTCCACTTGGCCTTGTCGCATCAGCAGCAGGCCGAGTTCGTTCTCGCCGTTTGCTTGTAGGGCCGTATCGTGTTCGAGTGCATAAAGAGCAAGCGCCTTATGCGTATATTCGATTGCCGTGCTGAGGTCGCCGCGCTCTTGGTACGCAAGGCTCAGTCCGTGATATGTCCGGCCTAGTCGAGGCAGATCGCGCATTGTGCCGGCGGCCTGAAGTGCTTCTTCGTAGTAGGTGATAGCCCGGTCATATGTGTGGTTCTTGACGTGGATGGTGGCTATGTGCTCGAGAATTCTCGCTTCAGTTCCTGGAAGGCGGGGCTCGGTTGCGCGACATAGGGTGAGTGCTCCTTCGGCGACGGACAGTGCCCGACTATCCTCTTTGAGGTAGAGGGCGCACGCCTCCCAGTCAGCACATTCAACCGCTAGCCATGGATCTGGCTCCTGTTCGAGCAATGCCTGGGCTCGGCGTAAGTGGTGCAAGCCTTCATCAGGCCGCATTGAACGCACCAGCGCTTGGCCCACGTAATGCCTGACATTGGCTTCATCCCTCGGCGCCATCGCCTGTTCGAGCATTGGGCCGCCAAGCGCAATCGCTTTGTCGAATTGGTTCTGAAGGCACAGCGCCTGGAGTTCGTCCGCCCGAGCATCTATCGAGACCGAACCACCTCTTGGTCGCCTGTCGCCCGGCATATTAAGGAAGGATCGGACCTCCCTTCCAGTGCGACTTGCGATAATCTCCAGCGTCCGCATCGAAGGTCGGCTCTTACCGGCCTCGATTAAGAAAACGGTTTGTCGGGTGAAGTCCGAACCCGCCAGCTGCGACATGCTGAGTCCGGCGTCAAGTCGCGCCCGCTTGATAAGCGCCGGGTCGACCTTGACGCCGGGAAGGCGCCCGCGTGGCTTGGCTTGACGCTTGCTGATGTCGGCGTTATATCACGCCGGCCGTTACTGACGCTATAACGAAAGCCACGCGGGCCGAACGGCTTGACTAAATCCCTGGCCCGATGCTGTCTGCCAAGACTGTCGCTATGGTGACCAACAAAGCCGCGGTGGCCAGGACTGAGGCGAAAATGATCTTGCGCATGGGTGCGCCTCCCAAAATGAGCCGGATCGGCACCGGCACTTGTGCGCGATATAACAGTCAATTGACGGATCGTCAAGCAGCCCGGCGATCGCTTAACGTTGGCCCTTCAATTCAAATCATGGAACGGTTCGGCAAGCCTGAGCGGTTGCGCGACGACCGCCGCGCCGAGATTACCCTGAACTTCCTGCCCAGCGCCGGCGCGGTGCCGGAGGGGTGAGTGCGAAGGCCCTAATCAAGCGTACTAATTGTGTAGGGGCGCAAAGACCCTTGCCCGATCCCGGAACCAGACAGTGGAAGAAAAACGCGACCGCCATGGTCGTCGAAATGGCATCACTAGAAGTCAATCCGGTCGCCCAGCCTTCTCCCAGGGCGACCGGACACCGTCTCTATTGTCTTGACACCCAAACGTTCGCAGAAGGTAACCGCTAAGCGGTCATATGTTCCTTTTCCCTCGCCGCTTCCTCTTCTTCCTTCTCCTCTTCGCCCCGCTTACGTCGCTTGGACGGGGGCACCGCTTGGACCCTGTATGTGCTCCCACCACGCGCGAACTTGGCGCCTTCTGGCCTCAGCGCAACGCGGAAGTCCTCGCTGGCCCCGATCTCTAGCTTCTCGGACGGCTCGATGTGAACGAAAACCGCATGCGGAACGCCGTTGCCGATCCGCAGGCCCTTGATTGCATTCTCCCGGCCGTCAGCCTCGAACAAAAGCAGCGGCTGGCCCTCGACGGCGTCGAGGTCATGAAGCATTCTGATGCAGGCTCTGCGGCTGAACCTCTGGAACTCCAGCATGCGAAACGTGTTGGCGCGTTGCGCCTTGATCCACCGTTGCGCGATTTCAGCATTGCCGACTCGGTGCCCGACAAGGTCTTTCGGGCTGACGAGCCGCTTGGGCAGCAGCAGGCCAATGCGCCCCGAGTAGCGCTCAACGTCCAATACGAGGTCTACGAGCTGAGCCTCTATGTCGCCACCGATGTCGAGCCGCGCCCAGCCGCCCGGTCCCACTCCTGGCGGTGGCGGAGTGCCGATGAACTGAACCAGCTGCAGGTTCTTTTGCGCAACCTTGCGGTCCTGGTCGGCCAGCGTGTCAGGGTCGGTCTGTGGATCGGTGTAGGAGTCGTCGGCCGAATGGAGCAGGGCGAGCAAGCAGTAATGTGCGTGGCCCGGAAGGCTTGCCGGTGGCGCCAACATCGTCGAGGGCAGGTTGAACTCGGCGACCTGCGGGAAACCGACCCGAAGATTCGCCAAGGTCTTAATCCCAACCGTCTGCCAGGTGGCCGTTGAGATGGGTGTTCCGGCTTGAACGCTGGTTTCATAGCCGGCGGGCAGCGGGTGTGTCCAGAGGCCCGGCGACGCATCGGTGACCAGGAGCATGACCTGGACACTGGGCGCGATTTTGATTCCACGGTTGTGCACTTCAACGTAAACGCGATTCGTGACCGTGCCCATAGCCGGGTCCATCGTTGCGACGCCCTGGCTGCCGTCGACGATTAGGTCGTTGAATTGGAAGAAGTCGATCTGCGGCGTGAGCGTCTGATAGCCGGCCGGCGTCGGAACGTCCACCTTGATGTTCGGTGACTCGTAGTGGACGACTGTGGTCATCGGCCATTGGGATGGGTCCGCGAGCCCGTCTGCTGTGGGGCCAAAGCCCAGGTCGAGGGCGGTGTCGCGGACGTAGAGCTCGACGTCGGGCGGGATCGGTGCATCGAGCTTGAACTCGTACACGCCCCGGCCGTATAGTGCGGCTCGCAGGCGCCTTGAGGCCTGGTGTACTTGGAGGTCAAGGACCGCCGCATCCGGAAGGCCGAGCTCAAACGCGTTCCAGTTCGCTCCGCCGTCAGTCGAGCGCCACACCCCGATGTCGGCGCCAGCGAACACGGTCGCGGTGTTGGCAGGATCGACCGCGATCGCGTTGTGTTCGACGTCGATAAGACTGGTGGCTGCTAGCGCTGCGGGACCGCTACGCGCGGTCCACACGATGCCGTCGAAGTGCCACACGTGGCGCCAGTCGCCGGTACCTCCGATCGCGATGTAGATCGACTGCCCACTCGCATCGGCAGGATCAACTGCGATCTCGCTGATCAATCCCGCAACTGGTAGGGCGCCGCCAGCCGCGTTGTCGATTCGGGTCTGCGTCCAGGCGCCACCGGCGAAGGTGTAGCGGTAGATGTTGCCGGTGGTGGTACCCACGTACAGGAGAGTGCCGGACGCGAAGGCCATTGCAAACACAAGGCCGAGGATCGGTCCCGGAAGCGTCGTCCAGTTGCTGCCGAAATCGGTCGAGACGAAGACTTCCTCGCCTGCCAAGCTCCCGGCCGTGTACGCGATCACGTCCGCGTCGGCGGGATGTCCAGGATTGATCGGCGCCTCCACCACGGGTTGTGTCATTACCCACCACTTCGTTCCCGGCGGAGTGACACTCGTGAACGACCCATAGTCTTGGCCACCATCTGTGGCGCGGTAGATTGCACCATTCGCGTACACGATTACCCGGAACGGGTCGTTCCAGTTGACGATGCAGTGGCCGCCGTCACCTTGCCAGACGCCTGTCCAGCATTCCTCGCCTGTGTAGCGAGCGGTCCCATTGTCCTGTAGGCCGCAGAAGATGACGGCTGGCTGCGTCGGGTGCCCGGCGATATAGTTCGCGCACAATGTCGAGAGGCCGGTGTTGAAGGCGTTGAAATTGGCGGCGCCGGCCGCGTTGGTGCTCTTGTAGATCCCCCCATCGCAGCAGACCCAGACCGTGTTCGAGTCCCCGGGGGCATACGCGAGTACGTGAACGTCTGGGTGAGCGCCAGTTCCCACGTAGGTCGCCACCATGGAGTACGTGAGTCCACCGCCTACTCCCGCACTGGTGATCGTGGCGCGGTAGATAGAGGCGTCACCTGCGGGGCCGTCGAAGGAGCCCCCCATGTACACGGTGTTGGCGCTGTTGGGGTCGAGGCACAGAGCGCAGTCGTAATTGCCCTGCCAGTATCTGAAGTCGGGTCCGAAGATGTTTGCAGGGAGACCCGTGACCTGCTGCCAGTTGCCTCCGGCATTATCGAGCCGGTAGAGGCCCAGCGGCGAGTTGTTCGGCTGAGAGATCAGTGCATAGAGGACGCTTGCGTTGTTGACCTGGACAGCTAGCGTTACGCGAGCGCTACCTGGGGGGAAGCCGGCACCGACCGCCAGCCAAGCGCTCCCGTCGGCGGATTGGTACACAGGCCCGCCCGACGAGGCGGCAAAGAACGTCGTCACGCCGCCGGCCCTCGCTACCACGACGCTGGTGAAGACCCCAGCCTGTTTCTGGACCCAGTGGTAGCCGCCGACCCCATCGGGCTCGCGACGGAAGATGCCAGCAGTCGTTGCGCCAACCACGTTCTCGCGGTCGCCTGGATCGACCGCCAACGCGAAGAACGCTTGGCCAGCCAGGCTTGGAGAGCCCGCCGCCGTCGGTTCAACCGACCAGTGGGCGCCCCCGTCATCCGAGCGCACGGGCCCTATACCGCGATAGGTCGGCAGCGCTTGGGTGACTCGACTGGCGAAGAGGTAGAACGTGTCGGCCTCCCCCGTCCCCACGTAGACACGATCGGGTGCGGCCGTGTCGATGGCGATTGCTCCACAAGCCTGGCTGGTCGCAGCGAAACTGCCCGGCTCGACGTCCCAGCCATCCATGGTCGAATACCAGCTGGTCCCGTTGTTGTCGGAGCGCCAGACGCCGCCATCAGCCGTAGCGACGTAAGCGCGGTTGGTGGCCGGATGGAGAGCGATCCCGGTGGCGCGGCCGCTCACCGCCGGGCGCCCTGACGGCTGCCCGCGCCGAACCACAGAGGGGCCGATCGGTATCCAGTTGTCCGCGCCGGGGACCCCGGGTGCACCGGGGAGCACCGATCCCGGCTCGATCTTCAGCCGGCGGCGAATCGCGTCTTGCCGAAGGCGATATTCCCGAAAGATGGATTGCCAATAGCTGGCCGGAACCTCTGCGAATACATCCTCGCCCCGTCCCGGCTGCAGCACGCTCTGGTACTTCGCGCCGGGGCCGGCGCCGTTGGCGCCACCCTGTTCACGCAGTCGCGCCTCGATCGCCTTGTGTTGGCGCTCAAGCGACCGCTCGTATTCAGCCGCTTCCTCGAGGGGCGACTGCTTGGGCTTGAACGAAATCTTCGTGTATCGCGCTTCCATAAAGGGCAGGATCCAGTCGAGCGCAGTGTCCGATCTCCCCTCCCCTCCGGCGGCTTTCGCTGAACGGCGCTTCTGCTCTGCCATGTGAGCACCTCCGGCATACACCCCACGGACCACGGCTCTGGCCAATGCCCAGAGTGATTGATTCTCCCCCTTTGCCGCGTGCTGTCAAGTGAAAACAATCCGTCACTTAACAGCCTGGTTAGGTCCCGGAGCTCCCAGGGCTTGGCGCAATATCGTCTGAAACTGAGCAGCTTTATGGGCAAGTCTGGACTACTGTCACGGACGTTAGATCGCTGAAGATGATTCGATCATCGGCGCCCGGCTTCTTTGCCGACTTAACAACCAGGTAGCCGTTGGAGTTGGAGACGTTTCCGCAGAACACTCGAGAGCTGCGCGTATTGACAAGCAAATAGGCGGTTGACGGCTTTGGGACACCCGGTCCATAGCAATTGACGGCAATTGAGGCCCTTATCGAGAGCAATCTTCAGTCAACTACCACCGTTCCGTACGAGGCTCGCGATCACACCGGCCAGCGGCGGCGGGTCTGGGCGAGTCGAAATTTGAGGCTTTGAGGAAACCGAGGTTGGTCCAGAAAATGACCGCATCGGCCGGATCGCAGATAGAATCGGGCGTTGCGACATGGCACAGACGGCGGCTGACCGTGAGGCCCTCATGAAGGCCATCAAGCTTGAGTTGAAGCAACACCTTTGGGCCGAATCAAGCGCACGGCCAACGTTTGGCCGGTACCTCTCACTATTCGTGATGAACCCCGAGCCGATGTGGGTCTACGACTTTGGGACGTTGCAGATCCTCGATGTGAACGAGGCAGCTATGCACCGATATGGATACTCACGCTCCGAATTCCTTGGGCTGACCATAAAGGACCTTCGGCCACCGGAGGATGTACCGAAATTCCTCGAATTGCTGCCCGACACACCCATCTCCGACCGTACCGGACCATGGCGTCACAGGCTCAAGGACGGGACCATTATTCAAGTCCTCATCACCTCACATACCGTCAAGTTTGGCGACAGACATGCTCGCCTAGTTATGGCCGAGAGTCTTACTCACAATCCCGATCTCGAGATCGACTAACTCTGACTTGGCGATTTACCTGCGCACATCCTCGCTCGGCCGACTTGATGCACGGAAAGGCGCGGTTTGGACAAAGCAATGGGAAGCTACCGATACCAATCGCTTATCGAAAGCACTCTCGGACCGCCGCCACATATAAGAAGACGCGCGCGATGGCCGCTCGGTTTCCGAAGCCCGCAGACGGTTTTGAAGACCGCGGGTCTGGCATCCAGGGACGTCCATCAACGTTCGCTAGACCTGGATCGTTTGCTCGCACAATCCATCACCGTCCACCTTCGTCCGTAGTCGTCCGTCATGTTGGCTGTCATCTTGGCTGTCAAAAGGCTCTCTAAACCTAGGGACTCCTAATCCCAAGGTTCAGGGTTCGACTCCCTGCGCGAGAATCATCACGGGCGAGCACCATCACGTGATACCTCTGGGCGACGACGTTTTCAATAGGTGGGGGGCTCACCCGCGCAAGAGCGATGTCACGCTTATCCTGCCGTGAGAACCAGAGGGACAACAGGCGCGGCAAGCTAAAAGAACTTCGTGGGTTCTTCCGACGGGAGACTAAGCGGTGCGGTCTGCTTCCATTCTTCCCTAAGTCAATTGACGCATCTGGCGCGGCGTCGCGGCGCGCCACAAACGCAGCGCAAGGATTGTGAGCCAGGACCAGACAATGACGATCAGGACCCTCTGGACCAATCCGGGCTTTCCGATTGCATTGATTGACGAAAAAGTGACTGGTATCAATGCGCCGGTAGCGATCGAGTAGATGGCGAAAGGAAGATCGTTCCAGAAGCGCTTCGCAAAAAAGAAGCACGCGAGAGCCAGTCCGAGGAAGGCGACCAGGCTCACTGCCACATGCAGTGCACCGTGGGTTGTGATGATCTGACTGTCAGGATCGGCCACGAAAATGCCTGCACTTACCGCTCCGACCCCCACGATCCCGATCAGCACACTTCCGATTCGGCCCGAAAGGCGATCACCAAATCCTTGCCAGAGCGCCAACGAGAAGACCAACAGCGTTGCGCCAAAGACCAAGAAGTTAACGATCTGAATCCAGCCGAGCTCACCGATGCTGCCCTCGCTAACGAATCGGACTACGGGGTCGTAGCCAGGCTTGATGAAGCCCAGAACCAGAAAAACAACTACGAAGAACGGCGGGCCTAGGATGCCGGCCAGTGCGAGTCGCCGCGTCTCTTGATAGTCCTGCGGCCCATCTACCGCGACGTCCCTTGCCATCTCCTTACCCTGATTCGGAGAGCGGAAGCCTGTACGCCGCGAGCCTAGTCGTTAACCCGATGGCCGTCAACTTGGTTCGGTTCGCTCAGTCAAGGCGCGCAGCACAGCTAACAATTGCGCCTCAACGTGCAGGGTGAGCATGCGCATCGGTGTTGATGTGTCCCTGCAGGTAGCTCTGACATCTTAATTGACACCTTCACGCAGACACTCTCTGACACTCCGTGACACTCGCTTACACCGCTGCGTCAAACACTGTTTGCCACAGGCGCTGCTATATGAAGAACGCCAGAAGCATGCGATTGGACACGTCGCCATTGGGGTACTTGTTTCTGGGGTCGGAGGCATCGCGTTTGGATCCCTCACAGTGGTCGACTTGTTCGTCAGCAACCCACCAGGCGGAACCTATAACGCCTCAAACGTTGCGGCCTTCGTCGCGCCCAGCCATCGGCCGGCAATTGTGGTGGTCCTGTTCCTCGGGGTGCTTGCAGTCTTCGGCCTGATCAGCCTCCTTGCCCACCTTCGAGGGGCAATCGAAAAAGGAGGAGGCGACGAGCGGATGCCTCAGATTTTCTGGGGGACTGGCGTGGCTGCAGCTGCTGCGATTGCGGTCGGTCACGTCTTCAACGAGGGCCCCGCGATGGTCGCAGGGAATGTCAGTCTTGCGGCGCCTGTGATCTATCTGGCCGTCGATCTGGGAGCAGCGGTGCTTCTCCTCGGCGGCGTCCTACTCGCACTTGCATTGATCGTCCTCGCCCTTAGCACTCCCTCGCCGCTTGCCTCTTGGTTGCGCTGGTTAACGTTGGCTCTAGGCGTGATCGGACTGGCCTCGCTGATCTTCATCCCCTTCTTCGCGCTCCTCCTGTGGGGAATCGTCACCGGTGCTTCGGTGCTCGCAAGCGGGCGAGAGCCAGCCCTCGCTCGACCGCGTTGAGGTCTCTTTTGCGGGTCGCTAGCCTTGGGAGAAAGTCCGCGATCCTGTCGCGACGATGGGCTCGGTCACGAGAAACGCAGTATCGGGATCATGGCAGCGCGATGCCTGATTGACCGAAACGCGATCCGGGCGCCGGGACCACAGTAGTGCAACGCGCTCGTTGACATCCGCTCAGGGCAGGAGCAGACTCCGCGCGGAGGGGAAGAGATATGGGCCGGGTGGCTCAATCCGTCGGCCCCGCGTTGCTCCTGGCGGGCGCGGCCGTGCTCGCCGCCGCGGCCCCCATCTCCGCGACGGGTGGGAATGTCACCGAATACCCGCTCCCACCCAACGCCGGTTACTGCGCCTGTCCGATCGACATCGTGACCGGTCCGGACGGCAATCTCTGGTTCACCGAAAACGGCGGTGCGGTTGGTTATGGAGCGATCGGCCGGATGACGACGTCCGGCTCGGTCACCGAGTTCCGGTTGCCGACGTTCAACAGCTCGCCGGTCGGTATCACGGGGGGACCGGCCGGCACACAGAATCTCTGGTTCACTGAGCAGAACACCAACCGCATTGGCGAGATCACGATCGGCGGAATGCTTACGCAGTTCACCCTTCCGCTCGCCGGCAGCCAGCCTGGGGGCATCA
>WNFB01003132.1_pt1 | contig 21939 bp, 15 predicted proteins | sample 5400501 | NCBI WGS metagenome assembly WNFB01 (sample SAMN13153341, study PRJNA577476) | soil metagenome | isolation source: 200 cm saprolite under Douglas fir tree site 2 hole 1 | place: USA:California | collected 2015-04-18 | reverse complement strand
GGCGATCTGTCTGACGTAGAGGGCAATAGTGGAAAGGGGAAGCCGACTGCCTTTGGAGTGAAGTTGGCGCAAGGTACCTTTGGGGGCATAGTCCATGACCAGAAATGGCGTATTATTTTGTACGCCAAAGTCCAGCACGCGAATGATGTGGGGATGCCTCAAGCGACCAATTGTCTGCGCCTCGGTGATAAAGCTTTGCATATTGTCTTCGGCGATTTGGGTATGCAAGACTTTGATAGCCGCCTGGGTCTTCAAATACATATGTTCGGCAAGGTAGACATCGGCAAAACCTCCCTTACCGAGTAAGCCGATGAGACGATAGTTCCCCAGTTGTGGCTCTATGAAATCACTCACTGTGACCTCCTAGAGGTGACGTGCTTCTCTCCAATGCCCACCAAGTAGATCGAGTATATTTCAACATATCAATAGTAAGCCAATAAGAGAGCTATGTCAAGCACTTTATCAACATTGAGTATATCTCACAGATGAGTATGCAAGCCTGGCAAAGATTGCCAGGCTTGCATACTCATCTGTGAGATACCTCTATTTACAACATTTTCCAAACTTGTAAGTATTATCCAGGCTACCAGAATTTTGGAATGCACGAAAATGATGCATAAAGAGAGTTGACAGACAATCTCCATTTCTCGTACACTATCTTCGTGAGTGGGCGAATCTCTATGCTATAGGGGGAAGCCATGAGAGTTATCCGTTGTCCAAATTGTGAAGAACCGCTACCTGGCTTCGCAAACTATTGTGCTATTTGCGGTGAAACGTTGATACCCTCGCCAACAAGTACTACCGCCAGACTTTCTCATCGTCCTCGTGCCTTCAAAGTCCCTCGCTTCTTTGCCCTGAGAAGTGAAAGTGAAGAGACCGTTCCCTTCGGTGAGGTCGAGCCTGGCGACCGCAAGGCGGGCGACCGCAAGGGTCGCCACTACATTTCTTCTGAAGACTGGGAGATCCTTCGCTCCGCTCAGGATGACAATGCAGAGCCGCGCTTTTCCGGGGAGAGCACAATACCATTGGCGCAGGAACCCACGGGCGCGAGACATTTGCAATGGGAGATCCTTCGCTCCGCTCAGGATGACAACCGCTCCGTTGGGCGCGAGACATTTGGGCGCGATCAATCAGGCCCCTACGAAAGCTTAGATGCAGAGGACTATAGGTCCAGTGGAAACTGGCATAAAGTTGTGGCCAGGACATCGGGCTTGACGAATAGGGCTCCTACAGCGACGCCGCGCACACCGAGGCCTTTGCCGTCCGCATATCAATTGACACCACGCCCTCCGCGACCACCACTGACGCCACGACCATTACGGCCGCCGGGCGCGATAAATCGGGCCCCCACTTTTTGGGTCAGTGCCTTGCTGCTGGTGTCCGTTATTATAGGCAGTCTTTTGGGTGTAATAGTCACCATTGGACATGGAGCTTTAGCGCAAAAGTCACCACATTCTAGCGAGATTTCATTACAGGTTACGCCGTCCAGTGTGGCACTTGGTGCCACTATTGCCTTACGTGGAAGCAACTTTAGTCCACGTGGGCAGGTTGGTCTGACACGCGATACCACTATCCCCATCACTGACACAGCAGGCAACACAATCGTGCAGGCGGACAGTAAAGGGACGTTCACCGATACGGTGAATATTGGAGCGGAATGGCAGGCGGGTTCGCACATCATTCGTGCCGAAGATGCACAATTGCACAAAACCGCGTCCTTTACCATACTGGTGACAGGGCATAGTGCTTCGCTACGTCCCGCGCGCCTCCTGCTCTCTACAAATGCCATCGACCTTGGCTCTGGCGACCAGGCCACGAATAGCACAAAGGCCCTCACCATGACCAACGCAGGTGGTGGACAAATCTCCTGGCAGAGTACCGCGACACAAGCGTGGCTGCTGCTCAGCCCTAAAAGCGGGACCTTCTCAAGCGGGCAAAGCGTTCAGGTGACGATTGCCGCAGACCGCGCCAATTCGCAACCCGGCTCTTACAGTGCCCAGATGATCTTCACCTCCAATGCGGGACAAATCATGCTGCCGGTCACCATGAAAACGACCCCGCTTGAGCCTGGGCATGAAGCTGTGCTGCAACTCACACCCCCAGTACTGTCCTTTACAGGCATCGATGGAGGCATAAACCCGACTGCACAGGTAGTGACCGTCAGCAATCCTGGTGTCCTACCATTGCAATGGGAGATCCTTCGCTCCGCTCAGGATGACAACTGGCTCTCCGTCTCTCCAACATCTGGGAACGTTATCAAAGGTGGCAGCCAGGCCGTTGTGATCAGGGTCAACAGTAGCTATCTGCTGCCGGGTATCTACGCAGCCACTGTCACATTCTCAGGGCAGGGACCAGATACGGTGAAGGACAGCCCGCAGAATATCTATGTCAGTCTCACCATTCTGCCACAATGTGCTTTACAGGTATCCCCAGGCGATTTGTCGTTCAGCGGCGCCTATCTGCAACCGGGGCCTCCTGCTAAAATCGTCAGCCTGGGTGTCACTCAAAGTTGTAGTATGCAACTGCGCTGGAGTGCGACGGTCGTCACGAATAATGGCGGACAGTGGTTAAACATCGGGCCCGCGGGTGGATTGACGCCATCCTACCCATCGATAGGCGTCAACGTTTCAGGTCTTAAGCCCGGTGTTTACACTGGCTCGATCATTTTCAGTTCGGCAGCCGGAAAACTGACCCTGCCAGTGATCTTTACTATGGGACAGCCAACCACGCCAATTATGACCACCACTCCGGCCACCATGGCTTTCAGTGTCATTCTTGGTCAACCCAATGCACCTGGGCAAACCATCACTATCACCAATGCCGGTGGAGGTACACTCAAATGGCAGGCGGCGGTCTCTACAAACTTTGGCGGCGCGTGGCTGTCTGCGTTACCGGCAGCCGGTAGCCTTTCTTCCCATCAGCCTGCCTCAGTGAACGTAACAGCGACCGCCCTCAATGGCATGACACCCAACACTTATACAGGCATGGTCACGATTACTGGCACAGACGGTTCAGGACACGGTGTGCCCGGTAGTCCCCAGGCTATTCCGGTGAACTTCACCGTGCTGGCTCCCTGTAGTATCGCAGGCACTCCCAGGGCTCTCAATTTTATGGGCGCGGTTGGTCAACCAAACCCCGCGACGCAGCCCGCAACCATCACCGCCAGTGGCACCTGCCTCCATACATTGGACTGGGCGGCATCCATCAGCAACGCCCCATGGCTGACAGCCACACCAGCATCAGGTACCGTCAATCTCATCAGATCCTTCGTTGCACTCAGGATGACAGTTCCCGCGACGAGTAACATCGGGGTTGCCGTCTCAGGCTTGAGTCCTAACACCTACACAGGCCAGGTAATCTTTACAGCAACGGACAGCATCACCCATCAAAACGTTGGCACACCGCAGACCATCACAGTGACTCTGACGGTACAGCCACCATGTACGCTGCAGGCTGCCTCCGTGCCAACAGTGAATTTCAGCAGCGAGGTGGGACTTAATCCTAATCCGGATACCCAGAGCTTTACCATTGGCATTTTTGGAGCCTGTTCGGGAAATATTACGATTACCCCGACCGTGACGCAGAGCTGGCTGTCAATCTCACCAACCTCGGCTGTCATCACCGGCGGCAACACGCCCTTCACCGCCAAAGTTGCCTCCGCGTCTCTCGGTGTGGGATCATTCAACGACACCATTTCGCTGGCAGCCGTGGACAGCAATGGTATCGCCATCACGGGTAGCCCGCAAACGGTCGGTGTTGTGCTGAGTGTCTTAGCAGCACCTGCTCTCACCGTCGGCCCGTTGCCTGGGGGGTTGAATTTCAACACCAATACAGGTACAACATCGCAAGCCATCATTCTTAACAACACAGGTGGAGATCCCTCAACTGGACTATTGTGCTGGCTCCCAACACTCCCACCTATGTCTCTCTATCGGCAGAAGCAGGCACGAGCCTTGCAGGGGGAGCAAATACCTCAGACAACGTAATTGTCGATGCAACAGGAGTTCCAGGCGGCACAACGGTTACTACCAGCGCAACGGTCAGTGCCATCGATCCCATCACGGGTAATCCCGTTGCAGGCAGTGGAGTGTCGGTACCAATCAACATCAGCATACCTCCGCCTGCCATGGTGCTTGATACAACTACCCTCACTTACACCACCACTGTGGGTGTGAATCCATCGCCCCAATCCGTCAACCTGACAAACACTGGCGGTGACGGGCTGACATGGATGGCGGGGACACCCTCTCAAACCTGGCTGACACTGGGGCTTACGCAGGGGAGCAATAATGCGAATGTGACGACGCCGATCCCCTTTAAAGTAGATGTCACCGGCCTGACAAGTGGCTCGTATACAGCAACAGTGACTATCACTCCTTCGGTGGGAGCAGCGCAAACAGTGACGGTGACTCTAACCATAAACTAAACACATGCGAATAATTGCAATAGCACATGAGATCCTTCGTTGTACTCAGGATGACAGCGTTGCACTCAGGATGACAGATCGTTCGCCAGCGCATGAGATCCTTCGTTGCACTCAGGATGACAAAGCACTCAGGATGACAAAGCACTCAGGATGACAAAATGTGGTTTAGTTTATTCCCATTAAAGCTTTTACGCGTTCTAAATGCAGCCTATCATGCTCCCAATCCTCCTTCTCATGCTCGTCTGTCTTGATGGGAGTTTCCAGCAAAACCGCTGCATGTTCCAGCCTTGCATCATGCAGTAGGGTACGAAGACCCTCCTCGCTAATGATACCCTCCCCCAAACGAGCATGGACATCGCGGTGACTACCCAGTGCCTTCTCTGTATCATTCAGGTGAATAACCTTGAGACGTGCCAGTCCAATAGCTTCGTCAAAGTGTTGAAGCACCTGCCGGGACGCCGAGGCGGTGGAAATATCGTGGCCAGCCCCCCACAGGTGAGCCGTATCGATGCAGACCCCCAGGCGTTCGGCATGCTGTGGCAAGAGGTTCAGTACCGCCCCTATCTGCTCAAAGCTATGCCCAAGTGAGTCACCTGCACCAACATCATTTTCTAATAACAACATCACTTCTGGCGGCGTCTCCGGTAATATACGCGCGATGGCTGAGGCAATGCGAGCAATACCCGCCTCAACGCCGGTACCACGATGGCTACCTGTATGAAAGACCACGAATGTGGCCCCCAGCAGCGCACCACGTTGTAAGGTCCAGCGCAGTAACGCAATCGATTTCTCCCAGATAAAGTCGTCAGGCGAGGCCAGGTTGATCAGATAGGGCGCATGAATAACCACAGGATCAAGTTCGCGGCTACGTACAGCCTGTGCGAATGCCGCACAGGCTTTTGGATCATCCGCCGTTGGTCGCCAGCCAGTCGGGTTACTGGCAAAGATTTGAATGGCGTTACAACCAATCTGCTGTGCTATCTCCAATGCTTTCAAGGGCTTAGCATTGAGGGGCATATGGCGACCAAGCCGTCGACGGGGGTGGGAGGAATCATGGTTCTTCGACATGAGGCAATTGTTCCAGTCTGGTCAGGCCAAATTGCTGTAAGAATTCGGGTGTAGTGGCGAAGAGTGTGGGGCGTCCAACCGTTTGCGCGCGTCCAACTTCCACCACCAGGCCGTGTTGGATCAGGCTTGCCAGAGCGCGATCGCTATTCACGCCGCGCACAGACTCGATTTGTGCGCGGGTGACAGGTTGGCGATACGAGATAACGGCGAGCGTCTCCATGGCGGCGGTCGTCAATTTCGCGGTCATGGGGAGGCCAAGCAGGGCCGCGATATAGCGGGCATTCTCCGGTGCCGTCACAAGCTGCACCTGCTCGCCCAGGCGTTGCAGCCGGATGCCGCGCCCGTGGCTCTCCAGACCGTGCTCTAATTTTTGCAGGCCCTGGCTTAAACTTGCATCATCGATGTCGAGCAATTTACGCAGTTCGGTGCGCTCCAAAGGTCGGCCAGAGACAAAAAGCAGGCTCTCAATGGCAGCCGCTATCTCTCCAGCCATCTGCTGGTCTGTAGACATAGGCACGGGCGGTTGAGTTGCTACTGTTTGTTGCGCTGTGTGTATGTGTTGTTTCTGCATGGTGAGGGGATTATATCATAGTGTCAGGACAACGAGAAGGATAATTTATTTCATGGCCGCCATGGCATTACTGCGGGAGGTGTCTTCTCCGCGGTAGACACGCTCGCAGACACATTAGAAGCTGTCGCTGCCACAGGTTGTACATCTCACAGACACACTAGAAGTTGTCTCCGCTTGCGGCTTTGAGGTGCCTGAATAGTCAAGGGTTTTTGCGCAGGATTTAACTGGCCCAATTTATATCATTCTATTTCAATGTATTTCTTTATAGATCGTAGTAGATTATTTTAACGTAATATTTTCAGCTACATTAGTACAATTTCGTTGCAATACTACCACACATATGATACACTACTTTGGCCGAGGAAGTGGAGAGCCGGGATTGTAGCAAAGCTGATTTTGCTACAACCGCTATCAACAGCCTGATCTACGAAATGATACAAGCGGCAAAATTTGATGTCAGTACGGGCAAGCGGCGAAAGTATGCCTATCTCAGTATCTTTGGCTACAACGACACGGTTTACCCGCTTTTATCACCGGAACCAATGGATATTCCATTTCTCGGTGAGCACCAGCGCGGTACGGTGCCTGTGGTGCGCGATGTGCTTGACACGCATAGCGGAACATATCGCCAGGTGACGGAGAATAGAGCGTTCTGGATAGAGCCGCGAACACAGGGGAAGACGCAGATGGGTCAGTCTCATATCTTTCCCAGTAACATACATGAAGTTGCACACCTTGACCCTCCCTTTGCTTCACAGATGTTTGAGATGAGCAGTGTTATCCCTGAGCCATTGCGCAAGAAAGCCACCGAAGAATTTGGGCTTGGTCGAGATGTTCCCCAGGGTGCGCGTAGCTTTGTGTATAACGCCGATACTAATGTGCGGGTCAAATTCCTACACTGGGGTACCATCGGTGCCGCTATCGAGTAGGGACCTAATGTATCTCGTCCTCTCACCCGAAAGACGGGTAGGGAAGGAAACCGGCACCAAGTAAGCAGAGAGGGGATATCTCAATGTCATACTATCCTTCATCACTTCCCTCGAAAACGAAAACGCCAGGCGGTGGCCTGTTGCGAGTGCTGGGCGTGCTGCTTTCTTTGATCAGCATCCTTTGCGCGACACTGGGAATGGTCTTCCACCAAAATATTGCCAGCCTGATTTTCTCGGCAGTGATTGCGTTGCTGGGGATACGGGTCTTTGTGCTGTGGTTGGGAGCCGCCAATGCGCCTTCTTGGGAAGGGACATCATCGCATAGGGGCGGGGAGTACGGCGGGCGGCCACAAGGGCCTCCTCCACTCCCAACCCCACTCCCGCCCCTACGCGACCCTAAATGGCATTCCAATTTGGGACCCGATACATCAGGCCCATACGCACCGGCCTCTCAGCTATATGCGGCATCAGCGGGCACAGCGGGCAGGCTATCTGCAAGAGAGGTCCCTACTGGGTCAGCCTATGCCCAAGGGCCGAGCTACCCTGCCCAGCCAGCCTATGCTCTGCATTCTTCCTATAGAGAGTCACCTGCTTTGTACGAGGAGAGGCAATCACATATGCCGGCGACACCGGATGCTTTTGTGCCTATAGAGCAAGACCCGCTCTTTGCTTTTGATCGCTCCATTGGCAACGAGCGATGTTTTATCTTGCCCAAAGAAGGTGAACCAATGGTCGAGTGCCAGGATAGATACGCACTCAATGCCAGGAATCGTTGCTACGCGGTGGCTGACGGCGTGGCAGGAAGCTTTGTGCCGGGTCCGTGGGCACGCATTGTGGCTAAAGGCTTTGTGGAGCGCGGCGGCAAATTTGCCAATCAAAATGATTTCCGGGACTGGTTGATGAATTGTAGTCAGCAATGGCATAGATGGATTGAAAACAGGTGGGTTCCAACAATCAACGCGCTACGGGAGCGCAATGGAGATAGACCCAACGATTGGAGCAATGATATCCGGCAGGGAGCACAAACAACCCTGATCGGTTGTACGCTTGCCTCACCCTCTTCTGCCGGGCAACAACATACAGAGGATGCATCCACCTCTGTAGATATCTTTGCTATCGGCGACGGGGAGTTCTTCCTCTTCAGCCCTAAGGTAAATGGGGGATGGGAAATCTCAGAGACGTTCCCGTTCGTAGATGCCAACGAGTTTAACGCACGTCCAGATACGCTGGTGACAGTGCCGCGGGAGGACTTGCTAGAACGGACATGGGTACGGCGCAAGACGATGCATCTGAATGTATTTGCTGGCGACTTGATCGTGCTGGCGTCAGATACGATGGCGAAATGGCTGCTGGTGCAGGTTCATCAAAATGGCGAGAGGTGGTTGCCGCTGCTGACAAGCGGTAGTGCCAGCGAGTTTGAACAGCGCATTCGCCAGGAGTTGTTTAGTGGGCAGATAGAAGATGACGATCTGACGATGCTGGTTATTCCCATTACGTGAAGCACGGAGTAGAACACGCTATGATGACGGCTGGAGGGCGCGATCAATCGGGCCCCTATCCCACCAGAGATGAATATGACATTGCCATGGCAAGATGGCGAGAAAGCATTTGGGACGCTGAGATCCTTCGCTTCGCTCAGGATGACAATCGGCAATGGAATACGGGATGGGCTAACGCTCAGCAGCCATCTCAACAGGCTCCATCACCATCGCAGTTTTGGAATACAGGTACACTAGCGGCACCCGGCTCAGTACAGGCACCTCCTTACGCGGGACCGCCAATCCCTTTCCCACCAACACTGAACGAAGACGATGATCCATTACCGCTCTCCTCTCCAGGTTCAAATGCCTCTGGAGGAAAACGAAGGGTACTGCTTATCGCTACTATCTGTTTTCTAGTTCTGATTATTCTCGCTGCCGCTATTACGCTGGCACTGATCTTCACGGGCGATATTCATATCGCTGATATAGCACCTTTGATGGGGCAAGCATGGCTGAGGTGGCTAGCGCGCGCTAGCCACCTCAGCCATGCAAAGCTAATGTGCATTGTTCAGGGAGGTTGTTATGCCATCACAAACCCGTAGTCTGCACATACGTATACTGCTCGCACTTGTTGTGTTCATCATAATCGCGCTTGGCTTGCTAGGTATTGTTAGTCAAGTGATGTCTGCCACTGCCGCTTCCTCACCACTTACTGGACAACATTATGGGTCAGGAGTGGATAATACACCTAATTCTAATGATTGTGGTAAAAAATGTCCCTCACCAACCGATACGCCTACCCCCACACCAACCCATACACCCACACCTACACCGACGTTTACACCCACGCCGACGTTTACGCCTCCCGCCACACATACTCCGACGCCGACAAATACACCAACCGCTACAGCCACCACCAGACCTGGCACTACACCTACCACAACTAATTCTGTCACTCCTACCTCTACCGCTAAATCGCAGGCCACGCCCATATCAAACACTCCTGTTCCAGGCACTACTCCCTCACCTGGAACCACAGCTACTGCAACCTCACTATCACCAAATTCCAACAACTCTTCTGGTGGAGGCGGCGGTTCTATTTTCGGCAGCCTTTTTACCATCGCGGCACTGCTGCTGCTGGTGCTGGCATTCTTGCTCTATCTCATACCGCAGCGATCTTCGACCGCTCTCCCCATTAAGATTCTTTCTCTCATTTTGCCCGTCCCGTTCTTACGACGATTTGAAGATAAATAAGCTTATCAACCATGCATGGTTGATAAGCAGAAGCAGCCATCGGCTTGCAGCAATGTCGCAGTACGATAACAGTTTGCTGATGACAATGCATTATTGACAAGCGAAGTTTGACAACAGTACACTCAAACTTCTTGCAACGACTGACTCAATATGATATAGTATGAACAAAAAAGACCCTGGGAGTGAGGATACAATTGTATGAAAATTGAGCGATTTACGGATAAGGCGCGTGAGGCGATCAGTGAGGCATCGGAGATCGCCAAAGAGCAGCACCATGGACAGATCGAGGTTGAACACCTGCTGGCGGCCTTGCTAGCACAGGAGGGTGGGGTGGTGCAGCAGGTTATGCAAAAGGCAGGGGGAAATGCGGTAGCGGCAAGGCGCATTGTGGATAGTGAGATTGAACGCATGCCCCGCGTCTATGGGGGCAGTGAACCTGGAATTTCACCGCGTTTGCGCAAGGTGCTGGAAGATGCGTGGCGCGAAATGAACAATTTCAAGGATGAGTACCTGAGCGTTGAGCATTTGCTGCTGGCTCTGTTTGATACCGATGCTGATGCGGCACAACGCGCCCTGAAAGCGGCAGGACTCACCCGCGATACTGTGTTGAAAGCCCTCACCGCTATTCGTGGCGCGCAACGGGTCGTCGATCAGAATCCCGAAGTGAAATATCAGGCTCTGGAGAAGTATGGGCGTAACCTGACCGAACTGGCGGCGCAGGGCAAGCTTGATCCGGTGATTGGGCGCGACGAGGAGATCCGGCGCGTGATCCAGGTGTTGAGCCGCCGCACGAAGAATAATCCGGTGTTGATTGGAGAGCCGGGAGTAGGTAAAACGGCGATTGTGGAGGGGCTGGCACAGCGCATTGTACGCGGCGATGCGCCAAAAACGCTAGTTGATAAGCAGGTGGTGACGCTTGACCTGGGTGCGCTGGTGGCAGGGGCCAAGTTCCGCGGCGAATTTGAGGAGCGTTTGAAAGCTGTGCTTAAAGAGGTCACCAGTGCCGAGGGCGGCTTTATCCTCTTCATCGACGAACTGCATACTCTAGTGGGTGCCGGTGCCGCCGAAGGGGCGATGGATGCCTCCAATATGTTGAAACCGATGCTGGCACGCGGCGAACTGCACTGTATTGGCGCGACCACCCTGGATGAGTATCGCAAGCATATCGAGAAAGACGCGGCACTGGAGCGACGTTTCCAGCCGGTGATGGTGGATCAGCCTTCAGTTGAGGATACGATTAGTATCCTGCGCGGCTTGAAACAACGCTACGAGGTGCATCACGGCGTGCGCATCCAGGATAGCGCACTGGTGGCCGCCGCCCTGCTCTCCAACCGCTACATCACTGACCGCTTTCTACCCGACAAGGCCATCGACCTGGTAGACGAGGCTGCCAGCCGGAGACGTGTCGAGCTGGACAGCACTCCCAGCGAGATCGACGCGCTGGACCGGCGCATTCGCCAGTTGCAGGTCGAACAGGAGGCTCTCAAAAAGGAGACCGACGCCGCCAGCCGCGACCGGCGCAATCGAGTGGAACAGGAGATCGCCAACCTGAGCGAGCAGTTACACACGCTCAAACTTTCGCTGGAGAGTGAGCGAGAGCCGGTAGAGAACATTCGCCGTCTCAAGAAGGAGTTAGAGCAGGCGCAGGTCGAACTTGAAAAAGCGGAGCGCGAATATAACCTTGAAGTAATGGCGCGGCTGCGTTATGGCACGATACCTGACCTCGAACGCCGCATCGCTGATATGGAGTCAAAGCTTACGAACTTAAAGAGCGCGCGTATGCTCAAGGAAGAGGTAGACGCAGAGGATATCGCCGAGATCGTCTCCAAGTGGACGCATATTCCCGTCTCCAAATTGATGGAGGCGGAGGTACAGAAACTGCTGACGATGGAGGACAATCTGCGCAAGCGCGTGGTTGGACAGGAGATGGCCTTAGAGGTTGTCTCGGATGCCATTCGCCGTTCGCGTGCTGGCCTGCAAGACCCGCATCGGCCCCTGGCAAGCTTTCTCTTCCTGGGTCCAACGGGGGTAGGTAAAACGGAACTGGCGCGCGCGCTGGCAGAGTTCCTGTTTGATGACGAACAGGCTATGGTGCGCATAGACATGTCGGAGTACATGGAAAAACATAGCGTCTCGCGGCTGATTGGTGCCCCTCCAGGCTATGTGGGCTACGATGAAGGTGGTCAATTGACCGAGGTTGTGCGCCGCCATCCCTACAGCGTGGTATTGCTCGATGAGATCGAGAAAGCCGCGCCGGAGGTCTTCAACGTGCTGCTGCAAGTGCTCGATGATGGCCGCCTGACGGATGGTCAGGGCCGCACCGTCGATTTCAAGAACACGGTGATTATCATGACCAGTAACGTCGGCAATCTCTGGCTACACGAATACGATGGGCTGGACGAGGACGAGATACAGCGCACGGTACGGCAACGAGGCAACGACTGGCGTGAGGAGGGCTTCCGTCCAGAGTTTATCAATCGTATCGACGAGGTGATTATCTTCCGTAAAATCACTCGCGAACAAATGAAGCACATTGTGGATATCCAGATTAATCGCTTGCGCCCTCGCCTCGAGGAACGCCATATTACCCTGCGCATGAGCGATGCCGCGAAGGAATTACTGGCAAACATGGGCTACGATCCCCAGTTTGGGGCGCGTCCCCTCAAGCGCGTCATTCAAAAAGAGGTCGAGAACCGTGTCGCCCGCGCCATCCTCGACGGCACCATTCGCGACGGTGATAGCCTGGAGATTGACGCACGCGACGGAAAATTGGTGATAGAGACAATAGATCCTTCGTTGCACTCAGGATGACAGGAGAATTATGATGCAACCATGGACGAACGAACATCTCATACACATGCTCAGTACTGTGCTGCTACAAGTGAATTCATGCATGGCTGAGGCAAGCGCAGCCACTACTATACTCGATACGTTGCGCAGTGGGTTGACAACGATAGAGCACCGCATGGCTGAGGCACAAGGGTCCGGCATAGCTGAGGCAAAGGGTCGGAGCATGGCTGAGGCAAAGGGTCGGAGCATGGCTGAGGCAAGCACAGCCACTACTATACTCGATACGTTGCGCAGTGGGTTGACAGCGATAGAGCGGATCACAAGAGATGCTATCTATGAAATACGTTCTGCTAGCGACGATGACTCACTAGCGATAGACCTGGTTGGTGTCACGCTGGTTGAAGCCCTATCGCGTGCTGTTGAAGAAACGGCGGAGTCGATGGGGCTTTCGAGCCGCGTGGCCTTCAACGGTGAGGAACGCCCATTGCCCGGCTCTATCGAACGCTTGTTATATCGCATTGCCCAGGAAGCACTCTACCAGGTACAGCAGCATAGCAACGCCCGCAAATTGCGCTTCACCTTTAGCTATGGACGGGACGAGGTGCAGATGAGCATTCAAGATGATAGCAGCGAATCAAGCACCGAGGAACAAGTACCTCTGCCACATTTTAAGGACGAGGGGCGCGATCAATTGGGCCCTTACGGGGTTTTACGGCAGCGTGTTGAACACCTGGGCGGCTCATTAGAGATCCTTCGCTACGCTCAGGATGACAATCGTGGGGTATTGGTTCGTATGCCTTATACGGCGGGCGACTACGGGATGACGAGGGCGACGGATGGAGCCGATAAATCGGCGGTGGCCGCGATAAATCGGGCCCTACGGGATGACGATGATTCCATAGCAACCACAAAGGTACATGATTCCATAGCAACCACAAAGGTGCGGCTTCTAGTGGTGGACAGGCAGGCGGTTTCTCGCGCCGGGCTGCGGCGCGTGCTGGAGAGCTACCCTGATCTGCAGGTGATTGGAGAGGCGGCTGATGGTGTGCAGGCGGTAAGCGAGACGTTGGAGTTGGGGCCACAGGTGGTGCTGATGGACGCACACCTGCCCAATGGGCAGAGTATGGAGGCTTTGAAGCAGATCAAGCAGCTCAATCTTGATGCCAAAGTCTTGTTGTTCTCGGCTCAGGATCGCGAGGAATACCTGTATGAGACGCTGCGAGCTGGGGCCGATGGCTATGTGCTAAAGGATATTGTGCCCGATGAACTGGCTCAGGCGGTGCGGACAGTGGCTCGCGGCGAGGTGCTGGTGCAGCCCCAGCTTGCTGGCAGGTTACTGTCGCGTTTCGGCCCCCTGGGACGCGATAAAGCGGGTCCCTACACCCCGCTTACGGCACGAGAGCGGGAGGTTCTGCGCCTACTGGCACGCGGGTTACGCAACAAGGAGATAGCCGCACGCCTGATTGTCAGCGAGCGCACTGTGAACTTCCACCTGGCAAATATCTACCAGAAACTCAACGTGTCTGGTCGCACCGAGGCTTTGAGTAAGGCACTGGAACAGGGGTTGATCACAGCGTAACTTTATGCCGGTATAATACCCGCACGCCAGGTACTAATGGTGTGCTTTAGAGTTGCTATGTAGCCTGCCTCGTTGTTGCCATCACTATTGGGTGCATATTTCGGAATGATCTGGTCTACAGTGACCCGTCCCCAGATAGCTACGTAGAGATTGCGAATGAGCTTGAACCATTCCTCAAAGCCCTGCTCCCAACTTTTGAATATAGCGTAGCCCCCGTTTTCATTCAAACAGGGAAACTGCGGAACACAGCGCATATTGCTTAGAGAAAGTGTCACTCCAAAGGAGCTTTCGTGCATGAAGAAGGCCAGAGCATATGCGGAGTCTAAGCCGTATTTAACACCTTCATCGTAGAGGGCCTGGGCCTTTCCTGCCGCCGGAGAGTGGTAGTAAGCGAGTACCTGGTTCATAAAACCTACCGAAAGAGAGTTTGGCCCCACAACCGAATAGGGGCCCGGGTTGGTGGGAATGGGCGTTTTAGGGTCGGCTGGCCCATTGCTGTTCGCCCAGGCATTGACAGCACCGAGGGTACCCCCTACCTGGATGGGAAAAACCTGTGCATTTGACGAAATAACCAGTTGTGGAACACCAGGACGCTGAAACCATCCTGCAGAGATCAAGACGAATGCGGCTATAATAATAACAATCATGCTCACATAAAATGTACGTAACCAGGGGACGTGGCGCGTGAGGGGATGTTCCTCAAACTCATTTACCACGCGGGGCGGTCGTTTGATAGGGAGAGGTCTTGTTTCTTTCACTTCCGGCTCTTTCAACGCCGGAAGCTGTTGTGTAGCTCTTGCGCGTAGGGGAATCGACATTTGCTCAGGCTCTGGTAATATAACCTTCTTGGCACCGTAGTCACTATAGCTACCACTTGCCATCTGAAGCCTCCTTTAGAGATTTGTACGTTTGTTCCATTATAGCACAGGGCCTGACTTCCCCACAAGCAGGCGTTCCTGCTCCTCTTGCCCGCAGGCAATTTGCAACATCCTGATATACAAAAACACACCCTTGTTTGTCTTAGAATATACCATCACGCCCATTATGCTGTCAATGTTAGCAGCCAAACGGGCGTGTTGCCACACCACTTTGAATAGAGTATAATTACCTAACCGAATCTACGCAGGAAATGAGCGCGACATAGTACGCCGATAGAGGGGTTTCCCATTGTTCATCAAGGAGCACCATGGCCGAGCAACTCAATATCATCCTTGTTCCACATACCCACTGGGACCGTGAGTGGTACCAGACCTTCCAACAATTTCGTATACGTCTCGTGCGCACCATTGATAAGTTGCTTGATATCTTAGACTGCGATGGGAATTTCAGCTATTTTATGCTCGACGGCCAGACTATTGTGCTCGATGACTACCTGGAAGTACAGCCGGAGCAGGAGGAACGCCTCAAAAAATACACCCGCAGCGGGCGTATCTCTGTTGGCCCGTGGTACATCCAGCCCGACGAATTTCTCGTCAGTGGCGAGTCGTTGATACGCAACTTGCAAATGGGACTGCAGCGAGCCGCTGAGTTTGGGGAGCCAATGCGCGTCGGCTATGTGCCGGATTGCTTTGGTCATATCGCACAGTTGCCACAGATTTTTCGTGGCTTTGGTATCGATAATGCCGTTTTCTGGCGAGGGGTGGGAGCCGAGGCGCAAAAAAGTGAATTTTATTGGGCCGCTCCCGATGGAACTAAGGTGCTGGTTATTCACCTTGCCGATCCCATCGGCTACTCCAATGCCCGCCTGATGCCGCTCTCGCCCAATGAATTTGCCACCCGTGTCGAATTACTTACCGCCCAGATTTTGCCCAAGGCAACCACCAACACCCTGCTCTTCATGAATGGCTCCGACCACTTAGAGCCACAGGAAGGTCTCCCCGGAACTATCGCGGCAGCAAATGCTCTGCTGGCTCACATCAATCCCGAACACGAGCGCATCCTCAGCAACTTCGGACACTCCACGGAGAATGGCAATACGAAGCATTTCGACGGCATCCGTGTACAAATTGGCTCGCTGCCCCAATATGTTGAGACCATCCGGCAAAGGAACGGCGTGTCCCTTGATACAGGAAAACCAGGAATAAATAGTCAGTCGCAAGAGATGCCTCTACAGATATTGACGGGCGAGATGCGCAGTGGCCAATATTCGAACCTGCTGCCCTCGGTACTCTCTTCGCGTATGTGGATTAAGCAGCAAAATGCTGCAACCGAACACCTGCTGGAGCATTGGGTAGAGCCACTGACGGCCTGGGCCTGGAAGCTCGGCGCACCCTATCCGGCAGGACTGGTCAGGCTGGCATGGAAGTATCTCCTGCAGAATCAGCCCCATGATAGCATTTGCGGCTGTAGTATCGACCAGGTTCATCGTGAAAACGCCGTGCGTTTCGCGCAGAGCCAGCAGGTTGCCGAAACGATCATAGCCCAGGCTATGCAGAGTATCGCCGGGGCAGTAGATACTCACGCACCCATCCCAACCACACACACCAGCCATAAACCTGCTTCCGTGGTAGTATTTAACCCTGCTCCTGGTCCACGCACAGGAGTAGTACAGGTAGTGGTACAATTCCCTGGTTCGCTGCGCAACGCCGTGGTCATCGATGAGCAGGGCCAGCACATGCCCTATACTATCGTCAACCGGTGGAGACAGGAAATTGGTTCGATGTCATTGCCACGCGAAGTGATGGCTTCCGCGGTGGCAATAGCCGGTGTGAGTGGCCCTGGCGAGTTTATTCGTATAGCGGAAGGCACAATCACTACGACGTTGGGCCAACCGGAGGGCACCTATGGTATCTTGCGCGTACACATAGAAGCCGGTCAGCAGCCGGGCGTAGCCCATATCGAGATCATGATTGCACCACGAGCAATGGTTCCTGCGCCCGACCATGAATTGCTTGTCGCAGAAGAACAAATGCTGGCCCTCTTGCAGCAAGAGGACATCCACGTCCTGGAAATGACGATGATTGACCAGGCGCGGGAAACCATTGACTTTGTCGCCACTGACCTGCCAGCCTATGGAATCAAAACCTACTGGGTTTATCCACGCGGCATTAAAGAAGAGGCATATACTGCTCCAACCAGTAGTCTTTTGGGTGAGTTGAATCGTATTGAGAATGAGTGGTATCGTGTTGAGGCCAGCGAGGAAGATGGCACCCTGACCGTCACCGATAAACAAACGGGGATGTGTATTAGCGGCCTTCATCGTTTCGTAGATGGCGGTGATGTTGGAGACCTGTACAACTATTGCCCGCCGACACATGATATGCTCATCAGTCAACCCGTAAAGCCACCAAAGATCGAAATTGTTAGTACAGGCCCTGTCCGTACACAGCTGCGTGTCAGTGGACGCTGGTCATTCCCCAGTGCCTGTGCCGCCAGTCGAGCTGAACGTAGCTCGCGCATGACCGTTTGCCATATCGTCAGTGACATATCGCTGACCCCTGGTGTCCGTCGCATCGATATCCATACCAGTATAGAAAATAAGGTAAAAGATCACAGATTACGGGTGATTTTTCCTGTATCATATACAGTAGAGAGTGTTGCTGCTGAAGGCACATTCGAGGTACGGACACGACCGGTGGCGGCTCCCCGGCCTGCGGATGTTGCCGATTGGGCCGAGGAACCCGTCAACGCGTTCCCGCAGAAACGCTTTGTCGATATCAGTAACGGCACCATTGGGCTGGGAGTACTCAATCGCGGTCTACCGGAATGCGAGATATTGCAAGAGGGTCCCGGCATTGCGCCAGGAGAGATGGCAGTCGCGCTCACACTGCTGCGCTGTGTAGACTGGCTCTCACGGGGCGACCTATCTACCCGTCGCGGGCATGCAGGCCCGATGGAGCATACACCGGAGGGCCAATGCCTGGGGCATCATGAATTTGACTATGCCCTGGTGCCACATAGTGGCGATTGGCAAGCAGAAGCATGTCTTGTCCTGCGCGAGGCACAGACCTTTAATATTCCAGTGCGAGCCACGGTGGTAGTGGCACCAACCACAAGTACTACTGCTGAAGAGCCGGGAGAAGGAACGGGACGATCACATTGCCTGCGGGCAAGGGGAGCAGGAGAGATGTCTCTATTGCCTGAACCGTCTCTGCGCCCGTGCGCCACGTTTATTGAGGTAGAGCCTCGTGAGCTGGTCGTCAGTGCGATGAAGCGCAGCAATGCTGGAAACGGGCTGATTGTGCGGGTATACAACCCTCTTTCTCACGCGATCGAGGCAAGCTTACGGCCAGGCGTTGGTACTACCAGAGCCTTCGTGGCAAACTTACAAGAGGAGCAACAAGAGCAACTTCTTTGGAATGGTGAGGCTGGTGAACCCCTATACGTCGGCATACGTGCGGGCGAAATCATGACATTATTGTTCCAGTAGGGGCGAAGATGTATCGTCAAATTGAGTCACAATAGTCCTATGTTGTTGCTGTATTCTTGTCGTGTACGTTGTAATGAAAGATACCATTTTATACATATCCTGAAAGGGGCGTTCGTCCTGCGATGACAAATATGACACATATTCTTACTACTATACTTACTATAGGTCCGGCAGCTACACCAACGGCAGGTGTCACTCCCACAGCCACGGCCACGGCCACTTCTTCGGGTAGCTCCACACTGACTACCATCACAGGTTACCTGGGAATCGTGATTGGCTTTATTGTTGCTTTTGTGGTTATATTCTGGCTCAGTCTGATTATCTGGACGTTCCGCGACATCCGTTCGCGCACGCAAGACCTCTTATCGCAGATACTCGCCACATTGCTGGTCACAGTTTTCTTTATCGGTGGTCTTTTCATCTATATGATTTTACGCCCCCGTCAGACCCTGGCAGAGATCTATGAGCGGCAATTAGAGGAAGAGTCACTCCTGGCAGAGATGACCGAGCGACAGACCTGCAACAACTGTCATGCACGTGTCGAGTCAGATTTCCAGGTCTGTCCATCATGCGGACAAAAGTTGAAGCGACCCTGCCCCAAGTGCGAGCGCCTGCTGGAGTTGCGCTGGACATTCTGCCCCTATTGCGCAACCAATCTCGCGGGCACACCTATGCAAAGTATGCCGGGGATGCCTGGAATGCCAGCTATGCAAGGGATGCCTGGCGCGCCCGGCATTCCCATGAGCGGCCCAAGATATTAATAAAGTCTCTAAGGGATGTGCTATGCCCCAGGTCGAGGACCTGGGGCATAGCACATCCCTTAGAGACTTTGTTCTCTCATACAAACATAGTACAGACCAATCGACAGGCCGCTTCCCTGTTTTCTTTAACCGACAAATGTGCTATAATACTATAGTACAGAAGTACAAATTTCATCCAGTTTTCGGATTGGATGAGCGATAAAACATAGCAAAACGAAGAAGCTATTGTGATAAAGCAAACCCCAAATTATGAGATCTAGTCCCAATTCTGGATGAGGATTAACTATGGCAAAAACGAGAGAATCTATTATGACGGAGCAACCACCTGAGAACAATGACGCTCTACATAACAACGTACATGACAACGTACATGGCAATGGCGCAAACAATCATGGAGGTGGGATTAGGAACGGCAACGGGAAGATAAATGGCAACGGTGGTGATTACGGAGAGCAGAATATCCAGATTCTCGAAGGCTTAGAAGCTGTACGGGTGCGCCCCGGTATGTATATTGGCGCAACGGATCAGCGCGGTCTGCATCACCTCATCTATGAAGTTGTGGATAACAGCATTGACGAAGTGATGGCCGGCTATGCCGATACCGTTACCGTCGTCATCCATGCAGATAGCTCTGTCACGATCAGTGACAATGGGCGCGGCATTCCAGTAGAGGAACATCACCAGCGACCCGGACTTTCCACACTTGAAGTTGTGATGACTATTCTGCACGCCGGAGGCAAATTTGGCGGCGGCGGCTACCAGATCAGTAGCGGGCTGCACGGCGTAGGTGTCTCAGTGGTCAACGCACTCGCCGAGTGGTGCCAGGTTGATGTCAAACGCGATGGCATTCTCTGGCGTCAGCGTTATGAAAAAGGCATAGCCGTCACTCCCCTCACCAATCTGGGACCAGCCGAAGGCACCGGCACCACCACCTGCTTCTTGCCAGATCTCACAGTCATGGAGACCCGCGACTTTAGCTTCGACATTCTGGCGCAGCGTTTCCGTGAAATGGCCTACCTCAACCGTGGTCTGACCATTAGCATCAGCGACGAGCGCAGCGACCGGGAAGCCACCTTCTACTTCGAGGGCGGACTGGTCTCTTTTGTACGCTACCTGAACAAGAACCGCGTGCGTTCTCAGTCCCGCCCGGTCAGCACCATTCGCGAGATCGACAATGTGAAAGTCGAGCTGGCGGTACAATATAACGATAGCTGGACAACCACCGAATTTTCCTTTGCCAACGGCATCAACACGGCTGACGGCGGCATGCATATCACCGGTTTCCGCAGTGCCCTCACCCGCTCCCTCAATGATTATGCACGCAAGATGAATTTCCTCAAGGAAAAAGACAGTAACCTTACGGGTGACGATGTGCGCCAGGGCCTTACCGCAGTCATCAGCGTCAAGCTGCCCAACCCGCAATTCGAGGCACAGACCAAGGCCAAGCTCAATAACGCCGAAGTGCGACCAATCGTCGAGACGGTCACAGCCGAGATGCTGACCAAGTACCTGGAGGAGACCCCAAGTGAGGCCAGGGTCATCGTCGAGAAGTGCCTGACGTCAGCACATGCTCGCGAGGCGGCCCGTGCTGTGCGCGACCTGATTCAACGCAAAAACGCCCTGGACACGACACTGCCAGGCAAGCTGGCCGACTGTTCCGAGAAGCATGCCGACCGCTGTGAACTCTACCTCGTGGAAGGGGATTCGGCAGGTGGCTCGGCAAAGCAGGGCCGCGACCGCCACTTCCAGGCCATCTTGCCTCTGCGCGGTAAGATACTGAACGTGGAACGCGCTCGCCTGGACAAGATGCTTGAAAACCAGGAGATCAAAAACATCATTACCGCCACCGGCGTGGGCATCGGCGACCAATTCAATATCACAAAGCTGCGCTACGGGCGTGTCGTCATTATGTGCGACGCCGATGTTGACGGTGCCCACATTCGCACGCTGCTGCTCACCTTCTTCTTCCGCCACATGGAGCCACTGATCACCGGCGGGCACCTCTATATTGCCCAGCCACCACTCTTCCATATCCGCAAAGGCAAGCAGACCCTCTTCGTCTACACCGACGAAGAGCGCGATGCCCTGGTCGAAGAGTACAAGGCCGAACACAACGGCAAAGAGCCAGAGGTAGGGCGCTACAAAGGCCTGGGAGAAATGAACCCCGAAACCCTGTGGGACACCACCATGGACCCCGCCAAACGCACAATCCTGAAAGTGTCGATTGAAGAAGCTGTGGAAGCCGACAAGACCTTCAACATGCTAATGGGCGACGAGGTGGCTCCAAGGAAGCGGTTTATTGAGAGCCATGCGAAGAATGCAACGCTGGATGTGTAAGGGAAGGTTGTTTTTGCTTATTGTCACACATATTTGGCCCAGTGTCATAAATATTTGTCAGCTTTTGTGAATTCTGGTTTTGCAGCGGGCGGCGAGGCCCAAAAGCTCCCCATAGACCGATGCAGTTTTGCTTCGATCGAAGACTTCAGAGTCGACAGCGCGCAACGGCCCCGTTCAGGAGCCGTCGCTCTTCACGTTTTTCTGTCCTGCCAGCCTGCACTGCAACCATTACACGGCGATCAAGGTCTTGGCATCCACTATGTTCCCCTCGTGCAGGGCTGTCCAGAGCTCAGGCAGCGAGAGTTCCACCTGCTCAATATCTTCGTGCTCAGCAGCACATCCGCCTCCCGCGGCAACCCGGTCCGCCTCACCGA
>WNFB01001809.1_pt1 | contig 21979 bp, 22 predicted proteins | sample 5400501 | NCBI WGS metagenome assembly WNFB01 (sample SAMN13153341, study PRJNA577476) | soil metagenome | isolation source: 200 cm saprolite under Douglas fir tree site 2 hole 1 | place: USA:California | collected 2015-04-18 | reverse complement strand
TGCTCATGACCGTTCCTTGCTTCAATGCGCATATTCATGAGCATACCGCACCCAGATTCAGTTGGTAAGGTACGAAAAATTTTGCTGTTTTGGACCGTTTTTCATGCTTCGGCCTCTGATTGCACAAAACTTACGCTAGAAGATGAAGTTGTGCTACTAGGACAACTCACATATAGTCAGTGGCGCACAGTACTCATGAATGATGCACGTGGAAAGCTGTTAGAGGTAGCTCGCTCTGGTGATTGGCAGCTCGTTGTGGCTTTTTTGGTTGAAATTGGATCTAATCATGGACCAGACCCTCCATAACAAACCCACATACTTGGTTACCATCATACCACAAAGGTTTCCCACCCGCACTCCGATCCGTCAATCGCATTGTCAACCATGAGGCCAAGTACGTGGCTATAGTGGATTGTAACACCTGGCCTACGTATGATAGCATCCATCCTACAAACGCGGGGACAAGTGAAAGCAAGTGCGCAAGGTATGGTTGGAATAGTCTAACGAAATGTTCCAATAAGTTTGGCATCGTATCTTCTCTTTCTAACGAAGACAGGAAAGTGACTCCTGCCTTCGTTGGTCTATTACTACTCTAGTAATTGGGTGTCCTGCCCGCCCTGTTACGTTATGTTGTGGGCGTCAGCCACGCTTTGGCTTTTTCCGCCGACTTCCGCTGCCGGGTATTCACTTTCCTCGTCGTTGACGTTTGTGGCCTACCTTGACTCTCGGGGTTTGGTGATTCTTCTCGCCTCTTCCGCCTTTATATGTCGCTTGTGCCTGCCCTGGCTTTTTTCGGCGGGCGAGCTGGTCTCGGTACAGGCGCTAGAAAGGTTTCGTAAAGATCTTTATTTCTCGCTGATATCTACCGGCCTTACCAGTAGAGCATAAGCTGTACTAAATGTAACAGTGAGTATTTTGATGGTAGAGCAATTGGCATGCTGATTGATGTGGAAAGCGACAAAAGTTCATAAATGCGTATATCAACCATGCGGATTTTGTTGTATAGTAATGCAACGCAGTCTTTAGGCAGGAAGAAAGGATATGATATATGGCGCTTCAACCAGGTATGACCGGAGAATCTACAACCACGGTTGTCCATGAAAACACTGCCGCGCGTGTGGGAGCAGGTGGAGTCGAGGTTTTTGGTACCCCCATGCTGATCGCATTGATGGAGAATGCCGCCTGGAAAGCGGTTGCTGACAGCCTGGAAGAGGGATACGTCACAGTTGGCATACTGGTAAATGTGCGGCACATGGGCGCCACGCCCCTGGGACAAAAAGTACGCGCCACCGCCGAACTGATCGAAATCGATGGACGCCGCCTCGTCTTCAAGGTCGAGGCACACGATGAGAAGCAAAAAATCGGCGAGGGCTGGCATGAACGCTTCATAGTAAACCTCGAAAAGTTCCTGCAGAGATTAAACTGAACCATTCCAAAACAGTAATCAGCAACGTTTGTTGCACTAACAAGGTACTGCCTCTGGTCTTGCCTGACGGACGCAGTCCGTAGACGCGCAGCGTCGTTGGCAAGACCCATTTCAAGGTACTTTTTTCTTTTTTTCTTTGCCCTGTTGCCTTAAGCTTGACAATGCCCTATACTTACTTTGTTTCTACCTGGTCAGGGCAACATGTTTTTTTATAAGCAGGGAACGCTCAAGGGACGTAGGATTGTATGTTTAAAATTAATGATGCATCCGCCCGCAAAGATATCAAAGCTCCAACCAGCGAGCAAACGCAATCAAAAGAACTTAGAAACGAACGCTGGAAGTACCTGGTGGATGCCTGCATCATAGTGGTAATGGGGGCACTGTTATTCTGGGGCGTTACAACCCAGTTCTGGAACCGTTACAGCGATGCAACGAGATATCAATGCTACGCGATTGCCTTCTGGCAGGGCAAAGCAGGGCTTCATACGCTTGGGCTTGATGCAGGTCCAAAGAGCCAGTGTGCCTTTCTTGATTACAGCTCCTCCACCACGCTCATTCAGAAAATGCAGGCACGGCACTTTCCATCCTTCTTGATAAACCTGGTAGCATCTCAACCCACGTCAGAACCGCTTCACGCGCTACCGCCGGAATATCCGCTGCTCACCCTGGCCCCATTCTCCCTCGCCCTGCTAGCGCCAACCCAGTGGTACCAGGTAGCTTTTGCGCTCTGGATGGCAATTGTTGCCGGAATTATTTACCTGGTATTGAGACGCTACAGGTCCACGGGGGCTGCAATCGCTTTTGCCATCTATCTAGTGCTTGGAAGCTGGGTAACGGCAGGGGCGAGGTTTGATCTCATTCCCGCGGGTTTGACGCTGGGAGCGATTCTCCTGGCAGGCAAAGCAAGATGGAAATGGGCATTTGCCCTGCTGGCCCTGGCAACGCTTCTGAAATTTTACCCGGCAGTGTTGATCCCGCCATTCTTAATCGCCCAGCAGATGCAGATCAAAGGCAAGTTGCTCGCGTGGAGACGATGGTCCGCACCAGGAGTGTTTGTTGGGATCTGCGTGGTAGTATTTGCGGTCTCGCTGGTCCTTAATGTCGCTGATACGCTCGTCCCATTCACCTACTTCCTGAACCGGCCCATTCAAGTGGAGTCCTTCCCGGCAACACTGCTCTGGCTCGGTAGTTTTCTCGGCTACCCCGTTCAATACACATTCGTTTACCAGTCACTCAACTTCCTGAGTCCCTTATCTCACAAAGTATCACTCTTGAGCGATCTGCTCCTGGGAGCGGGCTTGCTCTATACTTTCTGGATGCAGTGGCGCGGCAAAATAGACATCTACATGGCCTGCCTGTTGACGCTGCTCATTCTGCTAGTGACAGGCAAGATCTTGAGCCCACAATATTTAATCTGGGTCGCACCGCTGGTTGCTTACGTGGGTCAATCCAACTGGAAGTGGCTCGTCAGTTGGGGCCTGGTCGCTATCTTGACCACAATCATCTTCCCTTTCATCTACGTCGATCTCGCGCATATCACTGCTTTTTACCCGGTTATTCTCGTGCGCGATCTGCTTATACTGGCGATTACATGCGTGCTACTTTATCATGCTGGTCGCGCCGCTCCGAGGGCAGAGCTTGCAGCCCAGCAAGCTCCAGAAAATTAGCCATTTCGGCTTGCTATTTGTCAAGAAATGTGCTATCATGACAGTGCACCAGGCTAACAGGTTGAAGAATTGCAGGTCGAGGTGTCGGTACGCACTCTCGTTAAACAACCGACAAACAATAGATGCCAAACCGGCATACAACTACGCTCTCGCTGCCTAAGAAACAGTAAGCGTCGTCCACCCAACTTTCTCCTACGGGGTTGGTCCTGGGCGTCGACAACATAGGATGCGATGACGAGGACCGCCTTCTAATCGTCATCAAAGACCAGAGGGCCAGCGCTGACGAATCCGGTCGATGGGAGTCCGAAGCGTAAAACAAAATATCGACTAAACCTGTAGTACATTCTTCGATGGGTCCGTTTGGACGGGGAGTTCAACTCTCCCCCATCTCCACCACTAAGACCGCTTGAGAGACGGCTTCTCAAGCGGTTTTGTTTTTGGGAGAAGGTGAGAAAAAAGGCTCACTCCCTGCTACCCCCCATCCAATGGCGCGACTTCCTCAATACTACGCGTGGGGCCAGCGAGGGTGTCGAAACACTCGAAGCCGATCAAGGTGAAGAGGACGTTGATCGCCTCATCGAGGGCTTCGGGAGCAGGTCGTCCGTGCTTCTCAGCAACCCGCTGAACAATGACACGAAGGCCTTGCCGTCTCCATTCGTCTCTTGCCCGTATCACATGCTCAAAATCTGGATCGAGGGCCGCCAGAGCTCGGAGCCGGCGCATCACGAGCCGGTCGGCGCTCCAGAAGCGACTGAAGACAGTAATGTATTCATCCAGCGCGTCGAGCGGTTCGGGGCGACGGAAGGCGTCGGCCAGGTGCTCCATCCCTCCATGGGCTGCAAGGGAGTCGCTCAGGGCTTCGAGAAGCCCGATTTTGGAGCCAAACTGGTGGTAGACGGTCATGCGGGCAACGTCGGCCTGGCGGGCGACAGCGTCAATGCTAAAGCCGGAGAAGCCTGAGCTTTCCGCGAGCAGTTCGCGGGCTGCATTGATAATGCGGGCTCGCGTCTGTTCAGTAGTGGCTTGACGCTGGCCGAGTCGATATGGGCGAGGACTCATAGATGACTTGACACCCCCAATAATTCATTATATAATCTGCATATCCAAAAATTAATTGGATGGACTGTCTACATAATATCTCGTCCTGAGACTCATGTCAAGGAAGGAGCTCTCAATAGGGATGCGGTCCAAACCATGTATTGATCGACGATAAGAGGAGAATCACCAGATGCACCGACCATTTCGTTTTGGCGTCACAGCAGCTTATGCTCCATCGCATATTGCCTGGATCAGGACTGCTCGCAGAGTCGAGGAGCTTGGCTACGCGACCTTGTTAATGCCAGATCGCGTTAGCGTAGGGAGCCTGGCCCCTATTCCAGCGTTAGCTGTGGCTGCCCAGGCAACTACTTCGTTGCGCATTGGCAGTTATGTATTCTGCAATGAGTATCGCCATCCTGTGCTCCTCGCCAGAGAAGCTGCCACGCTCGATCTGCTCTCCGAGGGCCGTTTTGAACTTGGCCTGGGAGCAGGAGTCGGCCCAGCTGAGTTTCAACAGATGGGGATTCCGTTTGCGCACGCGGGCACACGCGTCGGCCACCTTGAGGAAACCCTTCAGTTGCTGAAACACCTCTTCACAGAAGAGACGGTGAATTTCAGTGGGAAGTACTACACGATCACCGAGATGAAGGGAAATATCAGGCCGGTCCAGCAGCCGCATCTGCCTATTCTCGTTGCCGGCGCCGGAGAACGCATGCTCAAGCTGGCGGCCCGAGAAGCGAATATCATTGCCATCGGGTCAAGAATCAGCGCGCAGGGTAGAGATCCAGCAGATGCCACCTTGGAGCAGAAGATTGCGTGGATCAAAGAAGCCGCGGGGAAGCGTTTCGCCGACCTGGAACTGAGTCAGACGATCTACGACCTGGTGATCACCGACAGTGGAACTGATCTCGCCCCCCAGGCAGGAGGGCCACCCATTCCAAAGAGACCACTTAGTGTGGCGCAGGCGGTAGCACATCTCCTTGAGCAGCGCGAGCGCTACGGATTCTCCTACCTTCAGGTCTATGCAGGACAAATGGAGAACTTTGCCCCGGTCGTTGCACGGCTCGTGGGGCAATAAGGGAGAGTCACATATGGAAGGGAGAATCCAGGCTTTCTCCGGTTCTCCCTCCTTTCACCAACCTGACTGACGCTAGTCAGTAGTGCCTTTCGTTCTGCCTGACTGACGCAGTCAGTAGAAGCGCCAGCGTCGTTGGCAGAACGGGTAAGAACACGCGCAACGGCGTTGGTTGGTGTCTTGCACTAGCTGATAGGCGACGCAGTCGTCCTATCACACCTCCTTAATTTTTCTTGCTAACCCGGTAATCTTAGAGTTAGCGCTGCTGTCCACCCCAGCCGCTGTTATCCCCCTGCGGAGGCCACGGCGGCTGTTGCTGTGGCGACTGCACCCGCTGTGGCTGCTGTGGTTGACCCCAGGACTGCTGTGGGGGCTGTTGGGGAGATTGCTGTGGTTGACCCCAGGACTGCTGTGAGGGCTGTTGGGGAGATTGCTGTGGTTGACCCCACTGCTGTTGAGGTTGCCAGGGCTGCCCCTGCGAGAATTGCTGTGGTTGACCCCATTGTTGCTGCATCCATCCGTTCTGTTGTGACGCCTGTTGCTCGGCAGCAGCCTTCTCCGCACGAGCCTTACGATCATTGCGAATATGCCGCCAGATATACAGGGCTACCAGTACTATCACCGCCACAATAATCACCACGTCCAGATCATGGAAGAGCGGGCTGAGCGTTGACAGGTTTTTGCCTATAACTGTCCCCACATACGCCAGCAGCAGGCACCAGGGGAATGAACCGAGAAATGTGTAGAGACAAAACTTCGCAAAAGGCATCTTTGCGATACCGGCAGGCAGCGAAATGTAAGTACGTACTACCGGCAAGAGGCGTGCGAAAAAGACTGTTGCACTTCCCCACTTTTGGAAGAAATGATCCGCCCTATCCGCATCATGCTGAGAAATCAGTACATAGCGTCCATATTTCAGCATTAAAGGGCGGCCACCGGCATAGCCAATGCCATACGCAGCTACTGAACCAATCAGGCAGCCTATAGAGCCAGCCAGGGCCACTAATATCAAACTTAGCCCGAAATTCACACCCGCTAATAATTTACCGGTGACAATCATCACGCCAGCAAGAGGCATCACAATTTCACTAGGCAGGGGAATACAGCAACTTTCGATAGCCATAGCCAGCACAATACCCGCCAGGCCCGCTGTAACGTAGAGACTTGTAATAAATGTCGTTATTGAATCGGTAAGATGTGCTAACAAAAAACCAACCTCCTTCGCACTCCTATGCATTTGCTTGTCAGATACTAACATATTTTGTGCAAAGGGGCTAGAGCCAGTAGTACAAAAGCCGTGTTTGATGAATTACTGGAAAAAGAGTGGTGGAGGCAAGCCTCGCCAGGTTCAGCCTGCCTCCGCCAGATTCTTACGCTTCCTCATGCTGCAAGAACCGTGATGACCGGCGCATGATAGGCCCCCCATCAATCTGCTGCGCCAGTTCTTCACGCAGCGGATCATCCTCATACATGTACGGCGCACGGCGCACCAGGGGGTTATTGAGACTGCCTGTAATCATGTCAGGATCGCGCAATTGCTCAACCAACTGGGGGTTGCGTATTAGCTGACCCGTCTGAGAACGCAGGTAAACAGGTTCAGTCTCTGGATAGCGCTCACGAAGCCGATCTGTTTGAGGCTGATGCGAACGCAGAGAATCGGTACGGGGAGCCCTACCAGGGAAGTACACCCCACCAGATGGCACATTACGGCGCGTCCCACCCTTTTGACCAGAAGCAGCATCGCTAACCCGGCGTGGGCTATTTGGGTTCACTGCTTGTTGCTCGGGCGGCAATTGATGTGTAGGCCGCACTTGTTTAAAACGCGTGGACTGCTCAGATAAAGGTTGTGAAGAGCGTGCTGGTGAGACGCGTTTAGATGGAGCAGTGGAGTGAGGAGGCACAACTTCTATATCATCGGACTCTAGCGCTGCTTCTCGCTGTGCGGCACGTAATGCCGCCGTTTGATATTTTGAACGCATGGCGTTCACTTCGTGTACCGAGTGCTTTTGTAGGCGATGGTCGGGAGCAAGTTGTTGTGTAGGCATACCTTTCCCACGAGCCTGGGGCAACGCTTGCGATGGTCGTCTTGATCCTGGAGGGTAGTTCCCCGGACGTTGATTGTAGGTTCCATAAGCGGATACAGATGCCTGGCTTTGACCTGCAGCAGGTAAACTACGCGCACCGGACAACCTGCGACCCCTTGGATCATTATAGAAATTTTCTTCGTTAGAGAGCACATAGGCATTAGCCTCGTAGACCTCAGCATAGTCTCTCCCCTCAATGCCAGCCGCCGCCATCTCTTCTTCTAGCACCTCCTGCAAGGCCCGCAGTTCCTCATCGTGACGACGCGCCAGGATCGTAAATAAGAACAGGGAAATCGGAATACTGATGAGCAAGGCTGCCAATCCACCAATTAAGCCGCCAAGCACCCAGGAGTTAAGTGTATTCGCAAATATAAGGAGTACAACAGCACCAATAATGAGCACTAACGCCACAGCGGCAGCTCTCATAAATACCGATTCCTTTCTTCTCTACCACGACTCGCAGAAGCGCCCGTTAAACCTGGCCTTACTATAACGAAAAGCCCGGCAAAGAAGAGTATATCAGATACGAGGAAATTCTTCAAGAGGTAATAGAGGCACGCGAGGTAAAAGATGCGGAGACGTATACAATACATACCAGGGGATTGCTTTCCAGCGAATTTCTGTAATGCGGAATCCCCCACTATACATTTTCAGTGTATGGTAAACCTGTTTAAAACAGGTTAAGCAGCCTGGCATTTGCGGAAGATCGCCACTACTTTGCCCTGTATCTGCCACTCCTGGTCCCACTCGCTCCTGGGAACATAGATGGGATCCATTTCGGAGTTAGCGGGCTGGAGACGTACCCTATCGCGCTCTTTTTCTTGAAAGAAACGCTTCAAGGTGGCACGGCCATTGCCCTGCAAATGAACGGCTACCACGATGTCGCCATTCTCGCAGGTGGATTGCGGCTTGATTACCACGTAATCTTTATCGCAAATATGGTCTTCGATCATCGACTGACCTTTTACCACCAAAGCGTAGGTACCCTGCTGCTCAAGCTCCCGTCCTATCTCGATCGATTCAGATGGGTCGTTGAATACTTCCAGAGGTTCACCTGCTGCAATAGTGCCCATTACAGGAATGCCAAAGGGTTGTTGTACCAGTTTGATGCCACGGCTTTTCTTTGATTCGCGAGCAATTAAGCCTTTTTTCTCCAGCATCTTGAGATGATAATCAACATGGCCGGTGCTGGCAATTTTCATGGCGCCGCCAATCTCACGGTTAGTTGGCGGCATACCCTGCGCCCGCGAGTATTCGATAATGAACTCGAATATTTTCTGCTGAATGTCACTTGTATGTCCTGATGACATATATCCGTATTCCTACCTTTCTGGATAGGCTTACACATCTCACTTAGCCGCACTGCACGAAAGTAGAACAGCTATTCAAAGAATAACAAATAAGCTTATACAAGTCAAGCATTTTTGAACGAATTTTTAGAAAATCTTTTCGTCTTCCGTGATCTCTTTCACTTCTTCAGAGAGGATTTCCCAGGGCGAGAGCAAGTGCGCAGAGAATAACTGGTGGGAAACCGTCTTTACACCACAACGGTGGGAATGTATACTCCAATGGTAGGGGATAACAAACCAAGATACCCGTTAAGAATAGAAAATAGAGTGGCAATACATGGGTGCCGATTTGCGCATAACCTACGGATGGATGTACAATAAATGCATCAGAGACCCGAGAGTTCCCAGCCATAACAGAGGGAGTCAGATATATGGTTGAGATGACAGTTGAAAGCGTGCGTATCAATTTGCAGACATCGCAGCGAGTGGTCATCTTGAAAGCGACGAAGCAAGAGCGTTACCTGTTTATCTGGATAGCGCATGCTGAAGCATATGCAATTGCTATTGAACTTCAAGGGACGAGTTCACCTCGCCCTCTCACGCACGACCTGCTGAAGAATGTCATCGGTGATCTTGGAGCTAAAATCGTAAGCATTGTGATCTCGGACCTGATCGAAGACATCTTCTATGCACGTATCGTACTGGATGTTGCGGGACGGCATGTCGAAGTTGATTCGCGCCCCAGCGATGCTATCGCGCTTGCTGTACGTGCAAAGACACCGATTTATGTCGAGGAGAGTGTACTCGAACGCGCTGGAGTGGCTCTGGAGACTACTGACGAGCCACTTACACAAAAATCTGACCCACAAAAGGAAAAGGAAGAGGATAACCTGGAAGCGTACCGGGACTTTATCAACAGCTTAGATGTGCTGGATGAGTTTGGGAAAGATTAGCGCGAATGCAGCAGCGCTTTTAAGAAGCGAACCAGAATCCGTGAGAGCAGCCCATACATCAGTAAGGCAAAAATGATAATCAGGTCGCTGTACAACTCTGTGCCGTACAGAATTGGTATCTTGATGTTCTCCGAAAGCAGTCGAAAAGGCAATACGAAGATAGCGCTTAGCGTATAAACAAGCCCTACCCACAGATTGTTACTTGAGAACCCAAAGAGCAAGCAGATCAGGCGCAAGAGCAACAATAATTCCACAGCTACAAAGAATAAACCTACAAATGCCGGAAATGAGCTTCGATGTGGTTGACGTGGTGCAGCTTTACGAGTATGTATGCGTGGCGGAATACCTCCAGCCGGCCTACCATTATGGCCCTCTACGGGGGCTGACGGCAAAACTGGATAGACAGGCGGTGTCCCCGGCGCTCGATTAAATGAGCCAATAGGACCTGCGCTCTGTCTTGGAAAAGGCCGTTCATCTAATTGCGGAGCCGGAACACCCTTATGGATATCTGAAGCAGTAGGCGACAGGAAAACCCGCGACATTGGCTCTGTCTGCTGCTCATGATCGTCTATCTGACCTTCTTCTGATTCCTGTTTGCGCATTGTTTTGTGTTCTCCGGGACAAAATCCTGCTAAGCCATCTATCTCATTATGACGTGCTGACCCGACCTGCATCAAACCTGATACCGCAATACTATAGAAGCATACGTCTCTCTGCGCTCCATTACCTGTACTTTTCGCTCATCCACAAGTAACACCCGCAAGGGTGTAATCACTCACCTTTGCGTCCTTTACCCGACTTGAACTCACGCGCACCAGCCAGGGATTCGCCACTTCTTATCGTCGCTGCTCCTAAAGTTGCCTCTAACCGCAGACCCTCAGCCAAAGATTTCCCCTCTACATGCGATGCTCAACTGTTCACTTCCTCGTCTTGATTGTCTCACCTCTGACTTTTGAGTGTCAATATTGGCACCTTTAATCCCCGCCACTTGGCACCCTATGATAGAATTAGACCATATTCGTAGTCACGTAGAGGAGAATTTCGCACTAATGATACAGACTGGCAATCATCCACAGGAGCAGCAAAACACAATAGCGGGAAGCAAGCCACGCCTGCGCTTCGCTCCCAGTCCAACTGGACTTGCGCATATTGGCGGGTATCGCACTGCTCTCTTTGACTGGCTCTATGCACGCCACACTGGTGGCACATTCATTCTGCGTATTGAAGACACCGATGTAGCACGTACAGAGGAAGGCGCTGTTGAGTACCTCATGGAAGGCTTGCAGTGGCTTGGCATGGATGTCGATGAAGGCCCCCTGGTCGGTGGGCCGTATGGCCCTTATTACCAGACACAGCGCCAGGCGCTCTACCAGCATTACGCCCACCAATTGATCGCATCCGGTCACGCTTACCGTTGCTACTGCACGCCAGAGCGGCTGAGACAGATGCGCGATGAGCAGATCGCAAATAAAATGCCTCCCCGCTACGACCGGCGCTGCCGTTACCTGAGCGAAGAGGAGCGCGCGGCCAATGATGCCGCAGGCCTCACATGGGTGGTGCGTTTCGCTATGCCGCTCGATGGTGAGACGGTTGTCCATGACGAACTGCATGGAGATATCGCTTTCAATAATGCTGACATTGACGATCATATCATTCTCAAATCCGACGGCTTGCCGACCTATCATCTCGCGCATATCATCGATGACCACCTGATGGGTATTACACACCTGCTGCGGGCCGAGGAATGGATCTCCAGCGCACCACGGCACATACAAATCTGGAAGGCGCTTGGATGGCAGCCACCGCTACTCTATCACGTTCCAGACGTGCTGGGCAAGGATAAAAAGAAGCTCAGCAAGCGCCACAACGCGCCATCCTGGAGAGAACTACAGCAGAAGGGGTACCTGCCAGAAGCAGTCCTCAACTTCCTGGCATTACTCGGCTGGTCATATGACGATAAAACCGAGCTTTTCACACGCGAGGAATTGATTCGCGTATTCACATTGGATCGCATCGGCATCGCCGGTGGCATTCTCGACATGGAGAAGCTCGAGTGGATGAATGGCGTCTATGTCCGCAATTTGCCCCTGGACGAGTTGACACAACGCACCATTCCCTACATGGAGCGCTCCGAGGCTGAGGGCGGATTGCCCGATAGTATCCCGCGTCCACTCGATCCTGCATATACAGCACGCGTGCTCCAGCTTGAGCAGGAGCGCATGAAAACATTAGGCGATGCCGCGCCCAAAGTTGCGTTCTTCTACCTGGATGACCTGGCCTACGAATCCAGTATGTTGATTCAGAAAGGCATGGATGCAGACAGCACACGAGCAGCCTTATTAACCGCTCTAAACCTGTTGTCCGGTATCGAACCATGGCAACACAGCGCCTTAGAGCCACCCATGCGCGAGTTGGCAACGGAGCTTGGCCTGAAAACAGGCCAGCTCTTCGGTTCTATCCGCGTAGCAGTCAGTGGAAGCAACGCCACTCCTCCACTCACCCAGATGATGGAAGTACTCGGTCGCCAGCGCACGTTGCAGCGCATCGAGCAAGCGATAGCAAAGCTGGCCTGAATCTGTCAGGCCGGCCAGTTGACACCGTCCCGGTGAGCCATCCCGAAGAGGGATCATATGTCACAGAGAGATTATATTCTCAGAATAGTAGAAGAGTTTGGCAGGGCGTTAGCCCAGGTAGTCTATCACCGGCAAATCAAGGATTACGCGGCAGCCCATAGCCTCATCGATGAACAATGTAAGCAGGCACTCGGCATGGGTCTCGGCTTTATTCACTCGCTGCCCGAGGAAACGGTATTGTCGATGCTCACGTCGTTTGGTGCATTGAACACCGAAAAGTGCTGGCTGCTTGCCACACTGCTTAAAGCGGAAGGCGACATCTACCAGGATCAGGGCAACTCCGATGAAAGCTACTATAGCTATCTCAAGGCATTGAACCTGTTCCTCGAAGTCCTGTTGCTCGACACTGCCATCAGCGGTACGGAGTTTGTGCCCGAGGTAGAGGGCCTCCTGCACAAGTTAAGCGACTACGAATTACCGGTCAATACAAAACTGAAGCTTTTTCAGTATTTTGATCAAACGGGCAGGTATGCCAGGGCTGCGGATCTGCTCTTTGAAATGCTCGAAACAGGCAATCCAGATAGAGATATACTTGCGCGCGGCATTGCCTTTTACCAACGGCTCAAGAGGAAAAACGATGCCGCGCTGAGCGCAGGCGATTTTTCAAGAGTAGAGGCAGAAGAGGGTTTGGCACGCCTGTTAGGATTCAAACGCTAGCAGGCACCTGGACAAATTACCTTTGCTTGTTTTACACTTACTTAATACAGTTTAACTTGGCAGTTAACTTGGTATTAACAAAACCATTCCAGGAAAGTAAGTGTAGAGCATGCCTGCAACCCAGACCCGGCAAATCTTTCTGCCCCGAAGAGGTACACGCGTGTCAACAACAAAATCATCTCAGGTTGTAAGAAATACAGTTGCCGATACCTGGCGCTGGCTGTGGCCCGATATGCTCATGCGCATCATTCCCCTGGCCATCATCCCCTTTCTCTACATCGCTATTTTTCACTTGCCACTGGCATTTTTGGGTCTGACGCTGCACAACTGGCCCCAACAACTCGTTATTTGCCTGGTTGTCGGCGTGGTTATGACTTCTTTCGCCATCACGTATCGCATACTGATCGTTGGCCCCTGGTTTCGCTGGCCTACACCCGGCGACCACCTGCTTCAGGGCTTTTTCTACCTGGTCATTAATGGGCCAGTCGAAGAGCTATTTTTCCGTGGCTTTCTGCTGGCGGCGGTAACGCAGTGGACAGGCTGGATAGGCTGGGGCTGGCTTGCCAGTACAGCCATCTACACCCTGTATCATCGCCTGGGCAAATGGAGCTGGAGGAGCGTAGGAGGGGTGGGCCTGGCAGGCCTGGTCTTCAGTTTCTTATACCTGGCACAACCTGAGCCTCGTTCATTGCTGGCTGTCGTGATCGTGCACGGTTTAACTACCTGGGGCTTTCTCAGCCTGGGGGACGAGGTGATGTACAGGAGATGGAAACGCAGGCAGGCCTAAACATCCACCTCGATCCCAATACCCAGTTCACGTGCCCTGGCATAGACATGTAAAGCCACAGCAACATCCTGCACCGCAACACCCACCGACTTAAAGAAAGTGACCTGGTCTGCCGCCTGCCGGCCCATCTGCACCCCTCTCGCTAAGTCGCCCAGTTCAATCCAGCTTTCAGGTCGAGCAATCCGCCCGCTCGCTTGCAGCAGATCGCCCGCTTCAACCAGCGCCGACTCGCGCTGGTCAACCACGATGCGGGCATGTGCAAGCGTCTCCGCATCCACCTCGCACATCTCGGGAGTGAATGCGCCAATCGCATTGATATGCGCTCCTGGTGCAACCTCACTCCAATGAAAAAGTGGAGCAGTCGCAGTTGTAGCGCATGCCACCAGCAGCGCGCCTGCAAGAGCCTCACCCCTAGAAGAAGCGCGCTGCATGGGGGGACATGATGGGCCAAGCATAGCCCGCAAGCTCGTAACCAGCTGTTGATAGTGCTCATCGTTACGATTCACTACACGCACCTCGCGTAAAGGGCGCACAGTATGGATGGCCAGTACCTGCATGGGAGCCTGCGCACCTGCTCCAAACAGCGCCAGTATATCGGCATCCTCTCGAGCGAGTAGGGATGTTGCCAGCCCCGAGACAGCGCCTGTACGCATGGCAGTCAGCCACCCTCCTTCGAGAATTGCCAGCGTTTTACCGGTTGTGGCATCCAACAAAAGCACTGAGGCGTAGATACGCGGCAAATTTCTGAGCGGATTTCGTGGCATAACAGTCACCACCTTTAAACCAAAGGCGTGTCGTTCTATCGTTTGTAATAACGATGGCATCAGCAGAGCAACACCCTGCTCTGCAAGAGTAACTGCCATACGCTGTGGAGCCTCTGCCTGCCCGGCGCTCAACGCGCTGAAAGCAAGGCGCATCGCTTCAATAGCTTCTGTCATATGCAAGCAGCGTTGGACATCGGCACGAGAAAGTATGATGGCCATGAAACGATTCCCTTTCCTGTGCGTCATAGTATAGTAGTAAGATACCTACTATCAGGCGGCATGATAAGTGTCCTATGCCGTTACCTTGATACGCGCCAATCGTCTGGCATTAAGGTATGATAAATGAGAGGCATCTGGCAAGAGGAGCACTTCGGCAAACTAACCGGGTTGGGATTGGATACCGGCGCGGGACTGGCTTCTCATCTGAGATTGAAATAAATGAGATTGAAAGCGTATCTTCGTGGCGGGGGACTGGCTTCTCATCTGAGATTGAAAAACAACGAGAATAGCATCCGCTACGAATATTACCTGATTTCTTCAATATGTTGGAGGTCCTGTTCATTGAAAATCGTCGTTACCGGTGGAGCAGGTTTTATAGGCTCCCATCTTTGTGCTCGTTTATTGGAAGACGGACATAGTGTGCTGTGTGTAGATAACCTTCTCACCGGCTCAGAGCAGAACATCGACTCATTGCACAATAATCCGCGTTTTACTTTTTTACAGCACGATGTTACACACCCCTTTAGCTTCGAAGCCGATGCCATTTTTCACCTGGCAAGTCCGGCCAGCCCTATCGGCTATATGGAACATCCCATCGAAACCATCCTGGTCAACAGCCAGGGAACATATCAGATGCTCGAACAAGCTCGCAAGCAGAAGGCGCTCTTCCTGTTTACTTCGACTTCAGAAATCTATGGAGACCCCCTCGTGCACCCACAGCGTGAAGACTACTGGGGGAACGTAAATTCAATCGGGCCACGTGCTTGCTATGATGAAAGTAAGCGCCTCGGCGAAACACTCACCATGGAGTACTACCGTCAATACCAGATCAATGCGCGTATTGTACGTATCTTCAATACCTATGGCCCAAATAGCCAGGCAGATGATGGCCGCATGATACCCAATTTTATCACTCAGGCTCTACAAAACGAGTCCTTGACCATCTACGGCGATGGCAACAAAACACGCAGCATCTGCTATGTGAGCGACCTGGTAGAAGGCCTGTTGTTAGCATTATTCAAGCCTTACACCACCGGCGAAGTGTTTAACCTCGGGAATACGGAAGAGCATACCGTCCTTGAGTACGCTCAGACCATTATCCGGCTATGCAATGCTTCGTCCCCAATCGTATTCGAATCCAGCCGTATCGATGATCCAGAACGCCGCCGCCCGGATATTACCAAGGCACAACGTATGCTGGGCTGGCAGCTCAAAGTCTCACTCGAGGACGGACTGAGGCGCACTATTGAATGGTTCAGCACCCAAATGTCTCAATTATCATCTGTACGATCGTAGTATGTTAAAGCAAGCATTCGGTAGAGATAACAACGACTATGAGTAGCCAAAGCGTGGGCAAGTATGTTCCAACCCGCCGCGTTTCATGGCTCAGTACAACATACCGCGCCATGCGTAGCTATGCCACGTCATCAAACCTGATTGGCTTGATATGTGGAGTTGCTCTCATTTTCCTCTTGCTTGTTCCGCCTTTACCCTGGAATATTCGCCTGCCGCTTTACCTGAGCGTGCTGGTATGGACAATGCTGCGACCGCGCGTCGCGCTCTACTTGATGCCCATTTCCATACCCTGGGGCTCGATAGATTTCATTGATATTAAAGGGCTACGCCTGAGCAGCGCTGACCTGCTTGTGGTATTCCTGGCGATCGGGTGGCTCATGAGTTTTGGGCTGCGCCAGCAGAAAGCAGGACCACTCGATCGTGAGTCCGCGCACATTCCTCTCTATCTTGTAGCAGCGATGCTGGCGCTAGTCGGCACAATGGCGCTCTCAATGACGACGGCATTGAATATCAGTTCCAGCTTGAAGGAAATCAGCAAATGGCTGGAATTTCTGGTAGTGGCTCTACTGGGAGCGCAATACCTGCGCACCCGCCGCCAGATCTGGACAATTATCGTGCTTATTTGCCTCGCAGGCATCTCCCAGGCTTTCTACGGCTATATTCAGGCATTTTTCAACATCGGCCCCCAGGCATTTATACGTGATGCGAGCCTGCGCGTTTACGGGACATTTGACCAGCCCAATCCTTATGCCGGCTATATCAACATACCCTTGAGCATTGCTCTCGCCTTGACCCTGCTCGGGCGTGGCTGGTTGACACGCATCCTGGCAGGCCTCACCGCCATCCTTCTCGGCATCGCAGAATACCTCTCACAGTCACGCGGCGGAGAGATGGCGATTGCCGCGGCTCTCGTCTTTATCGTGTTAGCCGGTATGCCGCGCATACTCACACTGATGAGGGTGCTGATTATTGCACTGCTGGGCTTCTTCGAAGCGCTGCTTGCCGGTTGGATACCCCTACATATCTTCAACCCGGTACTGCACTTCCTGGGCCTGGTTCAAATTTCTCTCACACAACCTAGCAGCCAGGATTACTCTACAGCCGAGCGCCTGGCCCATTGGATCGCCGGGTTGCATATGGTCCTCGATCATCCCATCCTCGGCGTGGGTATCGGCAACTATGCCGATGCTTATCCCCAGTACTTTATTACTATTTTCGTAGACCCTTTGGGGCACGCGCATAACTATTACATCAATATCGCGGCTGAAACCGGTTTTATCGGATTGACAGCTTACGTACTTTTCCTATTCGCCATGTTTGTTGCAGGCGTGACTGCGCTGCGGCACATCAACAAGAAATACGAGCAGGCTAAGATGCAGGAACCAGAAGCGCAACCCGTGATCGAAGCGCCCCTGGGCAGCCGCAACAAACTTAAGCTGCTACTGCGCCCGCTTAGCCTGGCGCAACAGTATCGCAGGCAAAAGCAAGATGCAATCGCCGCTATGCTCACCAATGATAGAGCTTTAGCGATAGGACTTCTGGCTGCCTTGATTACCGTTAGTGTGCATAACCTGGTCGATGATCTCTATGTTCACAGTTTGACCACTCTTATCGCGTTACTCCTCATTGCTCTTATCCGTCTAGAGTGGGTAACGCCTGGCGTGACGGACTAAAGGTATTGGCATTGGAGGAAATCTTGATTACGCGGAATACTAGTAGTGCTTCCGATACAGATATGCAATCTGTACTAGACGATCAAGCAGCGTCTATCGAAACTAAGAAGGCAGAACTCCTCGACCAGGAAACCCTGGAAGAGCCAGAGATATCACAAGAGCAGTTATCAATTGGAAAGCGACTCCTCAACTGGCGCACTCTCATACCGCTGGTCATCGTCATAGTCGCACTGGTTTACTTTGCACAAAAAGCAAACATCAATCCACAGCAGACCTGGGCGTCAATCCGTACCGCTAATATATACTTCTTTTTTGCTGCGTTCGCTATTTATTACCTCTCATTTCCCATACGTACACTCCGCTGGCGGTTGCTGCTGCAAAATGCCGGTTATACGAAAGCGAACGAGATTGAATTACCGAAATTCTGGAAACTGCTTGAAATCATCTACATCTCATGGTTCGCAAATTCGATCGTTCCCGCAAAGCTAGGCGACCTGTACCGGGCGTACCTCTTGCGCAAGGAAACAGGCCTCCCGACATCAAGGACGTTTGGTACAGTAATTGCTGAACGCCTGCTGGATCTGATCGTTTTGCTGCTGCTCTTTATCCCGGCAGTGATGATTAGCCTGCACGAGAATCTGCCGTCGCAGCTGCAGACCGGCTTGAAAATAACCCTGGTAGTCGTAATAGCCGGTATCGTTGGCCTGTTCTTACTGCGCCTGTTTCCCGCACAGATTGGCAGGTTAGTTCCAAAGCGTTTCCGCGGCCACTACAATCACTTCCAGGAAGGCACCCTGGGCTCATTCCGCCGCGTCCCCCTCTTAACACCTCTTACAGTTGCCGTGTGGGCCTGCGAGTCACTGCGCTTCTTCTTTATCGTCTTAGCGCTCAACCTGTTTGGAGGAAGCTTCCTGCACATCCTCTCTGCTGCACTCTTCATCGCGCTTGGTGAGGCACTGCTCACAGTAATCCCATTCACCAGCGGCGGTATCGGCCTGGTCGAAGGTGGCATGCTGGCTATGATAGCGCTCTTCACGTCCGAGAGGAGCATGGCAGCGGCAGCCATCCTGCTTGACCGCACAATCACCCTGTTCAGCCTATTAGTATTCGGCTTCATCGTATTCATGATCGCCTTCGGCAGGCAAGCCGCGAAGCAGAATCGGCCAAAAAAAGCCGTGGCCTTTCCACAAAGGAAGCTTGACACTATCTAGGCACTCAATTATAATTTTCGCGCATGGTCCACGAGGTATGCACCGTCAGGTTAGATACCCTGTGCGCCTCGAATACAGGCCACAAGGGGGTGAATCCCGTTGTCAGAAGTGAAAATCAGCGAAAACGACTCGTTTGAAACGGCGCTGAAGCGTTTCAACCGCAAGATTCAGCAAGACGGCATTCTGGCTGAAGCTCGCCGCAGAGAGCATTACGAAAAGCCGAGCGTCAAACGCAAGAGAAAAGAAGCCGCCAGGCGGCGCAAAGCAGCCCGCAAAGAACAATAAATAACTTTGCCTCCGCAAGACTTGCGGAGGTATCATTTTTTACCGAGGTACTATGGATGCGCTGGTAGAACTCTCTATAGATCTGGGCGATGAAGAGAGCGATCACGCTTTTGAACAGCAACTTTCTTCCCTCGCGCTCGGAACAGTAGTCAACCAGACCCTACATCAAGCAGGGATAACACAACCTGTAACCCTTACGCTGCTGATTACCAACGATGAGACCATCCAGGCTCTCAATCAACAATACCGGCAGCAGGACAAACCCACCGATGTACTCTCGTTTCCACTGCTCGACAGACCACTTGCAAATGCACCCGCCGATCAACTATGGATACCACCTGAAGAAGCAGGTGGAACTGCATCAAAACACATCTTTATCACTCCATCCGAATTGACTACCAATCTCGGCGACATCGTAATCTCATGGCCAACAGTGCTGCGGCAGGCCGCCGAAAAAGGTCACAGTCCCACCTATGAATTGCTCTACCTTCTCTCACATGGCGTGCTGCACCTCGTCGGCTACGACGATCAAACCGAAGCAGGTTACCAGGCGATGATACAGATACAGCAAGCTGTGATGGAAGCAACCGGGGGGAAAGCATCCTCCCATGAGTGAGTCCACACCCCCGCCAGGACAGCCGCAGAAGAGCGGTTGGGCGAATTTCATCGCTGGTTTTGGTTTTGCTTTCAGCGGACTCTGGTACGTGCTGCGCACACAGCGTAACGCGCGCGTGCATATAGCTATCGCCATCCTTGCAATTTTGCTGGGCATTGTGCTGCGCATCTCCGCCATCGAGTTTGCAATGGTCTTCATAGCGATTAGCAGCGTGTTCATTGCGGAGATGTTCAATACAGTCTTCGAGTTGTGTATTGACCTGGCTTCACCCAACTACCATCCTCTGGCGAAAATTGCCAAAGACGTGGCAGCAGGAGCGGTCTTATTGAGCGCTATACTTTCCGTCGTGATCGGGTTGTTTGTTTTTGGCCCGCATTTGTGGGGACTTCTACACAAATAGCTTTTCATCCCCCTACTTCACACGTGAAACGTACTGTCCGGTGCGCGTATCAATACGTATTTTGTCACCAGGATTTACAAATAACGGTACATTGATGACAGTGCCAGTTTCTAAAGTCGCCGGTTTAGTGACATTGTTGGCCGTATCGCCTCTCACACCTGGCTCGGCGCTCTCGACCGTCAGTTCCATGAAGTTGGGCATCTCCACAGATACTATCGTCTCGGTTTCACTATCAACCAGCAGCTCTACAACGTCCCCTTCTTTGAGGAAGCGTACAGCATCGCCCAGCATCTCTTTAGAAAGCGGCTGCTGATCGAAAGTCTCAGTATTCATGAAGTAATAGTCATCGCCATCGGCGTACAGGAACTGCCAGTTCTGATGCTCAACCCGCACGGCATCAATCTCCTCGCCCGCGCGGAAGCGCACCTCGATAACTCGTCCTGTTCTCAGATTTTTCAGGTTTGCACGTACAAACGCACGCCAGTTTCCAGGGCTGACATGATGAAACTCGGTTATCGTAAACAATTCGTTGTTATAGCGTATCACCATGCCGTTGTAAAAATCGGCTGTAGTTGTGGCACCCAAGGGAGGGCTCTCCTTTCTTCCAAACAAAAAATCACGTTTCGATTGTATTCATGAGATCAATCCAAGCGGATGTATCGATGAAAATGCATTGGATATCAGCGATAGATGTCATCATGATCTACCTCGGAAGGTCCCTCGAACATGCCGATTAAGTCGGCAAAAGGATCCTCGGTTTCTACAATACCTTCCTTACTAAGAAGCAGGTCCAAGGCTTTGCGTAGGATTTCTGCTTCGGTAGTTCCATGCAGCCGGGCAAGTCGTTTCACCGCTCTATCCTGGGCTGGCGTAATATAGGTCTGCTTGCGAATTAACTCCATATGCCTCTACCTCCTTGATGTCATTGTATAACATCTCGGAGATTCATATCAGTAAGACGAAGATTTTTCCTTATGTGATCACATTAATAGCTTCCCTGCCTCGTACGGCCGCTAAGCCAAAAGTTTAGACAGCATTGCAGTATGCTCCGCAAACTTCGCGAGCCGTTTCTTTTTCAGATTCTCACGCAGCACCCAATTAATATCGGCATCGCCCCACGTCACACACTCACGCATCAGGGCAAAACCCCTTTCAGGAGTAGCCGCGACTACCACGCTGACCGTGTACCCTAACGCCTGGCGTAACGCACGCACATCTTCCCGCTTGCGTTCGGTGACAGGCATAGCATGTAGACGCTCCAACACAAGCTGCTGTATAGCCAGTGCCGCATCGATCATCGCTGGCGTGTGCAGCAAGGGCGGTTCAGCAATAGCCGCAATGCTGGCTCGCTGCTGGAAGCAATTGCCTTTCGTGGCCAGTTCCATCAGGTACTCGATGGTTTCTTCCGGCACTACAGGCAGCAAGCGCTGAAATGCAATCGCTACCCCTTCGCGCACCCGCCACGCACTGCTAGAAGCAAACTCACCCAACAATGCAAAAATTTCTCCGCGCCACGCTGATCGCACGGCTGCGCATGCGCCAAACGCCACAACGCCACAGAGGACTATGAACTCGTCAGGTGTATTACTTGCAACCCTTTTTTTTCCGTCCACAACGAGATAATCCAACAACTTCCGTACTTCATCAGGTTGTTCTGAGACAATTGCAGCAAGGAGATTACTTACATCGCTGACCAGTCCTAGATTCGCACGCGAACCCGGTAAGCGACTCTGCTCGCGTAAGTAATACTCTAAAGGACGCTGGTCGCCCTTCAAAGCCCTCTCTACGAGGGACGGCATGGTATCATACATGGTGTATCACCTCTCTAAGCGTCCGGCGGGTTGATGGCAACAGATCATCCCATGCGCTGGTCTGCCAATCATCGAGATTGCTTTCTGGGGTAATC
>WNFB01002028.1_pt1 | contig 21984 bp, 21 predicted proteins | sample 5400501 | NCBI WGS metagenome assembly WNFB01 (sample SAMN13153341, study PRJNA577476) | soil metagenome | isolation source: 200 cm saprolite under Douglas fir tree site 2 hole 1 | place: USA:California | collected 2015-04-18 | reverse complement strand
TCTCGAACTTCTTCGCGATTCACGACGAGGCCAAGAACCCCAGAGATTACTCCAGTTTTGCCAGGGTGGGGGCGACGGGGGGTGGTTTCATCCTCTCGCGGGGAGTGCACACGGCGGCGACCTTCGTCGAGGGGCCCTCCCGGAGGGTCGAGATCACCGTCAACGGCGACAAGAACTATCCCGCGGGGACGACGAAGCGGGCCATCGAACTACTTTTCAAAGGAGGTCGAGTAGCGACAGGTTCCCTCCTACTGGAGCAGCAGGTCGAGGTCCCGATTGGCCAGGGATTCGGTGCGAGCGGAGCCTCGGCTCTCTCTGCTGTCTTGGCTGCGGCCGCGGCCATCGGAATCGAAGAACCAGTCACCCGTGTCGCATACGCCGCCCATGTTGCCGATATCGTCTCTCAGACAGGGCTCGGGACCGTCTCGGCAATCTTCGAGGGTGTGGGGGCTGGAGCGATTACAACTCCGGGGGCTCCGGGCATCGCCGAGTTTGTTCAGGTCAAAATACCGAGGGGGCTGAAGGTTGTCACAGCCTCTCTCGCGCCCTTCGCAAAGAGCGAGCTTCTCAACTCCGCGGTCCTGAGAAAGAGGGCGAACAGGTTAGGAGAGAGAGCGCTGGAGAGAGTCATACGGACACCCACGATCGACGAACTCGCGAGGGGTGGGGAGTGGTTTGCGGGCGAATTGGGTCTCGAAACACTGGAGGTGAAGGCACTGATCAAAATCGCGAAAAATGAAGGGGCCCTCTGGGCGAGTCAGAACATGATTGGTTACTCGATTCACTGCATCGTCGAAGAGGGGCACGTGAGCGAGGTTGTGAACGGACTGTCAGAGAGCACCCTCCATCCAGATGTTAGGTCCTTCGATTTTAGAAGGGAGCGTTCTCGGCGCCTTGTCTAGACAGTGACCAGTTCCTTCTGATACCTGTTTAGCGGCCGGGATTGGCGGCCGACGAGAAGTGTGTCTTCTATCCTTATCCCGTACTTCCCAGGGAAGTAGACTCCCGGTTCGACGGTTATCACGTCGCCTTTCACGAGCCGCGTCTTGCTATTCCTCCCGATGGAGGGAGCCTCGTGGACTTCTATTCCGACTCCGTGCCCCGTCCCATGGACGAAGTACTTTTCGAGGGAGTGCTTCTTCAGTCGCGAGACTACGCCTTCGTGGATTTCGGCGCATACTGTCCCCACCTTCGCAAGACCCGCGCCATCCTCCTGAGCCTCGAGGACCGCCGCGTAATTCCGCTTCATCTCTCTTCCGACTCTTCCAACCGCAAACGTCCTGGTGGCGTCGGAGCAGTACCCTTGATACCTGAAGGTGAGGTCGGAGATGACGAAGTCTCCATCCCTGATCTTTCTGTCTGTCAGTTCCGAGTGAGGGAACGCCCCGTTCTCACCTGAAGCCAAGATCGTTGGACTCAGGGAGCCGCCGAAACCGGAGGTTGTCGCGCCCGCAACGAGGGCAGTCTTCACCACCTCCGCTGCAACCTCTCTCTCTGTTCTCCCCCGTTTGAGCTCCCCCTCGAGCATCGTGAAGATCTCGTCGAGGATCTCGGAGGCTCTCGTTATCCTTCTTACTTCCTCAGAATCTTTGACCCTCCTGGCCGCGAGGAAGAGATCTTCGTTCTTCACGAAACGCTTCGAGCCTCTCACCCGACTGTCGTCGTCGATGTAGCAGTTGCCCTTCCCGAGGTTCTCAGCGACAGTCTCCCATGTGGCCCTGGTACCCGTCGCGCGAATCACCTCGACCTCGACCCCCGCCGAGTTTGCCCTCTCCTCCTCGAGCGGCGCCGTGACTATCACTGTCTTCTCCGGCCTTACGACCCCGACCCCTGAGCCAAAGAAATCCGAGACGTAGAGGAGGTTTTCAGGCGTCGCGACGACGACATTCTTACCTTCAGCCATCGAAAGTAGCTTGCGGCGCCTGGCCGAATAACTGCTCAATCTTTTGTCGAGTTTGACCCCAGCGCTTATATGCGTTCGAAGCAAAGTGGATTGAAGTCGGAGAATACCTGGTCAATGACGTTTATCCGCCGATTGGAAATGAGGGGTTTCAAGTCGTCCGGCTCAAGACCCGTCGCGGTCAACATGGAGCCCGGCTTCACAGTCATCACAGGCCCCAATGGGAGCGGCAAGTCCAATATTGCGGACGCGATACTCTTCGCGATAGGCGAGAACTCCCCGAAGCAGCTGAGGGCGGCCAACGGGAAGCTTTCTGGGGTCATCTACGACCCAAAGAAGGAGGAGGGGGACTCAGGAACGTCGACGACCGCGGAGCGCCCCAACAGCTGCAGGGTAACGCTCCAGCTAGACAACACCGATAGGGCAATCCCCGTCGACAACGACCTAGTAACCGTCACGCGTGAACTGAAGGAGACGGGGGAGAACGTCTACTTCCTCAACGGGAAGAAGACAACGAGAACGGCGCTGGGAGAGATTCTCGACCTCGCCGGCCTCTCCCCGGGAGGGTTGAACATCGTCCCGCAGGGGGCAGCAACGAAGGTCGCGGACCTGACCCCCGAGGAGAAGAGGCGAATAGTCGAGGACGTGGTCGGGATCGCCAAGTTCGACGAGAAGAAGTCGGAGGCACAGAGGCAGCTCAGTCAGGCTGACCAGAGGTTGGAGGTAGCTCTCGCGAGGATAGGCGAAATGAAGAGCACCCTCGGCTCGCTCGACCTCCAGAGGAACGACCTGATTCGCTACAACCTCCTCGAGAACCAGATCAACTGGCTAAGAGCCGTCGAGACATCGGGAAGAATCATGGAGCAGAAGGGGAAGGTCGCCTCCCTCAAGAGTCAGGAAGGTGAGATGGGAGGTAGAGCTCAGGAACTCGCCGACAGGAGGCAGGAGTTCGAGAACAGGATGTCTCAGGTGGAAAACGAGCGGACCAGGTTCATCGTCGAAGTCGTGCAGGGTGGAGGGGCAAGTCACGTCGACCTTCAGTTCCAGCTCGCCCAGGTCGACAACGAGCTGCAGACTCTTCAGGGAGACCTCCAGGACGCGGAGGCCAACCTACAGAGCCTAGGGGACGAGACGATCCCGTCCCTGAAGCAGATCGTCGGCACGAAAGAGAAGGAGGTGAGCGCGAGCAGCTCAACAGTGAATCGCCTCGCCGCCGAGCTGACAAAGCTTGATGACAGGAGAAAAGACTTGGTCTTCTGGCTGGAGGAGATCGTCGCGGCCGAGGCGGTCCTGCGGCAGACGATCGACGGGAAGGCTAAGCAGAAGGGCAGAGTAGAGCTGAAGATATCCGAGATCACTCAGAAGCTGAACCTGACGGAGCTCGCGATAAACGCCGCGAGTGCTAACCTCTCCGCGGAGAAGAAGAGGCTCGACGAGCTGAGGTTGAGGGTCAACGGGTACTCGGAGGTTCTGAGCAGGCTCGAAGCGAACACGAAGCAGCTCTTCGAGCTCTTTGAGGGGTCGACTCAGGAGCTGAACCATGTAGACCAGGGCCTATACGCCTACGAGAAGAAGCGCGCGCTCCTCCTCGGGTCGGTCGAGCAGGCGTCAAGGACCCTCGAGAAGGCGAGCAGAGAGGTCTCAAAGGAGGAGGCCTTCAGGGAGGTATCTGAGAGCGTCGCGGGAGAGAGGACGGAGCAGTCGAAGCTTCAAGAGTTCTGTGAGGGTGGCGGAGTGGCGGGGTACCTCGGCAGGCTCAACCAGCTGGTTCAATCCCCGCCGGCATACTCGAAGGCCTCCTCCGCCGTCTTGGGAAGATGGATGACATCCTTCGTGGTCAAAGACCTTCGCTCGATGACGGCCCTGATCAAGGCGGCGAAGACCCTGAAGGCGAGGGCCTTCGGCGTAATCCCTCTCAGCGAAGTAGAGGGCAGCGCTGCCGTCGAGGCGGGGAGGTCGGCGGGCGTCGTCGGGGCCCTCTCTGAACTCCTCAGGTACGACGAGAAGTACGCGGGGCTCGTCAACTTCCTCGCTGGGGATGTCGTGGTCGTCGAGAGTGAGGCCGTCGGCTACCTCGTCTCCTCTGAGGGTGTGAAAGCGGTCACCCTCAGCGGAGAGGTCTTCGAGCCGGGGGGGAAGGCGTTCTCACACGGCTTTCAAGATATCGTTCTCGGTATACTGCAGGGTCTCGAAGACATAGAGGGAGTCAGCGAGATTGAGGAAGCGGCTCTCTCCCTCAAGAAAGCAATCGAGAAACGAAAGGGAGAGCTGGAAGCGATCGAGTCGGACTCGCGCAGCTTGATGAAGGAACGTATCAAGAAGATAGCCACGGTCGCTTCGCTGAAGGCAGAAGCCGACACGATCACCAGGATTTCCGGCAGGTACAAGTCGATCTTCAAGTCGATGACCCAGGACTACGACCGAGAGGTCAGGACGGTCGAGAGACTCTCCGCAAAACTCGCGACCAATGTTGGGAGGAGGGAGGCCCTCCAGAGCGCCCTCCCCTCCCTGCACGCCCTTATCCAGAACATCGATGCTTTGCGTCTCCCGGAGCTCAACCTGAGCTACACGCGGGAGAGGGCGAACCTTGAGAACGTCCTCCAGAGAAACCTCGAGGAGAATCAGCTCGACCTCGATTCGGCTCTCGATGACTACAATCAGGCAAAGGAGTTTGCGCGCGACGCCCCAAAGAGGATCAGGGAGCTCACCGAGACGAAGGAGGTGCTCGCCGGGCAGATTGAGAAACTCAAGCAGTCGGCGAGGCAGAGCCAGCCCGTCCTCGATGAGTTTGAAAACAAGATCAGGCGCTTGAAGGAGGAACGTGACGCGGTCGGCAGGTCAATCTCAAACGCCGAGAAGGAGATCTTTTCACTCCGGGCGACGATCGCCTCCGCGGAGGAGAAGATAGAGGAGGCGCTCGGTAGCCTCCGCATCCTCGGCTACAACGATCTCCTTGAGGCGTTCGATGCGAGCGAATCCCTCCTCTCCGAGCTCGAGAAGGAGTACGGGACGGTCGTCTCCTCCGTGAACAAGGGGGCCGAGAAGCAGTACGGGGAGATGTACCAGAACTACAAGAGTCTCTCCGTGAGGCACAACGAACTGGAGAAAGAGAGGAACTCGATCGTCGGCTTCATCAAGAGCGTAGAGGAGGAGAAGAAGACGGTCTTCATGGCCGCCTTCACCAAGATCAGGGAAGAGTTCGGCTTCATCTTCAAGAGACTCACCGACGGAGAGGCTTGGCTCGAGCTCGAGGATGAAGAGGAGGTCTTCTCGGGTGGGATTCTCCTAATGGCCAGGTTCGGGCTCAAACCAGCGTGGGAATCGCTCTCCCTGAGCGGCGGCGAGAAGGCCGTCTCAGGTGTTGCCCTCATCATCGCGATGCAGAGCGTCCAGCCTCATCCGTTCTACCTCTTCGACGAGATCGATTCTCACCTGGACGCCATCAACTCGGCAAATCTGGCGCAGTTCCTCAAGGAGCGCTCTACGGCGGCCCAGATCTTCACGATTACCCTGCGAGATGTCTTCATCGCGCGGAGCGACATGACGTACGGTGTCTACTCAGCGGGAGGCATCTCCAGGTATGTCCACTACAAGCCCGCAGCGGCGGAGGTCTCGGTCAGGCGTGGCTGAGTCGCAGCGGTCCTCCCTCTCCCGACCACCACTCAACGTGCTCATCGACCCGAGCATAGCGGCGAGACGCTCCCCGTGGGAGATTAACCTCTCCGAGTTGCTGGAGCTCTTCCTCCAGGCAATAACGAGGAAGGACCTCATCGACCTGAGGGCAGCCGGAGCGGCCGCCCTCTCATCTGCGACGATCTACAGGCTGAAGGTCGAGACTCTCTTCCTCTTCGAGAGGCTGAGGGCGGAGAGGAGAGCGGTCAACGCCAGCGAACCCCCGCAGATGGTCGTCATGCCCTTTAGGTATGAGGTCTACTCAACCGATATCGAGGAGCTCTTCGAGGAGCTGACCAGGATTCTCGATCAAATCGTGGGGGAGGGTTCCTCATCCTCGACTTCCCCCCTTCCGGTTGATGAGCCTCCGCCGCCGGATATGGGAGACTACGTCATCTCAATGCAGTCTCTCTTCGCGGAGTTCAGAGTGATCCTGCTCCAGCGGCTGCGTCCCACCGGAAAGGCCCTTCTGTCTGAATTGCTCAGCGGTCTGAAACCCGTCGACGCGGCCCGCGTCTTCCTTCTCGTCCTCTTCTCTGCGCACAGCGGCGAGCTCGTTATCAACCAGGACGAGAACGCGGAGGATGCACTGGTCGTCTCGGTGGGACAGCTTTCTTGAGCGAGAGCGAGGGCAGGCTCGTCGCAAGGATTGAGGCCGCTCTCTACGCGGCGGGGCGACCGCTCGACGCAGAGCAACTGGCGAGGGCTGGAGGAGTCACCTCGCAGAGGAAGGCTACCCTGGTCGCGCGTGCCATAGCAAGGGCGGTCAATGACAATCTGAGCGCGGTCGAAGTCGTGGAATACCCCGGCCCACGCTTCGCGATGCAGCTGAAGACCGAGTACACCCAGGTGGCCAGGAGGTTCGCGACGAAGCCTCTCCTCTCCAAGGCCGCCCTGCGTACGCTCTCCTACATCGCCTACTTTCAGCCCATCGCGAGCGGCGAGTTGGCGCTCAGGAGGACCTCGAACATCTACGCCCACCTGAGGGAGCTCGAGGACGTAGGCTTTGTGTCGGGGGAGCGGGAGGGGAGGTCGAAGGTCTACAGAACGACTTCTCGCTTCTCCGAGTACTTCGGACTCAGCCCAGAGGCATCGCTCCTCAAGAAGCAGCTGGAGGGCAAGAACCTCAACGCGAGATTGAGCGGAGGAGGAAATCCTTAACACTCAGTTTGAATGACGCCCTCATATCGGTGGGATGCGACGACGAAGGCTCTCGAGAATCTAAGAAAACGAAAGGCGACGGGGGGGAGGACGCAAAAGGCACGTGGAAGGCGAGCCTACGAGAGGGATTCATATTCTCTTGAACCGGTCGTCGGCCCACTCGTGAAGCGATTCTCCAGGACGAGAGGGGGCGGGGTCTCGGTCGGATTGAGTTCAGTAGATTCTGCTAACGTCGCCGACCCGGCTGCCGGGAAGGTCGTCCGGACGAGGATCATTAGAGTGAAATCCAGCCCGGCAAACAGGGATTACGGGAGGCGAGGTGTCATCACAAAGGGAGCGACGATCGAGACTGAACTCGGCGAGGCGAAGGTCGTGTCCCGCCCGAGCGACGACGGCGCGGTGAACGCAGTCCTCGTCAAGCAGCGTTGAAGGCATACGAACGGTTCGTGTTCTGGCTCGAGTACTTCAACTCAGAGCTCAAGCGAAGGCAGGGAAGAAGGGTGCCTCTAAACGCGGCGATAAGGTCGCCAACGCTCACGGAGCTGGACGAGGCCTGCAGAAGACTCGCCCTCGACCCCAAGCCACAGGCAGCGACCTTCACCAGGTCGGCTAGAAGGGTCTCGGGCTACGTGTCGGTGAAGAAGGAGGGGCCGAAGCAGAAGCTTCTCGTCAAGATAGCGAGGCAGCTCTCCGTCGTTCGCGGCGCGGAGCAGAAGGCAGCAAGGAAAGTTTAAAGGTGAGCATCTGACTTTTCTGCCAATCTTGGAAGATGTAGGCGAATTTCTCCACAGAGCTAAGAGTGGCCGGTTGATCTTTCATCTCTCAGCTCAGGTGGGGGTCGGCTCAATCCTCTTGGATTCAAAGGGTCGAAGACTTGGAAGGGTAGTGGAGCTAATTGGGCCGTCGAGCCACCCCTACGCCTCCGTCGCGCCGACGAGCAGCCGAGTTGGCGGCAAGACGGGAGACCGAGTCTTCCTGAACAAGTGAGGTGAAGAGATTTGTGGGAAAAGTCTGAGGACGGCGTCTTCCGTACCTCCTGCCCTGTCTGCGGGAACCGTCTCATAGGAGACGCAGAGAAGGGAGAGCTCGTCTGCCCAACCTGCGGCTACGTCACGTTCGCCCCCGCCGATGAAGGGCCCGAGTGGAAGGCGATGGACCTCGAGGAGAAGAACAAGAGAGTGAGGGTCGGTTCCCCGACGACGCTCGCCCTTCACGACCTCGGGCTGACGACAGAGATCAGCGCGACGATGCGCGACTCGCACGGCAAGTACCTCGACCCTGCGATGAGGGCAAGCGTTGAGAAGATGAAGAAGTGGCAGTCGAGGATCAGGACGATATCGAGCGAGGAGAGGGGTCTCTCCAACGTTCTCTCGAGGATAAGCGAACTCTGCGAGAGTCTGAACCTCCCACACAACGTCGCGGAGACTGCGGCGCAGATCTACAGGACGTCAGCGAGGATGAAGGTCGCCAAGAGCAAATCCATCTTGGGAATGACTGCCGCGACGGTCTACCTGGCTTGCAGGAAGTGTGGTGTGAGCAGAACTCTGAAGGAGGTCGCGCGAGGGGCCGGTCTGGAGAAGGGGAGCGTAGCGAGATACTTCAGACTCGTCTTGAAGGACGTCGAGAAGACGTACGTCCCACCGCCGTCGGTGGAGAAGTACATCTCGAAGCTTGTCAACATGGCGAAGATAGACCCCAGGGTCGAGCATCTCGCCCTGACGTTATCAAGAAAGACGAACGACTCGAAGATATCTAGCGGAAAGGCGCCCGCAGGCCTCGCGGCGGCCTACGTCTATCTTTCGTCTGTCATGCTGGGGGAGCACCTCCCGCAGCGAGAGGTAGCGGAGTTCGCGGAGGTGACCGAGGTGACCGTCCGGAACAGGTGCAGAGAGATTCTCGATAACTACGTAATTCGGCAAGAAGTGAGTGGGTCGGACTGAAGGTAAAGGGCAAAAAGACAATCAAGATCAAGTCTCTTGAGGCGGAGCAGGTACTCGAGGCTCCCCCACCTCAGCCCGTGGAGCGGACGGAGGAGGAGCTAGTCGACCTCACGTCGAGGGTCTACAAACTCGTTGTCGAGCGGGGGAAGGATGGTGTTCTTCAGAGCGAGATCTGGAAAGAACTAGGGCTGACTAGCAGGGACGGCTCGAGGCTGGCGATAAGGCTCGAGAGGAGAGGGCTGATCGGACGAGTTAAGGTGCTCGAGGAGGGAAGGTGGACGTACAAGCTGACCCCTCTGCGATTCCCCACCGATATGGCCTCGATCGAGAAAGCTCCTTGCATCATCTGCCAGTTCGAATCGAAGTGCGCGATCGACGGAGAGATAGGCCCCTACAACTGCCCATGGATTGGGCCCTGGGCCATGAAAGAGTTCAGAGAACTGACGCAGCCCGTCGCGCCCGTCACAACATAGACGGCGCGGGTTGGCCCGAGTGGTGAAGAGGGGTTCTCCGGAGGAAGAGCTCATCCGGCGAGCCCGGGAGGCGAGGTCGAACGCCTACTCCCCATACTCCGGGGTGAAGATAGGCGCCGCAGTCCTGGCCCGGGATGGGAGCATCTACGCGGGCTGCAACATCGAGAACAGTTCCTACGGGCTCTCGAACTGCGCCGAGAGGACAGCAATCTTCAAGGCCATCTCGGAAGGGCGCAGGGAGCTAGTTTCGATGTCGATCGTGGGAGACTCCGAGGACTTCACGACGCCCTGCGGCGCGTGCAGGCAAGTCATGGTCCAGTTCAACCCGAGGCTTAGAATAATCAGGGTAGGCCTCGTCGACGGATACAGGTCAGAGACGACGGCCGAGAAGCTCCTCCCCGAGGCGTTTAACCCCTCGAGCCTAACGAGAAAGAGTTGAAGCTTCAAGAAGCCCGTCGGGACCTCTACCGCAGGCTCGCCAAGGAGGAGGGGTTCAAGAGCAGGGCGGCCTACAAGCTGATCGAGGCTAACGAGAGATACAGGATCATCAGCCGCGGCAGCAGAGTGGTCGACTTCGGGGCCGCGCCGGGGGGCTGGCTGCAGGTCTGTTCGAGAATCGTCGGTGATTCGGGTTTCGTCGTCGGTGTGGATTTGAGGGAGATATCGTTGAAGGGCAAGAACCTGAAGACCCTGAGGCTCGATGTCTACGACGAGTCGGTGGGCGGCATAGTATCGAAGGTCCTCGGCGGGCGGGCCGCTGACGTCATCCTCTCGGACCTGTCGCCCTCAGTCTCGGGGATATGGGAACTGGACCACTTCAAGCAGGTCGAGATGACTCAGAGGGTTCTCTCGCTCGGTGAGACGCTCTTGAAGAAGGGAGGGAATGGCTTCTTCAAGATCTTCGAAGGCGAGAGGTCCGGGGAGGTGAAAAGGGGGCTCATCGGGAGGTTCGAGGAAGTAAGAACGATGAAGCCGCGAGCGAGCCGGAGGGAGAGTTCGGAATTGTTCTACGTCGGTCTCGCGTGGAGGGGTGCTCTCTCCAGACCCGCGTCTCTCGACACAGCAGAGACGGCCTCCGCGACCGCCCCGTAGGTTGCCTCCGTCTTGAAGCCAGTCTTCTCGAAGGGCTGTTTCATTACTCTGTATCCGTTTGAAGCCAGCCTTCTCATCACCTCCGACTGTGACACGCCGGGAACCCTGAGAGCTGAGCTGATTCTCTCCACGCTGTAGCTGAACGGCGGGAAATACTCCACGCCGAGCAGCGCGTCGAGCGCCTTCGCCCCTCCGCCGAGATTGCATCTCCTGGAGACGTTCAGGGCAGCACCTACGACTCGAGGGTCGGCCAGAGGCCCTATCCAGAGTGGTCCGGCGGAGAGAATCCCGGCGCCGCATCCATCGCACTTCACCATCGCAAGGCTCGAAGAGCCTCTCTCTCCACATCTCTCGCAGGAAGCGATGAATCCCTCCTGCCGGCGGCTCCGGTCTGCCTGGGCCGCACCTACCCTCACCCTCGCATAGACCCTAAGATAGTGCCTGGTGCTATGGGCAGCGATTGGCTCGATCCCGATATCGTTCATTCCGGCAATCCTCCTGCAGGCGTTCAGGAGTATTCTCAGCGCGGTCTCGTGTTTGAATTCGTTCTTGAGGGGCAGCGAAGAGTATCGCCTCCTGCACACCTCCGGGTAGACTCCGCAGAGGACCGCGGTATCGGTGGAGGTGAGTGAGACGACCCCGCCGTCGGCCGCCGCCCCGAAGGCTCCCTGTATGTACGGGACGGGTGTGCCGAAGGGGTCGACGTCGACGAAGTCGAACTTCGAATCGCGTCCGAACCTGGAGAAGAGGTAGGTGTTGGCTTCGCTCTTGACGAAGTCACATCGCAGGGAGTTCGCTCTGGCGCTCCTCTGAGCCACCCTGAGCGCAGAAGGATTGAAGTCGACCATCGTTACATCCATCCGACGCGAGAGTTCGTTCGCCACCCTGACGCCTCTCGCTCCCACTCCCGCGAGAGAGTCGCAAAACGTCCCGCCACCGCTGACCGCCTCGGTCATCGCGACAGAGATGTCTCTGTTTACGCTCGCCGCGGGGTTAAAGAAGAAAGGAGTGGTTGGTGGCTCGCTCCTCGTGAGACTCGCGGCGGGAACGAAGAGGGTCGTCCTTCCCTCGACGATCCTTCGGAGGGAGCTCATGGGTCTGGAAGGCTTTTAGACGCATCTTAAACACTGCTTCACCCTTGGCGAGACGGAGTAACGTCTGGCTCGTGACGGGTCCTCCCGGAATGGGAAAGTCGACACTGTTCTCGAAAGTCATCCTCAACCTCCGTTCGAGGGGCATCGTCGTGGGTGGTTGCGTGACCTCCGAGAAGAGGATGAGCGGCCAGAGGGTAGGCTTTCGTATCCGCGACCTCTTGACGGACGACGAAGGGGAGCTCGCGTCTGTCACAGGTAGGCTGGGGCCGCGGGTCGGGAGGTACAGGGTAAACCTGAACGACCTCTCCGCTGTGGGGGGGAGGGCACTCGAGAGGGCCGCGAAGGAGGCAGACCTGATAGTCATCGACGAGATCGGGCCGATGGAGTTGACAAGCCCGGACTTTCGGCGGAGCCTTCGTGTCTGCATCACAAGCGGAAAGCCAATTCTAGCGGTCGTTCACGAGAGGATGAACGACCCTCTCATCGAGGAGCTCAAGGGCATGTCCGGTGAGGCGCCAATTGTGCTTGGCCTCGAGAACCGAGACTCACTCGTCCCCGAGGTCACGCGCCGGGTCGGGTCGGAGATAAGCGTCAGGGACACGCTTTGATCCTTGGCGGGGTGGACGAGGCCGGAAGGGGTTCGGTTGCGGGCCCGCTCGTAGTCGCCGGTGTTTCGGCGGGGAGAGAAGGCGTGAAGGAACTGATTGATCTCGGAGTCAAAGACTCGAAGCTCCTGACTCCTAGGCAGAGAGGGTTACTCTACCCGGAGATTCTACGCATAACCGCCTACGCCGTACCAGCCTACATCCTGCCCCCAGAGATAGACGAGTACGTGAAGCACGGAAAGAAGTACCGAAAGCTGAACTATCTCGAGGCCACCTACATGGCACGCGTAATCGACCAGCTAGGAGCGAAGAAAGTCATTGTAGACGCACCCGACACCAATCCGGTGCGCTTCAGGGACGAGCTGTTGGGGCTGACCGAGAGACGGTGCGAGGTTGTCGCCGAACACCACGCCGACATCAGGTACCCCATCGTCTCAGCCGCCTCGATCGTCGCGAAGGTCGAACGCGATAGGGCGGTCGAGAAACTCAAGTCCAGGTACGGCGACTTCGGTTCGGGGTACCCGTGCGACCCCAAAACGATGAAGTTCCTTTCACAGTGGTTCGAGAGGGAGGGTTCTATGCCTGATTTCACGAGGAAGAGCTGGAAGAGCTGGCTGAGAATCCTGCAGCTTAAGCTGTAACCTAGCCTCGAAACCGCGCGAGAATCATAGCGTGGTCCTTCTCGAACGGCTCGAGCCCCACGACCTGAGTGACCTCGAAACCCGCCTCCTCCAGCTTCTTTCTTTCCTCCCGAAAGATTTCTTCCGGTTCTCGAACTACGTCGATGCTCCTCGACTTCACGACGAGCATCAGACTTCCCCCGGTCCTGAGATGAACCCTGCAGTTCTGAATCGCGATTTCCGTCTGGTCCTGCTGTGCGATGTCGCAGTAGACGAGGTCGACCCTCCCAATCGTGCTGTACGCGTCCGGATCTCTCGCGTCTGCGACGTACGGAATCACATTGCCCCTCACCCTCGCAACCCTCTCGATGAATTCTCTCGCCACCCTCGGGGCGAACTCGACTCCTATCAGGAGACCTCGCTCGCCGATGAGGTCAGACACGTGTGATGGTGTGGTGCCCGTCGAGGTGCCCAGGTAAAGCACCCTTTCCCCCTCCTGAATCACACCATCGGGGAATCCCTTGACCAACGCGGCTGCGAGTTTGCTCCGGTAGGGGTCCCAAGTTCGGTACTCCTCCCCGCCTATCTTCAGAAGCTCCTCATTGTACGCTCGTGTCCCCGGAGCGAGACTCCTCGTCGCCAGCCTCACCCTTCCCGCCTCCTCCCCCCTCCAGAGGTTTCTCATCTCATCCGTTTCTTCTGCTTAAAGCTCCTCGGGGGAGGTGGCTCCCTGTTCTTCTGCTTAAAGCTCCTCGGGGGAGGTGGCTCCTTGTACTTCACCTTGATCTGGTCAAGCCTCTCCTCGAGGGTGCTCCTCAGCCCAGCCTCTTCAGTCCCCCTGTAGTAATCAATCCGCGCAGCGATCGCAAGCTTGTTGGCGATCGTCCTTGCAATCTTCCCTCTCTGCCACTTTGGAGCGGTGTGAACCTCCTGGTGTTGGAAGAGTATCCCGTGCTTTGGGGGCCTCGCCCCCGTGCGGAGAGACCTGAAGAGCGCCTTCTCGGCTCCGAGAATCTGGATTGTGCTAGCTGGGAGGACTGCAAGCCTGTCCAGCCCCCCGGCCTTTGCCATCAGTCTCGCTCCGATCGTCGGTCCGGCGACCACAACGGTGTTCGGAGCGATCCGTTTCATACCCGACTCCACGTAGCCGTTCAACTTCTCCCTCTCACTGCTCAGGCGTATCGCTAGCTCTGCCAGCCCCTTTATCCTCTCGAGGTCCCTGTCTGATAGCTCCCCCCCTTTCGACCTCTCACTCGCGGTCAGAATCGCCTCAACCTTCTTCTCGCTCATTCCCTTGCCATCCAGCCCCTCTCGGTTGAAACCGTCTCTCCTCCCCCTCTCCACGATTAACTTGCAGAGGAAGAGATTGTCCTGTATCATCTGGGTCAGCTCAGGAAAGTGAAGGCCGTACCACTCCGAGACCCGCGTCATCGTGTTGTTGAGAAACTTGTCGAGGTCGTCGAGTCCCTGGATGGCTTGGACGAGATGCAGGTCGGGGCGCGAGGACTCCTCCCTGATCACATCCTCCGCTGCCCCGATCGCCGTCTTTCTGATCATCGCGATTGCCTCCTGCTCATCAAACACAAGTCCGGAGGAGACCATCAGCTTCACCTTCTTCTCGTCCAGGGCCTGGACCTCCTCCTCCCCGAGGATGGTTGGCTGCAATCCCGAGTCTCTGAGCGAATCGGCCGCCTCGCGGCTGCGCACCTTCAGACCCGAGATTCCTCTCTCCTTCGCCTTCTCTCCCAACCGCCTGTAAGCTTCACTTCTGCTAAGCTTCTCCTCGTCAGTCGGGAGGGATTGGAGTATCGTGTCGCCGCTAAGAAGAATCAGCCCCGCCTCAGTCTCGTAGATTACGCCGTCGTTCGCCAAGCTCCTTCGAGTATCGCCTCCTCCCAGTCTGCTTAAAGGTTATAGGAAAAAGGATGAGCTCTTAACATGAGCGCCCGTCCACCTCCTAAGGGGTCGGTGCCCTTCAACTCCTGAGAGTGCTGATTGCTGATTGCGAACGGACGGATAGACGAGCGAACCGGTGCACGCTGAACAAACTCGTTGTCTCCATTATTGACGAGACGAGGCTCGTCTTTACTTCTCGTTCCAACCCAAACTCCCCCGTCTGAGACTGTCTCCGAGAATTGCCACAAAGGATTAAAGCAGCAGCGAGATGAGATGACCCAAGGAGGTTCGAGAAAACAAGTTGCCGACCCACGGGAGTCAGCAGAGCAGCCTCGTGCTGTCTGCCTCCAGTCACCAAGGCGGGGAAATGCGCAACCGCACCCTTTAGTCCGCAGTCAGACTCCAAAACTGGAAGCGAAGCCCAAGGCTAGCGCGATACCGAAGGTTAGGAACAGGAGAACCTACGAGAAGCGCTTCAACCTAAAGAGGAAGCCAGGGCAGAACTGGATTAGGACGTGACGGAAGAGCTACTCTCGGCTTCAAACAGGGCGCGCTCATTCGTAGTCGAGAGACTGCTCTCGAACCGAATTTCGTCTCGAAGAGAGCTTGACCGAGCGAAGGGAGAGGCCTCCCGACTCTTTCCGTTGAACCGTTACCTCTCGAACGCAGAGATTCTGGCAGCGCTCCCCCCGGACAGAAGGAAGACCTTCGGAGATCTCCTGAGGGTTCATCCGAGGAGGAGCGCCTCCGGGATCGTCGTCGTAACCGCATTCTCCGCCCCATTTGCCTGCCCTCACGGCACCTGCACCTTCTGCCCAGGCGGACCCAGAGAAGGAACGCCGCAGAGTTACGTGCGGGAAAGTCCCGGGATGAAGGCCGCCCTCCTATCGGATTTCGACCCGCGCGGCCAGGTGAGCACATCCCTTGAGAAGTATGCGAGCAATGGCCATGACATCAGCAAAGTTGAGGCGATCATCGAGGGCGGGACGTTCATCGCCGTCCCCCTCGATTATCAGCTCGCGTTCGTCCGGGGTGTCTTCGATGGGTTGAATGGCTCAGACTCGACATCGCTCGGAGAGGCGCAGGGCAGGAATGAGGTGGCGAAGAGCAGATGCGTCGGGCTCACCCTGGAATCGAAGCCTGACTGGTGCGAGCCCGAGCAGATCGACACGATGCTCGTCTACGGCGTGACGCGGCTAGAGATAGGCGTCCAGTCCCTGAGGGATGAGGTGCTCGCACAGAGCAATAGGGGCCACACAGCGGATGATTCCATCAGAGCCTTCAGAGCCGCGCGCGACGCGGGGCTGAAGGTCACCGCCCACATGATGCCGGGCCTCCCGGGCGCAGACCCCCAGAGCGACCTTGAGGACTTGGAGAGGCTCTTCAGTGACGAAGCCCTCAGGCCCGACATGATGAAGGTCTATCCCACCCTCGTTGTCGGCGGCACCTCCCTCGCGAGGCAGTTTGAGGCGGGAAGGTACACCCCCTACGACCTCGAAACGACGGTCGAACTGCTGAGCGAGATGAAGAGGTTCGTTCCCAGATGGCACAGGATCATGCGGATCCAGCGGGAGATCCCTGCTCATCAGATCCTCGGAGGGGTTAGGAATGGGAATCTCCGCGAACTGGTCCTGAGACGTGTCGAGGAGAAGGGGTTCGCGTGCAATTGCATCCGTTGCCGGGAGGTGGCGCTGGCTGACGCGGAGGCGATGAATGAGGAGGACGATCTTGTTCTCCGGCGTGAAGACTACGCTGCCTCCGGAGGGGAGGAGGTCTTCTGCTCGTACGAGTACGGGCGGAGCGGGAGGGTGGCAGCCTTCGTGAGGATGAGGCAACCCTCACCCGAAGCCCACAGATCGGAGATGGAATCTGCCTGCGTCGTGAGGGAATTGAAGGTCTACGGCAGAGTCGTTCCACTGGGGAGCAGGAGCGAGAAGGCGTGGCAACACAGAGGGTTGGGGAGGTCGTTGATCGGAGAGGCGGAGAAGGTCGCGGGCGAGGAGTTAGGTGCGAAGAGGATGGTCGTGACGAGCGCGGTGGGGACGAGGAATTATTATAGAGCTCTGGGTTACGAGAGACTCGGCCCATACATGGCGAAGGCGCTGAGATAGCTCAACTCTTATCAGCCACGGCGCGTGAAAATGCCCGATGAAGATCCTGGACTGCGACTTCCCGGAGCAGCTGCTCTACGACGTAGAAAACAACGTCTGGGCGGAGCTGGAGGGGGAGACGGCGCGGGTCGGCGTCAACGCCATGCTCGGCTGGCTCTCCGGCGGGATTACCTCCGTCACCTTCAAAGAGAGAGGGGAGTCGGTCTCGAGGGGAAGAAGCCTGGGAGCGATCGAGGGGCCCAGACATTTTGACGTTGTGAGGTCCCCACTAACCGGGGAGATCCTGGAGTACAACGGGGCCGTCAAGGAGAGGCCGATGCTCCTCAACCGTGACCCTTACAGGGCTGGTTGGTTCGCGAAGGTCAGACCGTTGCGGCTGCTCGAGGAAGCCAAGTTCTTGAAGGACGTGTCGAGCGCGAAGGAGGAGCTCGAGCGCAGACTGAAAGAAATGAGGATTCATTGTTTCGCGGAATTTCCCGACCTTGAAATGTTCGAGATCGGAGTCGAATGCTCCGCGGTCCTAGTCAGGCTCAACGAGCTCATCGCGGGTGCTCAGATCGGTGCCGTCGTCCACGTCGTCTCAGATGACCCAACCGCGGAGATCGAGATGGCTCGTTGGTCCGATGAGACTGGGAACGAGGTGCTCGAATCGCGGTTCGAGAACGGCGTCTACCACTTCATCGTGAAAAAGAAGGGATAAGGACTACTTTTCTATCGGGAACTTTACCGAGTTCCCCCACTCCGTCCATGAGCCGTCGTAGTTCCGCACGTTCGGATACCCAAGAAGGTACTTGAGGGCGAACCACGTGTGGGAGGACCTCCCCCCGATTCTGCAATAGGTTATGATCTCCTTCTCCGGAACTATCCCCTTCGCGCGGTAGAGTTGCTCCAAATCCTGCCTCTTCTTGAAGGTCCCGTCGGCATCGTTCACTGCCTGCGCCCATGGTATGTTGAGCGCCCCAGGGATGTGTCCGCCTCTCTGCGCGTGCTCGGTCGGGTACTCGGGAGGAGCCAGAATCTCGCCGGTGAATTCCTTCACACTCCTCACGTCAACGAGCGCCTTCCCTCCCTTCTTGTAGGATTGGAGGACGTAGTCCTTGTACGCCCTGATCTTCTCGTCTGGATTCTTTGCCTTGAAAGTCGAATGCGTGTATGATGGCAGCTCCTTCGTCACTGGCTTGTCTTCGAGCAGCCACTTCTTCCTCCCTCCGTTCATCAACTTGACCTTCTCGACTCCGTAGTACTTCAAGTCCCAGAAGGCGTAGGCCGCGAACCAGTTGTTGAAATCCCCGTAGAGAACGAGCGTCGTGTCGTTGGAGACCCCGTTCTTGCCCAAGAGCTCTTCCAGTTGCGTCTTTGAGAGGATGTCCCGGGTCAGAGGGTCGTTCAGGTCCTTCTTCCAATCGAAGAGGACGGCGCCGGGAACGTGCCCGTTGCTGTAGTTCGCTACTGGGTCGTAATCAACTTCTGCGACTCTGACGCTCGAGTCGCTCAGGTGATGCGAAACCCAGTCCGTATCGACGAGAGTTTCAGGATGCGAATAGTCTTTTTCGAGAACCTGCATGTATAACATATGTTATGGAGCGTTATTTAACCTTGCTGAACCCGTTTCCGAGGCATGGTGGGGACCTGAATCCCGTCCCTCCATCACTCCCCGACCGATGGTGAGCGATCCTTCGCGGGCGGATGATTCCTTGATTATTAGAAGTAGGGAATCCGGCATCGCGGGCATTCTCCCAATCCCTAGAACTGTCACTCGCATCTTCTAGAGTTGCTAAACCACTTTCCTATCGATTATCCCCTTCTTTCTCCCCTGCCTCTCTGCCCACCTGTACGCCCAGAGGCTCACACCGAGGAAGAGCAGACCACCTAGGAGAGAGTACCCAACGTAGTAGGAGTAAGCCGATACCGAGCCATAGACCACTGCCTCGCGCGCTCCCCGGATGAACTGGGTGAAGGGAAGCACATTCCCGAACGCGGAGAGCGGCCAGGGTAGAACGGAGACAGGGAAGAGCGCCTCGGAGAAGACCATCAGCAGACCCGCGACGTACGTGGGGAGCGCCCACTCGAACTTGCTCGCGAAGATGGTGTAGGCCGCGAGCAGAATCCCCAGTCCGAGTGTGGCCGGCACGTTCGCGACCAGCGCACCCAGAAGAAGGCTCACCGAGAGCGGTGTCACGATGAAGGGGATCGAGCTCTTGAAGATGGATGCGGCTACGTAGTAGGCGAATGCGAGGGAGATTAGAGTAGTCAGGGCCGAGGTCACAAAGGAGGCGAGGCATCTTCCGACCAAGAATGGTGTCGACGACTTCGGCGAGATGAAGACCTGCGGGAATACGTACGACCACTTCCCTTCCGAGATGGCCTGGCTTGGAACCCATGAATACGCGGCGACGTGGCTGTAAAGCGCAGCTCCCACGATAATGTACGAAACGTGAGACGGGTCGAAAGCCCCCGCGGCGGAAGAGCCCAGCCAGTAGACTATCGAGGCGCTCAGGACGCTGGCGACCGGCGCGATCGTCTTCATCAAGAACCCCGTGAGTGGGTTCGTCCAGCCGAAGTCTCTGTACCAGCCGATTCGGATGGACGCCAGCACTATCTTGACGTAGCTCATCTCAGCCTCACCGAGATCGTGCCCTCTCTCCTCCCCTTCTCCTCCAGAAGCTTCATCGTCTTCGACGAGAGGAGAAGGAGGGCGGCACCCATTATCGAGAGCACTATGAGGTGGAGGTAGATGCTCGATAGCCCCTGAGAGAAGAAGAGAGCTCTCCTCAGCGCGTCCATCCCTATCGTCAGGGGAATCAGAGATGCGAAGACCTGCACAGAGAAGGGAAATGGGGAGAAGTTTCCTATTGAGGGGAAGTAGACGCCCGAGATTAGGGAGACGGGCTCGTGCAGCGCCTCGTTGATCGACTCGGCCTCCCGCCCGTACGCCAGATAGAGGGAAGAGAGCATCATGCCCATCGCGTAGAGCGAAGCCAGCGTGAGAGCGAAGGTCAGCCCAACAGCCAGCCACGAGGGGCTGAGCGGAGGAGCGAAGAAAAGCCAACCAGCGACCGCCACCAGGACAGCTGACGGCACCGTGTTGACTACCCCGCCGAGAGACATTCCGACGAGTATCGCCGTTATGGGTGCGGGCGAAGTGAGATAGATCTCGAAGAGTCCCACCTGTTTGTCCCAGTAGAACTGACTGGCCATGGACCAGAGGACGTTTCCCCAGAAGGAGATCATGATTCCTCCCAGGATCGCGAAGCCGACGAAGCTCCTCAGACCCGTGCTCGCGTAGAGCAGTCCGAGCCCCACCGAGGAGAAGAAAGGGAAGCCTATGTTGACGGCTATCCATAGCGGTTCGTTGAAGACGCTCATCACCCTCACCCACATCCTGGCGTAGAGCGCCCTGAGCCAGAGTCTACTCTGCAACTTCATGCTCCCTCTCGACGAAGCCTCTCCCGACAAGCGAGACGAATACCTCCTCCAGAGTCGTCTGCTGCCTCCACGAGGAGACCAGCCTCATCCCGGAGGCCGCGACCCCGGCCAGTGCCTTCCTCACGCACTCCTCGCTCTCAACCACGACCTGTACCCTCGCGATGCCTCTCTCTTCGTCGACGGATGTTGTGAACCCTTTCACGCCTTCGATGGCGCTGAGAAAGGCGAGGTTCACGGGGAGGGGCGAGACCTCCATCACGAGGGCCGGAGCCCCGAGAGACCTCTTGAGATTTGTGGGCGTGTCCGAGGTGAGTATCCTCCCCCTGTCGATTATCGCCACGCGGTTGCAGATCGCGTCTACCTCTGCCATGTTGTGCGTCGCGAGGAAGATCGTCCGCCCGTTCTCCCTCGCCTCCTTGATGAGGAACTCCCTTATGCTCATGGCGGTCATCACGTCCAGTCCTATCGTCGGCTCGTCGAGGAAGACTATCTTCGGGTCGTTGATGAAGGCCCTCGCTATCGTGACCCTCTGCCTGTACCCCGTCGAGAGCATGTAGAACTTGCGGTCGAGATAATCGTCGAGACCCAGAATCTGAGAAAGCTCCTTGATCCGGGCCTTCGCAACCTCCGACGGAAGGCCGTAGAGCTGTGAGAAGAACCACAGGTTTCCCCTCGCCGAAATGTAGTCGTAACCCGCTCGCTCCGCTCCGCTGGCCATGTTTATCACCGCCCTCACCTTCTCGGGCTCGTTAGCCACGTCGAACCCCATCACCCTCGCAATACCGCTCGTCGGTAAGAGAAGAGTCGAGAGTATTCTGATGAGGGTGGTCTTCCCCGCTCCGTTCGGGCCGAGGACTCCGAATATCTCGCCCTCCCTCACCTTCATGCTCACGCCGTTGAGAGCGACGACCTTCCTCTCCTTTGAATCAAACTCTCTTCTGAGGTTCTGCACCTCCACTCTTACCCCGGGCTCGTGACTGAGCATTGCTCGTTGCCTTCGCTGCGATATTGACTCCTCATTTAACCCTTCGAGCTGCATGTTGGGCCAAGAGAATCGCAGAAGCATTTTAAGCGCTAGGCTCTTCGAGGCCTCGGCATATGGCCGATTTCGACGGTTACAGAGGCAACTCTCTCGAATTTCTCAGGCGGTCAGAAGCCGGCGTCGGCGACGTGGTTGAAGTTGGCACAGACTGGGGGGTGATTACAGGCACCCTTGTACCCAGGTATCAGTATGACGACGACCGTCATATCGTGCTAAAGCTTCCGAGCGGCTACAACGTGGGCCTCAGCATCGATAGGCTGAAAGGGCTGACACGAAAATCTTCAGGCGAGAAGCCCGCTTTCGCTCCACCCCCTGCTCCCCCCTCCCCGGAGGAGGACCTACCGCGCGTCGCGATATTGGGGACGGGTGGGACGATAGCCAGCAGAGTCGACTACCGCACGGGTGCCGTCCACCCCGCGATCTCATCCGAGGAGCTCTACGCGCTCATCCCGGAGCTCTCCGAGGTCGCGAGAATCGAGCCAGAGATAATCTTCTCAGTCTACAGCGAGAATATCGAGCCCGAGAACTGGTCGAGAATCGCTGAACGCGTCTCCGAGGCTGTCGCCGGAGGCGTCGACGGAGTGGTGATCACGCATGGAACCGATACCCTCGGGTATACTGCTGCCGCCCTCACCTTCGCACTTCAGGGTGTCCCGCTCCCCGTCATTCTCACAGCGGCCCAGCGGTCGTCTGACAGACCATCCTCCGACGCGGTGCTCAACCTGGTCGGTGCGGTCTCCGTCGCAGGTTACGCGAGTTTTTCCGGGGTCTATGTAGCCATGCACGAGAGCGAGAGCGACGGGAGGGTGGCCCTGCACCTCGGAACCCGGGTGAGGAAGAATCACACGAGCGCGAGAGACGCCTTCAAGTCCGTCGGGGTTTCTCCGGCAGCCCTCTGGAGCAGAGAGGGCCTCGAAATCAAGCTGGAGGGTCTGCCTCAGAGAAGAAAGGC
>WNFB01001192.1_pt1 | contig 21985 bp, 23 predicted proteins | sample 5400501 | NCBI WGS metagenome assembly WNFB01 (sample SAMN13153341, study PRJNA577476) | soil metagenome | isolation source: 200 cm saprolite under Douglas fir tree site 2 hole 1 | place: USA:California | collected 2015-04-18 | reverse complement strand
CAGAACGAGGTCACGATCGCCGCGTTCCCGAGCGACCGAAACATACTCGTGGCGACTGCGCGCGATACGCGGCAAGCGAGCGGCTTCTCGTGGGCGGGGTACTACCGATCGACGGACGGCGGAGACACGTGGCAGAACGCTCTCGTACCGGGCTTTCCGGGGGACACCTCCCCCGAGGGGCTCTCATCGCCAGTGCATGAAGCGGGATGGAAAATCGGAAGCGATCCCGTGATCACCGCGGACCGCGAGGGCCGAGTCTACCTGGCGTGGCTCTCGTTCGGACCGACGACGACAGAATTCGCGGGTTGGCTCGTCCTCACTCGGTACTCGGATTTCGGGGCAACGTACGACTTTACATCCGTTGTTTTCGCCGGCCACGACACCCCGAGCGACAAACTCGGCGGTCCAGGGAACTCCCGTGTCACCGACAAAGAGTGGATCGCGGTCGACGACACGGGCGGCACCTGTGACGGGAACGTGTACATCCCGTGGGCCTTCTTCGAGGGGAGCCACGGCACGAAGATTGTGCTCCAGCGGTCCACGGACGGCGGCCTGAGCTGGACCCCGATCCTTCCGCTCAGCCATTCCCCGAACTCGCAGAACCAAGGCGCGACGGTCGCCGTCGGCCCCGGAGGGGAGGTGTACGTCGCTTGGGAGGATTTTCACAAAGACCAGATCCTGTTCACCCGGTCCCTCGACTGCGGCCAGACGTTCGACGTGGAGCAGGGAATCGCGTCGATCGTCCCGGTTCCGGAGCCACTCCCGGGGAGCGCATACCGCCTCGACAGCTTCCCGCGGATGGCCGTCAGCCAAACTACCGGCTCCATTTTCATGACGTGGGCGGACTATCGAAGCGGAGATGCGGATGTCCTGCTCGCCCGGTCGACTGACCGCGGCCTGAGCTGGTCGCCGCCATCCCGCGTGAACGACGTCACGACAAATCACCAGATTTTCCCAGCGATCTCGACGTTCCGCGGTCGAGTGGACGTCTCGTTCTACGACAGCCGGAACGATCCAGAAGGGAAGCTCCTGGACATCTACTATGCGCAATCGAACGATGATGGACTCACCTTCCTCCCGAACGTCCGGGTGACCGACGCGGCGTTCGACCCCAACCTAGGGGTAACGGGCGGCGGGGCTGCGTTCCTCGGCGACTACAACGGCATTGCCTCGAATGCCGCGGGTGCCCACCCAATCTGGGCGGACAATCGCAACGTCTCCATCAACGCGCTCCGTGACCAAGACATCTATACCGCGACGATTTCATGAGCTAAGCCGCGAGAGACTCTGCACGGCTACGAAGAAGCTATCAGTCGAATCTGAACGGGTCCGCAAGAATGGGAAGAGGAGGAGGGCCGGATGGTCCTCCTCATGATGGGACGGGACGACCTTCTCCTCTCGGCGTCCCTCAACAAGCCCGCCGTTCCGTCAGACATTGACGTGTCCTCATGGAGGAATCACGGATCCCTCCGGGTCCGCTACAACGGAAGGAGCGGCATTCTCAAGCTGCTACCTCCCAGCCCCGCTCCCACGGGGCTCGCTCCGAGTGCGCACTGTCCCTCATCCCCGCCCCCACGGGCGGGCACTTTTCCCTTCGCTAGATTGGATGAACCGAAGTCCACGCTTCGAGGCGCTTGATTTTCTTGAATTGGTCGCCGTCCTCGCCAACCACGCTCGCGATGGCGCTCTCGCCCTCTGCCGTCAGCCCGTACAAGTTGCCTTGCACGAGAAGCCATCCTCTGCTCTTGAGTTGCACGAACGCCCATGCTAGTTCGTCAGCCGTGGGGACGAGACGCCAGATATAGTCAGCCGTATCCACCACTTTTGCGATGGATTCAGGCGAGTTGTCTATGAAGAGGGCATAGGCGATCAAGGGCTCGGCGACCGTCCGCTGCGGCGGCACCTCGTACTCGCCTGCGAATGCCGCACGCAACGTAGGTCCGAATATCTCCTCCGCTTCCGCATCTCTGAATTTCTGCGAATAGAGCTGCCGCCTCTCGGAGTGCTTCGTCGATGTCTGGCTGGCTACACCCCGCGGCCCTGAGCGCCGCCATGAGGTCACCGACTGACATTGGGCCGGGTGACCGCCAGGGGCGTCCGCCGCCTTCCGGCGGAGTCACCTCCGCTGTCCACAGCCTATTCTGGCCCGTGACCTCCTGAGGCGTGAGCTTGTTCGGCATGAGTCCGACATCTCCAACCGGTACATTGGCTCATCAAGTTTCGCGGCGGAGGACGGCCTCAAAACCGAGACCCTCACGCCGGGCCAGCGCGTGTATTCAGCGGGCTTCGACGAGCGTTGCGACTCGAAAGAGGTTCGGTCCGGAGGCTCAAACACCTAATACGACGTGCAGCGCGGCGTAGACCGCCATCCCCCCGCCCGCCGAGGCGGGTATCGTGATGATCCAGGCCCAGACGATTCGACGGGCGACGCCCCATCGGACGGCCGAGAGTCGCTTCGTCGCGCCCACCCCCATGATCGCCGTTGCGATCACATGGGTCGTACTGACCGGAATCCCGGCGACGGCAGTGCTGGCGAGGGCGATTCCCCCGCCGGTCTCAGCGGAGAATCCCTGCCACGGCCGTAGAGCCGTAACCCGCTGGGACATCGTACGTACGATTCGCCAGCCGCCGAAGAAGGTGCCCAATGAAATCGAGGCATGCGCGCCGACGATGACCCAGAACGGGACGTGGAACTCGCCGGACGGCGGACCCCAAGGCGGCCCGATGGCCGCGACCACAAGGATGAGCGTGATAATCCCCATCCCCTTCTGGGCGTCGTTCGTCCCATGGGTTACGCTGTAGAAGAAGCTCGACACGAGCTGAAGCCGCCGGAACTCGCGGTTCACCCGGGTCGGCGTATGTCGACGAAAGAGCCGAATCACGAGAAGCGCGAGGCCGAACGCGAAGACCAGTCCAACGAGCGGCGCGGCCACCATGTAGACGACGATCTGGACGAGCCCCTTCAGAAGGAATCGGCCGAGGATGATGGCAGGCAACAGACCCGTCAGGAGGCCGGCCAACACGACTGCGCCGAGCGTCGGACGATAACGCCGCACAATGCCGTGGGCGAACAGAGCCGAGGCACCGCCGACAAAAGCTATCCCCGAGAGGGCGACGAAAAGGAGCATGTCCTTCGCGCTGGGCAACAGGACCGACCCGGGCCCCGCCGCCAAGACCGTCGCCCCGACGAGGCCTCCGATCAGCGCATGACTGCTCGAAGTCGGGAGGCCCCAGATCCAGGTAGCCAGGTCCCAAATAATCGCCCCGATGACGCCCCCCATGATGATGCCAATCGAGTGGAAGAACTGAGCATCGCTCAGGGGCAACGAGTTTATGCCGAGCACGCTGGTGTCGATGATTCCCTTGCCAATCGTCTCGGCGATGGCGTTCGTGATGAAGACCATCCCCACGAAGTTGCCGATGGCTGCCATCGCAACGGCTCTGACTGGACTGAGGACTCTCGTTGCGACGACCGTGGCGATCGCATTCGCCGCGTCGTGGAATCCGTTGAAGAAATCGAAGCTGAATACGATGATGATCGCCGTGACGAGGATCCCTAAGACTGCGATTCTCTCCCTCCGGTGAATGTCAGGGGGCAGGACCGGACCAACTGGTCGAAGGGACGAAGCCACGCGGATCCGCCCGATCGGCCTGCGCCGTGCAGCAAGGATCCCTCCCACGGCCTCACTGATTCTTAGCCACGATGTCGCTCAGGACATTCGCGACGTCCTCGCAGTAGTCCGTTGCTTGTTCGAGCCGTTCGGTGATCTCCTTGAACTTGATGATGCGGATGGGGTCTCCTTCTTTGAACAGCGACGCCACCGAAGTGTTCATCAGGTCATCCGCCAAGTTTTCGAGACGGTGAACCTCAAGGGCGATTCGCTCGACCTCGCCCCCGTTCTTTCTGTTGTGAATCATGCCTACGGCCTGAAGGAGGAGAGCCGTCGCTTGGGCAATCGTGTCGCCCAGGAGGACCATCGCATCGGTCGGGCGATCGACCCCGTACAGCAAGAGGCGGTTCGCCGCGGCATCGATCATGTCGAGGACGTTGTCCTGGCAACTTGCGAGAGACTGGATATCCTCGCGGTCGATTGGCGTAATGAACGTCTTGTTCAGTTCTTCGAAAACGCTGTGGGTGATGTCGTCCCCTCGGTGCTCGATGTCCTTGATTTGCCTCCGCTTCGCCGGGACGTCTTGGAAGTCATGCAGCAGTTCCTGGAGGGCGAGAGCGCCATCGTTGACGGTCGCCGCCAGGTGTTCCAACAGGTCAAAGAAACGCCGCTCCTGCGGGACGATCCACTCTTTCAACCCCACACTGCCATCTCCCCGTATGACGCTGTAGTCTCGAATCCCTATTAAAGTGTCGAACGAGCCGAACGTTGAGCCGATTACGCCTCGTCCATGCTCGCCCGAGGCCTCAGCTGCTGTAGGAGTTGCTTGCTCCCACATCTTCCGGCTGCCTACGACGCCTTTGATCGCCTTGCCGGACATCTCGTAGTTCCGGAGCAGTTCCTTGACGTCCCGCGGCGCCGCGCCCGCCCTGGGTCCACACCATCGCCACGACCACCACCCTCGCGCGCACGCGTATCCTGGTGGGACCCCCAGTGGTCGTGGAGGTTGGGGACGACCGTGCTGGCTTGGACCGTTCCGCCTCGGATCGGCCGCAGTGCCACCGGAGACGCTCACGGGCCGGGTAACTGCCAGAGGACCACGGCCCAGTTGCCGAACAGATGGAAGACGGAGGACGGGACCGCGTTCCTACTCCGGAGAAAGAAGTATCCATATATCAGAGCGAGAGTGAGGAGGACGAGTGTGTTCGCCAACGCCACCAGGATATTCTCCGAAGACAGCACGTAGCTCCTCGGGAAGTGCCAGAACGTGAACAGGAGGGCCGGAAGGGCGAAGCCTATCCTCGACCCTCGGGCCGCTTCAAACCGGCTCTGGACGTAACCGCGCCAGACGAGTTCCTCGCTGAACGCGTTGAGCGAAATTGAAAGAAACCCGAGGCCCAACGAGGTCGTGGGCCCAGCGAAACCCCGCCGAGAGAAGGCGCAAGGACACCTGTGACGACCAAGTAGATTGCGCTAGGCACGAGCCCAAGGACCAGCATGCGACCGACCGCTCGTCGGGACACTCCGACACTCGCCCATGACTGGTGGGTGACTCTCAGGGCGCTGAAGAACGGGACGAGGACCATCCCGTAGAATACACCGAATTGGACGACCGAGCGGGCATCGAACGAAAGAGGCAGGCCGGCATCGAACCCTAGGGCGGGCCGAACGGCCGCATGCCACGCGATGACGACCCCATATTCGGCTGCGACGAGCAAGAGCGCCACGGTCCCTTGCCGACCCGGATCCTGGACAGGTATTGGTGATGGCTGGAGTTTCAGCGCTTTCGACAAGACGTAGGCAAGGGGGACACCAATCGCCAGTACCGCGACGGACGCGATGACGGCCGTAAGCGACGGAAAGGCCATCGGGAGACTCCCGCTCCGCTCTCCGAAGCGCAGCGGGACGACTTCTAGTTTGGCTCGAGAACGGATTGTTGCGGAATATCCAGCTGAGGCGGTGGGAGGTCGCGTTGAACCGAATCGTGCTATTGAGAACCCTCTCCAATAAGTCCCTCCCTCTCCCGAGTCCGAATCCCATTGTTTGCAAAATGAATTGAGATCTAATGGCTCCGACCGGGTCCGTTAGTCCTCCATTGGGACATGTCCGAGTGGGGCACGATTTTTCGGTCATCTGGCGCTTGACGCTTTGCCGATCGAAAAGAGTTCTAGGAGAATCCACAAATAGGGAGCCCGGTGTGTGTGGCACCGGGGAGTGGAGTCATTGTCCAGTCTACAAACCGCTTTGCGAAGGCTATGGGCCGACCACGTCATCTGGACGCGGGGGTACATCGTGGCCGCCGTGGCAGACGCCCCGGACGCAGGCGCGGCCGCGGCGCGACTGTTAAAGAACCAGGACGACATTGGCAACGCGATCGTCCCGGTCTACGGGAAGGCCGCCGGGGCGAAACTAACAGAGCTCCTGAAGGAGCACATCATGATAGCCGTCGACCTGATCGCCGCGGCCAAAACAGGCAACCAGGCGAAGTTCGCCGACTACGATGCGAAGTGGACGAAGAACGCCGAGGTCATCGCGACGTTCCTGAGCGGCGCGAATCCCCATTGGCCGAAGAGCGATGTCGTGGACTTGTTGAACCTCCACCTGAACCTCACGAAGAAAGAGGTCGTGGCGCGACTGACCCGGAAGTGGGAAGAGGACGTGCAGGCGTTCGACGATATCTTCACGGAGATCATGACCGTCGCGGACACCTTGGCCGACGGGATCCACAAGCAGTTCCCGGGCAAGTTCCCGTAGGCCGTGCGGTTCGCCGGGGAGAGATTCGCTAGAGGCGGACGATGGAACTGCCGACCGCCACTCAAGAACCTGGCGTTGTTCCGCTCGGGCTCGGGCAACCTGCGCCGGAGTTTCGAGACCTGCTCGGCGTCGATGGCCGACACCTCGCACTTTCGTCCTTCGACGACACACCGTTGCTCGCGATCATATTCTCGTGCAACGGCTGTCCCACCGTGAAAGCCACGGAGGATCGGATGATCGCCCTCCAGGCGATCTTCTCACCCAAAGGCCTGCAGGTCGTGGCAATCAACTCGAACAACTCGTACCTCTCCCCCGCGGACACGTACCCGGAGATGGTAAAGCGCGCGCAAGAGAAAGGATTCAACTTCCCCTACCTCAAAGACGACGACGGCAGCGTGGGCCGGGCCTACGGTGCCATCAGCACGCCACACGCCTTCCTGTTCGATCATGCGCGGCGCCTGCAATACCGAGGGAGAATCGACGACTCCCGCGACCCGGCGCGCGTCACCGTTCGTGACCTCCAGAACGCGATCGACGACCTTCTCGAGCGTCGACCGGTGCGGGTCGCCGAGACGAAGCCCTTCGGTTGCGCGGTCGTTCGGTAAACGGGAGCTCATCGAAGCTTTGCAACCCTTACGAGCGCGGCGATGATTCGCACGCTTCCGCTGCAAGTTAATCCGCATCGTGAACCCGCATAGAGGCTTCAGCATGGAATCTGACATTGAGGCTGAGAGGCGACGAAGGATCAGATGGATCGTGCTCACGCTCCCGGTTACCTATCTTCTCGCCCTCGGTCGCGTCTGGGATGTGTACCGCACCTTGCCCCTGTTCTTTGTAATCGGGGGCGCCATCATCGAAGTCGTGAGTGGCCTATTCATCTGGTATGTCTGGATTCCCTACCGCGTTCGAAAACGGCGCTCGGGCTTCTGAATCAACCGTGTCGGAAACAGGTGATTGCGGCACGGCTAACTCGGGCCTCCGTCTTTCCCGTGCGCCTCTCCGTTTTCCTGTAGAAGCGGATAGGCTCCCCATCTCCCATCGCTTCGCTGGCTACCGAAAAAGGATGACCAGATGCCGAGATGCGGACCATCGCGCGAAAGCGCGGGAGCGGCCCATTCCTCGCTAGCAACTAGGTTTTGGAGTCCGGCTCAGGGGCGCGCAGCGGCTTTACAATTGCGAGAACGCTGAGTCCAGCGAGGAGCGGGACGGAAAATATCCCGGTGTAGAAAGCACCCGCCGACGGGAAGTAGTTCCACCATGGCGAAATTAGGAGCGCGAGCATGACCGGCATCAGACCAAGCCCGACCCAGATGAGGACGGCGGGAAATCGCCCAAACCTCCGTCTCCGCCGAAGGATGATTATTCCAGCGAAGAGAGGAACTGCAGAGATCAGCAGGAAGGCCGCGGCCGGCGGGGCATAGGATCCACCGAGATACGTCGCGCCTGCATAAGATGAAATCAGTCCTAAGGCCGGCAGTAAACCAAACCCAACCCATAACCAGACGGCAGGGAACGAACGCAGTGCGCCCTTGCGATATAGGTACAGGAAAATAACGAGGACCGGGATAAGACCGATCATAATGATGAGGATGAGATAGAACACCCATCCCTGAGGCGAATTTAGCCAATTCTGAAAATTCTGCCAATCTCCTCCGGCGGTCGGCATCTCAAACAGGGCACGCATGGAGCCGTCCCGGCTTAGCCCTTTCCAGCGACCGATTTCCAAGGAAGGAAGGGCTGGGCCAGCCGCCCCGCAGAGGGGAGAGATGCCACCAATTCCGAAATCCAACCCAATCTGATGGACTTAAGGAATGGATTCGAATCGCTCCGGTCCGTTTTCCACGTGGTCTTCGATTCGGCGAAAAGGAAGCCTACCGACGGCGCCGCTTGATCCGATGGGAAGGCCCGGCGCCCTTGCGACGACGCGCGCGCCGGCGAGCTGCCCGTGTCAACCGGACCTCTTTGCGGGCCATCGATCTCGGGAGCATGGGCAGACTATTTGAATCAACGTTTCTGGCATGATCGAGAGATCGACCGAAACCTTTCAATGCTCCTATCCGCTTGCCGAGAAAGGGGTTCTGTGGTCGAGAAGCAAGAGGATTGGAAACGGAACGGGGACGCGGAAGAGAAGAAAGAAGAAAAACAAGACCGACGCGATCCGGTGTTCACGCGCAGTAAGTCGTTCATTGCGTTCGGCACCGTGCTTGCTCTCGGAGGGGTGCTCATCATCCTCGCGTTCGGCTTGGCCGACCGCACGGGGGATTTGATGGCGTTCATCGCGAAAAACGAGTCGTTCCGGGTCTTTCTCATCATCATCGGGGCGCTCGTCGGGATCGTTGGGTTCCTGGTTGCGAGGTTCGGATCGATGGGCGCCGACAATCTTCTACGCCTTCGGCAATCCCAGATGAAAGGAGCGACGTACGACGAGGTCTTCAAGGGAACCCGGCGTAGCCAGGATTGGAGGCGATAGTAGCAACCTGCGATCGTTTGGGCCTGCAGATAGACCGACGCCCGAATCGGTTGGCCTGTTCTTTTCCTGGGCCTCTCCCGCATCGTTCGACTAACTGAGCGCCTTCCATAGCAACGGTAGGCTCACGTCATACCGGTACGAGATGTTCGAATGAGTGTCATCGAACTCCTCGTACACGTGCCGAATCCGTCTCGCGAGCAGCTTCTCGTGGAGGACCCGGGCGCCCCAGATTAGGTTGAACTGGTCTGAGGTCCCGCAGTCGATGTAGACGAGGCGCATCCGCCGCAGGCTCCGAGCGTACTGGTCGACCATGTTCACGGGATCCCAGCGCCGCCAGCGGGCCCACACCTCCGGGCGCCATTCGCCCGTCTCCAGGTCGAACGGGAAGTCTGTGCGGAGGTCTTTGCCTTTCGGGTTCGGCGAGTAGTGCGCCGCCATTCCGACCGTGTTCAGGACCGGATACAATCCCTCCTTCCGGCGGTTCGGCTGACGCCAGTACCACCGGAGCCACTTCGCGGGACCGCCACGCTCTCGGAACGCCGCGAGCGCCTTCGGGAAATCCATGATGTAGCAGAACTCGAACAGCGCGTCGCCGGAATGGTCGGCGAGGGCGGACCAGGTTTCCGGATGTAGCATCCCTTGGACGATCGATCCGTACCCACCCGAGGACTTGCCCCAGATTCCGCGACGTGAAATCCGATACTTCGACTCAACGAAGGGTACGATTTCCTTTCGCAGGTAGTCGTCGTAGCGGCCGGTGGCCGTCGAGTTGATGTACTGATTTCCGCCGACCTTCGAGAAGCAGTCGACCATCGGGACGATCATCGGGCCCATCTTTCCCGTGCGGATGAGCCGATCCAACTTGGCCTTCAGATCCTCCCCCAGCGGATCGACGGAGAGGAGCGACTTCCCTGTGCCAGTGTACCCGACGATCGCGTACGCCGCCGGATAGCGATGGCTCGGATCGTACTTCGGCGGGAGGTAGATGGTAATGTCCCGCTTCGTTGGATCTCCGAGGGGGTTGCCCTTCAGCACGTTCGAATCGAACGACTCGCTGACGATCTCGCCGGCCGCCATGTTCGCCTCGCGACGGCAGCCGTGGTGGACCGCTTAAGGATACGGATGCGTTGGCTGCGCTCCACCTCAGCTAAATGTGGACGATCAGGGTGGCGAGCCGGGAAAAGAGAATCGCAATCACGGACAAGGCGATCGCGGACGGGTCCTCAGCCGAATGAACGTGTCGGACCGCGACACGAGGCCATTGAGTCCCGGGACGCCGCCCCAGATGTCCGCTTGAACTCTCGGTCTCAATTTCGATACCTGCCCCACGCCGATTAAATAGTCCGCCGTCGACCGCGGACGACCCAGGAGCACGGCAGCATGGTTCGAGTGCCCACGGTTCATGTGCGCGCGACGCGTCGAATGATTCTGGGAGCGATCGTCCCGTTGTTCGCGGTGGCCCTGATGGGCTTCCTCGTGCCGCCGGCCGCGGCGGCTCCCGCCGCTCCGTACTTCGGTCCCGCGATGATCGTTGACGGCCCTCCGGCGTACTGGGCCGCGGAGCCTTCTCTCGCCGTCGGCTCGGATGGGGTCGCGTACCTCGCCTTTACCGGCTGGGGCGGGAGCGTCACGCAATCGGACATCTTCTTCACGAAGTCCTCCAACGGCCGCACGTGGTCCGTCCCAATCCGGGTGAACAACGATGCGGGAGGGGCGTCGCAGTCGGAGCCGGCCCTCGCGCTGGATTCGGCGAATGCGATCTACATCGCGTGGACGGACTCGAGGAACGGGAACAACGACGTGTTCTTCTCCAAGTCCACGGACGGCGGCTTGAGCTTCTCCGCAAACGTCCGCGTGAACGACGTGACGACGAACAGCCAATCGGAGCCGGCTCTCGCGGTGGACCCGGTGAACCCGCACCTCGTCTACGTCGTGTGGACGGACACGCGGAGCGCGGTCTTCGGTCCGGACATCTTCTACGCGAACTCGACGGATGGTGGGCTGAGCTTCAACCCGAGCGCCCGCGTGAACAACGATGCGGGCGGATCCGAACAAAACGCCCCCGCGATTGCGGTCGCGCTGAATCAGGACGTCTACGTCGTGTGGCGCGACCCGCGAACCCCGGCGAAAGGCCCGGACATCTACTTCTCGAAGTCGTCCGACCGGGGCGCGACGTGGACCCCGAGCTTCAACATCAACGACGACTCGGGCAGCGCCATGCAGCAAGATCCGACGATTGCGGTCGACGTGGCCGGCAACATCTACGTCGCTTGGACCGACTTCCGGAACGCGAACACGCAGCCTGATATCTATGCGACCCGGTCGACCAACGCCGGGGCATCGTTCGCCGCGAATGTGAAGGTCAATGACGATCTCGGCGCCGCGATCCAGTGGGTGCCGAGCCTTGCGGCGAATGGCGGCAAGATCGTAACGGCCTGGGCCGACTCCCGCACGTCCGGATCCACGAGCTGGGACATTTATGAATCCTCCTCCACGGACGGCCTCACCTGGTCCCCGAACGTGAAGGTCAACGATGACTCGCTTCCGAACTTCCAGTTCTCTCCGAGCGTCGGAATCGACGCGGCGGGGGACGTCTTCGCGGCATGGCTGGACACCCGCGTGTCCGGCCAGGATGTCTTCGCGAGCGTCCTCGACGTCGTCTCGCCCACCGCCAACGCGGGATCCTCAGTCTCCGTGGGCCAGGGGACAACTGTGTCGTTCGATGGAAGCGGGTCCTCGGACAACCTCGGCATCGCGGGCTACACGTGGGACTTCGGAGACGGCTCGAGCACAAGCGGCGTCAGCGGCAGCCACACGTACCCGAACGCCGGGTCCTACGTGGCGACCTTGACCGTTTGGGACTACTCCGGCAATCCCGCGAGCGCCACGCGAACGGTCACCGTGCGAGACACGCAAGCCCCCGTCCCGCGTGGGGGCGGGGACCGGACGGTCGATGAGGGCCAGCCCCTCTTCTTCGATGCGTCCGCCTCGACGGACAACGTCGAGGTCACCGGCTACGCCTGGAACTTCGGGGACAACGCGACCGCGACGACGGCGACGGCGACCCATGTATACGCACGCCCCGGTACGTATTCCGCGAGCTTGACCGTGACCGATGCCGCCGGGAACGCGGCGACGTCGACCTTCACGGTGACGGTGCGGACCGTCTCGCCGAAGCCGAGCGAGTTGCTTGGGATGATTCAGGTCTTGGACATCCTCGTGGCGATCCTCGCCGTCGCGCTGGCGGTACTTGGGTGGATGTACCTCCGAGTGCGCCGCGGCGAACGGCAACCGCCGGCTATGCCGATGTCCGTGCGGCCTCCCGCGGCACCGCCAGCGCAGCCGCCGAAGGAGCCGGACCCGCTGGACATGACCTTCCCGCCGGGCCCTCCGAGGACCCCCTAGGGTCGGGGGCGAAGGCGGACCTTCCGGTCCGCCCCTTTCTCCTTTCTTCTCTGCCTAGCTTTCGTACTGGACCAGGGAGTAGACGTTGTCGTCCAGATCGAAGAACCGGGCCATGATCCCGCCCCAACCCTGCGCCTCGGCCTTCGCCTTGAACCGGACGCCTTTCGCGAGGAGCTGCTCCTGCAGCTTGTAGATGTCGTCCGTCGTGAAGCCGACCCCCGTCTCCTCGCCGATGTGCGCCAGGTCGGAGTCGTAGTCCGACGGGTTGTCGTACATCTCCTTCGTCGGCGTGAAGGGCATGATGCTCGTGCCCTTCTCGGAGAAGCGGTAGTCGGTGAACCCCTCCTCACCGGGGACCCGGTGGGACTTCATGCCGAGGGCCTTCTTGAAGAACTCGCCGGTCTTCTTCGAGTCCTTCGAGACGACGGTGACGAAGGTGAGGGCGGACACACCCTTGCGGCGGACCTTCGGCTTCGCGGGTTGCGCGAGGAACAGCACGTTCCCGTCCGGATCCGTGAAGCGTCCGAACGTCCCGTCCTCCCGCTCGATCTCGGCCTTGACGCCCTTCTTCTTCAAATCCGCCACGGTGCCCTTCAGGTCGTTCGTCAGGAATCCGATGCCCGTGATCCCGCCGATCATCTTGAGCCGGGACTCGTACACGTCCTGGCCCCAGTCCGGCGTGGGCTGCCACGGCGTCAGGGAGGCGTCCTGCCCGCCCTTCGTCGCCCCGAGTGCCAGATAGCCCCACTTCGGCATCGAGGACCGCACCTTGAGGCCGATCTTCTTCGTGTAAAACGCTCGCGCCGCCTTCAAGTCCTTCACGTAGATTTCCAAGTCTGTCAACTGTAGCTTCGACATGGGAAAATTCCCGCCGCGGCCGGTATCGCATTCGCGGCGGATAAAGGAGTCGAAAATCACGGGAACGTGACGACGCAGTCTTCCGGTCGCTTGTCCTCCCGCAGACGGGAGAACGATGGCGCGCGCATGTGGCGGTCCTTCGAGAACTCGAGGAAGTGCGCCTCGACGACGATCTCCGGCTTCGTCCAGAAGCCGACATGGGCATCGATCTCCGGGACCTCGGGGAATGGACAGGCGTCTTGCCGCAACGCGAGGAGCCGTTCGAATAGCGCCCGCCGCAACTTTTCGGAGAAGCCGGTCCCGACCCGGCCGACGTGGAAGAGCGCGCCTTCGAAGTACGCCCCGAGGATCAGCGACCCGAACGTGTCCTCTCGCTCGCCTTCGCCCGCCGTGATGCCGCAGATGATGCAATCGAGCGTGGTCTTCTTCTTGATCTTGATCCAGTCTTTGCTCCGCTTGCCGACGTAATAGCGGGCCTGCTTGTGCTTCGCGATGATCCCCTCGAGGCCTCGCGCGATGACCGCGTTGTAGTAGTCGACGCCGCGGGCCTCGATGTAGTCACTCAGGACGACCCGGTCGTCGACCTCCACAATCTCGGGCAGGAGCGCCTTCCGTTCCATCTGCGGGAGGCTCATGACCTCACGGTCGCCGATGTAGAGGACGTCGAAGACGATGTACGTCGCCGGGAGGGTCTTCGCGAGGTACTCGATGTTGATCTTCCCGCTCGCCCGTTCCCGCTGCTGGAGCTTCTCGAAACTCGGGAGCGCGCCGTCCATGACGACGATCTCGCCGTCCAAGATCGCGTCTTTGCGAGTATGGATCTTCAGGTCCGGATAGCGGCTCTCGACGTAGTTGAGCCGCCGGTTCTGGAAGCGGTGACCGTTCCGCACGATGGCGAGCGCCCGCGTGCCGTCCCACTTCAGCTCGAAGATATGGTCCTTCGAGTCGAACGGCGTGTCGCGGCTCTCGGCAAGCATCGGCTTGATGACGTGGACATACGGGTCGAAGGCCGGCATCCGCTCAGCTGGCTTTCGCGGCCTGGAGGCTCGCCTTCAGTGCCGCCATGAGGTCCTGGGTCGGCTTCGATTCGACCTTCGTCACCGTGGGCATCTCTTTGCCCTCGACCTTCGCCTGGATCAGCGCCATCAGGGCATCCCGGTACCGGTCCCGGTACTTCGAGAGGTCGAACTCCGTCGTCAGGGCGCCGATGAGCTGGAGGGCAAGTTCAATCTCCGCGTCCGCGATCACCACGGGCCGTGTCGCGGGAACCTCCGGCGGCGCCTTCACCTCGTCCTGGTACATGAGCGTCGTGAGGACGAGGCTCCCGTCGAGCGGGCTGATCGCGACGAGCTGCTCCTTCTTCCAGAGGACCGCTCGGGCGAGCGCGACCTTTCCCGTGCGCATGAGGGCCTGGCGGAACAGCTCGAACGGTTTCAGGCTGATCTCCTCCGGGCCGAGGTAGTAGTTGCGTTCACGGAAGAGCGGTGAAATCTCCGTCGCATCGACGAAGCCCGCAACCTCCAAGGCCTTCGTCGCCTCGAGCGGGATCTTCTCGAAATCCTCGTCTTTCAGGATCACGTACTGGCCCTTCGCATACTCGTATCCTTTCACCATCTCCTTCGAGTCCACGGGCACGTTGTCCTTCGGGCAGATGTACGGGCGCTTGAGGGCGGTCATGCAGGTCGCGTGCAACGTCGTGAACGAGAGATCCTTCGTCTCGGTCGCGCCGTAGAGCTTGACGGGAATATTCACGAGGCCGAACGCGATCGCGCCACTCCATAGGGCTCGGGCCATGATTGAGGTTCCTCCTCGGGAATCGGAATGAAGGGCCGTGTGGCTCTTAACGATTTGTCCTGCGCGTTAACCTTGTTTAAGGTTAACCGTTCAGGACCGATGGCGCCGGTCGCATGGTCTCTCGAACCGGCGCCGCGTTCACGCGCGACCTGGGGAGCGGGACTGGAACAGATTCTCCGGATACCCGAAGCCGAGCTTGCCGGTCGTGGCGTATCGGTACAACGCCGTGACGAGGATGCTCTGCGCCGCCGAGCCGACGAGGCCCAGGATGAGCCAGTATACGACCGCGATCCCGAGGCCCACCGCGAGGCCGATCGGGCCCGCCAGGGCGAAACCCAGTAGGGGCGCCAGCAACGCCGGGAGAGCGAGGAGCACGAAGATCGCACCGAGCGAGAGGTAACCGCCCGCGGCCTCGCCCCACGTCTGTCGCAACAGCGATCCGCTTCGCTTCACCGCGGCCCAAGGCCGGAGCTTCTCGAAGATCAGCACTGGCACGACGAGGTACGTCACGATGCCCCACGCGGCCCCAATGGCTCCGGCGATGATCTTTCCGATGAACCCGAACCGCTCGGCGATGGCGCGCAGGATGAGGCCGACCGTCGCCGTCACCAACGCCCACCCGGCGATGCGACCAAGGTTAGCCCTCGCGACTTTCAGGCCGTCGGTGATCGTCGGGTCGCCGCCGTTCAGGCGGATCATCGCCGCACCCATCACCGCGGCGTTGAAGTAAATCGAAACGAAGAAGGTGACGAAGTACACGACCGCGAGGCCGACGTAGAAGAGCCAGAACCCGAAGACGTCGGAGGGCGCGGTGAAGAACAGGATCGTGATGAAGAAGAGAAGCCAGACCGCGCCCGTGATCAAGAGGGACAGGAAGGGCAGGAGGACGAGCCCTTTCTCCTTGCGAAGGACGCCGAGGCTCACCTTCGTGAGCCGCCAGCCGACGCGAAGCCGCTCGAAGAAGCCGAGTTTTCGCGGGACCGCGGAATACGGTGCCGACGGCACGGTCGGCGTGGGAGACCACATCGGAATCGGGGACCAATCCGGGGAGGCTAGATGAGCTCTGTGGCGGAATCCCCCGCGGGAGTGGTCTCACGAGCTCGGCGGATGCCTCCAGGTCCTCGCGTGCGGCGCGACCTAGATGACCCAGGCGCCGCCCTCGATGACGGTCTTCCCGCCAATCTCCACGGTCCCATGGGCGAGGGACGCGCCGAACCCGTAGCTGCTGTCGTTCGAGCCGCCGGCTTCGCGGTTGTCCCCGATCCCGATGCTGACGGTCCCGGACACGATGCCGTTCTGGAGGAATCCGGGCAGTGCCTTCGGGTTCAGGCCGAACGTGATCCCACCGAACATGTCCTTGGCACCGCTGGCCTCCTCCCAGTTCGTCTGGGCGAATGGCAGGTTCCGCTTCGCGGTGAATTCCGTCACCTTCCCGTTGTGGAACGTCCACGCGATGCCCTCGACGAGCCGGCCGCGAGACGGGACGGCGACATCCGCCACGAATGTGCCCTTCGCGCTGTTCTCCACCGCGGCCACGCCGACCTCGCCCGTCGGCAACTCAACCGATCGGCTCACGGACGTGCCGGCCGCGAGATCCTCGTCGCTGATCACTCCGTCATGGACGTACGCTTTCCGGTCGGGCCCAGCGAGGCGGAACTTCAGGTTCGTCCCGTTGTCGGCCTTCACACGGACATCGACGGGCCGGGACAGGAAGCCGGCCACCAGGTTGCCGAGCGATTCGATTCGCTGGCGGTTCGCGACCGTCGCGGCCTCGACCATCGCCTTCCATTTCGCGTAATTGAAGCCGTACGTCTTCGCCCGCTCCCGCGTGACTTGACCGAGGGCGACGGCGACGTTCTTCGGCATCTTGACGAACCCTTTGTCCGCATGGGCCTTCTCTCCCTCGAAATACGCGGCGAACTTTGCGCGGGGGAGCGTCGCCAGGGGCGCGGGATTGCGCGGGCCGAACAACCAGATGTACGAGTTCACGTAATCGAGGAGTCCGACGCAGTGGCCCGAGACCCGACGCAGGCTCTCGTCCGAGTAGTTCTTAAACTGGCCGTAGAAGACCGCATCCGTGTCGAGCCAAATCGCGGGATCCGCACCCGCCTTCTGGCACTCAATCGCGGCCTGCTCCGCGAGGTCGATCGTGTGCGGATAGGTTGAGATCAAGACGACCTCGTCCTCTTTCGGTCGAAGGCTCTCCTTCACAATGCTTTTCGCCAAGCTCTGCGAGCTGACCATGGAGTCACCCGGGTCCGGATGGCCAATCGGCCATAAGCGGATTCCGGGTCGATGTTCTCGGGGTCGCGATGGCGAGAAGGCTTATCGTCCGGACCCGCCTTCCCGGTGCACCGGGGGGTTCTTGTGCAGAGACGTGTGCTCGCAATGGGTGCGCTGGCGGTGGGACTCGCGTTGGCAGGCTTCTCGATCCTTGGCGCCGCGGCGGGTCCCATAAGTTTCACGACGCCGGTCGTCCTGGGTTATCCCCCCGCTGGGAACGACTGGGAGCCCGCGGTGGCTTCCGACGGCCGGGGAAACGTATACTACATGACGACGCATCTCAGCGGAATCCCGGATTGCAACCTCTGCTCTGCGGACACGATGGTCATGCAGGTATCCCGTGACGGCGGCCGGACCTTCACGGCCCCGTCGCCGCTCACAATCAGTTCCGCGGCGCAATTTGACCCCCAGGTGAAAGTCAACGCGGCCGGGGTTGTGTTCGTCAGCTATCTCCGAGGCAAGGACACGGTCGTCCAGCGCTCGGATGACCTGGGGGGCACCTGGTCGGCTCCCGTGGCGGTCAACGCCGACGTGAAGAGCGGCATCACGGACAAAGACGGCTTAGCCGTCATGGGTAACGACGTTTACGTAGGATTCTCGATCGCCCAGAAGTTCTTCGTCTCCTCGTCTCACGATGGGGGCCGCACCTTCGCGACAGTCCAGATCAACCAGAACACGCTCGGATGGCCATTGAACGGTGGGGCGACGGTGGCCCCGGACGGCGCCGTCTACATGGTTTGGGAGCTGGTCCACAAGAGCGGCCAAGCCCAGGGTCCACAGGACGTGGTGGTCACGAAATCGTCGGACAACGGAGCGAGCTGGACGCTCTCTTACGTCGACACGGGCCTCCCGCCGGGTCCTCCGTGTCCCACCACCTGCGGCTGGGACTACCTCGGCACCGGCGCCGCGATCACCGTGGACATGGGAGGCAACCTGTACGTGGCCTACAACGCTCCGGTGACCGACAACGGTCCCCCCTTCATCTGGTACAAGACGTCCACGGATGGCGGCATGACCTTCTCGTCCCGAGTCGAGCTCAACGCCGGTGGGACGAACGCCTTCCATCTCTTCCCCGGGGCGGCCTCGGGAGCGGTTGACGATGTGCGAGTGGCTTGGATGGACAACCGCACGGGCGCGTTCAACGTCTGGTATCGTCGTTCCACGGACGGAGGCCGGACGTGGTCCGCCGAGGTGCAGGTTTCCGCGTTCCGGAACGGCTACCCCTACGTTACCGCGCAGGGCTTCGCCTTCCCATACGGCGATTACATCACGTTGGTCCTCGATCCGAAAGGCCGAGTGCACATCGCCTGGGGCGAGGGCCCGAGTTGGGTCGGACCTGGAAACGTTTTGTACGCGACGTCCTGAGCGCGTTAGGATGTGACAAGGGAAACTACTTAAGAGGCAGTCCAATAGGCGGGCCCCGGCGACCCGGTGAAACGCTCCTCGCGGGCCTGGAAGAAGCGCGGGAAGATGCGCTGGAAGTGGCGCAAGAAGCGGATGCGCCGCCGGAAACGCGAACAGAAAATGCGGCAGCGATGAGCGTGCTCTTGGGCAAAGGTACTTGCGAGGCCGCGTGATACGACGTCGCATGGGCGGGGGCCGGTTCACGCCCGGCTTCGCCTTCATGCTGGCGGGGCTTGCGATCCTTTTCGTCAGCGGAGCGTTCGAAGCGGAAGTCGTCATGACAGGGTCACTTCAGACGCAAGGATACCTGGGCACCACGGACCTGATCCGCCTTTCCGCGGTCCCCTGGGGACTCGGCCTCCTGTTCTTCGGATACGCGATCGACCATCCGGAGGTCCTCTGGGACCGCGTCCGCAGCCGGCGAATCCTCGCGGCGTTCCTCCTCTTCGCCGACGGCGGGATCCACATCCTCGCGATCGGCGAACACGTCGATTCGACCGCCGTCTCCTTCTTCCTCGTCCTCGTGCCGCTTGAGTTCTTCGGCGGCTTCACGATCATCCGGGCCTCGCGGTCGACCGTTTGGGCATGGCTTGCGGCGGCGATCGCCCTGATTAGCCTGTATGTCGCCTCGAGGCTCGTCGTCCTGCCATTTATCAGCCAACAATATGTGTTCGGCCCGCTGGGGATCATCTCGAAAGCAATCGAGGGAGTGCTCGCATTCGCCCTCGCTCAGGAGTTGTGGGTGACATCGACCGCGCGCCGTTCGCGCGGCGCGCGTCCCGCGACGCAAAGTTAGATATGTCCCCCGCTCTTGCGCGGCCCACGAGTCCCATGGGGACGTAGTTTAGCCTGGTAGAATTACGGGCTCCAGTCATGGGCTTGATGGCGAACGGGTTTGCTGATTCCGGTGATGACAGACTGGAGCGCTGACCCATGGTTCGCAGAACACGCGTGGGTCGCTCCCCGCGTGGGAGAAACCCGTCGATCAGGGTTCAAATCCCTGCGTCCCCATGCCCTATCTTTAGGATGAGGAGAAATCAGGCCGAATTTCCAATCGCGGTTCCTCCGAGTTTCCCGCCGTCCATGTCCCCTCATGCCGGGCCGCGACGGTCCGGCCCTTTCCCCATTTCTTGCCAGACTCTTGAGTCTCGTTTCGCCCGAATTCCCGACCAAGGTCATAACTAAGAGGAAAGCCGCCCGGGAAACCGCTGGTCAATCCAAATGCTCGGACCTGGGGTGATCTCCCAAGCGGAAATCTCATTTCCCTCGACGTGCACGGTCCAATAGCTGATTGAGCCGCTTCCATCCGATTCGATTTCCCGGATGAGGCCCACAATTTTCCACGTGTCCGATCCGATTCTCTGACCGCACAGTCACCTCGGCTCGAGGACGCTGCCTCAAAATGAAATCTCTGGCGATTTGCTCGGCCGTCTCCAGCAACGGCGCCAATTCATTATCTGGCCGAAGGACGAAGACGCGGATAGTTGGCTTCGAGCGATGCGACACCGCCTAAGTCATGGCAGGGCCGCGCCAAAACAGTTTGCCCCGTACGCCGAGCCTACCGGCCCAGCCCTTTCCCCCTTTCTCTGACCCGGATCTCGCCGGACTCGAGCTTCGCAGCGACAGGACGGAGGAACGCCGACACGGAGAGGTTGAGCCGGCCGGAAAGCTTCCGGAAGGTCTTGAGAGTGCGATCGTCGAAAGCGATGCTCGTCTTCTTCTGCAGATCCTTCGAAGCCATACGACATCCGTTACCAACGATGGCGGTATGAAGTTCTCCTTCTCGACGTCCTGGTCGCCGGCAAGCTCGTCCAGGACCCGGCGCGATTTTCCGACCGCACGTCAGTAGGTAAGTGATAGATGAGGAGATCCGGGCCTGCGGCAAGCAGGCGAGATACGGATGGCGTCTTAGGTGAGGGCCTCGTAGATGGCCGCCGCGGCCGCGAGGAGGAAGCCAATCGACTCGACCGAGAGGATGTGCGTCAGTGCCTCCACAACGGGACCCGCGATGTGCGTGTGCGGCAGCCCGCCGAGCGGGTGCTCTTTCTCGCGGACTCGCTTTCGTTCCCGCCATGCGACGATCGCCAGAGCGAGGAACGCGATCGCCAATGCGGTCCAGAAAACAGATCGCGTCCACATGGATCCCGGAGATTGCCAGCGACCCCGAAAAGAGTTGCGGCCGCCCGCGACGATCGCTCGTCGACAAGCCGAGCGGCCGTTGTGGAGGGATGCTTGTGAGCCGGCGAAGGGCGGCAGGGCCCTTGACGTTTTGGCCCGCACCGAGGGTAGGCAATCAGAACCCGGAGAATTCAGGATCCCGACTGAGCGGCTAGGTCGATTCTTTGGTCAGGGACTTGGCTTCCTGCCGGTGTCGTCGCCAACGCCTAAACCGCCATCTCCAGGAGAGTCGCGTCGCGGATCCGAGCGACCAGCTGCTCTTGGTCAGATCCTCTCGAAGCCCGAGTTTGATCGGGCTAATTCGTTTCGACCAGTCCTCCGCGAACGGGTCCGCATCGACGCCGCTGAACGACAGCGGCTTGGAGTGGACCTGGTCGTAGGCCCAGTTGAGCAAGTCGGTTGCTTCGCGAATCAGGTCCGGGTTTCGAACGGAGAGCGCGAGCGTTGATTTCAAGTCCGAAACACGGAAATTGAGCCCCTGCAGGTCCATTTCGTACGTGTTCCTCAGCCCCCTTTTCGCGAGATCCATCCGTGTGGCGATCTCAGGTGACTTCTCGTACAGCATCTTCGGTGTAGGCAAGAGGTCGAGGATCGTTTTCGCGATCGGATCGCTCTGCTCCGCCTCGATCCCAAAGCGCTGGCGAACCATGAGCGCGATCGAACCGATCTGGTCGGGGACGGGCTTTTCATCGAGTGCGATGACCTCACAGCCTTTCACGATCGTCGATGCGAAATCGTCCATCTTGCGAATCAATTTCCGAATCTCCCGACGCTTCTCCTTGTACACTACGAGCCATGCCTTCTCCCGGATGTTTGCTCGTAGAGTCAGATAGGCCGAGAAAAAAGTTGTAAAGATCGCGATGACTGACGGTACGAGCCAAGGCGAGAGCAATACATCATCGAGAACGGTCATGTTAGTTACTCAGACAGGCAGATTGAGGCTGAAAAACGATTCAGCTTCAGTTCCTTTCGGGGTCCCCCCGCCCTTTGGTCTGAATCTGGGCCACGGCTTTTAGCAGCGAATCCTTCCCAAGGGGTAGGAGTCGGTACGCAACCTCGCCGCCGCGGGGAATTGCAGTGACGTACTGACCCCTCACTCGCAGGAATCCCATGTTGATTGCGCCGCGCGTCACTGCGAGCGGAAACATTCTCGTCAGGAACGTCGCCATCTGAGTTGCGGTGAGTTCCTTCTGGCCGTAGACATCCTCCGCAATCATCAGCGCGGCAA